>Ga0126308_10000474_pt1 | contig 13422 bp, 9 predicted proteins | sample Plot55_FD_92533 | JGI IMG/M metagenome (GOLD analysis project Ga0126308, IMG submission 92533) | Serpentine soil microbial communities from UC McLaughlin Reserve, CA, USA - Plot55 | ecosystem: Environmental > Terrestrial > Soil > Grasslands | place: USA: UC McLaughlin Reserve, Lake County... | reverse complement strand
GGGAGGGCGACCAAGCCAGTCTGCGAGCGCCTTCAGGTCGCGCCGGTACGCGTCAACGGTGCGCGCGGCGCGGCGCGCGGCCAGAAGCGCGAGAAACCCATCGACCTGTGGATCGGAAGGCGCCGTGGCCACGAGGGGCTGTTCGCCCTCGAGACGCGGGTGCCTGCTCCGCTAGGTCACGCGATGGCTCGGTCAGACCGCTCGCAGCGCCCCCGCTGGCAGCATTCCGACGGTCGCCTGTACGACGATTTCGACCTCGGCTTCGCTCGCTTTGCAGACGAGGCGGACCTCCGGCTCGCCGGCGCGAGGCGTGTACCTCCGCGGCGTGCGTTCGCTGCGCTGGTGGCGCGCATGAGGCGAATTCGCCGCTAGCGCGCAGTCGGTTGTATTCCCAGCCTGTTGCCCGAACCTGCCCGCTGCGGCCACGTCGAGGGCCTGTCCCCCGGACCTACTCGCTCCGGCCACGTCCGAGGGCCTGTCCCCGGGACCCGCTGTCCCCGGGACCCGCTCGCTCCGGCCACGTCCGAGCGCCTCGGTCGAATCGATGCCGAGATGCAGCTGCGAAAACCTCCTACGAACGCGGGTGCGCGCGGTCGTAGACGCGGCGCAGGCGCTTCGCGTCGACGTGGCTGTAGATCTGAGTCGTCGACAGCGAGCTGTGGCCGAGCAGCTCCTGGATCGTCCGCAGGTCCGCGCCGCCTTCCAGGAGATGCGTCGCGAACGCATGCCGGAGGCGGTGCGGGTGTGGAAGGAGCCGCCGGAGGGTGCTCGTGTCGAGGCGCCGGCCACGCACCGACAGGAAGAGCGCGTTCTCCGCGCCGCGCGCGAGCGCCGGCCGCGCCTCGCGTAGGTACAGGAGCAGCCGGTATGCCGCCTCCTCGCCGAGCGGCACGACACGCTCCTTTCCGCCCTTGCCTCGGACGTGCACCGTCTCCTGCTCGAAATCGACATCGGCGAGATCGAGATCGACCGCCTCCTGCGAGCGGAGGCCGGCCGAGTAGACGAGCTCGACGAGCGCGCGGTTCCGGAGCTCGAGTGGCCCTTCGCCACCCATCGCTTCGACTGCGGCTTCGACCTCCGCCGCCGTCGGCGCGTCCGGCAGGCGCCGTCCACGTCGCGGCGCGAGCGATGCGTCCGTCACCCGTCCGCGACCAAGGGTGAATCGGAGGAACGCGCGCACCGCCGCGAGCTTTCGCGCGATCGTCGCCGGCGCAAGCCGGCGCGGCGTCCGGCCCGAACGCGCGGAGCCGAGCTCCGCGACGTAGGCGCTCAGCGACGGGATTCCGACCTCATCGAGCGGCGTTCCTGTTCGTTCGAGCCACGCGGCGAACTCCTCCACGTCGAACCTGTACGCACGCCGCGTCGATTCGGACAGCCCCGGGCTCGCCAGGAAACGCTCGATCTGAGGACGTGCGTCCACAGGAGCACCTTCGCCGCCGACGGGGCGTTGCCTGTCGTTACTTCAAGTAGCGGTCGAACCAGTCGAGGATGATCTCGAACCGCGTCACCCGGTGCTGCGGCGAACCGGAGCGCGAGAGTTCGTGGCTCTCGCCGGGAAAGCGGACGAGCTCGACGTCCCGGCCGTGCAGGCGAAGGATCGCGAACAGCTCCTCGGCGTTTATGACGGGGCAGCGCAGGTCGTCCTCGGAGTGGAGGATCAGGAGCGGCGTCTCGATCGCGCTCGCGTACGTCGACGGCGAGATTCGCAGGTACGTCTCCGGATCCTCGAACCAGTGCGTTCCGACGTAGGCCTTGAACCACGTGCCGATGTCGCTCGACCCCGCCTCGGCGATGAAGTTGTTGACGGCGCGTTCGGAGATCGCGGCGGCGAACCGGTCGGTGTGCCCGACGATCCACGAGGTCATGAACCCGCCGTAAGACCCACCGAGGACGCCCAGCCGCTCCTGATCGCAGAAGTCGAAGCGCCGTAGCGCCTCGTCCACCACCGCCATCAGGTCCTCGTAGTCGACCGTCCCCCATCCAGGACCCAGCTCGCCCGGCCCGCGGATGGCGCGACCCCACTCCTCGCTGTAGCCCGACGACCCTCGCGGGTTCGAGTAGAGGACGACGTAGCCGGCACCCGCGAGCACCTGGAACTCGTCGAAGAACTTGTTCGCGTACTGCGTGAACGGCCCGCCGTGGATGTTGAGCAGGACCGGATAGCGCGTTCCCGTCTCGAACCCGGACGGTCGCATTACCCAGGCGTCGACTTGCGATCCGTCGGCGGACGCCGCCGAGAAACGTTCGGGCGCGACGATCTCGCGACGGCCGGCGAACGCGTCGCCGACCCGCGTCGCCGGCTGCCGGTTCAAGTAGAGCTCCGAGAATGTCGTCGGCGTCGACGCGGTGTAGACGAGCGTGCCCGCTGCGGAGTCGTAGCCGGTGACGCCGAGATCTCCCTCCGTCAACTGCTCCGGCGACCCTTCACCCGCCGTCGTGCGGTAGACGTGCGTGTCGCCGCGGTCTTCGACGGCGAACACGATCGACGCGCCATCCCACAGCGGAGGGCGGATCGGCGGATACGGCGCGCAGTTCCGGTCGAGGTCACCCGTCAGGATCGTCGTCTCGCCGCCCTCGGGCGCGACCACCGCTATCTGCGCGTGCCGCGGCGCGTCGTACACACCAGGCGTGTAGACGAAGGCGATCGTGGCTCCGTCAGGCGACCAGGCGGGGCTGGCACAGTCTCCGTCGGAGCCGGTGATCTTCGCCGGCTGCGCACCGCCGCGATCGACGTCGACGACGTACAGATCGGTGACGAGGCTGACGTCCCAGTCGTCGTCGCGGGCCGACGAAAAGACGATGCGGGATGCGTCCGGGGACCACGAGGGCGATGCGCTCTCGTAGTCCCCATGGGTCAGCTGGACCGGCTCGCTCGACCCGTCGGCGGCGACGACGAACAGCTGCTGCCGCCGGTCGCCCGTCCATCCTTCGTCGTCGAGCTTGAACCACAGGCGCGTGAAGCGATGTGGAAGCTGCCGCGCTTCGTCCTCCTCGGCGTAGCGCGCGTCGGGCACCCGTGACGAGAACGCGAGCCTGCTGCCGTCCGGCGACCAGACCGGCTCGCGGACGCTCTCCTTCAGATCCGTCAATCGCCGTGGCTCGCCCCCGACGAGCGGGAGAACGTACAGCTGGCTCGCCTTGCCCGCGCGATTGGACACGAAGGCAAGCTCGGTGCCGTCGGGCGACCAGCGCGGCTCTCCGTCCTGCTTCTCGCCGGAGGTCAGGCGTCGCGGCGGGGAGGATCCGTCGACGGCGGCGAGAAAGATCGAGCTTCGATAGTCGTTCTCGGAACGGTCGATCCTGGTGACGACGAACGCGACCGTGCTGCCGTCCGGCGAGAGCCTTGGATTGGACGCAGCCGCCAGTTCGTAGACGTCCTCGGGGGCCATTCCAGGCACGGCTGCGTAGGATATGGCGGTGCCGGCCGCTCCGGCGTCGGTTGCGTTTTTGCCCGCAAAGGGCAAGGGAGGACGAGATGGCGACGACGATCGAGCCACGTACCGCAGACCTCACCGACCACGGTCTCGACGCGCGGGGGCGGGTTCACTGGAACCCCACGACGGCGCTGCTCTACATGCACGCGATCCGTCGCGGCGACGGGGAGCTCGCGGAGGGCGGGCCGCTGGTCGTCGACACCGGCCGCCATACGGGCAGATCGCCGAACGACCGCTACGTTGTCCGCGAGCCTGGGTGCGAGGAGCGCATCGACTGGGGCTCGATCAATCGGCCGCTCGACGAGGATCAGTTCGACGACCTGCGAGCGAAGCTCGTCGAGTACCTGGACGATCGCGACCTCTACGTGGTCGACGCGTTTGCAGGCGCCGATCCGGAGCATCGACTGTCGCTCCGAGTGATCACCGACAGTCCGTGGCACGCGCTGTTCGCCAAGACGCTCTTCATCGACCCGACGCCGGAGGAACTCGAGCAGCACCGGCCGGAGGCGCTCGTCCTGCACGCGCCGGGGCTGGAAGCCGATCCGGACGAAGACGGAACGGAGAGCGAGACATTCATCGTCCTTCACCCGACGAAGGCCGAAGTGCTGATCGGCGGCACCTACTACGCCGGCGAGATCAAGAAGTCGATCTTCAGCTTGATGAACGACCGGCTGCCGCTCGACGAGGTCTTTCCGATGCACTGTTCGGCGAACGTCGACGACGACGGCCGAGTCGCGCTCTTCTTCGGGCTGTCGGGAACGGGAAAGACGACTCTGTCGGCCGATCCGGAACGGCACCTGATCGGAGACGACGAGCACGGCTGGTCGGAGGAGGGCGTCTTCAACTTCGAGGGTGGCTGCTACGCCAAGGTGATCAACCTCTCGGCCGAGGCAGAGCCACAGATCTTCCGGACGACGCACACGTTCGGGACCGTGCTCGAGAACGTGGTCGTCGACGAGAGCGGCGTGCCCGACCTCACCGACGACTCGAAGACGGAGAACACGCGCGCGGCGTACAAGCTCGAGCAGATCGAGAACGCTCTCCCGACGAAGCGTGCGGGGCACCCCACCTCCGTCGTCTTTTTGACGGCCGACGCGTTCGGGATCCTGCCGCCGATCGCGCGACTCTCCCGCGACCAGGCGATGTTCTATTTCCTCTCGGGGTTCACGGCCAAGCTGGCCGGCACCGAGATCGGCGTGACGGAACCGCAGCCGACGTTCTCGGCCTGCTTCGGCGCGCCGTTCCTGCCGCAGGCGCCGCGCGTGTACGCGCAGCTGCTCGGGCAGAAGCTCGAGGAGCACCCGAACGTACGCGTCTGGCTGGTCAACACCGGCTGGACCGGCGGTCCGTTCGGTGAGGGCAACCGAATGCCGATCCACGCAACTCGCGCGCTGCTGCGGGCGGCGTTGACGGGCGAACTCGACGGCGGGGACTACCGTGTCGACCCTGTGTTCGGTTTCGAGGTGCCGCTCGAGGTGTCGGGCGTCGATTCGACGCTGCTCGAGCCCCGCTCGACGTGGCACGACCCCGAGGCATACGACCGCAAGGCCGCTCAGCTGGCGCGAATGTTCAGAGAGAACTTCGAGCGCTTCGCCGATCCCGACCTAGCCGCGGCCGGGCCACGGGCGTAAGCACACTTCACGGCTCACCCCGCCTCGACCTCCTGAGCGCCGGCTAGGTGACCTTCGATAGCGTCCAGAAGTAGTGGAAGCGAAGCACGATGTGCTCGTGATCGGTGCCGGCTGCGCAGGTATGCGCGCCGCCATCGAGGCGCACGACCAGGGCGCCAACGTCGCGCTCCTGTCCAAGATCCACCCGGTCCGCAGCCACTCCGGCGCGGCCGAGGGGGGGATCAACGCTGCGCTCGGGAACGCCTCCGACGACAGTCCCGAGGAGCACGCGTTCGACACCGTCAAGGGCTCGGACTACCTGGGCGACCAGGATGCGATCGAGATCCTCTGCGAAGAGGCGCCGGCGGACGTCCACCAGCTCGAGCGCTGGGGCGCAGTCTTTTCGCGTACGGAAGAGGGCAAGATCGCGCAGCGCCCGTTCGGAGCCGCAGGCGCGCCTCGCACGGCGTACGCCGCCGACATCACCGGTCACGTCCTGATCCACGTCCTGTACGAGCAGGTGATGAAGCGGGAGCTTCGCGTCTACGAAGAGTTCTTCGCCTGGCAGCTCGTCATCAACGCCGATCGTTGCCAGGGCGTGATCGCCTGGGACCTCCTCAATGGAGGTCTGAAGACGATCGGAGCCAAGACCGTCATCCTCGCCACCGGCGGCGCCGGCCGCCTCTACACCGGCACGACGAATGCCTATGCCTGTACCGGCGACGGGATCGCGATGGCGCTGCGCGTCGGAGTCCCGCTCGAGGACATGGAGATGATGCAGTTCCATCCGACCACGCTCGCGCCGACGGGCGTCCTGATCACGGAAGGCTGCCGCGGCGAAGGCGCCTACCTGCTCAATTCGGAGAACGACCGCTTCCTGAAGCGCTACGCGCCGAACGCGATGGAGCTCGCGAGCCGCGACGTCATCTCGCGCGCGGAGCAGACCGAGATCGACGAAGGACGCGGGCTCGACGGCAACGTCCTGCTCGACCTTCGCCACCTCGGCGCGGAGCGGATCCTCGAGCGGCTACACGGAACGCGCGAGCTGTCGATGACGTTCGCGGGCGTCGACCCGATCTACGACCCGATCCCGGTCCGGCCGGGCGCGCACTACCACATGGGCGGCGTCGACACCGACACGTGGGGCCTGACGAGCATGGAGGCGCTGTACGCGGCCGGCGAGTGTGCGTGCGTGTCCGTCCACGGCGCCAACCGCCTCGGCGGAAACGCGCTGATGGAGACGATCACGTTCGGCAAGCGCGCAGGCGCGCACGCGGCGGAGTGGGCGCTCACGCATACGACCGTCGAGGGTCCACGCTCAGTCGAGGCGGACGCCGAGCGGGAGCTGAAGGAGCTCCTCGATCGAACCGAAGGCGAGCGGCCGTGGTCGATCCGGAACGAATTGGCCGAGACGATGCACGTGAACTTCGGCGTCTTCCGGCGCGAGGACCAGATGCTCCGGCAGGGCGAGATCGTCACCGCGCTCAAGGAGCGTTACGAGCGCGTCGTCGTCGACGACAAGGGCGAGCTGTTCAACAACGACCTGACGCAGGCGCTCGAGCTCGGCTTCCTCCTCGACCTCGCCGACTGCATGGTCGTCGCCGGCCTTGCGCGGAAGGAGAGCCGCGGCGCTCATGCGCGTCCCCACGACTACCCTGACCGTAACGACGACAACTACCTGCAGCACACGATCGTGACGCTCGACGACGGAACGCCGGCACTCGAATGGAGACCCGTGACGATGACGAAGTGGGAGCCGAAGGAGCGAACGTATTAGTGACGGTCGAAGCCACCAACGGCAGCGCGCGGATGATGGACGTCGCGCTCAAGATCTGGCGGTTCGACAGCTCGACCGGCGAGCGGGAGCTGAAGCAGTACGAGGTGGAGGCGCCGGAATGGTCGTGCCTGCTGGACGTCCTCGACCTGATCAAGGACAAGGTCGACGGCACGCTCGCGTACCGCAAGAGCTGCCGGATGATGATCTGCGGCTCCTGCGGGATGCGGATGGACGGCGCGGCCGTCCTCGCGTGCAAGGAGCGGATGAAGCCGATCGTCGACGCCGGCCACGTGCCCGTGATCTCGGCGATGGGGAACCTGCCGATCGTCAAGGACCTCGTCGTCGACATGAGTCCTTTCTGGGGAAAGATCCGCGCGGTCAAGCCGTGGCTTCAGCCGGGATACGAGGAGCCGCCGGAGCGCGAGTGGGAGATCTCGCAGGAGCAGATGAACCCGATCCACAAGGAGGCGCTCTGCATCATGTGCGGCTGCTGCGTCTCCGAATGCAACTCGATGGAGTCGGACCCGGAGTTCCTCGGCCCGGCCGCGCTCGCGAAGGGCTTCCGCTTCGTCGGCGACCCCCGCGACAAGTCAGACGTCGAGCGGCTGAACGAGTACAACCAGGAACACGGGATCTGGGACTGCACCCGCTGCTACTTCTGCAACGAGCGCTGCCCGAAGGGCGTCGATCCGCGGGATGCGATCGCGAAGCTCGGCGCCGAGTCGATCAAGCAGGGCGTCGACCACGACATGGGCGCGAAGCACGCGAAGTGGTTCGTCACCTCGGCGAAGACGACCGGCTGGTTGCGCGAGACCGAGCTCGTGCCGAAGACGCAGGGCGTCGTCTCGGCGCTCAAGGAGACCCGGTTCGCGCTCGCGCTCGCTCGGCGCGGGAAGGTTCCCATCCCCTTCCCTCCGCACGTGGCCGAGGACGTCAAGGAGGCGCGCGCGCTCCACAACCTGCTCAAGGAGCAGGGGCGTGACGGCGCTGCCGGGATCGTGCAGGGGGAGAAGGCCCTCGGGCGCATCGAGTTCATCGAGGAGGAAGGCGTGAGGGCGATCGCTCCGGAGACGGAGCCGGGCGTCGAGCCCCCACACGCCGAGGGCTAATGACCAAGGTCGCGTACTACAAGGGCTGTCTCGCGTCGCTGTCGGCGAAAGAGCTCGATACCTCGACGCAGGCGCTCGCGCCGAAGCTCGGACTCGAGCTCGACGAGCTGGAATCGGTCACCTGCTGCGGCGCGGGCGACATTCACGAGGCCGAGCCCGACTACTACCTGCACCTGAACGCACGGATCCTCGCGTACGGAGAGGCGACCGGCGCGGACACGCTGATGACGATCTGCAACGTCTGCACCCTGAACCTCCGTCAGGCGAACTGGCAGCTGAAGAACGATCCGGATCTGCTCGAGCGCGTCAACACGAACCTGCAGGCCGTCGGAGTGCCACGCTACAGCGGCGACATCGAGGTCAAGCACCTGCTCTGGCTGATCGCGGAGGGCGACGGGTACGAGCGGCTGAAGGAGGTGGCGCATCGCGGCCTGAAGGGCCTCCGCGTCGCTCCCTTCTACGGCTGCCAGATCCTCCGGCCGTCGAAGATCCTCGGGTTCGAAGACCCGGACCGGCCTTGGTCACTCGAGGCGATCATCCAGGCCTGCGGCGGCGAGCCGATCGACTACCCAGCCAAGATCAAGTGCTGCGGCTTCCCGATCATCCAGGCGCGCGAGGAGGTCGCGCTCGGGGAGCTGATCCAGCCGATCGAACAGGCGATGGAGGCCGGTGCCGACGCGATGGTCACACCGTGCCCGCTCTGCCACCTGTCGCTCGACGCGTGGCAGTCGAAGCTGCAGAAGGCGACCGGCAGGTCGTTTGACATGCCGATTCTCCATCTGTCGCAGCTGATCGGCGTCGCCGCCGGCCTGGAAGAGTCGGAGCTGAACTTCAAGCGGCACGTCGTCTCCGTCTCGCCGGTCGTCGAGCAATTAGAAGTCTGAAAGCGGCTGTCGCGGCGGCCGCCGCTGGCGTCGCCTGGGGCCATTTCGAGGCGGGATGGGTTCGTTTTCGCGAGCTCGACGTTCCCTTGCGGAGTCTTCCGGAGGAGCTCACCGGCCTCCGGATCGCCCACCTCTCCGACTTCCATCTGGGGTTGCCATCACGCGGCTCGCGCGCCGTCGCGCGTGCGGTCGAGTGGGTTGAAGCCCGCCAGCCCGACCTGACGCTGATCAGCGGCGATCTCGTCTCTCGACCTCGCGGTGAGCGGCGGCTCCGAAGCCTGCTCGAACGGGTGCCAGGTTGTTACGCGGTACTCGGAAACCACGACTTCGCCGCGACCCGCGACCCTTTTTCGAAGTCCCGTGGGATCCAGGACCTCGGGCGCGCGACGCTGCTGTCGAACGATTCCCGGACGATCGACTTTCGTGGGCGGCGCGTTCAGATCGCCGGCGTCGATCCGCGTTCGTACATGCGTGGCACCGCGAACCCGAACGGGCTGGCGGATCCGACAGCTGATCTGCGCATCTTGCTCTGCCACTTCCCCGGCGTCGTAGACAAGCTCGAGCCTGGGTCGTTTCATCTCGTCCTTGCGGGCCACCTGCATGCGGGTCAGATCTGCGTACCGTTCCCGGGGGGCCGCCTTCGGCTCGCTCACCTCCGCTGGCACTACGTCGAGGGCCTGTACCAGCGGCCGGCCGCCACGCTCCATCTGTCTCCGGGTCTCGGGACGACGTTCGTCCCGTTCCGATTTCTGGCGCGGCCGGAGGCGACGGAGCTCACCGTACAATCGGCGCATAGTGACACGGGTCCTGGGACTCACGGGTGCGACGCTGCAGACGGCGCCGACCGTCTGCCACGACTGCGTCTTCTGGCAGTCTCGACCTCGACGTGAGGTTGAGAAGCGACGGTGGATCGAGAAGGCGGAGGACGAGTGGGGGGCGTGGGGGACTGTCTACTACGACGCCGACGGACGCCTCCTCGGATCAATGCAGTACGGGCCGGCCACGCTCTTCCCCCGTTCCGCAGAGCTTCCCGGCGGCCCGCCCTCCGACGACGCGGTCCTCGTCACGTGCGCGTACCTCGTCGACCAGTCGAGTCCTTGGGTGATGCAGTCGCTCTTCCTGACGGCGATCGGCGACGCGAAGGACAAGGGTGCACCGGCCCTCGAGGCGTTCTCTTACAGCTACCCCGAGGGCAAGTCGACGTACGAGCGCTTCCGCGTCCACCGCACCGTCTTTCCGAGCGACTTCCTCTCCGACTTCGGATTCACGCCCGTTCGCGCGTCGGGCCGGGTCGAACTGGCGCGGCTCGAGCTCGGCGGCCTGGAGCCGGTGCCGGAGCGAGCTCGCGAGAAGGTGCTCCGCGTCGTGAAGGAAACGCTCGCGCCGGCGCCCGTACCGCAGCGGCCGTAGGCCCCGAAGCCCGCTCCCGCGCGGTGCGGCGTATGGAGAGGTCGGCCTGCGGCCGATGCGGCTAGATGAGAAGCGTCGTATCCTCGGCGGAGAAAACCTTGATCCGCGGTAGGAGGAGGTGCGATCGTGTCTGACGCATATATCCGCGCGGCGACGCTGGCGGAGGTCCGAGCCGAAGGCCGTCGCGTTGCGCACGTCGACGGTCACACGCTCGCTTTGTTCGCTCAAGGCGAGGACGTCTACGCGGTCGACAACCGCTGCCCGCACATGGGCTTTCCGCTCCATCGCGGAACGTGCAGCGACGGGATCCTGACCTGTCACTGGCACCACGCCCGCTTCGACCTCGCGAGCGGTGGCACGTTCGACCAGTTCGCGGACGACCTGCGTACCTTCCCGGTCGAGATCCGCGATGGCGAGGTCTGGGTTGACGTTCGGCCACGCTTCGACGTGATGGAGCATCAACGGAAACGTCTTCGGGAAGGGCTGGAGCGCAACCTCAACCTCGTGATCGCGAAGGCCGTGCTCACGCTCGCGGACGACGACGGCGATCCGCTCGAGCCAATTCGCATCGGCCTCGGTTTCGGCACAAAGCATCGACGGGCCGGGTGGGGGCAGGGTCTCACGATCCTCGGTTGCATGGCCAACCTGCTCCCGACGCTGGACAGGGAGGAGCGGCCTCGCGCGCTCTATCACGGCCTCTCGGCCGTCGCCGTCGAGGCGGCGGGCGACGCGCCGCGGTTTTCTCTTCGTCCCCTGCCGGGCGACGAGGCCGATCCCACGCGACTCAAACGCTGGCTACGGCAATTCGTGGAGGTCCGCGACGCCGAAGGCGTCGAGCGCTGCATCGTCTCGGCGGTTCGAAGCGGCGCGACCCCAGAGGAGCTCTCCGACATGCTCTTCGCCGCGGCGACCGATCACCGCTACATCCAGGGCGGACACGCGCTCGACTTCGTCAACAAGGCGCTCGAAACGCTCGACGCCGTCGGGTGGGAACTGGCAGAGCAGGTGCTCGCCAGCCTCGCCTCGGGGCTCGCGGAGGCCGAACGGATGGAGGAGTCGAACGCCTGGCGCCATCCGGTCGATCTCGTGGCGATCCTCGAGGCGGCTTTCGAACGGCTGCCGGCGGCCCTCGACCGCCGGCGTAACGGGTGGCGCGGCGCCGACGAGCTCCTCCCCATCCTGCATGGGGAGGATCCACAGGCGATCGCGGATGCATTGTTCGCAGCGCTCGCGGGCGGCGCCTCGGCTGAGGAACTGGCGGCCGCGGTCTCGTATGCGGCTGCGCTTCGCATCGCGCACTTTCCGACCAGCAACGAGTTCGGCGACTGGGACACCGCGCTGCACACGTTTACGTTCGCGAACGCCGTCGAGCAGGGGCTGAGGCGTTCCCCCTCGCCGGAGCTCCTCCGCGGTGTCTTCGACGCCGGGATGAGCGTCTACCTCGACCGTTTTCTGAACGTACCGGCTACTCGTCTTCCGCAGGCGGAGAACGGCGATATCGACGAGTTGCCGGATCTTCTCGACGAGCAGCAGCAAGTCCACGAGGCCGGCGCACTCGTTGCGGGGTACCTGAGGTCGGGCGGCGATCCCGAGCGCGTGCTCGCGGTGCTCGGCCGGCTCCTGCTGCGCGAGGACCGCAACTTCCACACGATCCAGACGGTCGAATCGGCCTTCCGGCAATTCGGGCGGTTGCGGGGAACGGAAGAAGGGATCCACGTCCTCGTCGCAGCCGCGCGTTACCTCGCCGCCCACGCGCCTACCGTGCGGGCCCAAGGCCAGACGTACGAGATCGCGCGGAGGCTCCAACGCGGTGAGAAGGTCTACGAGGAGGATTAACCGGCCACGTTGACCACAGGAGGCTTCCTCCACGCGCTGGTTTGGCGTAGCCCCCAAGAAGGCAAGCATCAAGTACAGGTAGAGGTCCGAGCAAAACCTGCTCGAGTGAGCTGAAACCTAGCGAGCAGCCGCGAAGCAGTGACTTAGCGGCGGAGCCGCTCAGCATTAGTGCAGTCCCAACCGCGGCTATACGGCGCCTCAGGTTCGACGGGAGTGGCTGCCATCGCTGGAGAACTGGCGCGAGACAGGAGGTGCCTTGCCCGCATTCTCCGAAGAGGACTAAGAAGTGTTTCGCTTTCTGCAGTAGATCGCCACATATCTGTCAAAACATGTTATAAAAGCACCGCGGCCCTAAGAAACCTACTGCGGACCAGGCAGAGCTCGACGACGTCTTGCCCCGGCCTGGCCCATCCACGGGAGGAAACAAATGACGTCAGCCACCTGCCATGCGCGAACGCCGAAGCTGCTCGCGCTCCTTGCACTCACGATCCTCTTCGGCCTCACGTTCGGCCTTTCGAACGCTCGCGCAGAAGGTGGCTCCACGCTTTCGTGTCCGGCGACCGGCCTCGAGCAAATCTGGACCGACCAGGCTGACTATCCACCCGGTTCGACAGTCCAGATCACCGGTGCGAACTTCTCGCCCGGCTGCGACGTCGACTTCAACATCGGCCGCCCCGACGGCGTCGTCGACACCGTCTCGGCTTCTACTGCCCTCGACGGCTCGGTGTCGGCGTCGTACCTCCTCCCGCCCCCGCCCGGCGTAATCGGCGACTACACGCTAGACGCGATCGGGCTCGATGGGGCAACGCTCGCTTCGATGGTGTTTGCCGACTCGATCAACTTTGGTTCGGTCACCTCGACCGCGAACAACCCGTCGGGCGCAAGCACGATCGTGATTAGCAAGCCGTCTTCCGTCGCCAACAGCGACGTCCTCATCGCCGGCATCACGGTCAATGGGGGCAGCAACACGGCCGTCACCGCGCCGAGCGGGTGGACCCTGATTCGCAGAACGAACAACAGCACGAACGTCGGCCTCGGGAGTTACTACCACGTCGTCTCGAACGCCGGGTCTGAGCCCGCCTCGTACAGCTGGGGCCTGAGCGGTAGCAGCACGCTGCGCGCTTCCGGCGGAATCATCCGCTACACCGGCGTCGATACCACTGATCCGATCGATGTTGACGGCGGGAACACTGGCAGCAACAGCTCCATCGTCGCGCCGAGTGTGACGACTACGGCGGCGAACGAGGTCGTAGTAGGTCTGTTCTCGCTCGATGACAACAGCTCCTTCACGGCACCGGGCACGATGACGGAGCGTTACGACGTTACGAATAGCGACTCCAGCGGCCCAGCGAGCGAGGCGGC
>Ga0126308_10000473_pt1 | contig 13422 bp, 10 predicted proteins | sample Plot55_FD_92533 | JGI IMG/M metagenome (GOLD analysis project Ga0126308, IMG submission 92533) | Serpentine soil microbial communities from UC McLaughlin Reserve, CA, USA - Plot55 | ecosystem: Environmental > Terrestrial > Soil > Grasslands | place: USA: UC McLaughlin Reserve, Lake County... | reverse complement strand
GAATTTCGCGTCGAGGAGGCTCGTCCCCCATGTCCGAGTACAAGCTGGCCGCCGAGAACCGCTCGGACGCCGGGAAGGGGGTCGCCCGCCGCCTGCGAGCCACCGGCCGGGTCCCGGCCGTGCTCTACGGGCACGGCACCAAGCCCCAGCACCTGAGCGTCGACGCCCGTCAGCTCGGCCAGGCGCTGCGCACCGACGCCGGCGCCAACGTGCTGATCTCGCTGGAGGTCGGGCGCGACCAGCACCTGGCCCTTGCCAAGGAGATCCAGCGCCACCCGGTCAGGGGCGACTTCATCCACGTCGACTTCATCCAGGTCCGCCGGGGCGAGAAGGTCCACGTCCAGGTGTCGGTGCGCCTGGTCGGGGAGGCGCCCGGGGTCCGCGAGGGCGGCATCGCCGACCAGGACCTGTACCAGCTCAATGTCGAGGCCGAGGTGACCGCCGTGCCCGAGGCGATCGAGGCCGACGTGTCCGGGCTGGGCATCGGCGACGTGCTGCGGGTCGCCGACCTCAAGGCCCCCGGCGGCGCCGTCATCCTCGACGACCCCGAGGCCGTGGTCGTGTCCGTGGCCGCGCCGACGGTCGAGGCCGAGCCCGAGGTCGCCGAGGGCGAGGAGGGCGAGGCCGCCGAGGGTGGCGAGGGCGCCACCGCCGAGGACGCCGGCGAGGGCGAGGACCGGCCCGAGGGCTAGGCGGCCGGTGCCACTCCAGCTCCGGAGGCGGACCACGATGACCGGCGCCGGCCCCGACGGCGGCCCCTGGATCGTGCTCGGGCTCGGCAACCCCGACGACGAGTACGGCAACAGCCGCCACAACGCCGGGGCCATGGTGGTCGCGCTGCTGGCCGAGCGGGCCGGGGCCAAGCTGAAGCGGACCCGCAACCGGGCCCAGGTGGCCGAGATCCGCGACGGCGACACCCGGGTCGTGCTGGCCCGGCCCAACAGCTACGTCAACGAGTCCGGGGGCCCGGCCTCGCTGCTGGCCCGCTGGTACAAGACACCGGTGGACCGGATCATCGTCGTCCACGACGAGATCGACCTGGCCTCCGGCAAGCTCCAGGTCCGCCGCGACGGCGGCACGGCCGGCCACAACGGCCTCAAGGACGTCGCCAAGGCGCTCGGCTCCCCGGACTTCCTGCGGGTCCGCGTCGGCGTCGGCCGCCCCCCTGGCCGCAAGGACCCGGCCGACTACGTGCTCGAGCCGATCGCCAAGCGCGACGCCGAGGACTTCGCCGTCCTGGTCGCCCGGGCCGCCGACGCCGCCATGGACCTCGTCCACCTCCCCCTGGAACGCGCCCAGGACCGCCACAACGGTTGACGGCCGCCTATCCTGTGCTCGGTTCCCGCCACCCGAGCGGTTGCAGGAAGGAGCGAAGGTGAACCCTTCAGCGGTGCGGTCCGCAGCGGCGCGGATCGCCGGCCAGGTGCACCGGACCCCGGTGCGCACCTCGGCCACTCTCGACGGGCGCACCGGCGCCCAGGTCCTGGTCAAGGACGAGGCGGTCCAGAAGACGGGCTCGTTCAAGGCCCGTGGCGCCCTCAACCGCCTGCTCACCCTGCCCGACGAGGCGCGCGAGCGCGGCCTGGTGTGCGTCACCGCCGGCAACCACGGCGCCGCCGTGGCCTGGGCGGCGGCCCAGGCCGGGGCCAAGGCGACCGTGGTCATGCCGACCTACAGCCCGGCCGCCAAGGTGGCCGCCTGCTGGAGCTACGGCGCCGAGGTGATCCTGCACGGCGACACCACCACCGAGGCGTTCGCCGAGTGCGAGCGGCTCCAGCACGAGCGCGGCCTGACCTTCATCCACCCCTTCGACGACCCCGAGATCGTCGCCGGCCAGGGCACGGTCGGCCTTGAGCTGGTCGAGGACGTCGGCCCGGTCGACGTCTGGGTGGTGAGCGTCGGCGGCGGCGGCCTCTGCAGTGGATCCGCCCTGGCCCTGCGCGACGTCAACCCCGCCTGCCGGGTGGTCGCGGTCGAGCCCGAGGGCGCCGCCGCCCTGACCGCCGCCCTGGCCGCCGGCCACCCGGTCCCGATCGTCGCCCGCTCGGTCGCCGACGGCCTCTGCGCCCCCTTCGCCGGCCCCCTCACCTTCCCCCTGCTCCGCGACCTGGTCGACGAGGTCGTCCTGCTCTCGGAGGCCGAGCTCCTGGCCGGGGTCCGGTTCGTCATGGAGCGGATGAAGGTCGTGGTCGAGCCGGCCGGGGCCGCCACCATCGCCGCCCTCCTCACCGGCAAGGCCGGCGACCTCACCGGCCGGCGTGTCGGCACCGTCCTCACCGGCGGCAACCTCGACCTGGGCGTGGTCATCCCCCAGCTCCCGCCGCCGGACTGACCGGAGGTTGACACGGCCAGCTTCATGTGACCATATGGTCACATGAAGGCCGACGACACCGGCCCGGTCTGGAAGGCGCTGGCCGACCCGACCCGGCGGGCGATCCTGGACCTGCTGGCCGACCGGGCCCGGACCACCGGGGAGCTCAGCGGGGCGTTCCCGGAGGTGTCGCGGTTCGCGGTGATGAAGCACCTGGGGGTGCTGGAGACTGCCGGGCTGGTGGTGGTGCGGCGGCGGGGCCGGGAGCGCTGGAACCACCTCAACGGGGTGCCCCTGCGGCAGGCCTACGAGCGCTGGATGCGCCCGCACGCCGACCGCTGGGCCGAGTCGCTGCTCCGGCTCAAGGAGACGGCCGAGCGGCGGGAAGGAGTAGGCATGACCACGACCCTCGAGGTCGAGCAGGAGATGGCGGTGGCCGCGCCGCGGGAGAAGGTGTTCGAGGCGCTGTGCCAGATGGGAGAGTGGTGGCCGCACACCTTCCGGGAGGGGTCCTCGGTGCACCTGGAGCCGCGGGTCGGGGGCCGCTTCTGGGAGGACTGGGGCGACGGCGACGGCGCGCTGTACGCCACCGTGACCGGCATCCGCCGGCCCGAGCAGCTGACCTGCACCGGGCCGATGGGCATGTCGGGCCCGGTGGCAAGCGTGTTCGCCATGTCCCTCTCCGAGCGCGACGGCGCCACCCTGGTGCGGCTGTCCCACCACGCCGTCGGCCCGATCGACGACGAGACCCGGGCCGCCTACGAGCACGGCTGGGTGGAGGTGTTCGACGCCCTGCGGGGCCATCTCGGCCTCACCGGCTGACTGTGGGAATGCTGCGGTAGCCTTGACGTTGAACAGAGCGGGAGCCCCCCGGCTGCGGCCGTCGGGGGCTACCCGACTGTCCTACCGCTGCAAAGGACACCTGTGCGCCTCACCCCCCTGCTCGACCGCTGGAACGACGACCCGGCCTTCGCCGAGCTACTCGGCGGGCTGGACCCGCACGCCGGCACCCCACGGCCCGAGGTGGTCGTCCCCGACGTGGCCAGGGCGTTCCTGCTGGCCGGGATCGCCAAGGCCGGCGGGCGGCTGGTGGTCGTCACCACCGCCACCACCGCCGACGCCGAGGCCCTGGCCGCCGACGTCGCCGCCTTCCTCGGGCCCGAGGAGGCGGCCACCTTCCCGGCCTGGGAGACCCTGCCCCACGAGCGGCTCTCGCCCCGCTCCGAGACCGTGGCCGCCCGCCTGCGCCTGCTCCACCGGCTCGGCCTGCCCGACCTCGGCGGGCTGCGGCTGGTGACGGTCCCGGCGCGGGCGATGATGCAGCCGCTCGCCCCCGGGCTGGACGTGGTCGACCCGGTCCGGGTCGCCACCGGCGACCGAGTCGAGCTCGAGGAGCTGCTGGAGCGGCTGGTCGCCGCCGGCTACTCGCGCACCGACATGGTCGAGCGCCGTGGTGAGGTGGCCGTCCGGGGCGGCCTGGTCGACTTCTTCCCGCCGGGCGAGGACCACCCGGTCCGGGTCGAGCTCTGGGGCGACGAGGTCGAGAGCATCCGGTCGTTCGCGGTGTCGAGCCAGCGCTCCCTGACCGGGCTGCCCGAGGTCGAGGCCTGGCCGTGCCGCGAGGTCCGCCTTGGCGAGGCCGAGCGGGGCCGGGCCCGCCAGCTCGCCGGCGAGGTGCCGGTCGCCGGCGACCTGCTCGCCCAGGTGGCCGAGGGCCTCGACGTCGAGGGGGTCGAGTCGCTGCTGCCGCTGCTGTTCGACCAGCTCCGGCCGCTGCCCACCTACCTTCCCACCGACGCCCTGCTGGTGCTGGTCGACCCCAAGCGCACCCTCGACCGGGCCGAGGAGGTCCGCATCCAGGCCGACGAGGCCGCCCAGGCCTCCTGGGGCAGCGCCGCCGAGGGCGCGACCGCGCCGGTCGAGGGCGTCGCCTACCTGCCCCTGGCCGACGTGCTGGAGGGGGCCGGCCGGGCCCTGCTGCGGCTCGGGCCGTTCGACTCCGGGCAGCACAGCGCCGTCCGGATCGACGCCTCGGCGGTCGAGCCCTACCGGGCCAACGTGACCCGCGTGGCCGCCGACGCCCGCGACCTGATCGCCGACGGCGCGACGGTGGTGCTCACCACCGAGGGCGCCGGGCCGGCCCAGCGGCTGGTCGAGGTCCTGCGCGAGGAGGGCCTGACCGTCCCCGACCTGGTCGCCGAGCTGGCCCCCGAGCCGGGCCCCGGGGTGCTGGTCGGGACGGCCCCGCTGCTCACCGGGTTCCGCCTGCCGTCGCTGCGCCTGGCCCTGGTCGCCGAGGGCGACCTGTACGGGACCAGGCGCCAGACCCGCGAGCAGGCCCGCATGCCCTCCAGCCGCCGCCGGGCCAAGCACGCCGGCGGCCAGCTCGCCCTCGAGGAGCTCCAGCCGGGCGACATCGTCGTCCACGCCGTCCACGGCATCGGCCGCTACGTCGGCATGGAGCACCGCAGCGTCGGCGGGTCCGAACGCGACTACCTCGTTCTGGCCTACGACCAGGGCGACAAGCTGTACCTGCCCAGCGAGCAGGTCGAGCTGATCAGCCGCTACGTCGGCGGGGAGCACCCCAAGCTGTCGCGCCTTGGCAGCCGCGAGTGGGACCGCCAGAAGGCCAGGGTGCGCAAGAAGGTCCGGGAGATGGCGGCCCAGCTGGTCCGGCTCTACTCGGCCCGGATGGCCTCCCCGGGCCACGCCTTCGGCCCCGACAGCCCCTGGCAGCGGGAGCTGGAGGACGCCTTCCCGTTCACCGAGACCCCCGACCAGCTCACCGCCATCGAGGAGATCAAGGCCGACATGGAGACGCCGGTGCCGATGGACCGCCTCTTGTGCGGCGACGTCGGCTACGGCAAGACCGAGGTCGCGGTCCGGGCCGCCTTCAAGGCGGTGATGGACGGCAAGCAGGTCGGGGTGCTGGTCCCGACCACCCTGCTGGCCCAGCAGCACATGGCCGTCTTCTCCGAGCGGTTCGCCCCCTTCCCGGTCAAGGTGGCCGTGCTGTCGCGCTTCCAGTCCCGCCAGGAGCAGGACGACGTGGTCGCGGGCATGGTCGACGGCACCGTCGACGTGGTCATCGGCACCCACCGGCTGCTGTCGGCCGACGCCAAGTGGTCCGACCTTGGCCTGGTCGTGGTCGACGAGGAGCACCGCTTCGGGGTCGGCCACAAGGAGCACCTCAAGCAGCTCCGCACCGAGGTCGACGTGCTCACCCTGACCGCCACCCCGATCCCCCGGACCATGGAGATGGCCATCTCCGGCATCCGCGACCTGTCGGTGATGGAGACCCCGCCAGAGGAGCGCCACCCGGTGCTGACCTTCGTCGGCGCCTACGACCAGGGCACGGTGGCCAACGCCATCCGCCGGGAGATGCTCCGAGAGGGCCAGACCTTCTTCGTCCACAACCGGGTCGAGTCCATCGACCGGGTCGCCTACGACGTCCGCCACGCTGTCCCCGAGGCCAGGGTGGCGGTGGCCCACGGCCAGATGAGCGAGGACCAGCTGGAGCGGGTGATGCTCGACTTCTGGGACAAGCAGTACGACGTCCTGGTCTCCACCACCATCATCGAGTCCGGCATCGACATCCCCACGGCCAACACCCTGATCGTCGACCGGGCCGACACCCTCGGCCTGTCCCAGCTCTACCAGCTGCGGGGCCGGGTCGGGCGCTCACGCGACCGGGCCTACGCCTACCTGTTCTACCCGCCCGAGCGGTCGATCACCGAGACCTCCCACCAGCGGCTGGCCACCGTGGCCACCCACCAGGACCTGGGCTCGGGCATGGCCATCGCCATGAAGGACCTCGAGATCCGCGGCGCCGGCAACCTGCTCGGGGCCGACCAGTCGGGCCACGTCGCCCTGGTCGGCTACGACATGTACATGCAGCTGCTGGCCGAGGCGGTGGCCGAGCTCCGCGGCCGCCCGATCGAGCAGCCCAAGGAGCTGAAGCTGGAGGTCCCGGTGGACGCCCACCTCCCCGCCGCCTACGTGCCAAGGGAGCGGCTGCGGCTGGAGGCCTACCGCCGCCTCGGCGGGGCCAGGGTGGTCTCCGAGGTCGAGGCCCTCGGGGCCGAGCTGGCCGACCGCTACGGCCCACCACCGCCGCCGGTCCGCAACCTGCTCCAGCTGGCCGGGGTCAGGGCCCAGGCGGCCGCCGTCGGCCTCACCGAGGTCGTCTGCTTCGGCGGCCGGGCCCGCCTCACCCCGGTCGACGACCTCCCCGACTCCAAGCAGGTCCGCCTGGACCGCCTCTACCCGGGAGCCATCTGGAAGCAGGCCGAGCGCACCCTGCTGGTCCCCCTCCCCGCCGAGGGCACCAACCTCCCCGGCTGGCTGTGCGAGCTGCTCACCGGCATCCTCGCCGCCCCCGACGCCCCCGCCCTGCCCGACACCGGCCACCCCGCCCAGCGCCGGGCCGCCTCCTAGGCGAGGGGTTCGCCGGCCCAAGTTGGGTACCGTACCTGCGGGACCCTCCGGACTGGGGTGAGCAGATGACGGTGAGCGAACGGGCAGGGCGGCCGGCCGAGGCGTCGATGCTGGTCGACGTGGACCGGCTGGTCACGGCGTACTACGAGGAGCAGCCCGACCCGGGCGAGGCCACCCAGCAGGTCGCCTTCGGGACCTCGGGGCACCGGGGGTCGGCGCTCAAGGGCTCGTTCAACGAGGCCCACATCCTAGCCACCACCGAGGCCATCTGCCGCTACCGCGAGGCCCAGGGGATCGACGGGCCGCTGTACCTGGGCCGCGACACCCACGCCCTGTCCGAGCCGGCCCAGCGGACCGCCCTCGAGGTGCTGGCCGCCCACGGGGTCAAGGTGCGGGTCGACTCGGGCGACCGGCCGACCCCGACCCCGGCGCTGTCGCTGGCCATCCTCACCTGGAACCGGGACCGGCGCGACCACCTGGCCGACGGCATCGTGGTCACCCCCTCCCACAACCCCCCCGAGGACGGCGGCTTCAAGTACAACCCGCCCAACGGCGGCCCGGCCGACACCGACATCACCGGCTGGGTCCAGGACGAGGCCAACCGGCTGCTGCGGGCCGGGCTGGAGGGGGTGCGGCGGGTGCCGGCCGAGCAGGCCGCGACCGCGCCCGGCGTGGAGCGCTACGACTACGTGGCCGCCTACGTCGAGGACCTGGCCACCGTCGTCGACCTTGAGGCGGTCCGCGGGGCCGGGCTGCACCTGGGCGTCGACCCTCTCGGCGGGGCGGCCGTCGACTACTGGTCGGCCATTGCCGAGCGCTACCGCCTCGACCTGGAGGTGGTCAACCAGGCGGTCGACCCGACCTTCCGGTTCATGACTGTCGACTGGGACGGCAAGATCCGCATGGACCCGTCCTCGCGCTACGCCATGGCCGGGCTGATCGACCTGCGCGACCGCTTCGACGTGGCCTTCGCCAACGACGCCGACGCCGACCGGCACGGCATCGTCACCGGTGGGGCCGGGCTGCTCAACCCGAACCACTACCTGGCCGCCATGGTGGCCTACCTGTTCGGCGGCGGGCGCGACTGGGGCGAGCGGGTCGGGGTGGGCAAGACGATGGTCTCCAGCTCGATGATCGACCGGGTCACAGCCGACCTGGGCCGGCGGCTGGACGAGGTCCCGGTCGGGTTCAAGTGGTTCGTGGACGGGCTGCTGGACGGCTCGCTCGGCTTCGGCGGGGAGGAGAGCGCCGGGGCCTCGTTCCTGCGCCGCGACGGGACCGTCTGGACCACCGACAAGGACGGCATCGTGTGCTGCCTGCTGGCCGCCGAGATGACCGCCCGCCGCGGCGCCGACCCGGGCGCCCAGTACCGTGAGCTCACCGCCCGCTTCGGCGACCCCGCCTACCGCCGGGTCGACGCCCCGGCCACCCCCGAGCAGAAGGCCGTGCTCAAGCGGCTGTCGGCCAGCGACGTGCAGGCCTCGGAGCTGGCCGGCGAGCCGATCACCGGCGTGCTCACCTCGGCCCCGTCCAACGGGGCCGGCCTCGGCGGGGTCAAGGTGGTCACCGAGCGCGCCTGGTTCGCGGCCCGCCCCTCGGGCACCGAGGACGTCTACAAGGTCTACGCCGAGAGCTTCGGTGGCGACGAGCACCTGGAGCGGGTCCTCGAGGAGGCGACGGCGGTCGTCTCGGCCGCCCTTGAGGCGGCCGGCTAGGCGTTGCTGGAGGCCGCCCAGAGGTTGATGCCGGCCTCGGTGGCGTGGCGGTCGATCTCGGCCAGCTCGTCGTCGCCGAAGTCGAGCCGGTCCATGGCGGCCACGTTGTCCTCGAGCTGGGCGACGCTGGACGCGCCGAGCAGGGCCGAGGTGACGCGCGGGTCGCGCAGCGTCCAGGCGATGGCCAGCTGGGCCAGGCTCTGGCCACGCCGCTCGGCCAGCTCGTGCAGGGCCCTGACCTTGGCCAGGGTGTCGTCGTTGAGCTGGCCCTGGTCGATGGTGCCGGGCGTGGCCGCCCGCGAGCCCTCGGGGATGCCGTCCAGGTAGCGGTCGGTCAGCAGCCCCTGGGCCAGGGGCGAGAACACGATGCAGCCGGCCCCCTCGCCGGCGAGCACGTCCAGCAGGCCGTCGTCCTCGATCCAGCGGTTCAGCATCGAGTACGACGGCTGGTGGATCAGCAGCGGGGTGCCGAGGCCGCGCAGGATCGCGGCCGCCTGCCGGGTCCGCTCGGCCGAGTAGGAGGAGATGCCCGCGTACAGCGCCTTGCCCTGGCGCACGGCCGTGTCCAGCGCCCCCATGGTCTCCTCCAGGGGCGTGTCCGGGTCGACGCGGTGGGAGTAGAAGATGTCGACGTACGGCAGCCCCATGCGGGCAAGGCTCTGGTCGAGACTGGCCAGGAGGTATTTCCGCGAACCATGGTCGCCGTAGGGCCCCGGCCACATGTCGTAGCCGGCCTTGGTCGAGATCACCAGCTCGTCCCGGTAGCCGCGCAGGTCGGTGGCGAGGATGCGGCCGAAGTTCTCCTCGGCCGAGCCGTAGGGCGGTCCGTAGTTGTTGGCCAGGTCGAAGTGGGTGATGCCGAGGTCGAAGGCGCGGCGCACGATCGCCCGCTGGGTCTCGAACGGCCGGTCGCCGCCGAAGTTCTGCCACAGGCCGAGGGAGATGGCTGGCAGCAGGAGCCCGCTGCGCCCGACCCGGCGGTACCGCATGGTGTCGTAGCGGCCGTCGGCCGGCTGATAGCTCGTCATCGCGGCATTGTCGCACCCGAGCGCGCCACCCGCCGGTATGCTTGTCCATTGTCGTCGTCGAGTTCGTGTGAGGTTGGCCGTGCGCCGTCTGCTCCCCGTCCTGTGTCTCGTCGTCCTGGCCGCCGGCTGCTCGGGAGGCCTTGGTGTCCGCAACCAGGACGCGGCGACGGTCAACGGCGTCGGCATCCCGACCGACCGCCTCAGCGAGATGACCACGGCCCAGCTGGGCCAGCAGGCCACCCAGCAGTCGGGCCAGCAGCCGACCCAGGACATCGAGGGGGCGACCCGCCAGGCGCTGGAGGGCCTGATCCAGTTCCAGCTGGTGCTGGACGGGGCCAAGAAGGAGGGCGTGGCCATCGAGGAGTCCGATGTCGACGCCCGCATGGAGCAGCTCAAGCAGCAGGTGACGGCCCAGGGCCAGAACTACGAGGAGCTGCTGAAGACCCGGCAGATCTCCGAGGAGGTGCTCCGCGCCCAGCAGCGGGTCCAGCTGGCGGTCGACCTGATCGCGGTCAAGCTGGTCCCGTACTCGCCAGACGCCAAGCTGCGCCAGACCCTCGACCAGCGCAAGGACGACTTCCTCGAGGTCCACGTCCGCCACGTCCTGGTCAAGGACAAGGCGACCGCCGACATGGTCCGCCAGCAGCTGGCCTCCGGGGCCGACTGGACGGCGGTGGCCAAGCAGCGCTCGATCGACACCCAGAGCAAGGACAAGGCCGGCGACCTCGGGTTCAACGCCAAGGGGGCGACCGTCAAGGAGTTCGAGACGGCCGAGTACAAGCTGGCCGCCCAGGGCGACTGCAAGGGCAAGACCAGCGGCTCGTGTGCGTCGCCGATCTCCGAGCCGGTCAAGACCCAGTTCGGCTACCACGTCCTCCAGGTCGTCGGGGTGCGGCTGCCCAAGCTCGACAACGACCTCAGGGCCAAGCTCGAGCCGGCCGTCAAGGACCGCCGCCAGCAGGCCGTCCAGCGCTGGTTCGAGCAGCAGGTCAAGGCGGCCGAGGTCACCATCAACCCGCGCTTTGGCCGCTGGGACGCCGAGAACGGCAAGGTGGTCGAGCGCGAGACCGCCCCCGGCGCGGCCACGACCACCACCGCCGCCGGGCTCGGCGGGCCCACGACGACCCAGCCGTAGGCATCCCTATGACCCGGGTGGTGCTGGTCGCGTCCAGCCCGCGGGTGCCGCTGCTGTTCCCGCCCCAGACCTGGCGGGCCCTTGACGCCGCCCGGCCGGTGTGGGTGCTGGCCGACGACCACCCGTCGCTGCCGGCGCTGGAGGTGGCCGAGATTCCCTGGGAGGTGCTCGCCCCGGCCGAGGACACCGGCCCTGCCGGGCGCGACCTGCTCCTGGTCGGCCAGGGCCTCGACCTGGACGCGGTCGCCCAGGCCAGGCGGCAGGCCGACGCCCTGCTCGACCACGCCCGCCGCGACGGCACGGCGACCCTGCTGCTGCCGCCGGTCAACGACGGGCCGCTGGTCCAGCTGGTCGCCGACCGGGCCGCCCGCGGCCACATCGAGGTCGAGGCGGTGTACCCGGTGGGGGAGCCAAAGGGGGCGGCCCTGCTCGACCTGGTCGCCACCGAGACCCGGCTGCGCGGCCCCGACGGCTGCCCCTGGGACCGCGAGCAGACCCACGCCTCGCTGGCCAGGCACCTGGTCGAGGAGGCCTACGAGGTGCTGGACGCGATCGAGGAGGACGACCCCGAGCACCTGCGCGAGGAGCTGGGGGACCTGCTCCTGCAGGTGGTGTTCCACGCCCAGCTGGCCGAGGACGCCGGCGACTTCGATGTCGACGGGGTGGCAAGGGCGATCACCGAGAAGCTCGTCCGCCGCCACCCGCACGTCTTCGGCGACCTCCAGGTGGCGTCGGCCGGTGAGGTGGTCCGCAACTGGGAGGCGATCAAGCGCGAGGAGGAGGGCCGCACCGACCCGCTGGCCGGGATCCCGTCGGCCCTGCCGGCGCTCCAGCTGGCGGCCAAGCTCCAGAAGCGCGCCCCCGCTGGCGGCCTTGCCGCTGAGGCCGGGTCGCCCGGCCGGGTCCGGGAGCGGCTGGACGAGCTGGCCGGGGCCGCCGGGACCGAGGGGCTGGAGGCGGCGGTGGGGGAGCTGCTGTTCGAGGTGGTCGCTCTGGCCAGGGCCAGCGGGGTCGAGCCGGAGGCGGCCCTGCGGGCCACCGCCCGGCGCTTCCGGGCACGGTTCCTGGCCGCCGCGCCGGAGAGCTGAGGCTCAGGACGGCGGGGCCGGCCCCCGCTGCTCCCCCTCGGGCGGCGGTGGCGGCGGGCCGGGCTCCAGCAGCTGGGTGTCCCCAGGGCCTCGCACCGGCCCCGGTGGCGGTGGTGGCGGCGGCGGTGGCGGCCACGCGGGATTGGGCGGCTGGCCGGGGCCGGGAGGCTGGGCGCCCCACGGCTGCTGGGGAGGCGGGGCGGGCTGGCCCCAGGGCTGCTGGGGCCCGGGCTGGCTCCACTGCTGAGGGGCGCCGCCCTGGGCCCAGGGGCCGGCCGGCTGCGGGGTGGGACGTCGCCTGACCGCCCGGACGACCAGGACGATGACCACGATGACCAGCACCAGCACGACCAGTGCGACCACCAGCGCGATCAGCACGGCCCGCCGGGCGGTGTCCTCCACCGAGCGGTCGAGGTTGGCCGGGCGCGGCCCCAGCTCCTCCTCGAGCAGCCCCCGCGGGTACTGGCGGCTCGGGACCGTGCCCCCGTCGGCGATCACGGTGATCTGCTCGACCCGGAACGGCAGGTTCCTCCAGATGATCGCGGCCGCCTGGTCCTGCTCGGCCCGCGCCTCCAGCGGGTTGGGGTCGGCGTCGTAGGTGAGGGTGGCCGTGCCCCCGTCGTAGTGGAGATTCGGGTTGCGAATGCCGGCCTTCTCGAGCTCGGCCGCCGTCCGCACCGTCCCGGTGGCCAGATCGCAGCCGGCGAGCAGCGCCGCCGCCACCGCCACCAGCACAAACGCGCGCCACCGGGTCACCCCGCGCCGTTGCCGGGCCGGTTCGGTCATCTTCGCTCCCTCCAGTTCCCATTTCCTCACCAATGGCAATTGATGGCGATGATATGCTCGCCGACGCCGCCGTCCGCTCTGCCGCGCAGGAAGGCCCTTCCCCATGGCTACCATCGAACTCGTCGTCGCCCGGGAGGTCCTGGACTCCCGCGGCAATCCGACCCTCGAGTGCGACGTCCACCTCGACGACGGGGGCTTCGGCAGGGCGATCGTCCCCTCGGGCGCCTCCACCGGGCAGTTCGAGGCCGTCGAGCTGCGCGACGGCGGCGACCGGTACGGCGGCAAGGGCGTCCGCAACGCCGTCCGCAACGTCAACGAGGCCCTGGCCAAGGCCGTCCTCGACGAGGCCCCCGACCCCTATGACCAGCGGGCCGTCGACCGGGTGCTGATCGACGCCGACGGCACCGACAACAAGTCCAAGCTGGGCGCCAACGCCACCCTCGGGGTGTCCATGGCGGTGGCCAGGGCGGCCGCCGACTCCCTTGGCGTGCCCCTGTACCGGTCCCTCGGTGGCCTCAGCGCCTATGTGCTGCCGGTGCCGATGATGAACGTGCTCAACGGCGGCGCCCACGCCGACAACAGCGTCGACTTCCAGGAGTTCATGGTCGTGCCCGTCGGCGCCCCCTCATTCGCCGAGGGGCTGCGCATGGGGGCCGAGGTCTACCAGGCCCTCAAGTCGGTGCTCAAGGACCGCGGGCTCAGCACCGGCATCGGCGACGAGGGCGGCTTCGCCCCCGACCTGCCCGGCAACGAGGCCGCCCTCGAGCTGCTGGTCGAGGCGATCGGCAAAGCCGGCTTCGAGCCCGGGGCCGAGGTCGCCCTGGCCATGGACCCGGCCTGCACCGAGCTGTACCGCGAGGGCCGCTACGAGCTGGCCGGCGACGGCCGCACCCTCGACTCGGACGGCATGATCGAGCTGTGG
>Ga0126308_10000472_pt1 | contig 13436 bp, 9 predicted proteins | sample Plot55_FD_92533 | JGI IMG/M metagenome (GOLD analysis project Ga0126308, IMG submission 92533) | Serpentine soil microbial communities from UC McLaughlin Reserve, CA, USA - Plot55 | ecosystem: Environmental > Terrestrial > Soil > Grasslands | place: USA: UC McLaughlin Reserve, Lake County... | reverse complement strand
CACGAGCGCGCGGCGCCGCTCGTGGTGCGCGAGGTGCTGCGGGCTACGCCGACGAAGATCTTCCTCCTGGCCCGCGACCGCACCGGCCGCGACCTGCGCGTGATGGTCGAGGTCCAGGACATGGGAGGCGGCAAGTACCGCATCGTGGACGTGGGGCTGCGGCCGACCCAGGGCGCACCGCCGCTCCCGCCCGAGCCCGGCGGCAGTGGTAGCCCCGCCGCCCGCCCCGCGTTGTTCACCGCCGCGGCCCGGGCCCCCGCGCGCGGCGACGACGAGCGACGGCGGCTGCTCGAGACGTACTGGTCGCGCATCGCGGCCTACGGCTTCTCCGGCGCGGCGCTCGTCGCGCACCGGGGGCGCGTGATCTTCTCGGCGGCCGCGGGGATGGCCGACCGCGACGCCGGCGTCCCGAACACCACCGAGACCGTCTTCAACACCGGGTCGCTCACCAAGCAGTTCACGGCCGCCGCCATCCTGAAGCTCGAGATGCAGGGGCGGCTGCGGACGACGGACTCGATAGGCAGCTACCTCCCGGGCGTGCCCGAGGACAAGCGCGGGATCACGCTGCACCAGCTGCTCACGCACACCTCCGGCATCCGCGGCACCCCGGGCGCCGGCCTCGCCCCCGACCGCGACCGGGAGGTGGCCGCCATCCTCGCCGACTCGCTCCTCTGGCCGCCGGGCACGCGCTTCCGCTACGCGAACGAGGGCTACGCGCTGCTGGGCGCCGTCGTCGAGCGCGTCTCCGGGCAGGGGCTGGACGCGTTCCTCCAGGCGCAGCTCTTCGACCCCGCCGGGATGCGCTCCACCGGCTACCGCCGCGCGGGCGTGGAGCGGCGGCGCGTGGTGCACGAGTACGCGGCCGGGCGCGACAACGGCAGCATGCTCGACCGGCCGCACCCCAACTGGAAGAGCATGGGGAACGGCGAGATCCTGACGACGCTCGCCGACATGCACCGCTGGTACCTGGCGCTGCGCGGCGACGCGCTGCTCTCGGCCGACGCGAAGCGGAAGCTCTTCACGCCCGCGATGAACGAGTACGCCTACGGCTGGGCCGTGCACGACACGCCGTACGGCACCGAGATCGAGCACGACGGCGGCAGCACCACCGGCACCGCGGCCGACATGCGCTTCTACCCGGACTCCGACCTGGTCGTGATCTCGTTCGGCAACGTGGACGCGATCTCGATGCTGCTGGGCCACGTGCGCGAGCGGCTGCGCGCCATCGCCCAGGGCGCGGACGCCGGGACGCTGCCGCCGGCGCCGGTGCCGCTTGCGCCCGCGGCGCTGGAGCGCTTCGCCGGGCGCTACCGCCTGCCCTCGGGCGACGTGCTGACGGTGGTGCGCGACGGCGGGGCGCTGCGCCTGACGGGCGAGGGGCTCGGCGCGGGGGCGCTGCTCGCGCTCGGCGCGAGCAGGCCGCCGGCACAGTGGGCGGAGCGCGGCGCGCAGGCGGCGGCCATCGCGATGGCGCTCGCGCGGGGCGACACCGCGCCGCTCCTGGCCGCGCAGCCGATGCGGCCGCAGATGGTCGGCCGGCTGCGGGACGGCCTCGCGGAGCTCACCGCCCAGCGGGGCGCGCTCCGCGCCGCCACGCCGGTCGCGGTGCGCCCGTTCCCCGGCGGCCCCGACGCGATCGAGACCGTCGTGCGACTGGAGTTCGAGCGGGGATCGCCGACGCACCTCCTGACGATCTGGTCGCCGCGCGGGCTCGGCGGCTGGCAGCTCGCGGAGACGGTCGCGTCGCCGGGCGGCCGCTACGTCCCGATCTCGGCCACCGAGCTCGCGGCGCTCGACTGGCGCAGCGGGGCCGTGCGGCGCATCGGCTTCTCGAAGCGCGCCGGCGGGCACTACGCGCGCCTGGCGGCCGGCGGGGAGACCGCGACGCGCGAGTGAGCGGCGGCCGCCGGCGCCGCCCGCATCGCCGACATCTGTAGGCGGCGCGCGGCACGCAAGTCGCGCAGCACGCCGCGCATGCGCAACATCCTTCGCCGCGCCTCCGCGGCCCTCGGCGTGTTCATCGGGTCGTCCATCCTGCCGATTGCGTGCGGCGGCGATGGCGGCTCCGGCCCCGACGAGCAGCAGCAGATGCAGCAACCGCCGCCGCCGCCGCCGGTTGTCGTCGCATCGGTGGATCTGACGCCCGGGGCACCGTCGGTGGTGGTCGGCGGGACGGTCTCGCTCACCGCGACCGCGCGCGACGCCGCCGGGGGCGCGGTCGCGGGAAAGTCGGCGGCCTGGGCGATCACGCCTAACGGGGTCGCCGAGGTGGCGTCCGCGGCCGGCGGGGCGGCGACGCTGCGCGGCGTGGCGGCCGGCACGGCCACGGTGCGGGCGACGGTGGACGCAGCGTTTCGCGAGGTGACGCTCACCGTCACCCCCGCCCCGGTGACGACGACGCCGCTGGGCGCGCTGCGGTCGATCAGCGCCGGCGACGCGTACGTCTGCGGCCTGCTGCCCGACGGCGCGGCGTACTGCTGGGGGGAGAACGGCAGCGGGCAGCTCGGCGACGGCACGACGACGCGCCGGACGACCGCGGTGCCGGTGGCCGGCGGGCTGCTGTTCGACGTGGTGGCCGCCGGCACCACGCACACGTGCGGCGTCACCACGGGCCATCGCGTCTACTGCTGGGGCTCGAACACCTTCGGCGAGCTGGGCGACGGCACGACGACCGCGCGCGCCGCGCCGACCGCGGTCGCGCTGCCGGCGGGCGTCGACTTCCGGCGCGTGGCGGTCGGCCGGTTCCACGGCTGCGCGGCGACCGCCGCGGGCGCGGCCTACTGCTGGGGATACAACGGCCACGGGGAGCTGGGCAGCGGCGCGCCCGCGAGCTCCTCGCCGAACCCGACGCCGGTCGCGGTCGCGGGCGGGCTCCAGTTCGCGTCGCTCGTGGCCGGCGCCGTGCACACGTGCGGCATAACGACGCCTGCCCGCGATACGTACTGCTGGGGCTCGAACGAGTCCGGGCAGCTCGGCGACGGGACCACGACCAACCGCGCGACGCCCACGGCGCTCGCGGCCGGCACGCCGCGCTTCTGGCAGCTCACGGCCGGACTGGAGCACAGCTGCGGCCTCCCCGACGACACGCGCATCTGGTGCTGGGGCGGCAACCAGAGCGCGCAGCTCGGCGGCGCCACCGGCACCCACTCCCCGACGCCGTTCCAGATGGCGGGGTTCGCGGCCGGCCCGGCCGTGCGAGTCACCTCGGGGGCGGCGAGCAGCCACACGTGCGCCATCGTCACTGGCGGCGAGGCGTACTGCTGGGGCGCCAACGGCAGCGCGCAGCTCGGCAACGCGGCCGCGGCCACGAGCGCGCCCCCGGTGCGCGTGAGCCGCGGCGCGCTCTACCTGGAGATGGTCTCCGCGGGCCGCACCCACAGCTGCTTCCTGCTGCTCGACGGCACGCCGTACTGCGTCGGCGGCAACGAGTCGGGCCAGCTCGGCGACGGCACGACGACCGCCCGCACCGGACTGACCCGCGTGCTGCGCTAAGTGCTGCGGTAAGTGCTGCGGTAAGTGCTGCGGTAACGGCGATCCGCGAGATCGCTTCTAGCGGAGCAGCGGAAAGTCGCCGGTCAGTCCCGTCACGGTCGCGCGCTCGCCGTAGAGCGCGACCGCGGCGTAGTCGACCGCGTCGCCGGGGGCGGCGGCGAGGCGCTGCGCGTAGTCGTCGTAGCGACGCGCGGCCTGGGCCACGTCAGGCAGGTCCACGGCGGCGTAGACACCGGGGTCGGCGGCGGCGCGCGCCCGGAGGCGGGCCAGGGCGCCGCGCGGGGCGCGGAGCACGGGGAGCGGGATCCAGGTGAGGCCGGCGTGCGTGGTGCCGCCGCCGTCGCGGACGTCGGGGCCGACGAGGTCCGGGAGCCGGCGGCCGAGCGAGAGCGCGAGCACGGCGGCTGCGTTCGCGGCGAGGCCGGGCGGCAGGTCGTCGGCGACCACGAGGACGCACTTCACCAGCGGCGCCAGATCCAGCACCATGCGGATGTTCGCCCGCCGGTACTCGACGCCGCCGAGCGGGACCTCGACGAAGCCGAGGCCGCGGTAGAGGGCGATGGCGGGCGCGAGCGCGGTGTTCGACAACAGCTCCACGCGCGGCACGCCGAGCGCCTTCGCCCGCGCCACCGCGGCTTCGCCGAGCAGGCGCCCCACGCCGCGCCCGCGCGCGGCCGGCGCCACGGCCATCTTCGCCAGCTCGATCGGGGCGCCGCCGTGCCTGACGAGGGCGCACGCGCCGACGACCGCACCGTCACCCTCCTCGGCCACGAGGATGCATCCGCCGGGGCGGAGGATCTCGCCCTCGGCGTCGTCGAGCGCGCGCCGGTCGGCGTCCTCGACCGCGAAGTGCTCGGTGATCCAGGCGAGATTGAGCGCCCGGAACTGCTCGACGTGCTCGCGGCGCGCGGGGTCGTACTCGACGACCCGCGGGCCCGCGCCGCCGCCGCTCCCGCCCGGCCCCAGCGGCCGCGACTCCTCACGCTGCGTCACTCGCTCCATGCGTCCTCCACGTGTCCTCCACGCTTCCTCCAAGGAACGCCCGGCGCGCCAGCCCCACAAGAGCGTACGCGGGGGTGCGCTACGCACAGCGGTGTAAGCGGTCAGCCGTGGCGCCGCCGCCACAGTGCGCACGATCGGCTGGCACCGAATGACCGTGGCACCCATGTTTGCTCCCCCCCGACCAGTCCGTGGACTCTCACGAAGAGGACACCATGAACGAAACGTGGACTTCCGCAGTCGGCCGACGCTCGCCGTCGCTCGCGCTCGCGGCCGTGCCGGCGATGGCGTTCGCGATTGCCCTGCAGGCCGGCTGCGCCGACGCTCCCCCCGATCCCCAGGCGCCGCTCGATCGGCCCGCCCTCGACCGCGCCGGCGACCTGCCCGGCACACACCGCCAGTACGGCACGCCGGTCCAGGTGGGCGAGGGGCGGGCGCGAACGTACATCGTGCTGAACAAGGGCGTCCCGCTCGAGCTGGGCGTCGCGCTCGACGAGCGCGCGGCGAACGGCCTGCCCGACGCGCCGACCGACCACCATCGCATCCAGTACCTCCTCCCGCTCCCGGCGCAGAACCCGACGCCGTTCCAGCTCGTGGAGCTCGACTGGCGGCGGATCGGCCACCCGCCGGCGCCGATCTACATGCTGCCGCACTTCGACGTCCACTTCTACACGATCGGTCTGGACGAGCGGAACGCCATCGACCCGGCCGACCCGTCGTTCCAGGCGAGGGCCTCGAACTTCCCCGCGCCGGCCTACATCCCGCCGCACTACTTCACCCCGCTGCCGGCGGTGGGCGAGGAGCAGATGGGCGTGCACTGGGTGGACTTCACCTCGCCGGAGCTGCCGCCGCAGCTCAAGCCATTCACGCGCACCTACATCTACGGCACGTGGGACGGCCGCGTGATCTTCCAGGAGCCGATGATCACCAGGGACTACCTCCTGACCCACCCGGACGTGCTGGCGCCGATCCCCGTCGCCGCACGCTACAGCCCCGCCGGCTACTACCCGGCCGCCTACCGGGTCACGTTCGACGAACAGGCCAGGGAGTACCGCATCGGCATGGCGAACCTCGCCTGGCGGGAGTGACGGGCGGGCGGGGGCGTCGCGCCGCGGCCGGCGCCCTCACCCCACCGCCCCGCCGCCGCCGTACGCCGCGCCCCAGTGCCACAGCTGCTCCAGGATCGGGCAGAGCGTCCGCCCGAACGACGTTAGGCTGTACTCGACCCGCGGCGGGACCTCGGCGTAGACGGTGCGCTCGACCACGCCGTCGCGCTCCAGCTCGTGGAGCTGCTTGGCCAGCATCCGCTCGCTGACCCGCGGAATGCGCCGGCGCAGCTCGCCGAAGCGCAGGGTGCCGCCGCGGCCGAGACGGATCAGGATGTCCGCCTTGTGGCGCCCCTTGATCACGCGCAGGCACGCGTCCACCGGGTCTCCGACCGAGCGCACGGGCGGCGTGGGCATGCGGCCAAGATGCCGCCCGGGGCGCGGGCGACGCCAGATGCCCCGGGTCGGCGGCCGGGATGAGAACCGGTTGAGCCGGTGGTGAGGCGGCGCCCCTACTCTGCCGCCCTCGACGACGGACGCCCCGCCACTTCGACCCGCCCGCCCCGCCCATGACCCCCGAGCAGAAGCGCCTCGTGCAGCTCAGCTGGACCGCCGTCTACCCGATCGCCGACGCGGCCGCCGCCCTCTTCTACGGCCGGCTGTTCGAGCTCGACCCGTCCCTGCGCGCACTCTTCCGCAGCGCCGACATGCGCGAGCAGGGGAAGAAGCTGATGCAGATGATCACCGTGGCCGTGAAGGGGCTCGACCAACTCGAGCAGATCCTGCCGGCCGTCGAGGCGCTCGGCCGCCGCCACGCGGGCTACGGCGTGCAGGACTCGCACTACGCCACCGTGGGCGCGGCGCTGCTCTGGACGCTGGAGCAGGGCCTCGGCGATGCCTTCACCCCCGACGTCCGCGCGGCGTGGGCGGAGACCTACGGCACGCTCGCCGGCGCGATGCAGCGCGCGACCGCGGCGGCGGAGCGGGAGGCGGCGTAGTAGGGACTCGGGTCTCGGGGCTCGGCCATCGGGGCTCGGCCATCGGGACTCGGCGCTCGGCCAGGCGCCGATGTCATCCCGCAGGAGCCGGCGCAGCCGGCGAGTGTCGGGACGAGTCCCGATGGCCGAGCCCCGAGCCCCGAGTCCCGATGAGGCTCATCGCGTACTCCGCCAGCGCGGCGATCGTCAGGCTGGGGTTGACGCCGGGGTTCGCCGGGACGATCGAGCCGTCCACGGCGTAAAGGCCCGGGTAGCCGTGGAGCTGGCAGTCGGCGCCGACGACGCCCTCGCCCGCGTCGCGCCCCATCGGGCAGCCGCCGAGGATGTGCGCGGTCATGGAGACGCCGAGCAGACCCTCGTTGATCGAGCCGGCGGGGATGCCGCCCGTCTTGCGGGCGAAGGTGCGCGCCACGGCGTGCCCGGCCGGGATCGAGCCGGCGAGCGGGAACTCCTCGTCAGGCAGGGAGACCAGCCCCCGCCGCAGGAACGTCGTGAGGCCGCGGCCGAGTCGGAGACGCAGGCGGCTGTCCACCGTCTGCATGACGAGGAGGATCGTCGTGCGGGTGGCCCACCCCGGGAGCAGGTACGAGCGTATGAGGTCCGCCGGCCGACGCAGGATGCCGGCGGCGGTGCGCAGCAGCCTCGCGAACGGGCCGCCGCCCGGCTCCACCAGCGGCGAGGCCAGGTAGCGCATGGCCGAAGAGCCGGCCGGGTAGCGCACCGGCTCGATCGAGGTCACGTCGTCCACCTTGCAGATGGACGTGATCGCGACGCCCCGCGAGTAGTCCGTCTCGCCCGAGCGGGCCATGCTGCCCAGCAGCGCCTCGCTGTTCGTGCGCACCACGTCGCCGAGCCGCGCCGAGACGGCGGGGAGCGAGCGCGTCTCGTCGCGACAGCGGAAGAGGAGGCGCAGCGTGCCCAGCGCGCCGGCGGCGAAGATCACGCTCCGCGCGCGCACGCTCAGGGCGCGGCGCCGCCAGGGCCACGCCGTCGACCGGCGGTAGACGACCTCGTACCGCGCGCCGTCGGCCGAGTGCTCGCCCAGCGGCCTGACGTCGCGCACCTCGCACTCGGCGCGCACCTCGGCGCCGCGCCGCTCGGCCAGGTAGAGGTAGTTCTTGACGAGGGTGTTCTTGGCGTTGTGCCGGCAGCCGACCATGCAGGCGCCGCAGTGGATGCAGCCGCGGCGCGGCGGCCCCTCGCCGCCGAAGTAGGGGTCCGGCACCTCCTCGCCCTCGCGCCCGGGCTCGCCGAAAAAGGTCGCGACCGGCGTGGGGCGGAAGCTGTCTGCCGTCCCCAGCTCGCCGGCGATCTGGCGCAGCACGTGGTCGGCGGCCCAGAGGCGCGGGTTCGTCGCCACCCCGAGCATGCGCTTCGCCGTCTCGTAATGCGGGCGCAGCACCGTCTTCCAGTCGGCGAGGGCGCGCCACCCCGGCGCGCCGAAGAGGTGGTCCTCCGGCTCCATGAGCACGTTCGCGTAGCCGAGGCTCCCGCCCCCGACGCCGGCGCCGTGCAGCACGACGACGTGGCGCATCGGCGTGATCTGGAGGATGCCGAAGCAGCGCAGCGCCGGCGCCCACAGGTAGCGGCGCAGGTTCCAGTTGCTCTTCGGAAAGTCCTCGTCGCGAAAGCGCCGCCCGCGCTCGAGCACGAGCACGCGGTAGCCCTTCTCGGCGAGCCTGAGCGCCGAGACGCTCCCGCCGAAGCCGGAGCCGATGATGACGAAGTCGAAGAGCTCTTCAGGCACCCTGGAAATTTTACACCCCGCCACCGGGACTCGGCCATCGGGACTCGGCGCTCGGCACGGGGGCATCATCCCGGGGCCCTTGATGAATCAAGGGCCCACCACTGCCTAAGATCCAGCCGAGTGCCGAGTCCCGATGGCCGAGCCCCGATGGCCGAGTGCCTACCTGCCTGCCGACATCCGCTCCCAGTTGCTCTCGATCCGGCGGACGTAGCCGAGCGTCTCGCGGTAGCGCCAGCGCTGGACGTTCGGGGCGACCTGCTCGATGCTCGTCCACCGGTCGTGGTCGAGCCGGGCGTCGCGGGCGGCGTTGTGGGCGCGCTGGATCGTCCCCTCGCCGGCGTTGTAGCTGGCGAACATGAAGCGCGCGCGCTCCTTCTCGTCGACCTCCTTCTCCCAGAGGCGCCAGAGGTAGCGGTCGTGCATGATGCCGGCGGCGATGTTGAACTCCGGGTCGTCGATCGACTTGAGCTCGCTCCGCCGCGAGCTGATCGCCTGGAAGGTGGAGGGCATGAGCTGCATGATCCCGCGCGCGCCCACCCAGCTCCGCGCGTCCGGCCGGAGGTCGCTCTCCGCCATCCCCTGCGCCTTGAAGAGGCGCCAGTCGAACGCCGGCCCGAAGTAGCGCTTCGAGTACTTGCGGAAGGTGGGGTCGTAGCGGTCGGTGACCTTCGCGCGCTCCCGCGCCTCGGTCGCCTGGTTCAGCGCGCGGATCGCCCGCCGCGCCGCGCCGCCGGTGCCGCGGGGGGCGCTGTCGGCGCCGGCCCCCTGCGCGCCCGCCGGCGCCGCGAGCGCGCCGGCGGCCAGGGCGACCGCCGCGGCCGCGACCATCGTCAGGCGGCGGCTCAACTGAGGGCCCCCCCGATGATGATCGCGATCGAGAGGAAGAGCGCGGCGACGAAGATCGCCACGGCGATGTTGCCGCGCCTGAGCTCCTCCGGGAAGTCCACCTGCGGCGTCAGGCGGTCGATCACCCGGTAGCTGACGAACATCAGGACCACGCCGAGGACCGCGTAGATGAAGTTCAGGGCGATGATCGAGAGCTGCACTGCACCCCTCCGAGACCGAAGGCCAGACGAGCGCGAATGTCGTACAGTAGAGTACGACGACGCGGGAAGATAGTGTCATGGCGGTTGCGAGGTGCGAGGTGCGAGTTGCGAGAGGGGCCCCGGGAAGCAGTACTCCGCTTCCCGGGGCCCCTCTCGCAACTCGCACCTCGCACCTCGCAACCGCCTTACGCCACCGACCGCTCTCCCTGCACCTCGCCGCTCGGGTCGTCGATCTCGTTGCCGGCGCGGCGGGCGAGGTTGGCGGCGAGGTTGTAGACGAACCACGCATCGGCGGCGGCGTTGACGGCGAGCGCCTGCGGGAGGGTGCCGGCGGCGGTGCGCGCGACGACGAGGGCGTTGCGGTACGGCGAGAGGTCGGCCAGCTCGCCGTAGGCGACGCGGACGCTGTGGCGCGGCGAGTGGAAGTGGATGTGCGACGTCGTCAGGCCGAGCGTGCCGGCGTCCACGTACGCCGAGACCGGGTCGTTGAGCGCCCACGACTTCGACGTCGAGCCGAACGCCGCGGCGCCGAGGTAGATGCCGCGCGCGGCATCCGCGGACGGCTCGCCCCCGTAGGTCGCCAGCGCCGCCGGGATGCTGCCGCTGCGCCGGTCGGTGACGCGCGGGGCGCGGTCCTCGAAGTAGCGCACGTCGTTGAGCATCCACACCAGCTGCTCGCGGCGGCGCAGCGTGAACGGCGAGGGGCCGCGCCACTCCGGAAGGTCGCCCTCGACGCAGCGCCGGAGCACGAACGCGCGCTCCAGGCGGCTGTCGGCGTCGCGGGCGTGCGCGCTGTCGGTCGTGAGGGAGAACGCGGTGGCGAAGGTCCGCAGCTGGTGCACCCGCCCGCGCGACGGGAGCGCGGCGTCCACCACCTCGCGGACCGTGGACGCCCACTCCTGCGCCAGCTCCTCCCGCACCTGCTCGTTGGGGAGGCGCGCGGCCGCGGTGAGATGGGCGAGCTCGCGGCGCAGGGCGCCGATCACGCCGGCCGCTTCGGGATCTCTCGTCAGGTATCCGGCGAACACGCGCCGGACGGCGGCCAGGCCGCCCTCGACGCGCTCCCGACAGCCGGGGTGCTCGGCCGAGAACCACCCGGCCGACGAGCCGCAGTAGCTACACTTTGCCATGGGGCGTCTTCCTCTCATCCGTTCCGTCGAGCGCCGATCACTCGCGCTGCGGTCACTCACGCGTCCGGGCGGGCGCGGTCCCTGAGATGCGACGCCCGGACGAGCGTGTATGGTTGCCGCCGCGCGGGGCCGATGGCGGCCGGCGCTCGGGCGTCGGGTCCTGCGATGGGGTGGTGAAGGGGGAGCGGTGCTGCGAGAACGTGCGGAGGGGTGCTGCCGAAGGGGCGAGCGGTGCGGCGCGGACTCTACGTCCGGGAGCGGCGGCGAGACCGAGCCGCGGACGGGGAGCGGTGAACACTATTACGCTTTCGAGTCCAGCGCGCAATCATCAGGACCGAGTGATGCATCGTGTCCACACTCAATTAGCACGGGCGCCCCGATCGTGGCTGTGCGACCCGTCACACCGTCGCCAGTCTCCCCCGGAAACAGCTCACACACCGACCGCTGCACCGACTCATGAGCATCCCGAAACCCCCCGTCAGGCGCGCCACGCGGACCTCACGCGCCGACCAGTGGCGCCTCCTCGCGCTCGCCGGCGCGGCGACAATCCTGGCGCCGACGGCGTCATCGTCGCTCGTCGCGCAGCGACGCCCCGCGTCGCCGCCGGCAACGCCGCCGGCGGCGGCGGCCGTCGGCGCGCCCGGCCGCGTCGACCCCGCGCTGCTCGCGGACCTCAGGTACCGCATGGTCGGCCCGGCGCGCGGCGGCCGAGTCACCGCGGTCACGGGCGTCGCCCAGGAGCCGCACACGTTCTACTTCGGCTCGACCGGGGGCGGCGTGTGGAAGACGACCGACGCCGGCTACACCTGGGTCAACGTCTCCGACTCGAGCGCCTTCCAGTCGGCCTCGATCGGCGCGCTGGACGTGGCCGACTCGGACCCGAACGTCGTCTACGTCGGCACGGGCTCGGAGGCGATCCGCAGCAACGTCTCGGTCGGCCGCGGCGTGTACAGGTCGTCCGACGCCGGGCGCAGCTGGCGGTTCGTGGGGCTGCGCGAGGTCGGGCAGATCGGCGCCGTGGTGGTTCACCCCGCGAACCCCGACCTGGCCTACGTGGCCGCGGTCGGGAACCCGTTCGCGCCGGGCCCCGACCGCGGCGTCTACCGCACGCGCGACGGCGGGCGGAGCTGGCGGAAGGTGCTCTTCGTCTCCGACAGCACCGGCGCCGTGGACCTGGAGCTCCAGCCGGGGAGCCCGAACGTCGTCTACGCATCGATGTGGCGCGGCGAGCGGAAGCCGTGGACGATCATCAGCGGCGCGCGGGAGGGCGGGGTCTACCGGAGCGCCGACGGCGGCGACACGTGGACGAAGCTCGGCGGCGGCCTGCCTAACGGTCTGTTCGGCAAGAGCGACCTCGCGGTCTCGGCGGCGGCGCCGAACCGCGTCTACGCGCTGGTGGAGGCGAAGCCCGGCGGGGGGCTCTACCGCTCGGACGACGCCGGGCAGACGTGGGCGCTGGTGAACGCGACGCCGTCGCTCATCACCCGGCCGTTCTACTACACGAACGTGGACGCCGACCCCACGAACGCCGACGTCGTCTACGTCGGCACCGAGGGCTTCTACAAGTCCACCGACGGCGGGCGCACCTTCCGCCCGATGCGCACGCCGCACGGCGACAACCACGACATGTGGATCAACCCGCGCAACGGCTCGATCTTCGTCCAGTCGAACGACGGCGGCGCCAACGTCTCGCTGGACGGCGGGCGGAGCTGGTCCACGCAGTACAACCAGCCGACCGCCGAGATCTACCAGGTGTACGTGGACGAGCAGTACCCGTACCGCCTCTACGGCGCGCAGCAGGACAACAGCACGGTGATCGTCCCCAGCCTCCCGCTCACGTCGGGGCGCCCGGACGACCCGATTCAGGAATGGAAGCAGGGCCCCGGCTGCGAGACCGGCCCGATCATCCCGCACCCCACGAACCCGGACACCGTCTACGGCTCGTGCAAGGGACAGTTCAGCCGCATGAGCATGCGCAGCGGGCAGGAGCGGCAGCACTGGGTCGGGGCGCAGTCGCTCTACGGCAACCCGGGCGCGGCGCTCACCTACCGCTTCCAGCGCGTCTCGCCGATGGAGCTCTCGCCGCACGACCCGCGCACGCTCTACTACGGCTCGCAGTACCTGCACCGCACGCGCGACGAGGGCGTGACGTGGGAGCGCATCAGCCCCGACCTCACGGCGAACGACCCGCGGTACCAGCAGACGGTCTCCGGCGAGCCGATCACGGTCGACATGACCGGCGAGGAGAGCTACAGCACGCTCTACGCGATCGAGGAGTCGCCGCTCGCGCCGGGGGTGATCTGGACGGGCGCCAACGACGGGCCGGTGCACGTGACGCGCGACGGCGGGCGCACGTGGAAGAACGTCACGCCGAAGGGGCTGCCGCCGGGCGGCCGCGTGCAGTCCATCGACCCGTCGCCGCATCGCGCGGGGTCGGCCTACGTCTCGGTGCTGCGCTACCTGCTGGGCGACTTCCAGCCGTACGTCTACAGGACCGACGACTACGGCGAGACGTGGACCCGCCTCGCCGACGGCACGAACGGCATCCCGGCCGACGCGCCGACCCGCGTGGTGCGCGAGGACCCGGACCGCGCCGGTCTGCTCTACGCCGGCACCGAGTTCGGGATGTACGTCTCGTTCGACGACGGGCGCTCCTGGCAGTCGCTCCAGCTCAACCTGCCGGTCACGCCGGTCACCGACCTCAAGGTGCACCGCAAGGACCTGGTGCTCGCGACGCAGGGCCGCTCGTTCTGGATCCTGGACGACCTCACGCCGCTGCACGAGCTGAGCGACCGGGTGGTGGCCGCGCGGTCGCACCTCTTCCGCCCGCGCGACGCCGTCCGCTGGCGCTACCGCGGCGGCTTCGGCGGCGTCGAGGGGAACCGCGCGCCGCTCCCCTCCGAGCCGCGCTACCCGCAGGCGGGCGCGATGATCGACTACTGGCTGGCCGATGGAGCAGGTCCGGTCACCCTGGAGAT
>Ga0126308_10000471_pt1 | contig 13444 bp, 11 predicted proteins | sample Plot55_FD_92533 | JGI IMG/M metagenome (GOLD analysis project Ga0126308, IMG submission 92533) | Serpentine soil microbial communities from UC McLaughlin Reserve, CA, USA - Plot55 | ecosystem: Environmental > Terrestrial > Soil > Grasslands | place: USA: UC McLaughlin Reserve, Lake County... | reverse complement strand
GTCCCAGAGGTAGGAAGTCGCCCCCCTCGTAATCCTTAAGGTGCACGTATCGAATCCGGTCCCCGTAGGTGCCTATGAGGTCGGCCGGATCGCCACCACCCGCTTCCAGATGGGCGGTGTCGGGCCAGAAGTTGATGCCAGTGTACTGGAAGGCCTTCGCCAGTTGCTCTGGCGACTCCACGCAGGTGCCGAGGTGCGGGTGGTAGCTCGCCACGAGTCCCGCCTCGTCGGCGATGGCGACCACCCTCTCGAGGCCCTCGCCCAAGCGCCGGTAATCCTCCTCCCGGATACCGGCAGCGCGCACCGCCCCACCCCCAACAACGAGGTGTTCGGCCCCGAACTGCGCCGCGAGCCGCGCCGCGTCCTCAATCTTGCTAAGTTCGTCCTCGAGTATCTCAGGGTAGATGAAGTTCGCGCCGCAGTATACGGCGACCATCTGCAAACCGAGCCCGTCTATCAGGTTCCGCAGCGCGTCCTCGCGGCCAGCGTACTGCGCGAGATTGCCGTCGAAGAGCTCGAAGCCCTCGTAATCTGCGTCGGAGATGTCCCTGAGAGCCTCTTCCGTCGAACCGTTCGCCAGGTAGTGGAGGTCCTTGACGCTTGTCACCCCGGCGGGGTGGCCGACCACCCCGCCCCAGGTTATCGTGTGGTAAGCCAGCTTCATCCCTCTACTCCTCCCTGGCCATAGCCGCGGTCCTCGCGCCCCGTTGCCGGACGATGTTCTCGGCCACCCGCCAGGCGTTGGCCATGATCGACAGCGTAGGGTTGGCTCCGGTCGCGGTCGGAAACGGCCCGCCGTCCACGACAAACAGGTTGTCGACCTCATGCGCTTGGCAGTACTTGTTCAGCACCGACGTTTCGGGATCGTTGCCCATGCGCACGGTACTGTGCTGGTGCGAACAGTTGCCGGTGACGCGCTCGGGGTAGACGCGATAGGTCTTCTTTGCTCCGGCGGCCTCCAGGATCTCGGCGTTGTGGTCGATGACCCAGTGGCCCTGCGCCAGGTCGTTGGGGTGAGGCTTGAGCGTGATGCGCGCAACGGGCAGGCCCCACGCGTCCTTGACACTTTCGTCCAGCTCCACGCGGTTGTCGTGTTGCGGCATATCGTGTAGCACCATGCCGATGGCGAAGCTGTGGTTATAGAGATCTCGGTCCATCTGCTTGGCCTGAGCCCCCCACATTGGACGATCCGGCAAGCTCCAGTTGATCGGCAGGGGGATTCCGACCCCCGCAGCCGCGATGTGGCAACCACCCACGAAGCCGCGCGCGTCGTCGTGCTCGTAGAACTCGTAGCTGCTCGCGGCAACATAGCCGCCGCCTGCCCACGCGTAGATCGGATCCTCGAAAACGCCAACTGCGGCGCTGTACTCGTGGAACGTCGCGTTGCGCCCCACCAAGTCGCTGCCGTTTGCCAGACCGTTCGGGAAGCGCCCGGAGCGTGACAGCAAGAGCAGCCGCGCCGACTCGACCGCGCCGCAGGCGAGGATAAAGATGTCCGCTTCCTGCTCGATGAAATCGCCGTCGGCGTCCTGATACACGGCGCTCTTGCAGCGACCATGCTCGTCGACCGTGATCTCGTGTACGTAGCAGTCGGGCCGTAGATCGTACCTACCGGTGGCCACCGCATCGGGGACGAACACCGAGAGCGCGCTCGAACGCGTGCCGGTTGGGTCCCCGTGCTGCTGCGCGAAGGCACTCTGAACGGTCGCAGGTCGTCCGTTGTAGGGACGCGACAGCGCCGCCATCGGCGTCGGGAAGGAGTTGTAGCCGAGCTTGCGGCAGCCCTCGTGGAACTTCTGCGCGTAGCGCGTCATGGGCATTGGCGGGCAGGGATAGCCCTTGGTGCGTGGTGACTCGTACTTGTTCACTCCGCCCTGACCCGACACGCCGAAGGCCCACTCGACCTTGGTGTAGTACGGCTCGAGATCCGCATAGGTGATCGGCCAGTCAACGAGCGTCGCCCCCGGTACCTCGCCCGCGATGGTCTTGAGCCGAAAATCACTCTCGGTGAATCGCGGCAGCCAGCCCTGCCAGTGGACCGTGCCTCCACCGACCATCTGGGGCACCGGGCAGAAGAGCTCGACCTTCGGATCTTCGCCCTCCGAAGCCCGAAAAGTGCGTGGATTGAGCAGTGGGTCGGGCCACAGGTTATAGCGGTTCACGTTGGCGAGCTCGTCCCCGCCGAAACTTTCGTGCTTGCGCCACGGCCCGCGCTCAAGCGCAACTACACGAACTCCGCTCTCGGTGAGTACCTTCGCGGCGGTCGCGCCTGAAGCACCTGCTCCAATGATGCACACATCTACTCGCTCCGGTTTGCGCTTACGCGCCACGGTCGTCCTCCCTTCCCCAATCTATCTGTTCTTCGGCGAAGTAGGGCAACGTCGTGTAGTGACCCGCGTGCGTCTCAGCCAGCGAAGCCGGCCCGTCGAACCCGATCAACTTCCAGCCGACACGGTTCTTGTTACCCCCATAGATCGGATCGGCGTAGAAACCCTGGCGGGTGTGCAAGGCCAGCAGCGGGAAGAAGTTCATCTCGATCTCGGCGCTCGTCTGCTGCATCGCCGGTTCCACGGGCGCCCAGGCAGCGGTCGCCTCTGCCTGCTCCAGAGCGGCCTCGATCTGACGCGCGGGCCGCTCCATGTCGGCTAGGATGCGATCCTGCTGCTCGGTCGTGAGCCGCACGAAGTCGGCATCGAACTGTGCCTGGCTCCTGCGATCCAACTCCCTGATCCCCTCGATATACTTCTCGCGCACGACGTCGATGCGCTGCTGCCATGCCTCGGCGCGCTTACCCTCAAGCTTCTCGAAGCCGCTGCCGTCGGGCTTAGCATAGACGGAGTCGGTGCCGGAAAGGTAGCGGTCGAGAAACTCGATGGTCCCGGCCTCCTTCGCGCCGGGCTGATGGTCTGTGGGAATTATCCGGGACATCGCCGCCTCTATCGTCGAACGTTGGTGCTCATCGAAGAAGAGCCGGTCCCCATCTCTGCTCTCCCGTTCGTTCACGCTTTAGCTCCTTCCTCCGCCGCTGCCATTCATTTGCTTACCTGCCGCCTCTGGTCTGCTCCACCTCAGCCCGGAATGTTGAGCACGCCTTCAGCCGCCATCACGCTCGCGCCTATCACCCCAGCGACATCGTCGAGCTCGCTCATCACGATCGGCAAATTTCGCGTGGCGAGCGGCAGCGAGCGCTGGTAGATGGAGCTGCGTATCTCCGCAAGAAGCGCGTTGCCAATGTGCGAGACCCCGCCGCCTATGACGATCATGGACGGGTTCAGGACGTTGACGGCGGCAGCCAGCGTCTGCCCTATCAGCCTGCCCGACCTGCGGATGATCGAGAGCGCGCAGTAGTCCCTGCGCCTGGCCGCCTCCCCGACGTCTTCTGCGCTGAGTTCGCCCTTCTCTTTCAGGATTGCCATCATGGCTGGGGACTCGCCTTCCCTGGCACACCTCTCCGCCTGAAGAACCATGGCCGGGGCTGCCGCCATCGCCTCCAGGCAGCCGCTGTTGCCGCAGGAGCAGATGGGGCCGTCGGGGTCCACGCAGATGTGGCCGAAGTCACCGGCACATCCTTGAATGCCGCGGTGCAGCCGCTCGCCGATGATAATCCCGCTGCCTATGCCGGTGCCGATTTTCACGAAGATCACGTCCGCGACACCCTTGGCCACCCCACCCCAGTGCTCCCCGAGCACCATAACGTTCACGTCGTTGTCCACGAATACCGGCGCCCCGTATTCACCGGCGAAAACATTGCTTATGGGGAAGCGGTCCCAGCCGGGCATTATCGGGGGAACGGTCAAGCGCCCGGACGCCTGCTCCACCGGGCCGGGCACCCCTATGCCGATCGCCAAGACTTCCCCGCGTTCCGCTGCGATCTCCTCCAGCAAATCGGAGATCATTGCTTTGACTCGCCCGAGCACCGGCTGCGGTCCATCCCTGACGTCCATGAGCTCGTGCTTGTGGGTGAGGATCTCGCTTCCCAGTGTCGTGAGCGCCACGTCCACGTGGGTGGCGCCGATATCTACCGCCGCTACGAGGCCCGCCGAACGCGGTATGCCCAGGAGAGCGGAGCGGCGCCCCCCCTCCGACTCGGCCAAACCCTCCTCCTCGAGCAGGCCGTTCTCGACGAGGCGCCCAACCTCCGTCGAGATCCTGCCGCGGCTGGAGCCGAGTCTCTCGGCCAGCTTCGCCCTCGACACCGGGCGCCTCTCCTGGTGCACGAAGGTCATGATCCGTGCCTGCACCCCGTTCCCCACAAGCGGGTAACGCGCTTCTTCTTCCGTCCTAAGCCGCGTGTAAGACAAGTCCTTCCCCTTCTTGCATTCAGTCTAGACGACATTTTGCATTTTTGTCAACGACTTTTGTATAATCTTTACAGAAGTTGGCTGCTTTCTGTTCTTATGTCGGCTTATGATGTGGTTAAGATTGTGTCCTTGGCTCTTGATTTCACATTTTCTCTTTGCTTGCTGCTCTTTATCGCCGAAGCGCTTGATCGGTACACCGAACCGGCCGCACCCGAGGAGCAATACGCTCAACCCACGCAAGGCTCCCGATAACGTAGACGCAGGACCAGCCGCCATGAGCTACGGCCGGTTCTTATCCAGCTCTCGTACGTCTACTTCATCTGATGCAGGAAGCTATGTGCAAAGACCTTATGTCCAGCAACCGGACGATAAACAAACCGTCTGAGCGGCAGACATGGAAGGCCCAGAGATGGGACAGCAAAGAGAAAGCCCCGCAAAACAGGGGCTTTCGGGGCTGCCGGAGAAGGATTCGAACCTTCACTAACTGATCCAGAGTTGATCTCGTTGCCTTCGCTGGTGTTCGCCGATGTTTCAAAAACTGCTTATTTAAGCGGAATTTCCGTGTCTTGCATTTCTCGACGTTCGTCGGTGTTCGCCCCGGTAACTGTCAACGTAACTGTCAAAATTCATATTAGTCCGCCTCCACTGTACTCTGGCATTTCCGAGTAAGCGTTCGACACCATAGATTGGAAGTAAGTCAATTACACTGCAAACCGCTATAGGTCGTTCCTCCGTGCCGGAAACGAACCTATGGAGCTACAGTGTGTCGTTTGGGCGAAGTACTCGACCTGGTAGTTCGCCGGTAATTGCAGAGTCGCGGACTACGAACCTGCCGTTGACGAGGACGTGCGGGATCCCGACGGGCAGGGCCGCAGGTGTCTCGTAGTCTGCAGTGTCAGCTACGCTTGCCGGGTCAAAGACGACCACGTCAGCGGCTTGCCCGTTCCGGATCGTGCCCCGATCGCGTAGGCCGAGCGTGGTCGCGGCGCGCCCGGACGTTTTCTCGATAGCCTTCTCGAAGCTGAACAACCCCTCGCGCGCGTATCGGAGGATGCGCGGGAACGTCCCGGCGGCGCGGGGGTGTGGCACGTCGCACGCGAGGATCCCGTCCGTACCTACCGAAGCCTCCGCGTCAGTCAGCACGCGCCGCACGTTGTTCTCGTGTCCCTGGAAGACCACTACGGCCACGCGCAGGGAGGAACGCACCAGCAAATCGCAGATTAGAGCTTCTAGAGTAGTGTCGCGAGCTTGCGCGGCCTCCCCGAGGCGCATGCCGCGCACATCGTCGGCGGCGCCGCCTGAGGCGCCTCCTACCGCGAAGTCCTCCCACCCGACGGCCACCGTCTTGCCTGGACCATTGACACGGAGCTCCTCGATGACCCTAGCCCGGCCGACTTCATCGCTCAGCTCTGACAGTATCGCCTCCCCCGAGCGAGCCTTGAGCCAATCGGGAAGGAACGCGGTCAAAGTCGTGCATCCGGCGGTGTACGGGTACGCGTCGAGCGTGACGCGCTGCCCGGAGGCGCGAGCGGCCTCGATGGGCGCGAGGAACTCTTCTGCGCGACCCTCTCGCCCGGGGCCGGATACGTGGAAGTGAGAGAAATGTAGGGGTATGCCCGCGCGCCGGCCAATCTCCAGCGTCTCCTCGATAGCCTCAGCAAGCCCTCCACCGTAGTCGCGGTGATGCGTCACGTAGATTCCCCCATGCTCGCCGGCCACGCGCGAGAGTTCCACCAACTCGTCGGTGGGCGTCCACGCACCAGGCGGATAGGTTAGCCCCGTAGACAGACCGAAGGCGCCGTCGCGCATGCCCTCATCGACAAGCGAGCACATCTCATCGATCTCGGCAAGCGTTGCCACCCGGTCGTCCGCTCCGACGACGGAGAACCGGATGGTGCCCTGCGGCAGCAGGTAAGCGACGTTCTGGCCTATGTCCTGGAAGCGCACCAGGAACTCCCCTACGGAGGACCACGACCAGTCGAGCGTTTCGCCTTCGCCGTTTAGCGGCGCGAACAGCTCGCGCGAGGCAGCCAGACCTTCGGGTGACGCAGGGGCGTACGAGGTGCCATCCTGACCGATCACCTCCGTCGTAATGCCCTGACGGATCTTGACCTCGGGGACCGACTCGGAGAGGAGGGCCAGGTCGGAGTGAGAGTGCATGTCTATGAAACCGGGGGCTATCATGTACCCGCCAACGTCCACGTGTTCCACGCCCGGCGGAGCGATTACCGTCCCGACCCCCGTTATGCGATCGCCCTCGATCAGGACGTCGCCGCGGTAGGACGGAGACCCGGTTCCGTCGACGATCGTTCCCCCGCGCAGCAGGATAGCATGGGGCGGCGTCATGGCTTCGCTCTGTCGGTGGCGTACGTCAGGAAACTACGGGAGTTCTCCCGCACGAGGCGGTTCAGGGTGTCTTCTCCCACGCCAGCGTCACGCAATGCCGGCAAGAAGACGCTCATTATGTAGGTGTAATCGCTGAACGTGTGAGCAGCGATCTCCTCGGGTCCGACGAACTCTGTCACCGCGTCATGGCTGAGCAGCACGCGTTCCTCGTAACCCTGGTCGAGGACGAACCGGATCAGCTCGATCCAGTGGGAGTCCGGGAAGAAATGGTGGTGCCCGATCCGGTCGAAAGCAACGTACGCGCCGCGCCGGAGGATGGTACCCACGTCCGTCCTGGGATCCGATTCGAATCCGAGGTGGCCGATCACGACCTTCGCGGGGTCGACTCCCTCGCGCAGCAGGAAGTCCAATTGCTGAGGACCGAGCCCGTTGGTGGTGTGAGTGATGATTGGCGCACCGGTTCTCTTGTGCGCACGCGCCGCCGCGCGAAAGATGTGCGCCTCACCCTCGGTCATGCGTCCCTCGCCGGTAGCGACCTTGATCGCGCCCGCTCGGTACCTGGTTCCTCCCATGCCCTCGGTCAGCTCGCGCACGAAAACTTCCGCCAGCGTGTCAGTATCCAGCGCCTTTACCACCGGGTGCAGGGGGGCAAATTGCTCCGTGAACCCGCCGGTGCAGGCCACGATGTACACACCGGTCTGCGCGCTGACCTCCGCCATGAAATCCGGATAGCGACCGTAGCCGGGGGGAGTGCAGTCAACCATCAGGGTGCCCCCTGCCGAGGCGAAGGCACGGACGTTGGCTATTACCTGTTTCTCGACGGGCGAGTCGGTTTCCGGCACCTGCTTCGGAGAGCCCAAGAGTTCCCCGTAATCGATGAGGAGGTGCTCGTGTGGCAAGCAGGTGCCGACGTCTTCAGGGTCCACGGGCCCGAGAACCGTGCGTATCACGTCGGTCATTGCGCCGTGGCCTCCGATTGCACGAGACCGCCGCCGTAGTCGAACGTCGCCGATAAGCCACCGTCTACCACGAAGGTAGCTCCGGAGATCATCGCAGCTTCGTCTGAAAGCAAGAAGAGAATAAGCGGCTGCACGTCGGCAGCCCTCAATAGGCGACCCAGCGGTATGCGATTCTCGAGGTGTTGGCGGGCTCCGTCGGGGTCGCCCAGCAACTCGAAGTGCCGACGGAGCAGAGGAGTATCCGTAGGCCCCGGGCAGACGGCGTTGACGCGCAGACGCCGGTGCGCGTAGTCGACGGCCAACCCTCGGGTGAACGCAACGACACCACCCTTCGAGGCTATGTATGCCGGGGTCGACGATTGCCCGAGCAACGCAGCGACGGAGGCCACATTAACGATGGAGCCGCCGTTGCGCATCAGGGGGAAGAGGTATCTCGCGGACAGAAACACGCTGGTGAGGTTCACATCGACCACCCGGTGCCAGTCGGCGACTGTTGTCTCTTCCACCGGTTTGATCTGGGCGATGCCCGCGTTGTTGATGATCAGATCCAGCCCGGCATCGGACACCTCCCGCTTCGTACGGTCCCAGGTCTCCTCGTCGCCGGCGTCACCAGCGATGCTGACAGCATTGCAGCCCGCCTCGGCAAGTTCTCGAGAGAGGGTCTCCAGCGCTGCCTCGTCGACGTCGAGGCACGTCACACCCGCGGCTCCTTCTCGCGCTAAACCGAGCGCGACCTCACGTCCGATGCCCGAGCCGGCACCCGTCACGAGCGCGTGGCGTCCGGCGAATCGACTCATACGTTCTCCTCCTCACGTGTTCGACGCTGCGTCGCGAGTGCTTTGAAAAGCTGTTCGGTATCGGGCTCGATGAGCGGCATATCCACGTCCTGGTCCGCGGCCATAGGGTCCTTCAGGCCGTGGCCCGTTATCAGGCACGCCACGCGGCTCCCTGCCCGTATCGTGCCGCGGGCACGGAGGATCGACAGGGCGGCGACGGGCACGGCGCCGGAGGGCTCCGCAAACACCCCTTCCAGGACCGCCAGTCGGCGTACAGCCTCCCGGATGGCCTCGTCGGTGACCGCCAGAGCGACTCCTTCGGTCTCACGCACGACGCGCAGGGTGAGCGTTCCATCATCTTCATAGCCCCGCAAGGGATCGGCGATGGCGGTGGCTATCGTGTCCGGCGGGGCGTCCCACGCCGTGACGCTTTCCGCTCCCTCTTCGAACGCTCGCGCTATGGGTGCGCATCCGGCGGCCTGCGCACACACCATCCGCGGGACACGGTCCACGCGCCCGGCGGCGTGGTACTCGCGGAACGCGGACGCTACCGCCACGAGGATCGGCCCCGCGCTGATGGGCGCGATCACCCAGTCGGGCGCGCGGCCGTCAAGCTGGTCCGCGAGCTCGTATCCGATGGTCTTGAACCCGGCTGTTGCCAGCGGCGACAGGAAAGTGGTGGTCAGATTCGCCCATTCACCCGTCTCGGCGGCAACCTTCGCCAGCCTGTAGGTGTCGCTCGCCGAGCCGCGGACGCGCACAACACGCGCGCCGTGCACCGTGAGCTGCGCGAGTTTGGTCTGCCTGGTGGACTCCGGCGCCACCACCGTGGCGTCGATGCCGGCGCGGGCCGCGTACGCTGCGCTGGCGACACCCGCGTTGCCGCTGGACGAGGAAATTACCCGCTCGTAGCCTTCGTCGCGTGCCCGAGTCGTCATCACGGCGAGCGCGCGGTCCTTGAAGGAACCGGTCGGGTTCACCGTTTCGTTCTTGAGTAGAACGTCGACTCCGTCCATCTCCTCTGCGAGACGATCCGCGACGATCAGCGGGGTAGCGCCTTCTCCGAGCGAGATCAGTCGGCTGCCGGCCTCGAGAGGAAGCAGCTCCCGATACCGCTCCATTCCGGGTACGGTCGGGTCCGGCCCGGTCCAGCGGGTCAGGTTGTGCTCGATGAGCAGTATCCCGCCGCAGAACGGACAGTGATACGGAAATCCCGCGAGCGCCATCGTTCGCCTGCACCGCACGCAGCGCATCCTGGTGTCCGGTGTTCCCTTACTCGTCAATCTCGGCGATCACTTCGACTTCGACCGGGCCGTCGAATGGCAACTCTGCGACGCCGATCGCGGCGCGGGCGTGCCGGCCGTTCTCACCCCACAGTTCCTGGAACAGCTCGGAGGCACCGTTGACGACCCGCGGCTGCTGCCCGAACCCCGGCGCGGACGCGACGTACCCTGTGACCTTTACTATCTGGCGGACCCGGCCCAGGTCGCCAAGGACATGGTGCAGTTCAGCCACGCAGTTCAGGGCGGCGAGACGCGCGGCGGCGTAGGCGTCCTCCTCGTTCACCTCACTCCCCACCTTGCCCTCGTAGACGTTCTTGCCCTCGACGGTCGGGGTCTGGCCGGAGGCGAAGATGAATCCCCGGCTTATCTTCGCCGGAACGTAGGCGCCGGCAGGCTTCGGTGCCCCCGGCATCTCCAGTCCAAGCTCGCGGAGACGATCGTAAACGGTCATCTTGCTCCTTTCGTCTCGTCCAGGGAACGAATGAAGTCAGCGGCGGCACGCTCGAAAAGCTCGTACCGGCCCTCGCGTGCCCACGCCGGGTTCGCGACGCTGGTGCCGGCCCCCAGGGCGACGGCACCCGCACTCAGATAAGCCGCCGCGTTCGCCGTGCCGATGCCGCCTGTGGGGACCAGGCGGACGTCTGGGAACGGTCCCAGCATCTGTTCCAGGTAGGAGGGTCCCAGGGGTTCGGCCGGGAACAGCTTCATAAGCTGCGCTCCGTGCGCGAGGGCGGAGGTGACCTCGCTCGCCGTCAGCACCCCGGGTATCGCTAGCACGCCGCGTGCTTCGGCGACCGCGGTCACGCGCTGGTTCAGACCGGGGCTGAACAGGAACTCCGCGCCTGCATCCAGGGCCGCTTCCGCGCCGGACTCCGTGATGACGGTGCCCGCGCCGACCGAGCACTCGCCGCCCAGTTCCTCACGCAGCCCCTCGATACTACGGTGTGCCTGAGGGTCAACCAGGGAGACCTCCAGCACGCCAGCACCGCCGTCCGCAAGCGCCCGGCCTGCTCGTAGCGCCTCCTCGGGCGTAAAACCGCGCAGGATGGCGATCATGCGCGTCTTGAGTATGCGTTCGATTACCCCTTCGGGGGCTGCGGTGCGTGCGCTCACCGCTGCACCACCCCCTCCGGGCGAAGGGCAAATTGCTCGAGTTCGTCCCAGCCCGTGAGACCCTCCACGTCTCCAGGCACGGTGGTCGCCAGCGCACCGGCCGCGTTGGCGATCCGTAGCGCGTCATCGACGGGCAACCCGCGGAAGGTAGCCGCGAGGTAAGCGGCGGCGAACGCGTCGCCCGCCCCGACCTCGTCAACGACTGGTACCTTGTAGCCGGCGGCTGCGATCCACCGGCCCTCCGTCGACGTGTAGGCTCGCGCGCCGTTGGCGCCAAGCTTGAGGATGACGGTCGGAACGCCGAGCGAAGCCAGCTCCCGTTCGATGTCCTGGGTGCCGCGGGTCTGGAAAAGCTGCTCCGCCTCGTCTGCCCCCAGGAATAAGAAGCGTGCCAGCTCGATAAAAGGACCGAACGTGACCAGCGGGTCGTTCACGACCAGCTGGCTCCGGAGGTTAACGTCGAACGAAACGGTCCCGCCAGCCTCGACGACGGTACGGGCGGCGGTCAGTGCCGCGTCGGCACAACTGGGTGAGAGCGCTGGCGTGATCCCGGTGAGGTGCAGGTGCCGGGCGCTCCGCAGGTAGGCGGTAGGCAGCGTCTGTGGCGAGAGAGCGCTGGCTGCGGAGCCGGACCGGTAGTAAAGTACGCGGCTCTTACCGACGGGCCTCAGCTCTTTGATCATGATTCCTGTGGGACGGTCGGGGTCCAGTTCCACGCGGCTGACATCCACACCCTCGCCTCGCACGGTGGCGCACACGTACCGCCCGAACTCGTCGTCCCCCACGCGGCTGATCCATCCCGCCTCCACCCCGAGGTGTGCCAGACCGATAGCCACGTTCGACTCGGCGCCGGCCGCCCGGCGCTGGAAGCGAGACGCGTACCGCAGCGGCCCGGGCTCCTCCGCCACCAGCGCGACCATCGTCTCCCCCATCGTGACCACGAACGGCATCGAGTCATCTTCCCCCCTCACGTGAGCTCTGCTCCCCCTTCTCCTCTGTTGCTCCCCAGGTTCTCCGAGATTTGGCGCGCCGCTCCCATCACTGCCGGCGCAAGCGCCAGGATATCGTCCTCGGTCTTCCGGAAGGCGGGCGCGGCTATGCTGATTGACCCCGCGACGCGGCCATCGAGACCGAAGATCGGCGCCGCCGCGCAGCGGACTCCCTCCTCGTGCTCCTGCAGATCCAGCGCGTACCCCTGCGCGCGGATCCGAGCGAGTTCCTCGCGCAGCTCCTTGGCGCTCGTGATGGTGTTCGGCGTGAACTGCGTGAACGACACCTTCTGGAGGAACTGTTCGAACTCGTAGTCGCCAAGAAACGCGATGAGCGCTTTCCCGACACCGGTGCAGTAGCTCTCCGCGCGCGCTCCGACCCGCGAGTACATCCGGATCGGCAAAGTCGACTCTATTTTGTCGATGTAGACGATATGAGGCTCGTCGTACACGCTGAGGTGTATGGTCTCCCTCGTAAGGTTACCCAGACGCTGCATCGGCTCGCGCGCCGCCTTCCGCAGGTCCATGTCGGCCAGCGTGGCGCTCGCGAGCTGCAGGACCTTCAACCCCAGAGAGTAGCGTTTGCTGTCCCCGTCCTGGCGCACGAAGCCGTGCGATTGCAGGGTGGTGAGGAGCCGCAGGACGGTGCTCTTGTGCTCTCCCAGCTTCGAGGAGAGGTCGACCAGGCGCAGCTCTCCATCCCCGAGTAGCTCGAGTATCCGAAGGGCTTTATCCACGGTTAGGGACACCTTTGCTCCTATCGCTACGGTCAGCAGTGGACGGCCTTTCAGCGGCGGTCACTGGTATACCATGCTGCGCCGAGCGAATGAGTATTTCAGCGAGAGCGATCACCTTCGCGGCGTCATCTATCGTGACCAGCGGGCGCTCTGCTTCGCCCCGGATGAGGGCCGCGAAGTGCAGCAGTTCCTCGCGCAAAGCGCCGAACCGGTGACCGCCTATCTGGAGATCCAGCGTGACGGCGGGATGATCGGTCTTGTCGTCGCGTACGAACGTGACCGCGTCGTCGGGGTTCCGGACCGTCATGAACCCTTCATCGGTCGAGAACTCGAGCTCTACATCCACGTAACGGCTGCCTCCGGGCGGGATGGTCCAGAGGGACTCGACGCACGCTACGGTGCCGCCCGAGAATTCGATGATCCCCCAGAACACGTCGGGGTTGCCTGCCCCAGGCAAGGTCCTGCGCTCGACCGCGTAAGCCCGCTCCGGTTCCTGCCCGTCGAGGTACCACAGGATCAGGTCGAGGTCGTGCGCCAGGCTCATGAGAGCAGTGTGGGTTCGCTGGTGCCCGGAGAACCTTATCGCGGGTACGTTGCGGCGGGCGAAGACCGAGTGGACCCTCGTGTGATCCGACAGCTGAGTGCGGACGGCGGCGTAGGCCGGCACGAAGCGGAGGATGTGCCCGGGCATGAGAACCCTGCCGGTCTCGCGGGCTACATCCACGAGGTGCCGGGCGTCGTCGGAGGTGAGCGCGACCGGCTTCTCGACCAGCGCGTGCTTGCCTGCCCGGAGAGCTGACTCGGCCTGCGACGCGTGGACGTCCTCCGGGGAGGCGATCACGACCGCGTCGACGGAAGCATCCTCCATCACAGCCGCGGCGTCGCCCGTAGAAGCGGTGCCGAGCTTTCCTGCGACCTGTGCCGCACGTCCGGTGTTCGG
>Ga0126308_10000470_pt1 | contig 13445 bp, 16 predicted proteins | sample Plot55_FD_92533 | JGI IMG/M metagenome (GOLD analysis project Ga0126308, IMG submission 92533) | Serpentine soil microbial communities from UC McLaughlin Reserve, CA, USA - Plot55 | ecosystem: Environmental > Terrestrial > Soil > Grasslands | place: USA: UC McLaughlin Reserve, Lake County... | reverse complement strand
TTCGAGGATTGCAAGGCTACGCTTTGTCTGATCTTCGCTGACTCCCACTGACTTGGCGATGTCAGCAACGCTTGGTACAGGCTTCCCTTCACGTTCGGCGTTGACGAGTGCCCGTGCCGTTAGTTTTTCATCCGGGGTTAGTACAAGCGTTACCCAGCCCCAGCGCCGGATCACTTCGTGCAGCTCCGGGTGTGCTTTGATGTAGCTGCCAATCCGAAAGCGGGTTTCGTCTGACTGCTTGACCTTGAGCGCATCCATCGCAATCTCAACGCTCGTCACGCTGTACTCTTCGCCCCAATCTTTGACAAGGTAATCAATGACCTTTTTTTCTTCTGGCTTGAGTTGGCCTTTCCGTTCACTGGCCAGCCCGACGCCGGCGAGCAGTAAAACTACACACGGTGCCAGTAGCCAGAGCCGCTTGCTTGATACATGCTGCATAGCTTTTCTCCTGTGTCTTAATTTCTCATCTGGCCTGCAATAATGCTTCAATATCGCGCTCGATTTCAGCGCTCTTGCCTTCATAGGTTCCAGAATATTTTTTATAGACTTTCCAGCCGGGACCAATAATATACGTGGTCGGAAAGTTAATCACATCAAAGTCTGAAACCGTGTCATCGTTGCCTACCAGAATGGTGTACCGTATCTTGTACTTAGTAGCAAACTTCTGAATGTCGCGCGGCCAGCCGGATTGCACGGCCAGGCCGATGACTTTCACCCCACGCGAGGCATACTTATCTTGCAGGCTGTTGAAGGCCGGAATTTCACCAATACACGGCCCACACCACGTTGCCCAAAAGTCGAGTACTACGATGTTGTCTTTGAAGTCTTTTGAACCAAGCTTTTGCCCTTCAAGCGTTGGCAACGATAATCCGGGCAGCGGATCAGCCGATTGGCCGGCAGCATTGACACAGAGTAACGTGATGAGTAGTAGTGCTCGCATTGTTAAAGTACCCTAGTCACTACAGCAGCCCAGGTGCGGTTCGATTAGCAGCCCTCCATCACCGTTTCCAAGTATTGCATTGCGGATTCGTTCTTTTGAAGGCCAGCCTTGCATCCTTCCCCCTTCATAATAGACACGGCAGCCAAAGCCCAGGCCAGCGCTTTGGGCAGCAGGGCCTTCCAAATCTACCCCGTTAATTTGGATCGTAGGTGAGCCAAGAAACTTTTGCGCCAGCGCCTCCTCATCTGAGTTTACCCTAATGAGTTCAATGTCTGCATTGATCTTTGTTTCGGCCAGCGCCCCCCGCAAATTATCAATCGCCTGTTTGTATGACGGACAGCCTTCAAAAAAGAGCACTCTTACTTTCACTGTTTACCGATTCCCCCTTCTGCTTTAAGTAACTGTTCAACCTCTTTTGACAATACAGCCGGATTGAGACACAGGCTTTGGTTTGCCTCTTGGAGTTGATGCATCCAAAAGTTGGGAGCCGGCGGCTCGCTGCCTTCCCATCGCACACCGGGCGCATAAACCAAGTAGACATCCCAGGCCGTCTTGCGGAGCTTCAAAGGTTTGGAGAACAGGTTAGCGATAGAGCGCTTCCCGTCCCAACCTCGAACGAGAATACGCTGGTCCTGTAGCTTCTCTGATTCTGTCCAGGCAGCTTGCGCGCTATCAGCGGGCTTCATCGGAAGCCATACCACGAGCCCGCGCAGCTTGTCAGAATCATACTTTTTGAATAATTCTCCAACGACACCCCGGCCACGCTGACAAGGGCCGCACGTAGGCGAAAGGATTGCTACGACCCGGACCCTATCACTTGAGCGATTGAATTCTTCTTTCAACTCCGCAGTCTCAATTGATTCTAACCTGCTCCCTTTTTTCCCAGATGCTTTTTCCAGTTTGGTTAACTCCCCTACTTCATATCCGAGTTCGGTAATCGCTGATCGAATAGCAGCATCATTGATTGCCTTTGGATCATAAACGATGACCGCTTGGCCCTTTTCATAAGAGACATTGGCAGACTTCACGCCGGGCAGCTTGTCAAGCGTGCCTTTAATCTGGATTGCACACGAGCCGCAGGACATCCCGCCGACTGAAACCACCAGCTTTGCTTCATTGGCAGAAACGGTTGGATTGCGGCTTTGGGCCTGCACTTGGAACAGAGCGCCGGAGTAATACGGAAATGCTGCGAAGGCAACTACCCCGATTGTGGCCAGCCAGAGGAGCACCTTATTTGTGCGGCTTGCTCCCCGCATCTGGCAGCTTCCATCGGCACAGGCCACTTCACGCTTCCGATAGGTCAAATAAAATGCGGCGACCAGCAGCAATGCCGTGAGGCCAAGCAGGTACGGCCTGAGCGCATCAAACGTAGTCGCTAATCTAAAGCTGCCTAAACCGAGTGCCACTGCAAAGACCGGCCCCAGGCAGCACAGGCTTGCGGCAATAGCCGTAGTAATTGATCCACCTAAGATAACTTTGTCTTTCATTGCTACTCCCCTTTTTTTTTGCGATGGTTGTTTGCAGATCGAGCGGAACTAGAAGTAAGCGAAAGCTCGAAAAGCACCGGACACGTATCCCGATCTTTACGTGACAGCGCTTCCTCACATTCTGCAAGGTAGGCTGCGAGCTTTTCCCGGAAACTGTGCATTTGTGTTAAGCGGCCATCTAAGTCCTTGAGCTTAGAATCGAGCAGGTCCCGAACGTGCTGGCATTCCGTAAGACCCGGTTTGCCTGTTGGGAGTAGTGCCCTTATTTCATCAAGTGAAAAACCAAAGGATTGTGCTTGCTTAATAAAGCGAACCCGTTCCACGTCTGCCGCTGTGTAAATACGATAGCCGCTCTCTGTGCGGCCCGCTCGCGGCAGCAACTTGAGCCGTTCATAGTAGCGAATAGTATCGCGGCTCACTCCGACTGTTTGGGCCAATTCCCCTATTTTGAGATCACCCGACATTGGGTATTTCACCTCTAGGGATACGATTGTACACCTTTGACTTAACTCTAAGGTCAAGCACAAAATGTGGATAGCTGGATAAAATTAGTTTTTTAGATAAATGGAATAGATTCTGGCTATTCTTAGGATGTCGCCTTTTCTCCATGAATACGCCAGCAAAGAATATGTAGTGCTCAAAATTTCAATATTCTTGTCGGGCACAATCTGAAAAACTACGACAGGCTGTCGCCTTTCTTGACTAAAGGCGACATTCACAATTGAAGTAAAGTCATCTGCAATGGGGTCGTATAATAGACAGTATGTTGCATCCAATCTATTGTATCTGTAATCTCTAAGGTCGGAGTATAACAATGACAACATCAGACATCATAACCGCAGTAGTTGGAATTGGCGGGCTGCTAGGTGCGATCTATACAATCTCCGTGCAGCAACGCGCAAAGAAACCTCATATCAAAGTCGCCTTAAACTTAGGTAGAAGAAGATACAAAAAAACTGGTGAGACAAGCGACGCAAAATTAATTCTCAAAGCTGTGAATAAAGGGGAGCGTACAGTAATCCTAAACGCCCATGCTCTTTTACTTCCTACCAAAGAAAATCTGGTATTACTCGACACAGAAAGCACCTCTACTCTACCCATAAAATTGGAGCCTGAGCAAAGCTGCTCCGTATACTACGATGCGCGAGAACTCGTCCCTATGCTCGCAAAACTAAAAAACCAGAAAGGCATGATTAAACTGACTGGCTACTACCGAGACTTTGCGGGCCGAACTTACAAAAGCCCTAAGCTAGAGTTTGACCCAACTTTACAGATATTCGATCACAACGTTGAAGTATTAGAGGGCCAAAGATTCTAATTCAATCCTTGCCAACTCGTGCCATGCCAATGGTCAGGGTTTGGCAAGGAATAGATTATCAGATGGAAAGTACATTCTGAGGAAATCTTAGAGCATCGCTGGTTACCGTCCGGTAACTTCTCACAGCTTTTCAATAAATCTATCCAAATCAGCTCGTTTGATATTCCATCCCCTGCCACGCCTTGCAGCCTTGAGCTTTTCGCTGTGGATCGAGCCGGAAAGAAAACCCTGAGACAGGCCCGATAGTGCAGCAGCTTCGGCAAGCGAAAGTGTCAACTTGTTTTCAATGCTCACTTGCGGCTTATCAGCAGGCTTCAGCCGATCTGCAATTAGACTGAGCAAATCAGGAAGCTTGCCAACGTCTGACACCCGCGCGAGTGCCACACTGTCAGAGCTTGGCAAACTTTCAACAGCAGGGCGCGCACTCACTGGCTGAGACAATTCATCTTTCAGCCGCTCAAGATCGCCATCATCGTAATCGGCCACGTTGCCCCGCTTGCCCTTCTTATAAATTACCCCGATCTTACCTTGTGCAGCGTATCGAGCAAGTGAACGCTCAGACACTCCTAGAAACTGACATGCTTCTGTTTTATTCATAACCTTGGCTGGTATACCATGCCAGCCCTGCCAGTGGCAATGTTTCGTGGTCAAGGATTGGCAAAGTATCAGATTTACCATCTGATTTTTAACTCAAGTTAAAGACTCCACTGTAGGTAAGCATGGCGATGATAAGAAATACTTTATTCAAATGAGTTCTTAACATATGTTAGGAACTTGCTTCCGGGTTATTTACTTTATCAATATGTGGTATATGCTCTGAAATCAGGCCCAAAGGGGTGTGGACAAGATATTGTGCCGAGTTGAACAGCTAAGACCATATAATGTATAATACCGCCCAAGTTATTTGTTAACGGCGCGGGGAGTTTTTGCTGCCTCGCAGCTTGTAGGCTTATAAAGCTTGAAGCCGATTGATACTGGCAATATCAATCGGCTTCGATAAATCGTTGAACGTCCTCCATAGAAATTGACGGATTCAACGTATAGGTCAATACATGAAAATACTACCGCCTAAAAACCCGGTCGTCAATCGAATGTTGCCGTCCGGTATCTGCCAAAGGATACCGCACAGCATGAGAACAACCAAGCAATGGGTTGTATGGAAGCTGGAAAAGCGTAGAGACAAACAAACGAAAGTTCCCTACAATCCGCACACTGGCAATCATGCTGAGTCAAATAATCCTGCGACTTGGCACACGTTCACAACAGCAATTAAAGCTCATAGCGAAGGCAAGTATTCAGGCATCGGCTTTATGCTCGCTGATGGCTTCGCAGGGGTAGACCTAGATGAATGTCGCAATGCTCAAACAGGCAAGCTAGACGAATGGGCACTCCGCATCGTTGACCAGCTCGCAAGCTACACCGAAGTGTCACCATCCGGCTGTGGCTTACATATCTTCATCAAGGCCAAGCTTCCGGGCGATGGCCTCAAGCGCAAAGTCAACGGCCATAAAATCGAGATATACGACACTGGAAGGTACTTCACCTTTACGGGCCATCACCTCGAAGGCACTCCACCTAATGTCTGCAAACGGCAAACTGAAATCGAATCGCTCTATCAGCACGTACTTGAATCCACAACGAAGCGCAAAGAAAATCCGTCGCTCACATCAAATCGAACACACACAACCAATAGCGACAGCGAAATCATGGACTTGGCTTTTAACTCCCGCAATGGATCAAAGTTTGAGCGATTATGGGATGGCGACACTAGCAACCATGCAAGCGCAAGCGAAGCCGACGCGGCCTTAGTCCAGATACTATGCTTCTATTCGCAGGATGATGCACAGGTCGAGCGGCTTTGGCTCAACAGTAAATTATTCCGAGTAAAGTTGGAGCGCGCAGATTATAGAAAACGCACAATCCAACATGCTCGCAGTAGACAAACGGCCAGTTACAACCCTTCAACAAAAGCTCGCCAATCTATGCCTGCCACCCTGACAGATAATGGCAAGCAATCGTGCAACGAAAGCAATAAAACCACAGAGAGGGATGAAGCCGATCCCCCAGTGAGCGCCGACCCGGAGCGCGAAAAGTATCTTCGCAGGCTTTATGCCAATAGCTCGAAATTTACCAGAGGTCGCATGTTGATGGTCGCAGCTCTCGGCTTTGAAAAAGTCCCCTGGCGATTGCTCAACGCGATCCACGCTTACATGCGTAATAGCTTAGGCGCGAAAATCATCACAGACGAAATGCTGCACAAGCTCTATAGACAGGCAGGCGAAAGTGCGACCAGTACCGAGACGGTCAGACGAGACAAGAAAAAACTCTGGAAGGCGCAGCAACGCGCCGGAATCGAGCTTGTGTGGTACTGGGCTGGCCGCAAGAATCCAGCGACAGGCGAATGCTTTGGCTCAAGGTATCAGAGCCACCTTGACCGATGGACACTAGAAGCCTTCGACCTGGCTATGAACAAAAAGGGTAGTCACTTCATTATGGATCACGAGTTGAAAGAAGCTTGTGATGAGATTGCATCACGCATTGCTCGAAATGAAAACATAGAACTACCTGAACGAGTGAAGGATGCTTTCGCGCTGGAAATTGAAGCCGAACACTCACTTGAAAGAGTGGCTTCGCGCTTTACCGAAATCTGGGAAGATCAAGATTTGACGCGGGGAGAAAAGCAAATCAGAACTCAGAAGCTACTAGCCAGATTTGCCGCTCAATTGCTTGAGCCAGACAAATCAAAGCGCAAAAGAAACGAGCGCAAGCTTGCTGCAATGATGCAAGCTGTCCTGCCGGAAACCCTAAAAATGTGACAGAGGCATATAGTAGTCATCTTGACCACTATATAGTGCCTACGCTCTTGGCTCCATATAGTAGTCATCTTGACCACTATATGGAACTGAAAAGCAATGGGGCATATAGTAGTCATCTTGACCACTATATATATAAATCACAGCCATAGAGAGTATGTGATTTTGACTGTTTCTATCACCCTATAGGCAGTATGAACACCTGTCACCTGACGGTGACAACTAACGCCCGTACACCGTTTTTATCACCCTATAGGAAGCATGAACACCCTATAGGCAGTAATTGTTTTCTTTTGGGAAATCTTACAGGCCCGTAAGATTTGCCCCTTCTTGTGGCCTATCGTGCGGAGGGTTACAGCCTAAAGTTTTGGAAACCTCATGAACTGGGGGTAGACCCCATGAACAAAAGGCAAGTTATCACTACAGGCTTATAATCAGGCTGCTTTACGTGATCCTGTCTCGAAAAATCGCTCCTGAGCCAATTCTGCGCGATTGTGAGGGCATTTATGGAGTATCAGAGAGCTGAAAATAAGCCTCCTGTGATCTATTGCAAAGTGGGTAAACGTAACCTTAAGGTTACGCGAAGACACTACCCATGATGCAGTGATACCCATGATGGAACCAATTTCAGAGGGGAACCCATGATACGGGGAACCTTATAGCAGCCGATTCTGGCATTACCCTATGGGTTGCGAGTTACCCTATGGGCTGTTTTTTTGAGGCAGATTTTCTGTCTTAAAAATGGCAGCAGCCGATTTGGGTTATTTGGAAACCCCATGTACAAGGGGAAACCTCATGTACAAAAAAATTTTCTAAATTTGGCTTCCTGTGGCGAGGGTCATTTTTGGAAGATTTTCTGCCTTCGTATGACATCAGCAATTTTGGGTTATTTGGAGACCCGATGCATAGATGGAGATGCCGACCCTTTTGTGACATAAGACTTTTGTATGGGGCGGTTATTTGGAGACCCCATGCAAAGGGGGAGACCCCATGCATAAATTGTTTTCTCCATTTAGCCCTCCTCAGCCCGGAGGTATTTGGAGGGTTACAATCTGACTGGATTTTATTGGTTGAATGCAAGCCATGAAATGCAGGGCATTTGAACGCCCCATGTCGTGAGGAACGCCCCATGTCGTATTGATCGGCGCTGATCGGCGAGGAGCTGGCTATGGCTGTGGCTTGGTGTGCTAGAATCCCGCCATCGTAGTTCTAAATCCAGATGAGATAATTCTATGCCGGGTGACTGGAAAAACAAGTTGTACTTTGGAGATAACTTAAACATCTTGCGGGATTACATACATGGCGAGAGCGTTGATCTGATCTATCTTGATCCCCCTTTTAACTCGGATGCTACATACAATGTGCTATGCCGTATGGGCTTATTGTGGAGATACCCAGGCAGCACATACCAGTGTCTAAGGCGATTTTCTTGTATAATAAAATAGAGGAACATAGTATGAGTACTGAACCACGTGCGGCATCCTTCGAGCAACGATTCAAAGCTAGGTGGAATAGCCCCCTCGCACCGATGCAGGTCTACCACGCCACGACGTATGCACGGATCACCCAAGCCGAATACTTCCTCAACCAGCTAATCTCAGAAGTGAAGTACAGCAAGTCGGACGGGCCGGAAGACTCATTCGTCAAACGGGACATGCATATGTTCGGCTGCGTCAATGCTGCCCGCTCAGCACTTGACTCCTTAGCCCACGAGCTGGTGACCTATTATGAGGGCGGGCCAAATCTAACCAAACACCCGAAGCGTCCGGTGTGCCAGAAGCCTCAGAAGAGGCAGTCAACGCAACGTAACATTCAATTCTTTAAACTGCTTGACCCGAAAACTATCACCTACAACATCCCCTTACCTGCTGACTTGGCGACCCACATAAAAGCGTTCAGCGATTCCACTTTTTGTCGCTACTTCAACCAGCTCCGAAACGCAATGCATCACCGGAACTTTGCGATACTCCAATTCAGGACCTACGTCGCTATGTCTGTCGAAATAGCTGGACCAGATGGGGAATCAAGAAGTTTGACGAACGGCTTAGACTTGCAAGAGAACGCTGGACTGCGGACCACTAACCCGACATCAGAGTTGCCGGACCCTGACCTCAGCTTGCCAGACGATCCAAAGGAGGAACCTGGAGATAAGAACACTCAATACTCAAAACCTCTCCTCAGCACCTTCCGGGGTATATACACCGTCACCAAAGAGTTCATCCTAGAAACATATAAACTTGCGATATAAATCAGGCTACTGAGCGACCCCTTGCTGCGATTATTCCGGCCTAGCATAGCCTCATAAAGATATAATGAGTAAATAGCGTTGCGCTTAGAAGCAGTTGTTATGGGGCGCTGTGCGCCCCATATTGTTTTGGCTGTAGAAAGTGGTTTTTATTCTTCGATGATTGCCACCTCTTCGCCTTCCAACAATCTATCAGCTAATTGACTGATGAAATCATCCGGGTTGCCGCCTCCTATTATCTCAAAGCGGTTTGTGTATAGCCTGAGAGCTTGCTGGTATGACCGGGAGTGTCTGAAGACAAGCTCAAGGATTCGGCCTATCGCTTTGCTTGCCTTCCTCGTCTCTTCCGGGCCTGCGCTGGTCAGATCACGCAATTCAACGAGAATGTCAGCCAGAGTATTAAGCCCTTCTCCTGTAATGCCTTTCACGATCAAATCAACAGACTGTTGTGCGTCGGCTTCATCGTGGAAGATCACAGAAGCTTTATCCTCGTCTTGCTCGGTCTCGTCGTTGTCTATATTCAAAGCTTGAGCAAGCCAAGCTCTGATATTTTCCTGGCTGGTGATTTCTCCTTCGTCGGCTGTGTTTTCTACATTACACAAAATCTGTTTGAGAGTTTCTTTTGTGCTGTCGGAAAGTTTGTCTCCTTTGAGAAGCATGGTCAATGTGTTGACAAAGCCATCAATGTCCCCAGTTGTGGCTTGTTTCCTAATGTCTTTTTGTGCTTGCATAGTTTTGCCTTTTAGGCAGACACACGTCTGCTTAGAAGTGGGCCGGGTCTGCACAGAGCTTTGCTAGTGATGGGCAGACTTCGGCCCTGTAGTTTTTTGAGGGTTTATAAGTTTGTCCGGTTAAATCAGAAAGGCAGGCGGGGCGTGGATCGGCGCGACCGTCGCCACTCGCTCAATGATCGAGCAGGTTACTGGCGCACGTCCAATGGTCGGCTTGGTAACTCTGCGTCGGGTGCGAGACTCGACGAATATAAAACGGCTGATAACTCTTGGCTGTGGCCGTCGCTCTAATGGTCGAGCCGGAACTGCAACGAGAATAGCTTGTGATGTTGAGGCTTCAACCTCTTGCGCTGTTTCGCTCCACTCCGGGTACTTATCGGCGATGGGAGAAGCTACAGCGATGACTGCGGCCTGTCTAGCTTCTCCGATTCTGCCGAGATGTAGAAGCTCATAAGCAATTTCATTGTGAAGCGCAGGCCAAAGGTGCGGGTGTGACTTCGCGGCAATTCTTACGACCGGCCACAGTGAGAGTAGATCATCAAGCGCCTTGCTATGATCGCCATTCAAACTCTTGATGGCCGATACTTGAAATTGTGTGTTGATAACTGCGAACGCATCGCGCCCAGCGTTTGCGGCTATCACTTCACTGTAAAGCCTTATAGCTTCTTCAACCCTTCCCGCTATATGCTGCATGACACCAAGCGCGTTAAGTGCTCGCACCTGATAGGGGCCGCGCACGGCTTCAAGCATTACTCGCGCTTCAATTGTGTGTCCCTGCCATTTCGCAACTATTGCGCAGTAATAGAGTCCTGCGCTTTGGGCCTGCTCTATAGGCAAGCTGGCAAGCTCGCGGCCTGCGCGTTCCAATGTGACAGCATCACGACGACCATAAGCGAAATCAGCCACGCGCACGAGCTGCGCGGCGCGCGTTTGAATCTGTGCGAGTGTAGTCAATCCTGCTGAAGCTATAAACGAGTATAATCCGGGTGGGCCGCTTGCTATAGACAAAGCGGCACTATCTCGATTGGAGGATTTCATGAAAAAACTCATCGTCGTATCTCTCCTGGTGCTCGCTTCGCCGTTTGCGGCTGGCGTGAATAACAATCAATCCGCGAATCCATCGGCCTCGATGGTCGCTTATGCTGGCCGCACAATGATGGGTGGCTACGCATGTGGCTGTAATGATCCTGGCTGCATAACTGAGCCTGGCGAGTGCAGTGGACAAAATACCAATGTGGCAACCGTCGCCAGCGGGCGAGATACTACCACAAACAAAGGCTCGATTGATAGTGCATCAAGCGTGATGTTGATTGCATTTGCTTTGCTGATGTTGTTTCGGCTCGGTTCTAAGTAGCTAACTCGGCCTACCCTCTCTAATGTAATTAGTGTTTCAGATTATATCCGAAAGGGTAGGCCATAAAAGATTCGCTGAAAATGACAGCTTGCCAGCTTATCTACTCGCAAGGTTATTAAGCTGAAAGGCGCTCGAACGCCTTCTCACATTCCAAGTAGATTGTGCGAATGATGCCTATCGGCGCACCGTTGAAATTTAGCGACGCGAGCGATTCAATCTCATTTCTGCTTGTCGCCGCTTGAATGCGCCAGATCGTCAGGATCGCCCCGACAAAGCAGGCCCATGCGTGCTTGCAGATTATCTGTCGCTCTAACGAATCAGGACAGGTGCAGCCATGTGGATTAACTATGTAATAGAGGTTGCTTGATTCGCTTTTTACAACGAATGTGCCTGCGCTGATCTCTCGCACTAGGCCAGCGTCAAAAATACGAATCGCTCGCTCCATCCGGCTCTCAGTAATTTGCGCGGTCTTAGTTAAACTCATGATGATTCTTTCTCCGCGTGATCGAATGCGCGGCCCTCGATTTGTTTAGCTCAACTGCCAGCCGTCGCCATTCTTGCGGTGATAGTTCGCCCATTCGCTTGACGTGTACCCTTCGTGGCAGTAGCGATGCTCGGCTTCTGTTTCGCGGCAATCCGGGCGGCTGCACGTTACAGGTCCATCGCATTGAAAGCAGGGATGAGAATGCAAACCGTTTTGTGGACTTCTAGCAGCTCGCGCCGCTTCTGCTTTCTGCTTGCTGATGTCGGAATATTCCCATGCTAGGGTTTGGGCCTCAGAGACGGTCAATTCATCAAGAGGCTTGCCGTATCGCTCTTGAGCTTTTTGTGCTGCATCTGTAGCGGTGAAGCCTGCCCATTCAGCATTGCCTTTAAGCTGTGCGAGCCAGCTCGTTGTTTTAGCTAATCTCTCTTGTGGTGCTGTTGCGGTCATGTCTTATCTCCTCATCAAGTGAAGCGGGGCAGCGTCATTGCCGCCCCTGCTTGGATCAGTGCGCGTAGTGCATCAAGTAATAGGCGCGGTCAAAGTCGTAGGCAGGATGATTGCGAACATTCAACAGATTGAATGACCATGCGCGTGTTAGTGCGCTCATCTTCCCCCAAGTCACAAAGTCGCCTTGCTTGCTGTGGTGCGCTCGGTGACATAGCTTGTGAGTGGGGGCAACCTCAGTGCCCCCGTTGCTTTTGTAAATGGGGTGATGATATTCGACTTCATCCTGCGCGGTTATTGGCAGATGGCAGAGATAGCAAATCATATTGCTATCCCCTGATAAGTCGCGCCCTTCTCACATCGGGTAGTGCGGCAAGCGGTATGCGAGCAATCGCGGTTGATGAGGATTTGACTGCGCGGCGTGTCTATTATTTCGCCTTGCTCAAGCTCTTGTGACCATTCGCTGTAGCCTTGCCAACCATCCTCGACAGTGGGAGCCGTCATCACTTCGGCGTAATCGGCTTCACTGATGCCAGCAAACAATTCCTCAGAGTAGACATTCGATTCAAAAGTATTTATGCTTGTCATGGTTTAAATGACCTTTCTGGGATGTTTCCGCATCCCGGTTGTTAAGGCTCAGGATGTTTCCAGCATCTTGAGCCTTTAATCTTTTGCCTAACATCGTTTGATTGCGTATTGTCAGCAAGTGAGTCTCTTACTCTGCCCTTGCCTTGCGCTCGTCACTACCTTTCGGGTTATCCCTTCAACTCCGATCTGACCGCTTCGCGCTTTTCTTTCAAACATCCAACTACGATGATGTAATCATAGAGCACGCTCTAGCATTTGTCAAGGAAAATATGAATCACGCTCTAAGTTTTTCTTGATTATTTATGAAAGTGGCTTTATGATGAGTTTGCCGTAAATCTTAGAGGATGCTATAAACTCTCGGTATGGGGAAAAAAGAGATGCTGACAACTCAACAGGTCGCTAATGAATTGAATGTGCCTTACTCAACTGTAATGTTATGGTTAAAGCAAGGCCGTTTTCCTGGCGCAGAACGGAACGATGAAAACCCACGCGGCCCGGTGTGGCTCGTTCCTCGATCTGCACTTGATAAAGTGCAACTGCCTAAGCGTGGCAGACCTGCGAAGCCAAAAGCTGAAGAAAAGAAAGGCAATGCGAAATGACGACCGAAGAGATGGAGCGTGCAATTGAATTTCTGCTCGACCATCATGCGAAAGTGAGCGCCGACATAGAGCGGCATTCCGAGCAGATCGGGAAGCTGACCGAGACAGTTTCAACACTTGTGGCTGAAGCTGAAACTGACCGGCGCGAGACGCGGGAAGTGCTAAACAGCATGATTAGCGAAATACAGGAAGGCTTCAACAAGCTGATTCTAAGCAATGAAGTGACACGCGATCTTGCCAATAATGTAGCTGCGCTGGAAATCCAGACAAGCCAGCGTGTGACCAATGTTGAGCGGCGCGTGACCGATCTTGAATCGAAATAATAACCTTGAATGACTAGACACCAGTACAACAACACAGAAGCGCAGCATCGGCCCACGTTCTCTGAGCCGTCGCCAGACCTTGCCACGCTCGCTCGTCTTCAAGGAACTGCGCCGGT
>Ga0126308_10000469_pt1 | contig 13458 bp, 11 predicted proteins | sample Plot55_FD_92533 | JGI IMG/M metagenome (GOLD analysis project Ga0126308, IMG submission 92533) | Serpentine soil microbial communities from UC McLaughlin Reserve, CA, USA - Plot55 | ecosystem: Environmental > Terrestrial > Soil > Grasslands | place: USA: UC McLaughlin Reserve, Lake County... | reverse complement strand
GATTCTGTGCTTAATTTTGGAATAATAGAGGGAATATCGATAATTTTCCTTTCGCATATTTGGATGGATTATTTTTGGTTATGGTTTACATCCTTTATGATAAATAAGGGAAAGTCTATTATTAAAGAAAAAGTCTATAGAATTTTTGTATTTACAATAAGTGTCATTCTTTTTATTTATGGATTTTACTTGTTATTTATGAGTTTAACAACTTATCTATATTAATAAAAAAAAAGAAAATCTAATTTTTTATTTATTTATTAGTTTAAATCATCTAGTATTAGTTTGCTATATGAATTTTCAGGTATTGTAATATGTTGAAATTCATTTGGAAAAATAATTTTTCCCAAAATTTCTATACCAGTTATTGTCCGTGGTCCGGGTTTGCTGAAATATGATCCTGCATCTACTACGTATAATTCATTATTTTTAATTGCTCGTAAATTGGTCCATTCTTGATTATTATTTAATCTAGTAGTGCTTTTGTATTCTTTAATTGTTCTATCTATATTAAATCCACATGGCATGAGAATTATTTTATCAGGATCAAATTTCTTTATTTCTTCTAGTGAAGTTCTTCTTGATTGTTCTTTAGGTTTGCTTAGACCATTTATACCTCCTGCAATCTCCACCATTTCAGGAACCCAATGGCCAGCTGTAAAAAAAGGATCCATCCATTCTAGGCATAAAATTTTAGGCAGATCCTCTTTGTTAGTTTTTAATTCTGTGATTTTTTTAATTCTATTAATTTTGTCTTCAAGTAATCTGACCAAATTTTTTCCTTCATTGATTTTTCCTATATTGGTTGCAATTTCAGTAATATTGTCTAAAATATCAGATACATTATGAGGATCCAAAACGATTACTTTAGGATTGTATTCCAATACTGAGATAGCACGTTTTATTTCTTTTGTGAATGGTGAACATACTTCACATATTCCTTGTGCTACAATAAGATCTGGCTTTAATTCCTTAAGTATTTCTTCATTTATAATATATATATCCTTTCCATTAGCAAAAAGTTCTACAATTTTATTATCAATTTCTTTGCTTGACATAGTTGAGGCTTCAAACGATGAATTTATTACTTTTGGTTTTGACTTCGCCTCTTCTGGATGATGACATTCATGAGTTACTCCAACTACCTGATTACCAGCTCCTATTTCGTAGAGTATTTCCGTAGCACTAGGCAAAAATGATACTATTTTTATTGATTTTATAAACATTATTAATATTTTAAATAATGAAGTACAGATTTAAATATTCATTATTATAAAATTAACAATTTAAGTTTTTACAATTATTCTAAATATAAATCTTGTAACTATTATTTATATAATAGTAAATATTATTGTTTAAATATAAATAATGAGTAAAATAACCATATTTTTCATCTTCTTTTATAAATTTTATAAAAATCTTTATTAATATGCTCCTAAGATAAAAAGCAATGGCTATAACTCTTAGACCAAAAAATGCAATGGTTAATGGTAAAAAATTAGAAGATTTTATTAAAATATATTGGCAAACTTTATGTCCTATACCTAAGCAGGATAATCCTGCATGGCAGAATAATGGAGGCAAGGATGATTCTTTTAATAATCTTATTAATGAGGATTTGTATATGTTAAGTTTTTCCAGAGATCCTCAAACGGCAGTAAATAGAACTATTCATGTTCCTAATAGTAATAAAGGACTTTTTATACCTATAATGAGCGTAGTAGTTTCAGAATGTGAAACGAATGACAATTTAATTACAGTAGCAAATAAAGATCAAGCTAGTATACTTTCTTCTCCTGGTGTATTACTTAAATTCGACGATGGAAATCCAGTTAATCATAATAATTACATATTTGCTCCTGCTTCCATAGGTACATTCCCAGTTAAGTTTCCAGATCAACAGGACGCTATTTTCAATATTCCTAATTCAAAGGAAAATTCATGTAATGCTGTGGCAGCAGGTAGATATGTATGGACAGAACCTCTTTCATCAGGAACCTATAAAGTACATTTTGAAGGAAAGATACAGTGTAATCCCCCAAATTGTATAGACACAAATTATAGTGAAGATATAACATATAATATAACTGTACCATAACTTTACTGTTTAGAAAATAAGTTATACTAACAAATCTATGGTTCTTGGTAAATAAGTACAACTGCCTATAAGTAGAAATTTTAAGATCTGCTAAGCCTCTTTAGCTATGATATCAAGCGTAGTATTAGAAAAAAAATATAATAAATTTGATTTTGGATAAAATGATTTCTTCATAAATAGAACAAAACCCAGGTTTAATTTTTATATACAAATATTTACTCATATGATGTTGTATTATATTTCTATCAACACCTATTCAGGACTTGTAATAAATATTCTAATTAGTGTTAATATTATTGCAAATTATTATAAGTGCTTCTATTTTAAAACTTAACAATATTTATCAACTTAGAACTTGAAAAGTTTATTAATATCATGTTAATACATATATCGATGGCTATAGAAATTTTTAAACCTAATGAAAATCCATTTGGTCTATCATATGAAGATCATATTAAAAATTTTTGGAAATTTACATGTAACTTATCTAAGGATAAAAATCCAGCAATAAATAACAATGGCCAAAAAGATGAAATTGCTAATCAAAATTCTAATTCTCCCGTTTTTTATTTAAATTTCTCTAGAGATGGAGACTCCTTAGTAGAAAGAAGGTGTAAAGTTCCTAGAGAAAAGGGAATTTTTGTGCCAGTAATGACTGTTGAAGTCTCAGAAAAAGAAATGCAAAACTCATCAGCTGACTATTTAAAAAAAATAGCAAAAAAGGATCAAGACAATGTAAAAAATTTGTCTGTAAAATTGGATGGTAATGAAGTTAATGATATACATAGTTACAGAACTCCTACCGATGTGTTTCAGCTTGAATTTCCTTCGGATCCTATTTTTGACGTCTCTCCAGGTACATGCCAATCTGTAGCAGATGGTTTTTATTTAATAACAAAACCCCTTTCTCCAGGAACTCATAGAATAGATTTTAAAGGAAATCTACAGACTGATGAAAAAGAGAGTATTGAACCAAATTATTCTGTAAACGTAAAATATATACTTGAAGTCCAGTGACCATTTGATTTGTTACTATAAATTAGGTTAGAAATTTAGTATTAGTCCTCCTTGAGTGTACCATCCAATATTATTTTTTCTTGCAAATTTATATAAATCTCTAGTTTTGTTGATATATATAATATAAATATATTTAGTTAGGTTCGTGCATATTTCTTTTTTATATTTTTTTGTTAAGTTGTTATTGTTACTGTTATTGTTATTGTACAATTTAGATACTGCTTCAAACAAATATTATTAAAGTATACTAAAAAAATAGCAGATAGATATTTTTAATCTGTTTCTTAAATTAAGACACTTCTGAAATATAACATTATCAGTTTTTTATATGATCTGATTTATCAACAACATTGTATTTTCTTTTTTTTATCACTTTGATATCATATAATGAATTTGTATGATAAGCACTACCATTAGTTCCTCCAAATCTAAATCTATATGTCCCAACTGGAAGAGATTTAAGTATTATGAAATAACCAACAGTTATTGCATGATAACTTCCTGGCTTTGGAGGATAATCCATTTTTTTTCTTAATTTACTATTTCGAGGTATAGAAAGTAAATATAATGGAGATTCAAATCTATATTCTTTAAGATCTGAGACTATTTTGGTAGAGTTATAACCTTTTTTCATTATCTTAGCCCATACTGAACCACCATCTGTATCTTTATTTGTAACATATCTGAGATAAGGAATACTAGTTATTTTTCTTCCATTGTAAAAATCTCCAATATAAAAATGCGATGTCAAAATTGGAATAAGTATTGCAGTACCTTCATAAATTATTTCTCCATTATTTTTTGTTCTATCATACACAGCTTTTGGATCTAAATACAGTGGACCACCTTCTTTGTCACCTATAGGTCTATAATTAACATTACCTCTAAGAAATAGAATATCTTCACCACTATAGCTAGGATCATCAGATACTAACCATTGATGCCAAGCTGTTATCCAATCACCATATGACATTCCTCTAAAATTCTCAGAGGGAAGAAGTATATCTAATTCCAATAAAGTATAATAAAGTTAAAAACTTTAAATATTTTCTGTTGATAATTTTAAGAAATTAATTTGAAACATTTCAATCAAAAATTGCTAAAGTAATAAATATTATATCTATAGTAATTTATAAAAAGTAATAGAAGTATTTCTATTACTTGTTAAAAGTATATTGTTAAAATTTGATAATGGATTTCAAATATTGTAATAATAACAAAATTTAATTACAAAAATAATAAATACCTTTCCTACAGACTATGCTGTAATGAACAGCAGATTATTATTGACATTATTGTTATCTCATTTGGCTTTTTTTGTCATATTGTTAAATTTTGTCCCATTTGATTTGTTGAAAGCCTATGGTATTAACGAAACAGAGGAAAATAATACTAATATCAACTTTGAGAAATTAGTTTCTCAATATCTAAATTGGTGGGCAAATGTTCCATTTGAGGAGGATCCTCAACAGGTAGATAAACCATGTGTGATACATGATACAGGTTCTTTTATATTCTTACATGATCCGTTTGAGATGGGCAATATTAAGAATACATGTACAATTCCACAGAAATCGCTATTTTTTCCCTTTTATATTGGATGGTGTGACAATGGTAATATAGGATTTTATGGTATTGATGCATATGACAAACTGTTAGAATGTGCTTTAGATGCCAACAGAGGCGTTGTCACAATGACTGCCTATTTAGATGACAAAAACATTATAGACGTAATGATTGATAATACAGATGTTCATAATTTAAAAGTTCTTCATAATAACTCTCTTAATAATTATTATCAAGAAATTGGGCCAACAAACTTTTTTACCTTAACTGTAACTAATAAAACACAATATACAAATTATGAAAAACCTCAAGATTTCGAATCATCCCCAACAAAATATAAAGCAGTTGCTTATTGCTTCTGTGGTTTTATTGATAAAGATAAACTTTCTCCTGGAAATCATCAATTAAATTATAATACAAAGATTACGGGATCTGGCGGATTGGATGCAACAAAAGGCTGGGATCATGAGTCAAAAATAACTTATGTTTTCTCGGTAGAGTAATATTTTATAATAGTTGTCTAAATAAAGGCACATTTTATAATTTCTTTTATCTTATCATCTTTTCTTTATATTTTCTTTAACTTCAGACATAACATCATCTATGATTCCTTTTATTTCTTGTTGACTCATTTCTACTTCTCTATTATTTTTTTGCCATTCTTCTGAATAATGCATCAAAGATTTAACATGTTTTTCAATTTCGCTTTCTTTTTCTGAGACTGCAATATCCATTAATAACGATGTATCATCTCCTAACTTTTTGTTAAGATATTTTCGAAGTGTTATATCTCTAGCTGCTATTATGGCGCTACTATAAATACCAAATAGTAATAAATAGGATGCTAAACCCATATATGAAATTGCCACAATTCCTACAGGTGGGTAAGCAGGAATAATTAATGCACTTATATCTTTAGAACCAAAAAGAAACATCATTCCAAATAAGGAGAGTATTAATGAATTTACTATTCTATGTCCTTTTGGAATTTTTTTGGCTATTACTAAAAAGGCTATTGCAAAAAATACACCTCCAAATTGTAAGTTTGAATTTAAAATAATATGTATAATAGGATTCAGACTTGTACCTAATTCTACGTAAAAAATTCGCAAAATTGCAGGGTCATTTAAAAAATAATAGAACATGACCTCATATTTAGTCATAAAAACAATTAAAGGAATAGTTACCAAAATCCAATATTTGATTTTTCCTATACGATGAGAATATTGTTTTAACATTATAGTGGAGACAAACCAAATTGCTATAAAAGCCATAATGGAGGTTATATCATAGATAGTACTTAAAAAAATAGACAAATTAGGATTGATACTAAAAAGAGAAGCAAAGATTGCACGACAAGAAGCTGGTTTTATTATATCACTGTGTGTTGATAATACTTGAGTTAGATAAATTAATCCAATTACGGTATTAATAATGAATACCAAAATTGCAATACCATATATTAAAGTTAAATAATTACGTGTAAGCGAAAACCAATGAAATAATCTAATCGTTAAAATTAATAAAAATGATATTGATGATAAAAATGAACAGTATACAATTAAAACAATTGAATAATTAGAATAATTAGAATTAAGTAGCATTTGTCCATAAATTGTTAACAAAGTTATTGATAGTAAAGACTGAATAATCAATATGATGAAAAAATAATATTTGTTATTTTTCTTCAAATGAGAACTAACACTAGTTACAGCTTTTAGAAGAACAATATTGCTTATTACAAAGACTATGGAGTAAATCAAGTATAGTTCATTATTTGAGATATTAATTATCCTGCTGCTTTTAGGAGTGCAAAATATTGTTAAAGAACCATCCATTACTATTATTATTAATATAGAAATAATTAGAGTAAGAATTGATTTATTGCTATATAATAATTCATGCTTACTCATTGTTATTTTAAATAGTTTGACCTTATTGATTAATTTTTATGTATTGATTTAAAATACATTTCATAGATTAATTTTAATTAAGCCAAGATATAAGATCTGTATTTCTTATTCTTTTTAGAACTATTTATTATATTATCTTATTTCTTTCAACTTCAAAAATTATACTTTTGAGATCTGTAGACGATCTGGAAGACAATCTAATTATAATATAAAAAACCTATAAGTATAATAATAAAAATATAATAACTCAAATACAATAATACACCTATGGTAAGAAAGTACCAAACTGGTATTCTTTTTAATAATAATATATTTAATTACAAAAATTCTGTTAATAAATATACTAATAACAAATCCTTCACTATTTTATTTCTAAAAGTTAGAAAAAAATCAGATATAAACGATTTAGCTTCCTCTATTGAAAAACTATGGGATGTGTATGAAAATCTCAAAAAAGGAAGAATTAAGGATTTACATCATCAAAGAGTTCCCCATGGTTTTCTTTCAATACTATTAGGTTATGGTCAGAATGTTTTCCAATTAAAGAATATAGTAAAAGAAATTCCACGGGATTTTAAGAATAGCCAATTTCTTTCCCCTAAAAAGGATGGTGGTTATATACTTGAAAAATCTCAGCTTTCTTATTCTAAAGATTTTCATGAAAATGTAGGATTGAATGAAGACATTATAGTTCAATTTGTTGCACATACACAATTGGCAGTAAATCGTGCCATTCTAGAAACTTGGAAACATATAAGAGATGGTTTGTCATCATCAACAAATTATCCGCTGATCTTTTCAAAATTTTTTTCAGGTTTTCAAAGAGACGATGGTCGAAGTTGGTTAGGTTTTCATGATGAAGTTTCAAATATGAGACCCGGTAAAGAACGCAGAAATGTAATAACAATTCATAGAGAAAATAATGAACTAGTAGCTAGTGATTTTTGGACAGAATATGGAACGTATATGGCCTTTCTTAGGATTGAGGTTGATATAGATCTCTGGGACTCAATTAATAAATCTAAACAAGAATTAATTATTGGAAGAGACAAACTCTTTGGTCGACCTTTGATGGGAGTTGATAAAAATAACAACCCTATTACATATAATAAAATTCCTAATGCTCAAAAAGTCATATCATATAATAAAAAATATCATGACCATCCAGACTATTTTAAACAAGTTTCTAACCTTCCACAGAAACTTAAAGATAAAATAGATATCAATAAATCTTTTAAAATTCTTAATGAAAGTCATATAGGAAAGACACGTCATTTTGATAAAATAAAGAATAAATTTGTACCTTCAAGACGGATATTTAGACAAGGTTTCGAATTCATTGAACCAAGCAATAATAATATATCTAATATACCTATTAAAGTAGGTTTAAACTTTTTAAGCTTTCAAAACGATCCTGCTCGACTCCTTTTCATACTAACTGATCCGAATTGGTTAGGCAATTCCTCTTTTGGAGGAGATTCACAATTTAGAGACATCAATAGACTCTTACATGTTCAAGCTTGTGGTATATTTTTTATTCCAAAGATGGAGAAACCTTTTCCTGGCTCTTGTATTTTTAAAGAAAATTGGAACTAACTAGAACATTAAAAATTTGTGTAAAATGGTTATAATTAATACAGAGTATTGCTATATGATATAATAACATATAGAAATTATATTACCAATTAACTTAAATAGTAGAAAGAGAAAAGTTTAGTAAAAAATGTTAGTGAGTTTTGATTTTTTTAATTCCTTTGATAAACCATATGGTCAAACATTTGGTTCATGGACAGTAAAATGGTGGCAGTGGGCTATGTCAATACCTTCTGACATGAATCCCTTGAATGATCAAACAGGAAAAAACGCTGGAATAAAGCAACCAGAAAAAGATGTTTGGTTTTTAGCAGGGACATGGGCTACAGAAAAATTGATAAATGTCCCTACTAGAGATGTTACTATTCCATCTGATCGGGCTATTCTATTTCCTGTTATAAATTGTGAAGCTAATCCTATAGAATACCCTCATCTAAAAACAGACGATGAGATTATTAATCATGTGATACAAGACGAAAATACAATTGTATTAAAAGAAGCTTTTATTAATGATACTGCGATTCCAATTCAACGTGTTCCTTCAGATCCTTCTCTTTTTTCACTTCGATTATTAGACAAAAATGACAATAATAAACATATTGATACGCGTGCATCTGCTGATGGCTATTGGGTTTTCTTAAAGCCACTTCCAAAAGGTGAATATAATATTAAGTTTGGAGGAAAATGTGAATCTGGTAGATTATGTACTTCCGTAGATTACAAGATTAGAATAAGTAAATAAATAATATTTATTTTTGATATGTCTACATCATAATAGTTATTTTAAAAATTTTGACCTTGAAAAAAATATCAAAACTATTTTCCTCCCTAAGAGAAAGATCATTTATACAATTTAAAGATAGAGAAAAAGCTGGAGAGTCTTTGGCCTATTTATTAAAGAGGAAATTCAAGAAGTCATCTGATATAATAAGAACTATAAGTATTCCTAAGGGTGGAACAATAATTGGAGATGTTATTGCAAGAAATATTAAATCTTCTTTGGATATAATTCTTCCACAAAGATTGGTAGCTCCATATAATAATGAATTGACAATTGGAGCCATTATGGAAGATGGCTCATTTTATCTGGATCATAAGAACATAAATACATTAAAAATATCACATGAGTATTTAGAAAAAGAAAAATATAAAGCTCTCAAAGAAATCAATAAAAAAGAATTAATATATGGAAAACAGATCGACGGTTCTAAAATAAAGTCAAATATAGTTATATTAGTTGATGATGGAGCAGCTACTGGTTCTACATTGATAGTGGCTTCAAGATGGATAAAGAAATTCCAACCTAAATTCTTAACAATAGCAATACCAATCTGTCCGAAAAATACGTTAAAAGTTTTAAAATATGAAGTACAAGATGTTCAATCACTATTTAATCCAAGTTCCAAGAATTTCACTTCTGTTAGTAAATTTTATAATGATTTTTCGCCTTTAGATGAAAAACATATAATAGATATTGTAAAGAAATATAATATTTATTAAATATATATCTACTTTATTATTCTTTACGAAAAGATGATATAAAAAAAATTTGGGTCTAGTTATGGGAATAATTATTTTCGTTATTTAATTTAAAGATCAAATGACCCTTTAAAAGGCTATTTAGGATTGTTAAAATTTTGATCATATCTTATTTCTGTAAAGGTTATTTATAAACATTTTTTATACTATTAAAAACAATATAATTTTAAATTTTTAATTTATTACATTTAGCTCGATAGAACAACTACAATAAAGAACAGATTCTAGTACATCAAGAACAAAGTAATATAATATTGAATGAATAATACAATTTTAAAATGTGAAAAAAAATTATAGTAGTTTACAAGTACATACTTAATCTTTATAATTCTATGATATCATTAACAATAAGGCAATAGGAAACCTAAAAATATTAAAATTACTAAGCATTATTATCTTTAAAATCTTTGTTACTATCTTCTTTATTTGAATCAGAAGATAAGTATATCAATAATATTTTAGGATATTCTAAAGAAATATTGATTTTCTTTACCCACATTGAAATCTCTTTAAGATTATAGGAAAGAGCTTTGAACATATTATATAAGTAATTTTCTAATTCTATTTTTTGATTTCCAAGTTCAGTCAGACTATTTATCAACTCTGTTTGTTTTTGTTCTAATGATTTAATCACTAATTTTATATTTCGATATTTAGCTAAATCCGATAAGAGTGTTTTTTTATTTATTATAGTTTTATCACTATCATAATCAAATCCCCCTGCTACTAAAATTGAATTAATATCTTCAATATCATGTTCTAATAATCCATTTTGAAAAAGTTTTTGTAATGTTGTTCCTATATGTTGTTGAGATAAAAGTAGCACTCTATTAGTGGTTATTTGTGTATTCAAACTGGCAACCTCTTTTTTTAAATCTTCTATCTTCTTCTTGAAACTTATGATATCATCATACTCGTTTAAATCAGTGAAAAACTTTCCTATAGCTTCTTTGGGACTAATATTATTTGCTTTTGAAAGCTCTCCTATTGTTTTATATATTGTTTTCAATTCTTTAAAGCCCATTCCTATCTTTTCAAGTTCCTGATTTTTGGAAATTTTTAAATTAGTAAAATATATCTGTTCTTCAAGATCTTTTTTATTATTGTTTAACAGTTCTATGTCCTTCCAGTTTTTTTGTTTTGTTCTTTGTTGATCTTCAATTATTTTATCATAATAGTCTAATTGTGAAAACTTTTGTACTAACTTATTTATATTATATCCTTCATTCCTAATTTGACGAATACAATTCATAAAAGCAAAAATCTCATCAAAAGGTATTCCCATACTTGCAAGCTCTTTCTTTATGTCTCTATACCATTTAATTGCATCTATAGAAATCTTGTTATTTTCTATTAGTGACTTTTGGTTTTCTTCTAGTATTGATATTTCCTTATTTAATTTTGATATAGTTTCATGCTTATTTTCAATCTGTTTTTCAAGGTGTTCAATTTCTGTGTTTTTCGTATTTATGTAATTTGGAATTTCAGAAGGGTAAACAATTTTTGAAATATGGATAGTTTCTGTTAAATATTTCTCAATTTGATCTGGACTAAGCTCCAATTTTTGGCATCTATCATATACATCGGACATAAAGGATTCAAATTGATCTTCCGTTATTCCCAATCTTTCCATAATCTTGGTAACTCTAAATCCAATAGAACACTGCATAGGAGTAATATTTGCTTTTTTTAAAGATATTGATAATTCTCGTAGATCTTTGGCTATATAAGCACCTATATTATTACGCCATTCAGTTATTATGTTCGTTACTCCTCCTGTACTTATATTATAAACTCCAGCAATGTTATCTCTAGATCTTCCTCGAAGCCATTCGTATACAACACCTGATTTTATATCATCACCCATTCCAATAGGCATAATATATATTAGTTATAGTAGTATTTAACTTTCGTCAAATAGGTCAATAATTTCGTCAAATAGGTCAAATGCATTATACTATTCAGATAATAGCATTAGAAAAAACCTTAAGAGCAAAGAATATAGCACTAAAGTGTGAATGCTGACATTTCAACTACAGAAATTAAAGCAATTGAACCTGATTCCCATAATTATGAAAACAGAAATGGCTATGATGTTAATTTTTTAGAAAAAAAGGTACCTCTACCCAGTATTCCAGATAATTTAAAAGATGATGTAGTGAAATTGAAAAATAGCAATAGTGAAGAATTAAAATATACTAACTTTTCTGTAGTCCTGTCTAAATCTAGGGGATTGGCATTTTATACCGCTGTAAATATAGATGGCTCTGAATTACAACAATTAGAGCGAAAGAATGATGTTTGGTATTATGATCCTAGAATTGAAAGGAATTTTCAATATGGACCTGAACTTTATTCAAATAATGATCTAGATCGAGGCCATCTCGTTCGTAGACTTGATCCGGTTTGGGGTTCTAATTTCAAAGATGCTAATGAAGATACCTTTCATTTTAGTAATTGTTCTCCACAACACAAAAATTTAAATCAAAAAACGTGGTTAGGCTTAGAAGATTATATTTTAAGAAATGCAGATGTTTATGATCTCAAAGTGAATGTATTTACTGGACCTGTATTTAATCAAAATGATTTAATTTACAGAGGTAAATATCTTATTCCTTCAGAATTTTGGAAAGTAGTTACAATTGTAAAAAACGACGATGATCATTCTATCTCTTCAACCGCTTATTTACAGACACAAAAACAATTAATAGAAGATTTAAAATTTGTATTTGGAGAATACAAAACATATCAAGTTTCGATATCAAAAATAGAATCACTTACCGGATTAGATTTTGATAATTTACGCAATTTTGATCCATTTTCAAAAAGAAAAGACATAATTCCAGTAAGGATCATAAATAATGAAAAAGATATTATTTTGTAACAAAAGAAAATTAAATTTTATCTTGAAATATACTAAATTAACAAAATAAATATATTTTATTAATATATATCTTCATATTTTTCATTTTTCTCTAAGTAACAATCCTGAAAATATATCTATTAATGTATCTTTTCTCTAGTCTGATCGATAAAAAAATATAAATACTAATTACTAATTGAATAGTTGATGACTGAAAAGCGTAGAAAATGTGGTACGTCTGAGGTCAATAAAAGACTTGTAGAACAAATTCCTGAATATGCAATCAATAGACGATCAGCAGAAATGCATGCTTTGTCTTGGAGTAGAATTAGATCCATGATAAAAGCAGCGCCTCAGGTTGTAACGATACCTGTTGTTGTTCATGTTGTGTATAATACACAGGTACAAAATATTTCTGATGAACAAATTAACAGTCAAATCTCCATATTAAACGAAGATTACCGTATGAGAAATTCAGACATAGGCTCAGTTCCAGAGCCATTTAGTACATTTTGTGCCGATTCTTTTGTTGAATTTAAACTTGCATGTAGAGATCCTTCTGGCAAATCTACTAGCGGAATAAGCAGAACTAGGACAAATGTTAACTCTTTTGATACTAATGATACAATAAAGTATTCTTCAAAAGGTGGGGCTGACGCTTGGCCAAGCGATAAATATTTGAATATATGGGTCTGCAAATTAGGTGGAGGTGTATTAGGATACGCTCAATTTCCAGGAGGACCTAATGAGACAGACGGTGTTGTTATTACCTATACTGCATTTGGAAATATGGGAACAGCTGCATCACCTTTTAATTTAGGAAGGACAGCAACCCATGAAGTGGGACATTGGCTTAATTTGTATCACAT
>Ga0126308_10000468_pt1 | contig 13461 bp, 16 predicted proteins | sample Plot55_FD_92533 | JGI IMG/M metagenome (GOLD analysis project Ga0126308, IMG submission 92533) | Serpentine soil microbial communities from UC McLaughlin Reserve, CA, USA - Plot55 | ecosystem: Environmental > Terrestrial > Soil > Grasslands | place: USA: UC McLaughlin Reserve, Lake County... | reverse complement strand
TCGCAACTTGTCATTTACAACTCCCCGGATGCCACAGAGGCCGATCTTACCTTCTGGTATCTCGCACAGCCTTGCACATGCCGTGCACTTTATCCTACCGTTTGGCAATCTTGTGTATAGCTCTGCATCTTTGCCAGGTAAACTCGTCTGCACTATGAGAATATTAGCACGTTTTATCTTATAAACCATCGTCTAACGCCGCTGTCACGAATATACCTAGACTGCTATCACGGGGTAGCAATGCGCATCAATTCGATATCGTTTGACCTGCTCTTAATTTCATTTGCCTGTGTGTATACATGTTTGCCCCATGACACCTTGATATCTGTGTAAAGTTTGTGGGAGCCAGAATTAAGGTCGCTGCCTTTCAGTTCAATAACCTTATTGACATCAAACAACAAGGACTTTGCTTCTTCCTCAGTCAATGGGTAGAATGGTGTGTCATCCTTTACTATCGAAACCCATATCCTGTATGGTATCTTAGGATTGCGTGTCCAGAATAGAGCGGCCTTTCTCACAAGCTTGATCAGCGCGATTCTTCTTTTTCTGCCAGATTTAAGATCAATTTCAATCTTCATAATGAAGCCTTTATCATGCTTGTTGTAAGCTCGCTCCCAATTCTTCTGAGAAAAAGTCTCCCTTATGGATCCTTGTATTCTGAAGCTTAGACTGAGAGTAAGTGGTTGATCAGGCCTGACGCTTTCCTGTGACTTGGCAAGGGTCGCGCTGTCAATGAAACTGTCTGCCATTTGGCAGAAAAGTATCATTTATATCTTCAATAAGTAGTTGTTGTCTCTATAACGCATATGTTTGTAGAAATTGCAGATGTCAAAGATAACGAAATTGAGCTAAAAATACGCGAAGAAGATATCTCTGTTTTGTATATCCTTCAACATGAATTACTGAAGGAAAAGAGCACAGATTTTGCGGGCGTGATCCAAAAGCACCCGCTTACAAATGACTACCAGTTGAGAGTAGCGACAAAGAGAAAAGACCCAATGGAAGTCATACAGGATGCGTCAACGTCTGCACAGGAATACTCCAAAGAGCTTCTCAGCATGGTCAAATCTGCAGTCAAAAAGTAGCGAGGTTCACGTGCTTTGCGTTTTTGTCCAAAATGCGAGACACGCTTGAAGCCTGCACCTGCAGAAGAAGAGGCTATGGTCTGCCCAAAATGCGGCTTTAAGACTAAAAGAATTGAGGAAGAGGGCAGGAAAGAATTAAACACTAAGGCAACTCAGGATGTTTCTCTCAAGGTCATGGATGGTGATAGCGTTGAGACACTTCCAACCACCAGTATCGACTGCCCACAATGCAAGAATGGAACCGCGTTTTGGTGGATGCTTCAGACGAGATCTGCTGATGAAGCGACCACACAATTTTATCGATGCACAAAATGCAACCACACTTGGCGCAACTACGCCTAGTCGACTACACACACGCGCCAATATCTCTCTCTGCTATTTAGTACGACATTATGGTCATTGGAAGTAGATCAGCCTTACTTGCATTCTAATCGAAGTGGCGTGATCGTCGATAATCTCTTAATGATGCCGTTATCTTGATAGTCTGGTTGAGCATTTCTTGCAGAATATCTGTGAGGAGCGGGCTGAGATTGTGACAGCCCTTTTAGCTGAAAAATTGCTTGCAAGCAAAATGGTTAAGGAAAAATAGTCAGAAAATTGTCAATTGGTATTTCATCTCTGGAAGACAAGAAATAATAAGTATTATAATTTGTCAATACCTTCTGAAAGTTCTTTACAATTACCACCTCTTTGGTAGGCTATAATGTTCAATGGTGAAAAATTCACAAGTATGCTGTGGCCGGACAGATATCTAATTTATACAAATTGAATCTGGTTTCGACAGGAGTATAGCCACCCATTTTAAAAGTCGGGTGCACACATGTAGTATACAAGACCATAACTTAAACAGGTCAGTGTAAAAGAGAGCAATGTTTAAAATCCAAATAGCGCTGCCAAATAGATGAATTTGGTTTTTGTAGCTAGAAGCAAGTCACCAGACGAATGGAAGGCTGTGGCCTCTGCAATCTCGACCCTTGTAGATGAGGCGACTTTTGAAGCTGCGGCAGAGGGCATCTCTTTTAGAGGCATGGACCCCTCGCATATTGCACTTATAGATATTCATTGGCCCAACCACGCATTTGAAAAGTATGAATGCGACAGCTTGGTAAAATTCGGAATCAGAGTCGACGAATTTTCAAAGCTTATAAAAAGGGCTGACAAGAGGGACGCAGTTGAAATCAGCATTGGCGACGATAGTATGCTGCATCTAAAAATGTCAAATAGTTACAAGCGGGAATATAAGAGCCGCCTGATAGAGAGCTCGGCAAGCTCCACCCCGCTTCCAAAGCTCAACTTTAACTCGAAAGTTGTATTCACAGCTATAGCATTTGACAAAGTGTTGTCTGATGTTCAGGTGGTGTCTGAATACATCTCTATAGAATCAAAATCAGGTAGGATAACTTTCTCTGGGAGGGGAGACTCCGGCGAAGCTGAGATTACTCTTGAGGCGGGCAGTGAAGGGCTTGAAGAGCTTGAAGCCAAGGAAGAAAGCAAGGCTACATACAGCATTGACTATTTGTCTAAGATAACCAAGGCGGTAGTATCAATGGGTGGCTCAGTGACAGCCGAGTATTCAAGTAAAATGCCACTCAGGCTTGAGTTCAAGATAGCAAATGTAGGGAGGATCCATTTCTATTTAGCACCCAGAGTTCAGGATTAGAACACATATGCGCTTGGTAATGAAGTTTGGGGGAACTGCTGTAGACTCCTCAGACAAAGTAAGGCACATTGCACAATTGGTACAATCCCATAAGAAAGGCAATGAAATAGTGTGCGTGGTTTCTGCGGTTCGAGGCATGACTGATGGCCTGCTCTCGATAGCAGACAGTGTCAAGCGAGGAGATAAGACGTCGCTAGATGAGTTCGTGAAAAAGTGTACCAATACTCACATGCAAATTGCAGAGGGTGCGATTTCAGACAAAAAGTTGAAAAGCGAGGCCCTCGCCACAGTCAAGAAGATAATCAGTGAGCTGGAAGATGTACTTGGCGGCATTGTGCTATTAGGAGAAGTCACCACAAAATCACTTGACTACATAATGTCGTTTGGCGAGCGCCTCTCCACTCCGATAGTGTCCTTTGCTCTACAAGACCTTGGCATGAAGTCAGAACACCTTACAGGTAAGGAGGTAGGCATACTCACCGATAGCAACTTTGGTGAGGCTCGACCCCTAATGGACACAACAAAGCTTAAGGTGAGCCATAAGCTTGAGCGCATGCTCAAGCAGGATACCGTGCCTGTGATAACTGGATTTATTGGTGCCGACCAGTATGGCAACATCACCACTATTGGACGGGGCGGATCTGACTATACTGCTACGATTATAGCTGTAAGCGTAGGTGCTGAAGAAGTGTGGTTGTGGAGCGATGTTGATGGACTAATGACAGCAGACCCCAAGCTGGTCATGAATGCTAAAGTGCTCAAGGAAGTGTCATTTGCTGAAGCGATGGAGATGGCGCTCTTTGGGGCAAAATACATGCACCCGCGTGCTCTTGAGCCAGTCATTGATACCAAGATTCCAATAAGAATCCGCAATACATTTAATGTCAAGCATACTGGCACTATCATTACACAAAACCCGAGCAAGGAATCGCAGAAAATAGTAAAGTCTGTAAGCGTGATACGTCATACTGCTCTCATTGACGTAAGCGGCGGTGGTATGGTTGGCGCGCCAGGCACTGCAGCCAAGATCTTTGATACCCTTGCCAGGAACCGCATTAACATTATGATGATATCTCAGAGCCCCTCAGAATCAAGCATTTCGATGCTTGTCAGAAAGACTGACCTTGACAACGCTATTACCACTTTGGAGCTGAGCCTGCTTGGAAAAGTCATAAAGCAGATAAATGTCAATGACGATGTTGCTGTCATTGCAGTAGTAGGATCAGGCATGCGAGGGATCAAGGGAGTAGCAGCCAAAGTATTTGGTGCTGTGGCAAAGCATGGCATCAACGTCATAATGATAACACAAGGATCCTCTGAGCTCAACTTGGCCTTTGTTGTCAACGACAGTGACTGTGAGCAGGCTGCGCGAGCTTTGCATGAGAAATTTGAGCTTGATAAAGATGCTGGAAAAGGATAAATTGGATTTCTCTCGACTCTAATGTGCAAGTATGAGCTCCAAGAAGGGCAAGTTGTATGTTGTTGGAGTAGGACCTGGCAACCATGATCATATGACATATAGAGCAAAGCAGGTCATTGAGGAAAGTGAAGTCATTATTGGCTATGATACTTACGTTAGTCTCGTTGAAGATCTGATAGCAGACAAGGAGGTCTACCGTTACGCTATGACTCAAGAAGTGGATCGAGCAAATCAGGCGATCGACTTTGCAGAAAAGGGCAGAATCGTTTCAGTTGTTTCCTCCGGCGATCCGGGCATTTATGGCATGGTCGGACTCATATATGAAATCTTGGCTCAAAAAGGTTGGAATAGACAGGACAACAGCATCTATGTCGAGTGTGTTCCCGGCGTATCTTCGCTCAATTCATGCGCTGCCCTTGTAGGCTCGCCTCTCATGACTGACTTTGCAGTTGTCAGCATGAGCGACTTGCTAGTTCCATGGGACATTATAGTCAAGCGCGTCGAAGCTGCAGCTATGGGCGACTATGTGACTGTCATATACAATCCTGCAAGTAAAAAGAGGGTTCACCAGCTGCGAGACACAAGAGAGATATTTTTGAAATACAGAAAGCCGGATACGCCAATCGCAATAGTCAAGGGTGCATATCGAGAAAGCCAGGAGCTGGTTGTGACCACTTTGGAGAAGATGCTTGAGCACCAAGACATGTTAGGGATGATAACTACTGTCATCGTGGGGAACTCGTCAACTTTTAATTACGAAGGGATGATGATAAATCCGCGTGGATACACTTCAAAGTACGAGTTGATGAAGCGCCAGCAGTAGTAGAGGAGAGCAGCAGCTGCCTGCCAAACAGTAATAGCCATTTTATCTATATAATTCATTGTGTTTATTCCGGCTCCTGCTATCTGTTTGTCTCAGAAAAAATTGATAATTAAAAGGAAAAAGGGAAGTGGCGTTTAGATAACTTGCCACGGTCTCGTTGCGAACGTAACCCCAAGGCCAACGCCGATAATTACGCACTGATAGATAATGTTTTGATATGGAATTGGCTTCAATATTGGTTCTCCTGTGACACTTACTGTCGCGCCTCTTCCAAGACCTGGTCCTACATGCTCAATGTTTAGCTGTGTGTGTACATGATACGTTGATGGTTCAAGGGCCCTTACTGTAATTGAGTAAGGAATTGTTGCTCCTGGAGGGATATCAAATATGTTGCCTGGTGGGTCACGGGCCAAGAACTCCCATCTGTTACCTGCGTTAGACGATTCGCTAAAGAGCGATAGCCATGCCCTTAGCGGCCTGTTGACCAAGCTTGTCAGCTCGCCAGTTACAGTCAATTCTTCACCCGTGTTCAAGGTCTGATCTGAAAATTGTTCATTATCAATTCTTACGAATCTGCTTTGAAGCTGGGCCTGTACGCCATGTGCACTCGCTGAGGGTAAAATATATGAGATCAAAGAGACAGCGATGATAGTCGCAAGAGCCATCGCAGCAACTAACGTCTTGCTTTCCATCATATCTTTATTCTTAAGTAGAGCAGAAAGAACAAAGATATATATTTTGCTCCGACACGTCAGTCGCCGAATTTTCTAGTTTTATCAATGCTAATTAATAACACATGCAAAGCTAGACTAGTACAAGCACTTGACTGCGGAGGAGGAGGAGAAGGGTGCAGTTTCAGACAAGCTGGCTCTCTATAACATAGAGGAGGTAGGACCGGCCACAGAGAAGCGCCTCAGAGAGGCCGGTTTTAGATCGATCCGAGACCTTCTCGTAAGAGGTCCTGTGGAAATTTCAGAATCCACAGGAATGGAGATGGATGAATCAGTCGAGATATGCAATAAGGCTAGAGTGATGCTCGAAGATTTAGGAATGATCGACAAAAGCTTTGTCACCGCAACGAGCCTCTACAACAAGCATAAGGATCGCATATCCACAGGCTCCAAAAGCTTTGATGACCTGTTGGGTGGTGGTATCGAAACAAAGGCTGTGACGGAGGTCTACGGAGAATTTGGAACTGGCAAAACTCAGCTTTGCCACACATTATGCCTGATGGTGCAGCAGCCAGCGTCTGAAGGCGGACTTGCTGCAAAGGCGATCTACATCGACACCGAACACACATTTCGTCCAGAAAGAATAGTTTCTATTGCGCAAGCGCGAGGGTTTGATTCGCAAAAGGCGCTTGAAAATGTAATTGTCGCCAAGGCGTACAACAGTGCCCATCAAGAGCTTATCGTCGATGAAGCTGGTTCTGTAATTGAAGACAACAATGCCAGGCTAATAATTGTTGACTCCGCAGTTGCACACTATCGTGCAGAGTTCATTGGTCGGGCAACACTATCTGAGCGACAGCAGCGTCTGAACAGGTTCATGCACATATTAGTTAGAATAGCAGAGACATACGAGGTAGCCGTCGTGGTTACAAACCAGATTCAGGCGTCGCCGGATGCTTACTTTGGAGACACGGTCAGGCCTGTAGGAGGCCATGTACTAGCCCATACCAGCACGTACAGGATATACCTGAAGCGCTCCGGCAAGAATCGCATTGCAAGGATGGTTGATAGCCCCTACCACGCAGAGCGCGAAATTCTATTTACCTTGTCAGATAGCGGTATTTCAGATGTCAGCGAAGCTAGATAATATTAAATTAAGGCTTATGGCACTGAACTGCCATGCCACACTCGCATGGTAGTAGGGTAAAGGCTCGCTCAATCCTAACTAAGTCCAATGTGGTTAGGGGCGTCTCATACCTACTTTACGATTACAAGGTTGGAGACAAGGTTGTTGTCGATGTTGATCCAAGGGAGCACAACACGACACCTAACCGGAGATTCCATGGCAAGATAGGAGTCATTGAAGAAGTTGGAAGGCGCACATTAAAAGTCTCGGTCATGATTGGCGATAAGAAAAAGATACTGCAGACTAGATTCAATCACATCAAGCTGCTTGCAGGTCCTCCAGCAATGTCACGATCAGCAACGACATCAGTAGAAGAAGGTGTCAGAAACAAATGACAGAGATAATCAAGAAAGAAATAGTAACTCTGCCACAGGTAAAGGAAATCCTCGAATCCGTCAAGCCCGATGACATGGACCAGATCCAAAGGTGGACTGCCGACTATGTTAAGAAGTTTGCGAAGGTTGAGTCCCAAAAGGCACAAAGGATGACACGCCAGCTAATAGAGCAGTGTGACCTAACAGAGGAAGAAGCGGTTGAAATAGTCAACATCATGCCAAACTCACTTGAAGAGCTGAGAGCATTTACCTTTGGATGGAAGAAGCTAATCCTTACTGACACGCTTGGAAAGATACTAAATATTCTAAAGGCAGAAGATACTCAAAGTTAAATATTCACTCTCCCGTAATAGGGCTTGAACATTGTCAGGACAACAACCACCACCGACACCAGCACCATCTACGCAGGATGCTACTACTGCTGCTGGGCACTTTAGCCAAGGAGAGCATGGCCAACCTAGGAAATATGAAGAGTACGCCTACGTTCTTGACTTTACACCAAGGGGCAAATCCATAACAGTTAGGGGCAGAGAAGGTGTCATAATCCAGGCCATAGGAGAAGAACGGCTGACCCTGCTAGAGCTCTTGGGAATTCCAAACACCACAGTCGAGATAGGCGAGCGCCTTTACATAGGGCGGGAAGGCCGTGAGAAGGTGTCAAGTGTACTTGGCAGGCTAGAATACACTGCTATTTCGCAGGCTGCAAAGAACGAGCTAGCAAATATAATAGAAAAAGTAGTGGTTGCCAATGAAAAGCGCTTTGTCAATTACATCAACAATGCACAGCCGATAACCCCGAGGATACATGCGCTAGAGCTCATCCCTGGTATAGGTAAGACCTATATGATGACGATAATTAAGGAGAGAGACAAGAAAAAGTTTGAAAACTTTTCAGATCTTCAGACTAGAGTAGGGCTAAGAGATCCTGCCAAGCTCATATCCAAGAGAATAATCGAAGAAATAATGGGACAGGCCAGAATGAACCTTTTCGTAAGAAAATAATTGCCAAGAAACAATATTACAAGAGCACTTGGTCAACATATGCTTGTTGACAGACGAATCCTTGCGAAGATAATCTCTGCTGCCTACATTGGTAAAGACGAAATTGTTCTTGAGGCAGGGACCGGTCAAGGGATTCTTACGGCAGAGCTGTGCAAATATGCCAAACAAGTAATTTCATATGAAATCGACATCAAACTATATAGAAAGGTCCAAGAGCAGCTCTTGTCGCAGTTTAAGAACTTAGAGCTAGTAAACGCCGACCTTTTCAAAACTAAGGACCCACATTTCTTTGATGTCTTTATTTCGAACCTTCCATATTCGCGGAGCAGAGATGCCATTGAATGGTTATCTACACAAGAATTTGACAGGGCAATACTAATGGTGCAGGAAGAGTTTGCAGATAAGCTCGCCGCAAGGCCCGGTAGCAAGAACTATAGGGCGATATCTGCACTTGCAGCTCATTGCTTTGCTATCGAAAAATTGTTCAAAGTTAGAAGGGAATCATTTGAGCCGCAACCTAAGGTAGAATCCTCAATCATCAGGATTATTCCTATCAACGCTATTACAAGAGAGGGGATAAGAAATATCAACCTCCTCTTCTCAAGGCGTAACAAGAAGGCGTCATCTGTTGCTGCCGAGATAGGCATTATTATTGATGCGAACTATGGAAGCAAAAAGATAGATGAGCTTGAACCAAGGCATCTTGTCCAAATTGCTGAGTTGATATCATTATCAAATGTACGCTCCATCTGACGATACATTTCTTCTGGCAGATTGCATCAGACAATATAGCGGAAGGCGGGCTCTTGAGATAGGAGTAGGATCAGGACTCTTGCTAGATATACTTGAAAAGAACTTTGCCTACGTGGCCGGCTCTGATATTGACCTACAGGCGTTGCAACATTGCAAGCAGCAGAAGATACCATCAGCGCATGTCTTACTCGTATGCTGTGACGCCGGATCGGCATTTGGCACCGGCAAGTTTGACCTTATAGTAAGCAACCCGCCATACCTTCCAAACGACGACGACAACAACAATATTCTGGATCCTACTGTGCACGGAGGTCCTACGGGGATAGAAGCAACGGTCCACTTTATTAATTCGGCCCTGCCCCTCCTTGCAGGAGATGGTAAGCTGCTGATTGTCATTTCATCATTCGCCAATTCTTCGGCTCTTGATAAGGTGGTTTTAGAGAACAATATGCACAAGAAGGTAGTAAAGGAAAAAAGGCTATTCTATGAGACGCTCTCTATTGTAGAGCTGAGCCTTTGAGCACCTTTTTTATTTCTTTTGCAGCAGGTTGCTGGCGTGAAGAGCTATTTGATCTGCCATCTGAGATGTAGTTGTGCTTCCGCCCAAGTCGTATGTTACATATTTGCCCTCATTGATGACATCTTCTGTAGCCTGGAATATTGCCTTAGAGATTTGCTTCTCTCCAAGGTATTCTATCATCCAAGCTCCTGAAAGGATGGTAGCAACGGGATTGACCTTGTTCTGGCCTGCATACTTAGGCGCGCTACCATGCGCCGGCTCAAACATAGCATAATTATCGCCATAGTTGCCCGAGTAGACATTACCAATCGATCCGACGTGACCTGAAGCGCATTCTGATATGATGTCCATGAAAAGGTTGGTGCTGAGGAGTACGCTCTTGTTGAACCTTTCCGGGTTTTTGACCAGCTGCTGTGTCATGTTATCAATGTAGTATTCTTCAACGCGTATGTCCTTGAACTGCTTTTGCGTCTTTTCGACGGCAGCCCAGAAAATGCCATCCGTCTCTTTGAGGATGTTGCGCTTGGTTATTGCATACACGGATTCAAACCCTCTGTCCCTGGCAACCCCGAAGCCTGCAGTGACAATTCGCTCGCAACCCTTCTTTGTAGTTTTCCGGATGGCTATTGCAGAATCATCACTTATCTTGAATTCGATACCTGCATACAATCCCTCCGTGGCTTCGCGCACACAGACAAAGTCAAGCTGTCTTTCCTGATTCTTGTAGGTCTTGATCGGCCTAATATTGGCGTAAAGCTCGAATTTCTGGCGGATACTTACTGCGACGCTACGCGGTGCGTTTGGCACTGGTACTGTAGTGGTTGGCCCTTTAAAGCAGGCATCAGACTCTTCAAGTAGCTTCCACACATCTGGAGAAATATAGGAACTGCCTCCATTCTTTTGCCACCAGTCTGACCCAGCATCGCATAGGAGTAGTTCAACCTCTGAATTACAAGCCTTCAGAACCTTGATCATTGCATCAACGAGCTCTGGCCCGGTGCCATCACCTCTGATTATCGCTGCAGTTTTTTTGCTAGCCAAACAAAGAGGTGGCCTCTTTTTTCGCTATTTATTCTTATTTACTTGTCAGATCTACACGAGCAACTAGCTTGTTGTCCTGAGGGAATGGAGGCATATCCGAGGGCCTAGCTACTTTGGTAAACTCACCTGCTTCTGAAAAATATGAATACTCTATATTGTAATTGGTAAGGTTCAGTGTCTGCACTATATCTCTGCCAGTAGAGTTGTCAACTACATTAATTGCATTACTCATATTGTAAATGGTCATAAAGTCACTAAGCGTGAACCTGATGGGCCGGATGTATTCGATATGCACCACGTTGCCTACTTCATCTGTGTGTATGGGGCGTAAACATTCTTGGCCGTCCTTGGGCTGCCTGCCAACATTATCTGGCAGCATCATCTGCTTGCCGTCAACAACTACCTCAATTCGTGGATAAAGCTGGAAGGATTCAACATTATGCTCTCTTAGGCATACCTGTGTGGGATTGGGCGGCGGCGCAAAGTTAGGTATGATTACGAGCGCGAGAAGTGTTGCTGCTCCCATGGCAATAGGAGCAATGAGAAGCTCCTTCTTTCCCAGTTTTTTCTTTGGCTTTTCCTCCTTTATCCTGCGCTTTGGCAACTAACGATGACTCTAAGAAAACAAGCTAGATAGGGCATTAATAATAATATTGCTTGTGTATACGATATATATGGCATCAAGGTCGCACAATAATAACAATATTAATTGCAAATAGTCCAGCTATCCGATATACACATTGGCGGACTTTTCGTCCAGAGTGTCTTTGACAAAGTAGTTGAAGAGGTCAATAAGCTCAAGCCAGACGCAATAATCGTGACTGGCGACTTGACAGATGACGGGTTGCTGATTCAATTCGAAAAGGCAAGGAAGGAGCTTGAGCGCTTTGTCTGCCCAAATATGATCGTGATTGCTGGTAACCATGATTATCGTCATACTGGATATTTACTGTTCAAGAAGTTCTTTCCCACAAAGCAGATCTATGAATTTGACGATGCCCTTATCTTTACGGTGGGCACGGCTAGGCCGGATAGAGACGAGGGAGAGGTAGGCTACCGCCAGAACCTCTGGACGGAAAAGATGCTGAGCAAATATCCAGAGACCAAGCCCAAAATAGTAGCGATGCATCATCATTTGATAGGGATACCTGATACAGGCACTGACAAGATCATCATTCTTGACGCTGGTGACACACTTCGCACATTTCTGCAATCAGGAGTTGACCTAGTACTTTGCGGTCACAAGCACAGGCCTTGGATGTGGAATCTTGGACGGCTGGCAATAGCGTACGCTGGCACTACATCTTCAATCAGATTTCGAGGATTCTTTGAAAACTGTTATAACATAATTGAAGTTGGAAAGGAGAAAAAACCCCGCGTTGACATAAAAATAGTGGGCAAGAAGCGCTTCCCGCTGTCACAGCTTGTCGAGGACTATAGGCCTTTCTCTTGAGAAAAACAGACATAACCCCACGCTTACTTTTTTTCATCCAATTTCAGTGCTCATAAGAATTAATTAAAGAGAAGGTCCTATAGGTAGATGGCAGCAGTGAAGATTCAGAGTTAAACTGAGACTATGAAGAGAAGGTATTTGGCTGAGCTGCCGTCATCAATTTTACACAGATTATCATCGATGATTAGCATTAGCGTCTATCTTCAAGCTCTTATGAATTTTAGATTTTTTCCTCTTGAATCATAAAAATTCTTGCATTTAGTACTTCAAACGAATTATCTTTTATAATTTTCTATATTATTTATTCAACTGCAGGTTAAAATATGAGATCGGGATGTAAGTTCCTATGGCTCAGATGCCAGCACTGATACCAAAAGAAGTCGAAATCCAGAGACTAAAGAAGATCTACATCATGGTCATCATGCTGGGTTCAATTGCAGCCTCAGTAGAGGTCGACAACTTCGTCGATGGCTCACTGCACCAGACGTCAATCAGAGATAGCGCATTCACGCCTGCTCACTGGTGGCTATACAGCCACTTCGTAGCACTCCCACTAGGTTGGGGCTTTGTCGCAGTATACGATAGAAGAGTACCAATCCTGAGAGGACCAGGCAATTCAATGAACACCGGTCTAAAAATAACCATCATTGGATACCTAGCCACAATGTTCACAATCGGTGTCAATGAGCTGTGGCACTTCTGGTTCGTCGAAGAAATCTTCGCAGTTCCAAACCACTGGATGTTTAACATGGGTGTCGTCGTGGCATTCATGGGCGCTCTGGCTTATGTAGTCAGAGTATACGCCAGGATGGTCGAACTGGGTGCAGAAACACCTGCCAAGAACCCATATGTGGCCGAAATGTACAAGCTAGCGCTTGAAGGAAAGCTGTACAGCAGGTCTATTCCATAAACTAAGGATTTCGACAATGTCTGGGCAACCAGACGCCCGCTTTTCTATTTTTTTGCTTTCTAAAAGTAAAAGAGGTTTTCAGATGCTATCCAATAACATAGTGTAGAGATATTAGATAAGGTATCAAGAGAGAATTGTCTATAGGTCATAGAATATGTCAACGCTCTTTTTGCCTTCATTCTAGGCAAGAAAATGAAAATTTCTAATACACTGTAAGAGGCAACCTGTTTTATCTTGAGTTCAGGTGCATCACACTTCAACAAATTTCTAGAGCTTTATCTTGTGTAAAAATAACATGCCATCATTGCTTTTGGTAAACAATAAATACGCAGGTTCTTTGCATAGTGCTAATGCCTGTTGTTGATCCTGTCTGCGGAATTGAAATGCATCAGGAACTTGCAATTAGCCATGAGCATCATGGCAAGATTTACTACTTTTGCTGCGAGGGCTGCAAGAGGATCTTTACAAAAAAGCCCCGTAAGTATTCAAAGTGAAAGTGGCACAACAGGAAAAGCACCACACTTTCTGCAAAACCTAGCATCAGGTGCAATACATCCTCGACAATCTGAGCAGCGTGATCTGCAGGTATGATCTTCTTCTTC
>Ga0126308_10000467_pt1 | contig 13467 bp, 11 predicted proteins | sample Plot55_FD_92533 | JGI IMG/M metagenome (GOLD analysis project Ga0126308, IMG submission 92533) | Serpentine soil microbial communities from UC McLaughlin Reserve, CA, USA - Plot55 | ecosystem: Environmental > Terrestrial > Soil > Grasslands | place: USA: UC McLaughlin Reserve, Lake County... | reverse complement strand
GAAAGTTGAACCCGATCGTGTTGGAGGCTTTCCTTTCCGCAGGTCAAATCCAGAAGAAAGAAAAAAGGATTTCTCAGAAGTGCAACAGCCTTACACAGAAGAAGAAGTTATGAGAGAGGCAGATCGCTGTCTGTTATGTGGAACCCCGGTTTGTATAGATGCCTGTCCTGTTCTTTTGGATGTTAGGGGAATGAATGAAGCCGTTGCAAGGGGCGATTTTAAGAAAGCGTATGAACGCATCAGGGAGACAAACCCGCTTCTTGGTGTAACTGGCAGATGCTGTCCACAATTACAAGGCCTTTGTGAGGATGCGTGTGTTTTGCGTTGGAACGGTCAGCCTATTGGAATTGGATTGATTCAAAGGTATGTTGCAGATTGGGAGCGTAAACAACAAGAACAGAAACATAAAGAACAAGGGAAACAAGAACAAAAATCAGAGCTCTTCGTTGCATCTGATACTGGAAAGACGGTAGCTGTGATTGGTGCCGGACCAGCTGGTCTGGCCGCTGCAGACCTTCTTAGAAGATATGGACACCATGTTATCGTGTATGAAGAATTAACCACACCGGGAGGAACTGCTTGGTATAGTATTCCAGACTATCATCTTCCAAAGAATGTATTACTTTATGAGGTAGATAAAATTAAGGAAATAGGAGTTGAAATAAAGACTAATGTTAAGGTCGGCAAGGATGTTACACTTTCACAATTGATGAGCGAAAATGATGCGGTTCTTATCACAACAGGATCAAAAGATACCGTCAAATTAGATACTCCGGGAATTAATCTTGAAGGAATCTATGATGGATATCAATTTCTAAAAGATGTATTTGGTAATGGAGTAAATGACTATATAAATGACAATCATAAGTCTAATATAAAGAAGGATTATGATTTAGGAAAAGAAATCATCGTAGTTGGAGGAGGGGACTCAGCACTGGATTGTGCCAGAACTGCATTGAGATTGAGCAAGGGAAATGTTACCATTGTATATAGAAGAACTGAAAACGATATGCCAGCCGATCCCATAATGTTGCAAGAAGCAAAGGAAGAAGGAGTAAAGTTCAGATTCCTTGCAGATCCCAAATCATTTGAGGGTTCTAAGGGACATGTTACAATAACAGAAATGAACTCTATGAAACTTGGTGCACCAGATCAAACAGGAAGAAGAAGTCCTGAGCCTGTTCCTGGCAAAGAATTCAAAATGAGCTGCTCTAGCGTTCCGCTTGCAGTTGGAAGAGGACCAGATTCATTTCTTCAGAAGAAAGCAGGTATAAAGACAGGTAAGAAAAATTCGATAGCAATCGATGACCAATATAAAACATCTATTAAAGGAGTCTTCGCAGCAGGAGATGTGACAAAAGGAGAAACTCTCGTTGTAAAGGCTATGGCTTCAGGAAGAGAAGCTGCTCAACGAGTACATGAGTATCTAATGAATATAAACGAGGAAAATCATATGTCTTTCTATGAAAGATATTATATAGACAACTCATATGATAGAATGCTGGAGGAGACCGACAAACAGGGCCCACCACCTGAATAGGCTTCCTTCTGACCATCTATCACTTCTGGTTTAATTATTGTCTTAAATATGACAGTTTAATCAAAGGGGGCGTTTATTTGCGTGCAATATGCAGCTGATGAATTTATGGTCCCCGTTGCATGATTCTAAACCTCCACTACCTCCACTACCTCCACCAGACCTATTTTCGTGCTCAACCAGCAAAATTTCTGAAGTCATTATTTTTTTCTATCGTATAGAACCTCCACCATGGATCGATACCTCAACTATAATCTATACTTTATAACTAGAGATACTAAAGCCAGAACCACCTTACAATACCTCCATTAAAGGAAGCTTAACTTGAGCTCCTTTTAGCAAAATAAGCAAAAGCGGAGATGGATAAAGATTATCAAGGATCTTCAGTAAAGGCTCTAACCCCAAGCTTGGTTTGATCACATTGTTGGGGACATTTAATTGATTGAAGAGCAAAAAAATAGGATGGTAACAGCACTGATAATTCTATATCTTGGAATCATTTTTTTACTTATTGATTTATTCCTATATCTTATGCACAAACCATTACAAATAACACTGCAATAACTGCTAATGCTAGTCCTTTAGTATATCATCTAAGTATCTCTGATCCTTGGAGAGCATCAATTGCAGTATCTGACGCTATCGCTATGACGGATCTGGGTCACAATGTCACCTTGCTCTTGAGTATTGAAGTAGTACAGCTAGGAGTTCAAAGCCCACATCGTCACTTGGGGCTTAACGACATAGTGCAGAATGTAACTGACTTCATAAATGACGGTGGTAAGGTAGTTGTTTGTAAAATTTGTTTAGAAATTGCAGGATATGATATGACAGAAACAATAAACGGAGCTATTATTGCAACTCCAGAAATAACGTCAAAGCTTCTAACTAATGCTACCGTAATTGACTATTAGTCATAAGTGCTAGCTGTTTAGAAATGTCATTAAGTATGAGAAAAATTGTCTGTGGTTTTATGGATTTGATATCAAGTATGAGAAGAGTGCATAAAACAGGAGTAAAAACCGTCAAGGAATAATTAAACATTTATTGTTATTATTCAGCTCCTTTTGGTTTAGTTGGCACGAGATTATATTTATAATAATGTAAGTGCCTAAGTGAGCCAGTAGTACCAACTTGTACGAAAGATACAAACAAATGATTGTAAAACAAATAAGCAATTATTATTTGGTATACCTCCTACTGTTTCACTTGATTCTATTCACTCTATTCACTCAGCATGCTTTTGCGACAGAACAGACTTCTAATTCAACCATAATTCATGGAGGGGGAACAGCCAACATTGGTTGCCCTGATGGATCTACTCTTAATACGATTGTCTCTTTTGTTGCAGCCAAGTCAGAAAATGGGACAATTGCAGGGAACTGGACACTGAGCTCTACAGAAGGTATAGGCGTATCAACAAATGGCTTCAGTCAAGGGCCTATATATCAGGGAAACTTGTCTATGGAGCAGTTTAATATTCAAGGAGAAACCTTTAACCCACAAGAGGAAATAAATTTGTGTGCTTCTCCGCTGCTTGTGCCCATTTCGCTGACAGGACAATGTGGACGAGATGTTATCGTCACTATTCAATTTCAGTCCAACGATCCTCTTGATATACCCGACTCGTTTTCTGCAGATGTTGAGTGCCAATATGTTTGACTGAATCACGCAAAATTACCAACCATTTATGTGATATTATACGCAAAGGTCTTCCATGCGGGTCTTTATATGGAATAGTATGTTCTATACGAAGAAAGGTAGAACTATTGATGTTTAGGGACCCGAAATTATGTCAAATATGGTTCACAAACCACTGGCCCCACAGAGTACATGGGTTCAAATACTTTGGTCAAGCATACTCCGATGTCAGAAATTGTCATTGTGTTTAGATTCGAGCACATTTCGATAATGCATTAGATCCTTTTTCGCAATATGTAGGATGGGAGAATGTTTGTAGATAAGAAGAAACTAGATAGGTTTGAAGTTATAGGATCATTGATTGCAATATGTGGTGCAATTATAATATTCTACACTCCAGGCTAAGTTGATTAATTCCATCCCTTTAGTGAATATGCAAAATTGGATTAATAGAAAGCATAGTTGTTGTTGTTGTTATAGATAAGGACAATAGTATCAGCTTCTTATTTCTCATGGCTGTAGAAAATATCTTGACTTTCTTTTTGACTGCTCTAATCTTACTAATACTTTGGTCATAAGTACACCAGCTATAAATCCACCAACATGAGCAGTAAACGCTATTGGAAGTGCACTTATGGAACCAATTACCGCAAATACAATTTGTAGAACTAGCCAATAATACGCCCTTGTATTACCTGCTACAGCAGCTATACCAAATATACCAGAAATAGCTCCTGATGCACCTATTAGTACAACATTTCCATTATGTAAAATGTAAGACGCTATAGCACCATGAAATAGAGCTGCTATAATTCCTGACATAAGGTATACCAAAACATATCGTGGAACCCCAATAGCTCTTTCTGCATATCCTCCAAGATAACCTAATGCAAATAGATTAAACGCAATGTGAGCGATACCAGCATGTATAAACATAGAAGAAAACAATCTTGTCAAGGAATCAGGAAGCGATGGTGACGGTGCCAGCGATTGAGTCTCTGAGGACTGTAGTAAAGAAGTGAATGGATTATGCTGAGTACGATCATTATTCACATAATTAGATGTACTAAAAATATGGCTAGGAATAAAGCCATAGTTTTGAATAATTTGTGTTTGCTCTCCCGATAGTATTCCAATGGCAAAAATTAGAGCATTGAGTATTATAATGGATGCTGTTGCCACAGGAAAATATCTTGTTTGCATAGTCGATAGACATTAGCTAATGGAATAACATGGTTTATTTTGAATATAGTTCTCACTCACTTTAGCTCATCTTGCGTATTGTAATCTTGCCGACTTATTGAGCACAGTTGGGGACCCTACCTTTAATAGAGGCATTATAGTTTGAAATCACCTTGAAAGTAGGTGTTTCGCTGCCACAAGCTGGTCAGCAGGCTACAAGAGAAAGTGTAATACAAATGGCAAAGAACGCTGAAAGCGAAGGCTTTGATTCTCTATGGGTTTTCGAAAGGCTTCTTTGGCCTATGAGACCACAAACTCCATATGGTGGCACTCCAGATGGAAATCTTCCCATTGAATATCAGATCATGTTAGATCCACTAGAAACGCTTACCTATGTAGCTGCAAATACGAACAAAATTGCACTAGGAACATCTGTAATAGATATGCTATTTCACAATCCTGTGGTATTGGCAAGAAGATTTGCAACACTTGATGTCCTATCAGAAGGAAGAGCTATAGCAGGATTTGGTATAGGATGGTCAAAGGATGAATACCAAGCATCTAATATCCCATTTCAAAATAGAGGTAAGAGAGCTGATGAGTTTATTCAAGTACTAAAACGAATATGGACAGATGATGTAGTTGAGTTTAAAGGTAAGTATTATAGTATACCTGCATCAAAAATAGGACCTAAACCTATACAAAAGCCACATCCTCCGATCTATATTGGAGGATTTAGCCCAAATACATTTTCAAGAATTGTAAATTATGATACAAACGGCTGGCTAGCTGTCACTGCAGGTCCACTTGAATATCTTGGTAATACTATAAAGAAAATAAAGGATATAGCAAATAAGGCAAACAAGGATCCAAATAACTTTAAGGTAATTCTTTTAGCACATATCAACGTAGATTTGGATTCAAAAAGTCAGTCATCAACAACAACAAGTGAAGGCCAAAGATTTCCATTTACTGGAACAATAGATCAGATAGGCAATGATATTAGGAGAGTAAAACAGATGGATGTGGATATAGATCATATAGTATTAGGATACAACTTTATCCCAATGGGTAGAGATGTAGATAAAATGATGGATATAACAAGACAGCTTGCCAAATTTGCTAGGTAGATCGTAATACTAATCAATCTTCATCTTTATAATAGAAAAACCGAAATATGTGACAGTAGCATTCTCCTCAAACTCAACAAATTGTCCGTGGACATATGTTGTGATAGTGCGGTTGAGAGCATCTACCATGTTACAGTGGTGATTGGTGTTATGTTATGGATATAAATGATAATGGAATTGGAATCAAAGGTAATGGCAGTTTGTTTGCAATGTAATTAGTACAGGTGTACATATATTCTCTACAGACATAGAAATAAAGTGCGATTCTGGATCAAAACTATAGCTGCTACCCCGTTAGGTAAGACGAAATTAGAGTTAGTGATTTCGATGATAATAATCTGCCAATTGACACTTTTTCTAGTTCCTCTACAAGGAAACCAATTTAGAATCCAAATGGCTTATTCTCAGGAACAGCAGCAACGACAACAACTACAAGGTACAGAATCTAAAACATGCATAGCGTATGATTCGACAGAGAATGCAATAAGAATTAGTTGCAAATATACCACCATGACTGATATTGATAATCAACTACAAAATCCAGACTTACTGCAAAAGCAAACCACTGATGGAGTTTGGTTATTAAATGCTGGCATAATAATTGAAGAAGGTGCCACACTCTATATTAATTCCACAGACACCTCTTGGCTAAAAATTATAGCGCCGTCGGCTGACAATGAGGACACAGTAAATGGAGGAGGAGAAGATAGTAAGAGTGAAGAAAATGAAAATGAAAACCCGGTAGCAAAAGCAAACGGTATAGAGGTATTAGGGAGTTTGAAGATTGACTCTGTTAAAATGACTTCTTGGGATCCATCTTCAAACAATTATGCTGTGAATGAAGGAAAAAGGAATCTCAGAGGCACTGAATATGAAGTAGAGCTAGGTTCTCCAAGACCATTTATTAGCGTAGACGGAGAGACTACAGGAACAACTGACATTACCAATTCTGAAATAGCATACCTTGGATATGAGGGAGGAGTTGGCGGAGGGCCTGTCGTCGGTCTTACATACTTTGGTGGAGATGGAAGTATAATATCAAATAATAATATACACCATCTTTACTTTGCGTTTTATTCTAATGGTGTTGGGCATATAACCATTGAAAATAACCATATTCATGATAGCGGTCATTATGGTTTAGATCCTCATACAGGAACGCACGATATGATTATTAGAAACAACACAGTTGAGGACAATGGCTCCATTGGCATCATATGCTCATTGGATTGTTATAATATAACGATAGAAAATAATAAAGTATCTAACAATACCAAAATGGGCATAATGTTCAGTAGAAATATGTATGACTCTATCGCAAGAAATAATATAGTTAGTAATGAAGAACAGGGTATAGTAGTCTCAGAATCACATAACAATGAGGTTTACAATAATACGGTTTCTAGCAGCGGTAGTGGAATAGAAGTAGATAAAGATTCGTATGACAATACATTACATGACAATACGATGATAGACATACCAGATCCATCCAATGCACTTTTTATAGAAAATGTGGCGGCGGAGCAAAACACGTTCTATTCTAATGTATTATTTGCTGCAGGCGGGAACATAGTTGATCTTGGCGAAGAGAGCATGCAAGAAGATTCCTCTGACGTTAGTAATAACAATAACAATTAATGCATATATCAAATTAGTTATAAAACACTATCCTTTCATGGTTACTTGACCAGTAACTATTTTTAGTTTTATCTAGCTGAAACAAGTTCTTTTAAGTTCTCCTCAGTATCTGAATGAACTCTTACTATTACATCATAAGTTCCTTGTACCTTAAAAATGGCTACAATATCAGGTATTTGCTTAAGTTTATTTATGATGTCCTCTACGAATAGAAGTTCAGCATTTATGAGGAGAAATGCAGACGTCATCTAAAACTTGACAATATATTTGGATATTATAATTTATTCTTGTTAACTGACATTACAACGACTGTAGAACCGTAATTGGGTAACTATTTTACATCAGTTTATATTTGTCTAATCTTTCTTCATCTCATTTTCCTTCTTTTTGACTATCTCCTTCTGTAGCTTTGCCCGCCTTTTCCCGTTTTCCGGATATTAAAATGAGTACAATTACTGAAGCTGAAAGACCAATTGCTACCAATCCTGCAGGAATCAAAAATAAACTCGGCGACAAGGAATCCACATTGAACTTACCAAACGGTTGAAGTAGAACATGGATATTAAAGGATACCAGCGCAATTCCTATGTTATCTGTAGATCTTATTTGACTAATAACCTGGTAATTGCCATCTTCTACGAATTTGACCTTTAAAGAGAGATCACCATTTTGTATGTCAATATCACTGAACTTGAAGAAAATCCTATCGTTCTTGGTTATTGTTATGCTTGCAATAAGACCTTTTATATGATTTTCTGTATTGAGATCTTGAACAAGTCTATAATGTTATTCTTGCCAATGATATTGCGAAGGAGTTTTTAACATACTTACAATTATTCCCCAAAGAAATAAAAAGTAAAAGATATGGAGACTAATTACTAAAATCACTATGTCTTCTTGGGGTTTGCATACAATTTTCAGTTTGCCATATTCTTCGTGCTCTTGTCGATTTCATATGGCGATTCTTTCTATAACCATTATTGCAATTTCTATTTTTACATTTGATCTGAATATTACCATTTTTAGTAGCAATAATAATAATGGCATTGCATACGCTCATATCTTTAGCGATACAGAAAATGCTGTCACAAAAAATATTGACAGTGGCAGATATCAAGTTTCTTTTCTGCCATATCCTACTGGACTAAAAGTAAATGATACCACAACAAAGCTAAATTTTAGTGTAATACAAAATAATACTGACGTTCCCTTTTTGTTTACATCACTTGTTGTAGTGGACAAAAGTACAGGCGAGAGAGTTGAACAAACCCCGTACAAATTTCATGAATTTGGAGACGTTACCTATCCATACATATTTAAAAATGACGGTGATTACAATGTAGCAATTCAGGCAAAGATAAATGGGGATCCAAAGTATGAGTCTAGCCCCTTGATAGCAAGCTTCGATGTCTCTGTACAAGACATGCAAAAGCTAACAAGTACTTTTCAGCAGATAATGTTATTTTATCTTACACCAGCATTGGCTGCTATAGTTGGATCTATTATCTATATTCAGCATAAAAGAGAGGAAAAAAGTACCAATAAAGAATGAATCAAATACTATATGCTGTTGAATACAACTATAAACTGCCTATAGAGTGGCAGTATAGAGCTCTAGTTTATTTCAGATTCGTAAAACAGCTAGTACTAAAAACATGATAAACTTAGTTAAAAGACCGCAGGGAACTCAGCACATGTGAGCTACCAAGTTGTTAAGTCCAAGGGCTTTTCCTGCGGCCTCATGATGATTTCAGCCCTGATACTTGCATTAAAAAACATTGTATTTAGCAAATATTACCAGAGGAGACCCAGCGTATGATGAAAGGATATTGCCGTTTAATCGACTTTAACATCACGGTCGATAGCGAAAGTCTCTGGATCAGAGTTTAATAGACCACGGAGAGTAATGGAGCATGGTTGATCTCACTCTTGGTAGTATATGAGATTAGATTACCCTCCGAATGAGATATCATACGAAGGTATTGGATTTAAGCAAACCGTAGGAGACCCAACTAGAAGTATGTCTTCATGAGACCAGGCCCCCCGCGCATAGAGATGTTATTAGAAGCCTAATCTCCTAACCTTATCAATTATTCCTCTGTCATCGGCTTCAACTTCTGTAGTAATATAAAGAATGTGATTGTCTCCTAATGGCATTGTAATGCGTTTTATCTTTTCATACTCTGCTAATACAAATTTTCCCTTTCCTATCTTTGGTGCAAGTTCGCTTCGTGTTTTCCATGCATTAACGGCTAGATCAAGTGATTTCTTACTCTCTTCTGGTGTCAACAAGTTGCTGACCCCTTGACGATGACCAGAATGCATTATTTTCCCATCATTATCACAGATGGTTACAAGCCTTATCCTTGGATCCATATTCATAATCTCTTCATACACTTTCTTATAATCCATAATGACTGCTAGGTTTTATTATGATTTAAGGTTTTGCGAAATACAGCAGATTTGGACATATTTGATAATAATTTGGTTCAACGATTGTCTAATAAAGGCCATCAATATCAACATCATTCATAAGAATAGGAATAAGAACACTAGTAACAAAGGCAAGCTAATAGAGATTTCTGTGCTATAATTTCTTCTATTGATATACTCTAATAGACCTAGTTAATTCCCCAGTTTTTCCTCAGTTACTCCTTCTAACTAAGATAGTCAAATAACGCCTTCTTTTCCTTTTCTTTTCTAGGCAATCCTATGATATGGTTAGTAAGCAATCATCTTTTGTTTTGATATCTTCTTGCTTGTGCTGCTTGTTCCCATATCCAGAATGGTTTATGCCTTAGTCTTTGCAATAGTTGGGATTAATCTAATTTAATCACAGCTCATAAAAAAGACAAAGATTATTGTTTTAATTTCAAATTATAAGCCAGTTGCAGACTAGGGTGCAGTCTTCCATGCACTAGCATCATTATATCTTGAGCTGAGATTTTATTATTTAGCAAATATTCTAAATTGATCAAACCTTTTTCTATCACAGCTACGGCAGCCTGTCGGGAAGAATGAGAAATAAATGAATCTGAATTAGACATGTTCTGCATTGCCATATTCATGTTTATTTGGAGAAACTGTGAGCATAAGCTTCGGTGTTAATGCTAAACATAACAACTAATGCAACAAATACCCAAAAAATACCATTCAATATCAATTGTTAAAAAATATATATCCAGAATTACAATTCATCAGCAATATCAACAAAGTTACTAATGACTTTATCGGTAAGGCTTTCCTTATACCTGTGAAGCATTTGATTCACTAATTTTTTGTCGATTATTCGATAAAGATTATACTCTCCATGATGAACTGCTAGAATCCCATCTTCGCGTAATTTTTTTAGATGCCATGATACTGTAGATGGAGCTTTTCTTAAATACTCAACAATCTCGTTAAAAGTGCAAAAGTCATGACTTAGCAAGAACAAAACTATGTCCTTTTCTGTGCGGACCCGAAGATGTGATATGATATTTAACTCTCGTTTTGAAATATTTAGGGGATAGTATCTAGTTATCTTATCGTGTCTAAATTTGTTAATGTAATTACTTTGTTCAAGTATATTCAAGTGGTATGTCAATACACCATTTGAAAAACCTGTCTGACGTGTTAGCCCGTTGTATCTGATACCAGGATTCCTGCCTATAACTTTCAAAATATTGCTTTGGCTGTTATTTAACTTAAAATAACATTGGTTGTCCTCCAGTCTTTTTAATATCCTCTGGACACCTGAAGTAGAGCCAGCACTTTCTGGCACTATATTATTTATTCACCTTTATTACCCCTATACCAAATAGAGTCAGCATCGCCAGTAGAATTATGTGTGGTAGCTCAATTTGAACGAAGGGGACAGCTATCTCTTCTATATCATTAGTGGCACTAAAAAGGTATATCAACTCAATTATTGTTAACGCGAGGAATCCAGCGAACATGAACAATAATCTTGAACTTCTGCTCCTTCTATATGCTTCTGCAGATATGATAGTGAGAAAAACTGATACTACTAGGCTGACTATATGCAATATAATATGATAATCATAGAGGGATGTCCAAGGTGAGGAAGAATGACTGGGATTGAAAGGACTGCAACAGCAATAAGAGATATTATAATTAGAAGCTTTGCTTTGTTGGCTATCATAGTTTGAATTGAAGGCTTTATGGATTGCATGTCATACGACTCGTATGTGGAGTATGAAGTCATAATATAAAAATGCGTACTAGATCACTTAAATAATACTCAGAATAGAATTCTGAAGAATGTTCAAACCAGAATTTATTGCGATAACTACAATCACTATCGCTGCAATATTTGTGCTTTCTTCAACAGGAATTTTACGGAATGTAGCGTTTGCACACCAAAGAGAGTTATTTACAATTGGAGATAAAGACTACCTCTTTGTAGTAGGGTCAATAGGCGAACCCCTTTATGTTGACCAAAGGTCAGGTGTAGAGATGTTTGTATATTGGCCAGATCCCTCTGATCCTGTAAATTCACAGGCAAATGGAACGAAGCCTATTGAGGGTCTAGAAAGGATGTTGAAAGTAGACGTTTCGGCAGGAGCCAAGAATAAAACGCTAGATTTTGAACCAGCATTTAGAGACCCAGGACACTATGAAGCACATTTCTTCCCTACAGTAGAGACCACGTACAATTATACGGTATTTGGAAATATCAATGGAACCGATTTTAAAGCCACGTGGACTTGTAGCCCAGTAGGAGGAGATTCAGAAGCCTTTTCAGATAATTCAACAGTGGAAATCTCTCAAAATGTTACAAGAAAGTCAATTATGGGAGGTTTTGGATGCCCACAGCCACTTTCAGATGCAGGATTTCCAGAACCAATGATATCAAACCAGGAGATAGTCAAGAAATTTGCAGAGCTTGAGAATGCTACTAGATCACAATAAAACATATTGAAGAAGAAAATAATACTGACGTATCCTCTCTCCTTATTTTTTACTAATGTTTAAGAAAAATACTTTTTCTAAGCAAAAGACATTCCTAGTGCTCTTAATGATAGGAATAACTCTACTAATCTCTTCTTCTGACAATATATCACCATCATCATACTTCAAGGCATATTCACAGATTAGTCCATTTGAAGAGCCTTCACCTATGCCACAAACGGAAACTGTCACTTCATATTATGATGCCTTAATAAAAACCCCCTTAATTGTGTCTCAGACTACAATAGTTGGTCTAGTATTTAGCCATATATTTTTTCAAAGGTTAATTCGAAACAGAATCCAACTAAACCGCAACCAAGACAATAACAGATCGGAGATAATAGATGATGTTAATAGTTATCTTCGTCCCCTAAAACGACTCTTTATCATACTGCTGTCATGTGGTATAGCCATGCTAGTTTCTGCAACTTCCTTGTTCTTGCTACAAGCACTTAGTTTATCTTCTGAACTTGGTATGGATGTTGGTACTACTTTTACCATATTGTCTTCTACACCTGTTGGCCCTGTCTGGAATATACGGGTAATAACATCATTGATAATTATAGCATCTTCTATCTTATACTACATCTTTGAAAAAAAGTCCTCCACGAAAAGAGATCTAGACAGTCATGATAGCAGTTATTCTTCCCCTAAGAATAATACAGGAAAGAAGGGAGGAGTTCTCTCCAGTAGCCTATTATATATTGTAATGGTAACAGGTGCAGCAAGCATCTTTTCTAATAGCATGATCAGTCATAATACTGCTCTTTCCTTTCTTCCATCACTAGCCATATCTTTAGACTGGCTTCATTTTATGGCAGTATCAATGTGGCTTGGAGGATTATTCTACATCTCGTCAATACTTCTTATGACGATTAGATTATCAGTTAAAAAGTACGGCAATATCGATGGGACTGTGAGTAGATCCTTTGACGTTAGAGCCTCACACTTTTTTGCATTATTGCTTCCATACTTTTCTCTCATAGCTACCATATCTCTTGGAATAATTGGAGTGACTGGACTTTATATGGCTTGGATTCATCTTCACACTGTTGAGGCCATTTTTACAAGTTCCTATGGAAATATTTTGACAATCAAATTATTATTAATATTACCAATGGTTGTTCTTGGAGGATACCATCAAATTAAGCTGCATGGAAACCTCATGACAGTTGCCAATCTCAATAAAGACAAACAAGAGCAGCAAAGAGAAAAAATAAATACATATGGTAATGATTCAACAAGTTTCATCCCGCTGCAGTATGATCCCTCAAGAAAGTTTAGCAAAACCATAAAGACAGAATCGCTTATTGGGATTGGAGTTTTAGTCGCAGCCTCATTTCTTACAATTACCTCTCCACCTTCCATATCACTTCAGGAATCAAT
>Ga0126308_10000466_pt1 | contig 13473 bp, 14 predicted proteins | sample Plot55_FD_92533 | JGI IMG/M metagenome (GOLD analysis project Ga0126308, IMG submission 92533) | Serpentine soil microbial communities from UC McLaughlin Reserve, CA, USA - Plot55 | ecosystem: Environmental > Terrestrial > Soil > Grasslands | place: USA: UC McLaughlin Reserve, Lake County... | reverse complement strand
GTCAGCGCCGCCGTGCAGTCGAGCCCCGTGTACTTGAGGTCCTGGAACGCGTCCGGGATGGCGCAGGCCGTTGCCCCCCCACCTGCCGTCGTGGTCGTCTGCCCCTTCTTGCCGCCGCCCGCCGTCGTGGTACTCGGCGTCGAGGCGGTCGGGATGGGCGACGTCGCCGCGGGGATCGACACCTGCGTGTCGGTGCTGCTCTCGCCGCTCGAGTCCGAGCCGCAGCCCGCGACCAGGGCGATCAGCGCCACGGCGGCGAGTGCAACGAGTGTTCGTCCGGCTGTCATGGACGCAGCAATCTATCTCGGGCTGGTCAGGTCCGTAGCGCGGCCAGCTCTTCCGCCAGGCGCTTCATCGCCTTGCGGTTGATCCGCTTCACGTACGCACGGTTGAGCGGGCCCATCAGCTTCTCGCTGGTCGCCATCTCGACCATCTCGAGCTCGAAGCTGATCCGCGTCCCGCCGTCCGGGATGGCCTCGAGCAGGTACGTGCCCCGGGTCCGCCGTTTGCCGCTCGGCCCGCCGAGCGTCTCCTCGACCAGCCGGCGGCCCGCATCGGCCTCCACGATCTCGACGTCGGTCCAGTCCTTCTCGGCTGTGGCCTTGACGCGGACGTTGGCCTTGGCCCCCACGCCCCGCTTCGGCCCCGAGAGCTTCCAATCGATCATGAAGTGATCCATGAACGACTCGTGGTTCCCCAGCACCTCGAGGAACTCGTAGACCTGGTGGGCCGAGTTCGGGACCTCGACCGAGACGTTGACCGGCTTCACGCCACCATTAAACGGGTTGCTCCTCGGCTACGCCTCGGAGCACCCTCGCATCTAGGGCAGCGGCTCGAGGCCCTCGTCCAGCTCGACGCCGTAGCTGTTCAGCGCGAAGGCGACCATGTGGTAGTGGCCGACGACCATCGTCGCCTCCATCAGCTGCTCGGTGTCGTAGGTCTCCGCCAGCGTCTTCCAGGTGGCGTCGGAGATCCTCGAGTCGTCATGGAGCTCGTCCGCGGACCGCAACAGCGCCGCCTCGTGGGGGGTCCAGCCGTCGGCGTCGGGCCCCTCGAGCACGCGGTCGATCACCTCGCGCTCGATCCCGCCGTCCAGCGAAATCCGCACGTGTTGTCCCCACTCATATGAGGACTCGGTGCGGACCGCCGTCCGCAAGATGAGCAGCTCGCGGTCGCGACCCGAGAGCTTGCCCGCGGTCAGCAGGAAGCCGCCGAAGGGCAGCCATGCCGTGAAGAGGCCGGGGTGCCGCGCAAAGGTCGGGAAGATGTTGTTGTCGCCGAGACGCCTGTCGATGCCGGGCGGGACGGTGTCCAGGATGCGCTTGACGTCGCCCTCCCACTCCTCGGGCGGCAGCGGCGGAATGCGGGGATCGGGACTCACGCTTGCACCCTCGGGCCGACCGTGAGGCCGCCGTCGACGACCAGGCTCTGCCCCGTCACGTAGCTGGACTCGCCGGAGAGCAGGTAGAGCGCGCCGTATGCGACCTCCCAGGCGGTGCCCTGGCGACCCGCGGGGATAATCACCTGGTCGCGTAGTGGGCTGATCTTCGACGCGAGCCGGCCCAGCGAGGTGTCGATCAGGCCGGGCAGCAACAGGTTGGTGCGCACCTTCGGCGCGCCCTCGACCGCCGACTGGCGGCAAAGCGCCTCGAGCGCTGCTTTCGAGGCGGCATATGCGGGAAAGGGCATCACCTCGCGGGAGGCTATTGAGCCGGCGAGGACGATCGCTCCTCCCCCCTCCTTCATCGCCGCCAGCCCGTGCTTGCAGCCAAGAAAGTGCGAGCGCAGGTTGACGGCCATCACGCGGTCCCAATCCTCGACGCTCGTGCCGCCGATCCCGAGCCCGGCTCCGATCCCGAGGTTCATGACCACACCTTCGAGGCCGCCGAGCGCCTTGGCGGCGGAGTCGAACATCTCAGCGGAGGCCCCCTCGTCGGCGGCGTCGGCGACGATCACCTCGGCACTCGCGCCTGCCGCCCGGACGAGCTCCGCCGTCGCCTCGGCGCGCTCGGCATTCAGGTCGGCGACGGCTACCGAGGCCCCCTCGCGCCCGAAGAGGACGGACATCGCGCGTCCGTTGCCGATCGGCGGGTCCTCGAGACCATGCTCCTCCTGGCCCGCGCCGACGACCAAGATGCGCCGGTCCTCGAGGCGGCCGTGCCCAGGCGCCTCGCCACGGCCCTCCTGCGAGGAGACCGGCTGAGATCGGTCGGCGCTCACGCTAGGGTGCCGGGTGTGAGGGGATGGAGGCGCCTCGCTGCCGTCCTGGTGACGGCGCTACTCGCCGGTCTTGGGGCGACGCCCGCCGCTGCGGCCGACCACGGCATACAGGTCCTCTCCTCGCAGCGCCTCGACGGTCGACTCACCGAGCTGACCCTATCCACTCCGGCGCTGGCGAAGCCCACGCACGTCAGGGTCCTGCTGCCGAGCGGATACCGGAAGCAGAAGCCAAGGCGCTATCCGGTCCTCTACCTGCTCCACGGCGCCTTCGGCAACTCCGCGGACTGGACTCAGGTGGGCGCCGCCGAGAGCATCACCGGCGGCAGGAAGCTGATCGTGGTGATGCCCGACGGTGGCCAGGGGGGCTGGTACACCGACTGGGTGAACCGCGGTCAGGGAGGCCCTCCGGAGTGGGAGACCTTTCACATCGGCCAGCTCATCCCCTGGGTCGATGACCGCTATCGCACCGACGCACGCCGTGGCGAGCGGGCGATCGCGGGGCTCTCGATGGGCGGCTTCGGCGCGATGAGCTACGCCGCCCGCCATCCGGCGCTGTTCTCCTGGGCCGGCAGCTTCTCCGGCGCCGTCGACATCGTCAACTACCTGCCGGTGTCCGCGGTGATCGATCTCGAGGCGCCGGCGGACGGCGGGCTACCCGGCGACCAGTTCGGCGACCGGGTCTTGGCCGAGCCGAATTGGCGCGCGCACAACCCCTGGGATCTGGCCGAGAACCTGAGGGGGATGACCCTGGTGGTCGACACCGGCAACGGCCAGCCCGGCCCGCTCGACCCGGCCGACAAGCCCTTCGATGCCATCGAGTACGGCGTCCACGACATGAGCGTCCTCTTTCACCAGCGCCTGCTCTCCCTCGGCATCGCCCACACGTGGAACGACTACGGCCCGGGCACCCACAGCTGGCCGTACTGGCAGCGTGACCTCGCCGAGGGCCTGCCGTCGATGATGAGCGGCTTCAAGCGCAAGCACAAGCGCCACTAGATACTGGCTGGCTGGCCAGTAAGCTGGGCCGAGCCACCGCCGCCCGAGGAGAGGATCGAGGATGAACAAGCCGGCCCAGTCAGAGCTCGCCAGCAAGACACAGGAGGACCTCGAGGCGCTCGACGTCACGGATCGCGAGTACTGGGAGGACGGCCCGCCCCACGAGATCTTCACCGAGCTTCGCGGACGGTGTCCGGTTCACTGGTCGGAGATCAACGAGTACCCAGACGAGGAGGGCTTCTGGTCGGTGACCAAGGCCAAGGACGTCCGCGAGATCAGTCTCGACTGGGAGACCTACTCCTCAGAGCGCGGCGGCGTCACAGGGCTCACCCACGCGATCCCGCTGGAGCTGGCCCGCGGCATGTTCATCGCCCAGGACCCGCCGAAGCATGATCGCCTCAAGATGCTCTTCCAGAAGGGCTTCACGCCGAAGCGAATCGCTGAGCACGAGGACCGTATCCGTGCGATCACCGAGGACGTCCTCGACGGCGTCGCGCCGAGCGGCGGCTGCGACTTGGTCAACGACGTGGCGCAGCCGGTCGTCTCGCGGGTGATCGGCAGCTTCATGGGCATCGCCCCCGAGGACGACGCGATCTGGGCCCGGCTGATGAACTCGGCGCTCGGGCTCGGCGACGACGACCTCAATCCCGGGGGCCTCGACGAGATCCTCCAGAAGGACATCCCCGAGATCTTCGAGCGCTGCAGGTTGCTGATCGAGGAGCGCCGCGAGAACCCCACAGACGACCTGACCAGCGTCCTGGTCCACGCCGAGATCGACGGCGAGACTCTCGAGGAGTATGAGATCGTCATGGGCTTCTTCCTGCTGATGGCCGCCGGCAACGACTCAACCAAGGCGACCTACACCAGCGGCATGCGCGCGCTGCTCGAGAACCCGGAGCAGATGAAGATGCTGGCGGACGACCCATCCCTCATCCCGGGCGCCGTCGAGGAGTGCCTGCGGATGTACCCGGCCTTTGCCCACTTCCGCCGCACCGCGACCACGGACACCGAGGTCGCCGGCTGTCCCGTGAAGGAGGGCGAGAAGGTGGTCATGTGGTACGTCTCCTCGAACCGCGACGAGGACGTCTACGAGGACTCTGATCGCTTCGACGTCCAGCGCAACCCCGAGCACCAGGCCTTCGGCGCCGGCGGCCGCCACTTCTGCCTCGGCGCGGCCCTCGCCCGCCTGGAGCTGAAGATCCTCTTCGAGGAGACGCTGAAGCGCTTCCCGAGCATGGAGCTGGCCGGCAACCCCGATCCCGCGGTCTCCGCCTTCCTCAACCAGCTGAAGAAGCTGCCGGTCAGCTGGCCGACGACCTGACGCAGTGTTCTCCGCTGGCCGGCATCCGCACGGCCCGCCAGGACGAGGCTGACTCGCTCAAGCAGATCCACCGCCGTGCGTCCTACATCTGGCCGGAGGACGCGGCGCGCGCGATCTCCGATCAGCGGAATCGCCAGGCTAGGCGTCCGGCGAGGTGTCGATCGCGACGTAGTCGTAGTTCCCGGTCCAGCCGTCCTGATCGCGCGGAATGAACCCGGTGCAGTTGTGATCAGGCGTGCTCGGCGGGTCCGGGCGCATCGCATCGGGCCGGATGTCCTCGCAGTCGAAGCGGCCGCCGCCCGCCAGGCCGATGTCGAGCCGGGAGCGGTAGTAGCGGGAGAACATGTTGCCGTCGCCGTCAGGGTCGACGGCAGCCTCCTGGGCGTCATTGAACCAGCGGTCGCTGAGCAGCCTGCGGTCGGCGGTCGGATCGCCCTTGACGTACTTGTCGAACCAGGCTGTCGTGTACCAGTCGGTCTCGTCCGCTCCGCGGAGGCTCGCGCCGAAGGCCGGGTTTGCGATCCAGCTGAAGTCGAGGTGGCTGCCGCCTCGGATGATGATCTCGCCGGAGTCGACGCCGGCCTCCGAGTACTTCACCGACTGCGCCGCCTTCGACTCCGGGTCGGGCTGGGACGTGTTGGGAGTCGGCGGCAGGAAGTAGTCGGCGGAGATCCCGAGAGCGGGCTTGGTCAGCGGAGCGGCGGTGCGCTGCGAGGGGTCCGCCGGGCAGGGCTTCGCCCCGGGCGGAAATGACCCCGTCTGACTGTTCGGGTCAGCATCACCCAGGTTGTCCCACGCGACCACCGCGTCCACGCGCGGGTCCCATTGGCCGATGTAGGAGACGCCGGCCGCTCCATATGAATGACCGGCGAGCCCCAGGCGGTTCGGGTTGAGCAGCTTGGCGAGCGGGTTGTAGGCGGTGTCCAGGCCGGCGGCCACGCGCCGGTTCTGCTTGGCCGCGTGGCTCGTGCCGGTCTCGCAGCTCGGGACTGGCTTGTACGGGTTCTTGGCGCTGGACAGGAAGAAGTTGATTGCGTCCTCGGTGCCGTCGAAGAATGGGCGGCCATCGGTCTGCGACGGGACGCCCTCGAGCCGATCATCGCCTTCGCCGAAGATGTCCGACTGTCCCTGGCCCTGCGGGTCGAAGGTCATCACGACGTAGCCGGCCTTCGCGAGCGTCTGGGCCGCGTACCAGTAGTGCTGCTCGGCGGCCTGGACCGAGCCGTTGGTGATCACGATCCCCGGCCGGCGCGTGGGCCCGGCCTTGGTGGCCCAGACCTGCCCCGAGAGGGTCGCGCCGTTCCGGGCCGTGAAGAGGATCGGCTTGACGATCCCGTAGCCCTTCGGGCCCCAGTCATAGAGACGGATATCACCGGCGCAGCCGTCCTCGCCCGTCGCGCAGAGGTTGGCCATGAAGTTCCGCTCCGGATCCTTGAGCTGGGTCGTCGTCGCGTTGATCCGGTTCTGCAGGCCGATCGTTCGCAGCTTGAGCTGATAGTCCGGCGTCGAGTAGATCCGCGCGCGCTCGAGCGTCTTCGAGTAGTCCTTGGCCTCGTAGACTGGGTCGAAGGCACTGGCGGTCGCCGAGAACCCGAGTAGGCCGGTTGCAACCGTCAGCGCGGCGATCGCTGGCCCTCTCCTCCACAATCGGGTTCCCATGAGCGAGGCGAGCACTATACATATTTTTAGGTATGTCTCGAATTAGTACCGGCAGGGCCCGAGGACGTCCTGCCGCGGCCAGCCGCGATGACGTTCTGGATGCCGGCCTCCACCGCTACCTCCGCGGTCAGCGTGTGGACGTGCAGGCGATCGCCGCCGAGCTCGGCCTCGGCCGGGCCACCGTCTACCGCTGGTTCGGCTCCAGGGAGAAGCTGCTCGGCGAGGTGATCATCCGCGCGACGGAGCCCGTGCTGGCGGAGGCCCGCTCGGGCCTCGCGGGCAAGGGCGGCCCCGGTCTGCTCGACACCTTCGACCGCTTCAACCGGGCCCTCGCCGACGCTCCAGCGCTGCGCGCCTTCGTGGAGCAGGAGAGAGACGCCTCCCTGCGGATCATCGCCTCGGGCGCCGGCATCGTCCAGCCGCGGATCGTCGAGCTGATCACCGCGCTGATCCTCGAGGAGGTCGAGGCGGGCACCTACGAGCCGCAGGTTGAGCCATCAGTGCTCGGCTTTGCGATCGTGAAGCTCGCCCAGGCCTTCCTCTTCAACGACGCAGCCGTCGGCATCCGCGGAGACGTCGACCGCCTGCGGGAGGTCGAGGCCGCCCTGCTCGGCGTCCCGTCGTAGCGCTCGCAACGCCCGTTCCGCCGCAAGAAGTTGTTAAGGACGGGTGAAAGTTTTTCCCTAGGCTCCCGGCATGAGCGAGACAGCGGTGGCCGAGGCCCGCACCGGCCCGGCGATCGACCGAGAGAGGGATCCGCGCCGGGGATGGCGGTCGCACTGGGCCGCGCGCCTCGTCCTGCCCGCCATCTACCTGCTCGCCACCGCGGTCGCGGTCGATCGAGTCGGTCTTCCCTACTCGCAGGACTGGATCTTCGTCTGGATAGTCGGGCTGATGCTGGCGCTCTCCATCGGGGACGGCCAGCACAGCGTCCGCCGACTGATCAAGGACTGGCTGCCGATCATCGTCGCCCTGCTCGCCTATGACCTGCTGCGAGGCATGGCCGACGGCAACCTCTTCCCGATCCACTGGGCCTCCCCCATCCACGCCGACGAGGTGCTGGGGCTCGGGCAGGTGCCGACCATCCGGCTCCAGGATGCGCTCTACACGCCCGGCCATCTGCACTTCTGGGACTACGCGGCCTTCTCGTTCTGGTTCTCACACTTCTTCGCGACGTTGCTCGTGGCCGTGGGAATCTGGCTGTACAGGTATCAGTGGTTCCACCGGTTCGCGGCCTGCATCGTGCTGCTGGCGGCGATGGGCCTGATCACCTACGTCGTCTTCCCCGCCGCGCCGCCCTGGCTCGCCGGTCAGCACGACTACCTCGATCGCACCTACCGCATCACCCACGCGGTCGTGAACAACCTGCCGGTGGCGAAGGCCGGGGCCCTGTTCCAGAGCGGGACGGACTGGGGCAACGACGTTGCGGCCGTGCCCTCGTTGCACGCCGGCTACACGATGCTGATCTGCCTCTTCCTCTGGCCACGCCTCGACCGGCGCTGGCGACCGCTGCTGGCCGCGTACCCCATCGGGATGGGGCTCTCCCTCATATACCTGGGCGAGCACTACCTGATCGACATCCTGCTCGGCTGGGCCTACGCCGCGGTCACGGTCTACGCCGTGGACCGGGGCGCCGAGTGGCTGCGGAAGCGCCGGGCGACAGCGGTCAAGGACGCCGAGGCACAGCCTCAGCCCGGCTGACCCGCCGCGGCGCTCCGTTACCGTCAGGGCCGTGCCACGACCGCTGCTCGCAGTCGATGCTCCCTCGATGTTGTTCCGAGCGTTCTACGCCCTCCCCAAGTCGATCAAGGGGCCGGACGGGAAGCCCGTCAACGCGCTGCTCGGGACCGCCAACCTGATCCTGCGCGAGGTGGAGAAGCACGACCCCCGAGCGGTCGTCCTCTGTTTCGGCCCGGACGCGGCTGAGTACCGGCTCGAGCTCTTCCCCGCCTACCACGCCGATCGCGAGGCGGCCTTCCCCGACGCGCTCGGCCCCCAGTGGGAGGACTCGGCGGATTTCTTCGGTGCCTTTGGCTGGACGGTCACCGCGTCGCGGGACCTCGAGGCCGACGACGTCCTGCACAGCTACGCCGAGAAAGAACGGAAGGCCGGCGGCAAGACGCTGCTGATGACCGGCGACCGGGACATGTTCCAGTGCGCCAGCGGCTCGACGAAGGTCCTCTACGTGAGCACGGGCAAGCAGGGTGGGCAGCCGATGGGACCGGCCGAGGTGAAGGAGCGCTACGGGATCCCGCCCAAGCTCGTCCCCGATCTGATCGCGCTGCGCGGCGACCCCTCTGACGGAATCCCCGGCGCGAAGGGAGTCGGCGAGAAGACGGCGGTCGATCTGCTCCGCAAGCACGGCTCCCTGGAGAAGGTCCTCGCCTCGGCGATCCGCGAGACACGCCCGGCTCTGCGGACCGCGCTCACCGGCGACCGCGACCTATTGCTCGCGTTCAAGGACATGGCGACCCTCCGCACCGAGAGAGTCAGCCGGCCGCGCGACAAGCGAACCGACTACCGCGGCGCCGCAAGGGCGGCTCGCGAGCGGGGGATGAACAGGCTGGCCGAGCGGCTCGAGGAGATGGGCCGCGCCCGGAAGCGCTAGCTCGCCGACGCGGAGTACGCCGGCTCGAAGCTCTCACCCGGGTCGAGGACGCGAACGTCATACGAACGCGCGCCCGTCGCGGCCTCGAAGCGCCCCACGGGCCCGTCGAGCGGCAGGTAGAAGGGGTCGATCTCGAATCCGCCGAAGTGGATTGGGATGAGAGTCCCCGCCCCGAGCAGCTCGCCGGCAATGGCGGCCTGCTCCGGCTCGAGCGCCGCCGCGAGGGGGCTGGGCGGCTGCAGGTGGGGGAAGTTGACCACGGCGCCGTTGATCGGCGCGAGGACGACGTCGAACGGTCCATGGCGCTGGGCCATTCGCCACCAGTACCCGTGGAAGACGGTGTCGCCCAGGTGGAGGACCCTCCGGCCGTCGGCCTCCACGGCCCAGGAGACCTGCGGGTCGCCCAGGCCGTCGACGGCGGGCAGCGCCGTCAGCGTGAACGGGCCGGCCTCGAAGCTCTCCCAGATCTCGACCGCCCTGCGGCGGAGACCTGCCTGCTCCAGCTCCGCACTCGCCTGGGCCAGGGCGAGGTTCTCGAAGTCGCTGCCGCCGGGCCAGAGCGGCTCGTGGACGGTGGCGTCGTCTGCCAGGGCGCCGGCGAGCGCTCCGGCGTCGGTGTGGTCGCGGTGCAGATGGCTGACGAGCCCGGCCACTGCCGAGCCGCGCGCCTCCGGCACCACGACCTCCGGCAGCTGCACGGCCCCGGCCTCGTCCCCGAGCGCGGCGAAGGTCGCACCCGGATCGGCCAGTGGGTCGATCACGACCGTGGCGCCATCCGCCTCTATCTCCACTCCTGCCCAGCCAAGCCAACGGACCTTCATCTGCGCCTCGCTTTCCTCTGTGTTTTTACCGGACGATCGTACGGTATCATCGCCGCATGCCCCGCCGCTCCGCCGCAGCCGTCGCCGAGACCCGCGCCGCCGTCACCGAGACGGCGGTCGACCGCGCCTCGGTTGAGGGGCTCGAGGGGCTCACGCTCGGCGCACTGGCCGGTGAGATGGAGATGCGGAAGAGCAGCGTTTTCAGCCTCTTCGGCAGCAAGGAGGAGCTGCAGCGGGCGACGCTGGACGCCGCGGTCGATCAGTTCACCCACGAGGTCTGGGGACCGGTCGCCGACGAGCAGCCCGGCCTCCCCCGCCTGCTCGCCATCTGCGACAGCTGGCTCGACTATCACCGGCGCGAGTCACTGCCCGGCGGTTGCTTTCTGACCACGGCGACGATCGAGTACGACGCCCGCCCCGGTCCCCTGCGCGATGAGGTCGCACAGACCATGAAGCGCTGGCTCGGCCTGCTCGAGCGCGAGGCCGCGACGGCGATCGATGCCGGCGAGCTTCCATCCGGCATCGACCCCGCCGACATCGCCTTCGAGCTCAACGCCCTGGCGGCCGCGGCGAGCTACGGCTTCCAGCTCAATCGCGACCCGAAGGTCTTCGACCGCGCCCGGCGGTCGATGCGGCGCGCTCTCGGGCGCGATAAGACTCCGTAATCGCGATACCGCTCCGGATCCTGGCCGTCCTCCTCGCGCTCGTCATCGCGTTCGGGGCCGGGGCTGTCATCGCCGGAGCGAGCGACAACACCTCACTCCCGACCTGCCGCGAGGTGAATCACGGCACGGCGGCACCCTCCTCGAACGGTGACTGCTTCGACGGATCGGGCCGCCGCGCGAAGGCCGGTCTCGGGTTCGCGATCGCCGGAGGGGTGGCGGCGGCGGCGGCTCTGATCCTCTCGATCATCCTGGCCGCGACCGGCCGACGAGGGCGGATCTTCCTGATTCTGTGCGGAGCGGCGGTGCTCTTCATGGGCCTCGAGATCGCCGTCATCCACATCTGATTCGAGACCGATGAATCTCGGGGAGCGCCCGGGTCTGAGTGTTCAGACCATGCTTTACGCAACCGAAACAACGATCCCCCGGCTGGCGGCTCGCCCCCGGCAGGCCGTCCTCGACGCTGTGATCGTTGGCGGCGGCCCCGCAGGGCTGAGCGCGGCGCTGGTACTGGGCCGGGCGCGCAGGAACGTGCTCGTCCTCGACACCGGCAAGCCGGCCAACGCCGCGTCGGCCAATGCGATCGGCGGACTGCTCTCCCAGGGGGACGTCACTCCGGCCCAGCTGTGCCGCACCGGCCGCGAGCAACTCTCCGAGCTCCCGACCGTCGAAGTCCGCGACGGCGAGGTCCTCGACGCCGATTCGACGCCCGAGGGCTTCTTCGTCAACGTCGACGAGCGCCGCACGGTTCGCAGCCACTCCATCGTCCTCGCGCACGGGCTCCGCTATGACCCCCCGCCCCTCCCCGGCATCGACTCGCTCTGGGGCCGCTCCGTCTTCCACTGTCCCTTCTGCGACGGCTGGGAGGTCCGCGACCGCCCGCTCGCCCTGCACGGCAACGATGCGGCTGCGGCACGCTCGGCCCTGGTCCTCTCCGGCTGGAGCAACGACGTCGTCCTCCTTACGGACGGGCCGGCGAACCTGGACGGCGAGCGAGCGCTTCTCGAGGGCGCCGGTGTGCGCATCCGGGAGGAGCCGATCCGCGAGCTGGTAGGACGCGAGGGAAGGCTCGACCGCATCGAGTTCGCGGCAGGTCCCGCCGAGCGGCGCGAGGCCCTCTTCGTCCGCACCACCCGCGAGCAGCCGAACGACCTGGCACAGGCCCTCGGCGCTCAGCTTGGGGACGGCGGCACGATCGAGACCGATCTCGATGGGCGCACCGGCATTCCCGGCATCTACGCCGTCGGCGACGCCGCGACGGATCACTACCGGTCCGTCGCCAACGCCGTCGGCACCGGGTCGCGCGCCGCGTACGCGCTGGCACTGGACCTGGTCACCGCAGCCTGATCGAGTAGATTCGGTGCTGCAAGCCTTCCGGGTTGCGGGAAGAGGAGTCATATTGCGCCGATTCCGTCGTTTCAGCGTCCTGCTGGTCTCGGGCTGTGCCCTGCTGGCTTTCGCGGCCACCGCGTCCGCCCGTGAGGTCCTCTACGGGGCCGGCGCCGCGGGCGACGGAGGCTCCCCCTCCACGCTCTACATCCTGGATCCAGCCACCGGATCACCTCTCCAGACCATCGGTCCGATCGGCTTTTCGGTCACCGGTCTGGCGATGGACCCGGCTGACGGGACGCTCTATGGCTCGACCGGCAGGGCGACGAGCGGGGGAACGACCAACCCCGGCTCGTTGATCAGAGTCGACAGGACATCGGGGGCGGGCAGCCTGATCGGCGACCTGCGCCCAGACACCGACACTGCCGGTGACCTCACCTTCACTCCGGATGGGACCCTCTATGGATGGCTGGTGCCCTCGAACGATCTGGCGACGATCGACAAGGCGTCCGGATCGGCGACGCCCGTCGGTGAGTCCGGCATCGTCGGCAACATCGGGTCGGGCCTCGCCTCGTCGCCGGCCGGGACCCTCTTCCACGCGGCGCTTGACAGCGACAGCCTGTACACCGTCGATCGCACGACAGGCGCGGCCACCGCCGTCGCGCCTTTGAATGGCACGGAAAGCCTGGAGATCAACGCCCTCACGTCCAGCGCCACCGGAGCCCTCTTCGGATCTTGGCTCGATTATGGGAGCACCGGACCGCGGCCGTCCAGGTTGCTCACCATCGATACCGGCTCCGGTGCGATCACCTTCCTCGGTCCCTCCGTCAACAGGCTCGACGCGGTTACATTCGTCGAGGTGCAGTCCGAGCGCACGGTCACGTTCAAGGCGGCCAAGGTGAAGCAGAAGCGGGCGCGAGAGCTGCTGGCCATCGGGGCGGGTGGCAAGGCCCGCCTCTCCGGTGAGGTCAGCGCACCGAAGGACGTGGCCGGTTGCGAGTCCAACCAGCCGGTCCAACTGCAGCGCAAGAAGCCGAAGGGGAAGACTTTCAAGACGTTCAAGCAGGTCCGAACCAACGCCTCCGGGGACTTCTCGTCCAAGCAAAAGGTCAAGAAGACCTTCGTCTATCGCGCCCTCCTCGCCGAGACTGCGCGCTGCGATGACGCCACGTCTGCGGGCAAGAGAGTGAAGGCGAAGAAGCGCTAGGCCTCAGGCGAACTGCGACACGATCGGCCGAGCTGTGCTTGAGTAGCGGTGGATGTACCGAAAAATGGGGAGCCTGTTGGGAGTTGCAATTCTCGCGCTCGTCTTCGCGAGCAGCGCCGCGGCGGACGCGCCGTCCTTCGACGCGCACGGGAGCGTCGAGCAGGTGTATGCGACCGGGCTGCCGCCCGCCGCCTCGACTTCCCTGCTCGATTCCAGCGACCAGGTCGTCGCGACGAGGAACTCCAACGAGCTCGGCGGGATCCTCTTCCGCGAGGTCACGCCGGGAAGCGGCTACAAGGTCCGCCTCGACACGACCGGTGAGACGTCCGAGCCGCTGACGGTGCTGACGACACAGTCGGCGCCGCCGTCGACCGGCCTTTACGGCCAGACGGTCCCCTCCGATGGCTACGGCTACATGCAGACGCGGGACGGGACCAAGCTCGCCTACTCGGTACATCCGCCGACCGATCTCGCCAACGTCGAGGGCCTCGATTTGCCGCCTGAGCTGACCAGCCAGCTCTCCTCGCTGGTCGCGCCTGGGGTGAAGTCCCCCACCCTGGTCGAGTACTCCGGCTACGGCTACGCCAAGCCCGACGGCCCGGTGAGCGGCATCGCCGCCCTCGCGAACATCATGGGCTTCACCGTGGTCG
>Ga0126308_10000464_pt1 | contig 13487 bp, 11 predicted proteins | sample Plot55_FD_92533 | JGI IMG/M metagenome (GOLD analysis project Ga0126308, IMG submission 92533) | Serpentine soil microbial communities from UC McLaughlin Reserve, CA, USA - Plot55 | ecosystem: Environmental > Terrestrial > Soil > Grasslands | place: USA: UC McLaughlin Reserve, Lake County... | reverse complement strand
TAGGTCATCACAAGCTTGTTTGCTTAATACATTTCTGCTAATAGGATCATTGATATCTTGCTTCCAGTCAAATAATACGGCACCAGGTACATGACCTAACTGATAGTTTGCTTTCGGATCATAATCTACTTCGGCTATTCTGACATTTGAATCCTTCAAGTGATCCTCGACCCATTGCGTATCTACTAACACCTCTGGATGTACATACTCCATATCGAGATCAATGTGATGTAGATAAAGGTAGTATATATTAGATTATGTTTTAAGCGCGATTTATATTGCTTAGGCTCAGTCAATGAAGTATGAAATATAAGGTCAAATGGGTATTGTGCCTAGATACTGTTGATAGTTGGCAAGTCATCCGATTAGAAGTAGAGCTGAAAGTATCGGCATTAACGCTGCCCTGCCAGATTCTTTCTTACAGTATATAAGACAAAGTCGCACTTGTAACAAACGTAGTACAGACTATCAAAGTCAGAACACAAGGTCATAACATCATAGCAACGTGGACATTCAATCTCGGTTTCAATCTCCCTCCCAATTTTCTCGGGTAGCTCCCCTGGGATCTCAGAGTTATCCTCAGAAATATGGTCGATCGATGAATCAATTTTAGTCTTGTTATACATTGGTTTGTTTAGTATTTCCTAGATATTAAAAGGCTAAAATACCCCATGGCCAGTGGGAGGGTGTTGCTGTTAACGCGACAAAAAAATGGAAATACCTTGTAGAACCTAAACTGCTAAGATACACGTAAAAAAGTTCATCACATGGTTATTGTTGAAGTATAAAAACATACACAATAATGACTCATCTCATCAGAACCTATTAGTCGTGCGATTACATCATATATCCTTGAATATACCTGTTGGTATAGCGGCCTTGATTCTGGAGGACCACTATTCTCGATATTTCGCTCTCATCCATTTTTGCGAACGTAGGAAGTTCTTTTACGAGACAGTCCGAAAAATTCTGTATCTCACTCATTTCCAACATATTGTTCTTTTCTAAACGTTGTACTGACATGCCGATATGCATATAGGACTTTATTTCTACGAAATGTGGAAATGCTTGAGATATAAGTCTGGCAAAATCGTTCACAAAGTTAATTTCTTCATTATAACCTCTAATCATAGTCATTCTCAGAACCGTTCTGGTCGTTGCAGTAGCTAGGAATTCCAAGCTCTCGCACCATCTTTCCCAAGCGTCCTTGTGACGAGGTCTATTAATCAAATGAAATGTTTTTCTATTGATTGCATTTGTTGAAAGATAAAGCTGGGTCGGTAACGCGTCTTCATCGGCAAGTCGTCTAAGCATGGCGGGCTCTTGGCCATTTGTTACTAGGAAAACAGATTTGGTGGCTTTGAGGCTCTTTAGGTATTTAATTAGTTGTGGTAATTTAGGATACATGGTCGGTTCACCAGATAAGGATATAGCATAGTGGGCAGGCAACAAACTTTCATCTAACTTTTTCTTGTCATTGATATTGTTCCCATAGAATCCAGATAGAAGTCGCTCCCTTTCTTTCATAAGTTGGTGAACAATTACGTCCGGTTCGTCAACTAGGTGTGGTGGCATCTTTAGAGTATCATAAAACTCGGCTGGCCTCCAACAATAAACACATCTATTTTCACAATTCATCGCTGTTGGAGTCATTTCCATGCATCGATGGGTCGAAATACCATAAAACTTGTGTTTGTAACAGTTTCCTTCATTCGCAAATGCTTTTTTTGTCCAGTGGCATATCTCGACAGCAGAGTGATTATATACCCCGTATTTTGCCTTCTGTAACTTAGACTTGGTCATCGGAGATATCCGTATCAAATTATCCTCCTTGGTATGGGAGATATATTCGTCTGAACAGCTCATTTATGACATCTTTGAAGATAGGAGATTTAAAGCTTGCAAGCAGATACTATTCACGACCCTCGAATAAAAAAATGCACGTGTTAAAAGGGAAAGTCAGTGTCCTTACTAATAGATGACGTACTAATAGATGAATTTGATTGGAGTTATAGTAGTATATTCCAGTCATTTAATGGGTGAGGGCATGACAGCCACCTACTATCACTGCACGAAAGATGCGCAAAGGCACTATCAAATAGACTTACTATTTGATATTTTTTCTTTGGCTGATGGAAAAAAGGACGCAGAGAATATAACAACTTCACAGTATCAGTATGTCACTTTCTGCTATATTATAGATTTTTGTACCTGTTTCTTTAGCAGTTAAGCAATGACGATAACTACTAAAGATATCATGAAAATAGGCCTTGATCTTGTGGGTTGGAAGAGAATGCCTTTCGATAGCGCGATTCACAATAAAGGCACTAATATTAGGAAGGCATTAATTGCTGTTGATGTTTCCACAGCAGAACTCTTCTTAGCAAAGAATGCCGGCTGCGACGCGGTGATAGCACACCATCCTATTGGAGTTTCGTCTATGCGATTCCACCGAGTATTAGATAGACATGTGCAATTTATGATTCAAAGTGGAGTTCCGGAAAATGCAGCAAGAAATGCTGTGAAAAACCTGAAGCGCAGAATTCAAATTAAGTCTCATGCGAATATCTATAAACAAATTGCAGATGCGGCAAGAATTTTGAAAATGCCACTAGTAAATATTCACCAACCATGCGATGAATTCATGCGAAGAGTTATTTTAGAAAAAATTAGAAATTGCAAGAAAGATCATAAAGTTTCAGATCTCTTAAAGTTGATCGAGGAGATTCCGGAATTTAAGAATGCTGCAAACAGGCCACTAGTTACTCTCGGAAGGGCAAAAAATAACGTGGGCCGGATGGCTCTAGTTGTTGCAGCTGGAACAAATGGAGGTTATACAATAGCTAAACTATATTATGAGCACAATGTATCAACAGTTATTTACCTTCACATCCATCCTGGTGATGCAGTTAAACTGAAGGCTAATAAAGTGCGGGGAAATCTCATAATTTTAGGACATTTGGCTGGCGACTCAATCGGCTTAAACGCCTTGGCTGACAAGCTTGAACTAAGAGGTGTAGAGACAGTTAGGATGGGCATTATATCTGCATTCAAAAAGGGATGATAAGATAGGAAGGATTTATTACCACTTTAAAATTCATACCCAAATTTGATTAAGAACCCTATAAATAGAGTTGTTGTGAATCATAAATAAATTTGCGGCCTTCGTAGTATAGCCTGGTTAGTATAGGCGGCTGTGGAGGGAGGTACGGTAAAGTAATGCAAGTTCACTAACTTACCAGCAGAGACCGCTTGAGGAGGGTTCAAATCCCTCCGAAGGCCCTTGTTCTTATAAATTAATCACTGTTGAATAGTTTTATGCTCGGCAATACTTCATAAGCTGTATCTCCACTAAAGAATTATTAGCATATCTTCTCATATCTCTCTTTATCTCTTGTTTTTTACTAAATGTTCCTCATATAATTTGGGGCTCAAAAGAAGCCACCCATAATTATTTTCGCTATGCACATATCTTATCTCTCTGATGTGGGGTCTTACGTTCTTCTTTCTCAAAGAGAATAAGAGTTCTCCCTGGATAATTAATCCCAACTTCTTAGCGAGCGGGTCTAATGTGTCGCCCCGTGGTAGCAGAATACGAACACAAAATTGGGCCTGAAGACCAGTTCTCTCATAATGTGAAGCTATTTCCTCTACGGTTTTGTGAATATGGCCGATTTCTCTAACTTCAAATGTCTTTATAGCTGGAAAATCAGCATAAAACGATATACCAGAGGATGCCATATTTAACTTGTAATATGTCAGCTACTCGGATAAATTCTTTCGCCAAATGTGATTAGGAACTTTGGCTTCTCCTAAACCTAAAATGATGAGTTTCATCGACACCTAATCAAGCCCCCAAAAATATTATTGAAATTATAATATTTTAATTATGGAAACAAGGAGGCTTCGACACAATCCCTAATTTCCTTTTCTTCTTCCTATTCAGTATTACTTTGCATTCTCTTTCAGCTGGAGTACCTCTTAGCTGCATTCCACAACATTGACAAAATATCTTTTTAGTGATAAAATAACACACGCGTCTTCTGCAATATTTTTTGCTAACCGAATAGTGTGACTCCAACTACTATTTTGGAATATATCCTCTTACAGGTGCTACGACAAGCCATGGGGAGCTAGCTGAAATGTTGCTAGCAACATAAGTAAATAGCTATAAGTATGGGGATGTGGAGAGAGCTCGAGCAGGAATAACCATTTAGTCTAAAAAAATGGCTAAATAATTGACTAACCAACTAGATGAAAGTACACTTAGTCCGCGTAATATTTCTAAAGATAGTTCTTCGCCTGCTTTACCTGTTTATGGCCTCTTCGACGTTTTCTCGCTCGTTTACAAAATCGCCGGGCAGAGTAAAATTATATCCGCGGTACTCATAGGGTTGTGATCCAACCATATGATCAGAATTGAGCAAATCGATTAAAGCATTTCTATAAACTCTCCTCTCCTACCGCTGCGTTTTGAGAGTGTTTTACCTGTGAAAGAACTTCCTTATTGCTTATTATCTCTTACCACTAAGAAAGCATTCCTAGGGGGTTGCAATTGTGCTAGGCCCTTTCATGCAAGCATTACCTTCGTGCGCCAAACCGTCTTCACATATCCAACAAGTAAATGGTGCCGGAGGCGGGATTCGAGCCCGCGACCTTTCGATTATGAGTCGAACGCTCCAGCCAGGCTGAGCTACTCCGGCGCCCGAAGCTCTGGCAGCGTTCAGCCAACAAAACCTTTTTTGGAACATAATATAAAGTACTCAAACTTTAGTCTAACTTAATATTTGAGCAGGCCTTGCATGTTCGATAAATGTTCTCATTCATACAAAAAAAGTCATACAGTGTGAAACGGCAATTCCGAGTAGCAGAACCATGACTGGGATAAATCATCAAAATAGGTAAAGTATTTTCTTATGTACACGATAATACTTATACCTAATAGGGGACCAGTCACATGTAATAACCAAATTTTATCTGAGATATATGAGAATAATTCAATTTCTTAATAAAGGATACTATTTTGCTTTGCTTGAGATTATCATCAAAATCGATTTCATGCTATAGCCAGATTCTGGCTAACTGGCAACCTGGCAGAGATGAATCTAAGAGGCCTACCCAAATACAACTCTAGACGAACTATTAGTTTTTCTTGAATAATGTAGCCTCTGGATTAAATGAGATTACATCTCAGGTGCAGGCAGCGAAACTGTACAAATTCTAATTTTGGCTCTAACAATTGGTTAGAGAAGTCGAAGACATATGTATCAATAGTTACTCTTAAAGTGAATTTAGTTTTCCTGTGGTTGCTATCGTAAGACATGGATATCTATGTGTGAACTTTAACCCTATCTAAATTAAGTTTTTGACGTGTCTCACTTCGACTATGACCCCCCTGCTAGCTAGCTTTTGCTGCTACCATTTCATTTCTGAAGTCGTTTGTTACACCTTCGGTGCTTGGTGTAGAAGGATGTTGCATTTCACACGTCAAATATGCACTACAACAATATTATTGGGGACGAAGCTTGCTTTGCTGTGTTTTATAAACATCTATTTCGAAAACTAAACCTTGTCCTATGCAGTTTCTTCTAGAAATAGAAAAATAGATGTCATGCCTGGTGTACTGTACTACAGTGGAAATGTCTTACGGACAAGGTCCATGTGACGAAATGTGCGTTGACAACATTGTATAGACCTGAAATGAAAAAATAGTGGATAGAGTTATATTTATCCCTATTCTTCCTACTCCTCCTCTTCTCCTTCCTCTCCAGGTGGAAGCTTCTGAGTTATTTTGAGTAATTCAACATCTACAGTGTTTAACTGTTGAAGTGCTTTTGCAGTGTCATTATCTCTTAAGGTATCACGTATACTATCAATGTTGTCTTGAAGCGGCATGAACTTTTGCATCACTGCTTTCATATTTTGCTCTCCTTGATCACTGGCAAGTCCAAACAATTCGCTTTCAGCAGAATTTACTGCATCATACGCTGCAGTAGTGTCATTAGTCTGTAGTGATTCACGAGCTGTATTTAGATTGTCTCTTAATGAACCAAAATCTGCTTGTGTAAGATTACCCATTGCGGCTCTTGTTGCTGCTGCTCCTCCTCCTTGTGTTTGGTTACCCGCAGTTTGATTAGTTGTAGTAGTAGCATTCTGCGCTACTGCTTCTTGTTGCAATAGTGGCGGTAATACTATTTGTGTTGCTGCCATTGTTGTTGCAAGAACGGTTGTTGCTGCTGCAACTATAGCAATTAATACTCTATTTGTATTTGATTTCATGGAAATGTATTGTATACGGAACTATTATAAAAGTCAAGCCAGAGGTAACAATACTAACTCACTAACTAACTCACTAACTAACTTAATCCCTTGGCCTAAGGTTATATAAATAAACAAGTAAAGAAAGATCGACAGGTCCTGATGATTCAGACAGCAACATAGTAACAATCTCACTCTTTAGTATGATAAGAAACCTTGATCCCTTTTAGCTAGTTCCTTATTGGCATATGACCAAACCAATGAAACATCATAGGCCTAAGTTATCTTTCCTTTCATTCTTTCCAATATGTTACGTTTCGTCTTTCTTTGGCTCGCAAAATTCATGCTCGAATATATATAAAAACTTCTTATGTTGTGGTGTTAGGGTTTGAATTAGAAGGGAAGGCGATTAAACAAAGTTACGACAGGCTAGGGTTGCAAGTTGCTCTGTGACCTTGGCTGTAGTAACTGTCACTAACACTGCATATCAAATGCCATATTCAAGGATCCCTACAGACAACTAAGTGAATTTGATGGTCATAATTTTTGAAATTATAACATATTTGACCATTGGCATTGACGCCTGACCAAACAGAGCGTAATTTTTTAAGAGCAACTCAGCTTGCCATTTTTTCTTCTGATACTACAACCTTCATTTCTTCTTCTCTAAACTGTTTTTGGAAGGGATAATAGGCTGTAAGTTCATCTCTCCTATAGACTTCGACCCATCTGAATTTTCTCTGTAAAGTTGCCGTATATACCTTTTTCCAGTCAAGGTTTACATGCATGAGCCATGCCATTACAACTCTCGGATCTATATAATTTCTCAGCGACGTTCCAAGGTTATAATCCCGAGTTTCCTTTTGCAGTTTGAGTTGCATTTCTATTCTCTCCATTCTATCTTCAATTCTATTTTTCTGAACATCTGTTTTCCATCTACCTTCAATAAGATCTGACCTCAATCTCTTGATAGTTTCCTCCTTCTTTATTATAGAGTCCTTGAATTTCTCAAGCACTTTTATGCTTGCAGGATTTTTTGGGTCAATACCTTTCTTATGATTACAGGCAATAGCAGCCTTTAGGTTTGCAATTTTCACGGCGTATATTTTTTCTGCCTCTGATGAATTTTTATTAACTCTATTGAAAGGTGGATTAGCAAGTGTTTCTCTGACTACGTTGGTTGTGATGTAAGTTCTGAATACCTTGGCTGTCAGACCAGGCAGATTCTTGTTGTCTATGCTACGTAGAAATGCATTTACTTTGCTTGATGTAATGCCGTCGAATATCTGAGAATTCCTATTCTTTCCTTCTGTAAGCATCTTGAGATTATCATACAGGCCCATAGTATCTACACTTTCAACTTTTATTGTTTTTTGCCATGGAACACTATCTTTTCCTAGGAAATTAAATTCTATATACTTCCCTGAGTCATTTTCTTTAAAAGTAATATGTTCTACTCTTAATGTTGAAGCACCTACGGTGTCGGCCTCTTCAGGATCCTTTTCATCTCCGACTCTCATTGCAAGCTTGAATATGAGATAACTGACAGTAGATATTTTTCTCTGATTAAGATCCTTAGACTTCAGCATTCTACTGATGATTTCCCGCTGGACTCTGCTAATGTGCTTCTCCAACTTGTTGGCTCTGTCATATTTTTCTTTATCGCTATTTTGCCTAAGACTTGAAGAATCATGTAACCACACATACTTCCTCTTGCCCGTTAACCTTTCTATCCAAGTAGCCAACCAAGTAGAGTTATGATCATGGACTATTTCCTTCCAGTTCCCCTCTGGAGCTGGAGCATCTTCCCCCAGATTAAGGATTATATCATTAGGAGTGATGCGAGGCTTCCATCTGCCCCTCAGAGGATGCTGACCTCGACCCATGAAAAGACCTGGAGGCTCAACTAGCCAATTTGCAACGTCTACTTCTATTCCGTCGAGCAGAGCTTTTCCGTATAACCCCTTTAGCCTGTCAAGTTCTGACTTTTTTGCTAACCTGATTTTCTTTTTTTCGTCCTTGGGTAAGTTTCTAATTCTTTCCATCTCTGCTTCTTTTATTCTTTTTTCTTTCTCGACAAGTACAAATGCCTCAGAGAAATCGAAGTCACTTATACTCGATACATCTAGGAATTTTTGAGAAAGTAATTTTTTGAAATCGATAAGAAAATTTGATTGAAAGATTGGATCGCTGATATAATGAGTGTCCTTTTTTTTGGCCCATGCATAAACCAACTCTTCTTGTTCTTGGTTGAGAGATAATTTCTCTCCTGCTATCAATATTGATATACCTCGAGGAGAATATTCTGGCGGAAAGGCTACCCCTCTATGATCAAGTGTAGTCCATTTACTGCGAATAACTCCAGTTATAGGCTTCATCCACTTTGTACCAAGAAGACATAAGTAACTGTTCTTAAACTTTACCCGAAACAGAAAGCCTAACAGCCAAGAGATTATACGTCTAATACCATCGAATACTACAAATTTCAATCTATTTGTTTCAATAGGATCGAATCCTAACATCATCTATCTATATCAAGAAAAAACAAAATGCTAAAAATGAAACCAAAGATATCCTATGAAAAATTACATACTGCAGCGAAGGACTGGGCTAATACAAAGCGTCTGTCTAAGATAAGATGGTAGAAAGACGTTTAATAGGAATAGAAAATTTCCTGTTAATAGTGGCGCTAAGCTTTCTTACGCTATGCATTCTTATCATATTAACATCCTGATATTCCTCCATTAACTGTTATTAACGTGAGATCTCAATATATTGTCATGCCCAGAGCATTTGTACTTGTAAATGCCGAGCTTGGATATGAAACCAAATTGGCGGATGAAATGAAAGGTATCTCGGGCGTAAATGATGCTTATACAATTTATGGAGTGTATGATATATTGCTCAAAGTCGAAGCCCCAACCATGGATAGATTGAAGGAATTCATAGGCACAAAAATACGCAGAATGAGAGGAGTCAAATCAACTCTTACAATGCTTATAATGGAAGATAGCACCTAAAGCTTAATTCTGTTCATTGGTCGTCGATAAGTTGTAATTTCTATATCTGAACTGGTCCAGTTTTATAAGTTCATGGTATGATCCAAATTGAGAGGCATCGGTTTTGTCAAGCGGGGACTCACATTCATCATCCTCTTCATTATCATAGACTTTCAATAATCTGTATGTAGTTGTTCTCTGAGCTGGAACCTTTCCTGCCGATCTTATTGCTGATCTAATCTCTTTTGGTTTCAGAATTTGGCCATATGAAGCCCCTGCTGCGGTCGAAATGCTTTCATTAATTAGGGTTCCGCCAAAGTCATTTACTCCTGCTCCTAATAATATCTGAGACATCCTTAGTCCTTCTTTGACCCAAGAGACTTGAATGTTGTTGATATACTTATGCAAAATAATTCGAGCCACTGCATGCATTTTGAGCACCTCACTTCCATTTGCTCCTGGACGTATATTGACAATGGTATGATGATTGTACATTGGTGCCTCAGTGTGGACGAAGCTCAGAGGAACAAACTCTGTAAATCCTTTTGTTTGTTTTTGTATTGATCGTAATAGAGCCAAATGCCTTGCTTTGTCTCTAGAGGTTTCTATATGTCCATACATGATTGTACTGGTAGTAGGAATGTCTATGGAGTGTGCGTATTTGATTATTGCGATCCAGTCCTTTGCTGTTATTCGCCCAGGGGAAATGATATCTCTTATTTTTTGATCTAGTATTTCAGCTGCCGTTCCCGGATGGCTTCCGACACCAGACTCCTTTAGCATTTTCATATATTCTCTGACTGGGACATCTGACATTTTGGCACCATAAAGAATTTCTTCTGGGGAGAAAGCATGTATGTGGATATCAGGAAGCTCCTTTTTAATACCCTTACAGATATCGATATAAAGGTGACCATCCATTTTAGGAGGAAGTCCTGCTTGAATACATATTTCAGTAGCTCCTAATTTCCATGCCTGTTTCGCCCTAGTTATTATTTCGTTGATTGGAAGAAAATATCCTTCTTCTTCTCTGAAATCCCTGCTAAAAGCGCAGAATCCGCATCGTTTAATGCAAACGTTTGTAAAGTTGATATTTCTGTTTACAACGTACGTTACACGATCCCCAACTGTTCTCCTCCGGAGCTCATCTGCCACCATAAGCACCATGTTCATTTCCATACCCCTACACTCAAGCAACTCAGTGGCTAAATCTTCAGTAAGATCTTTCTCATCCAGAGCATCATTTAAGGCTGATGAAATAATTGGGTCTGCATCTTTTAGAAGAGAATCAAAAGTCAATTTATAAGATCCTCTCTAACAAGACCCGAAGAATCGCAAAATGATTCGACATAGCCCCTGAGTCCCTCTGGAATGTATCCATGGTCTGCATCGAATATAAATTCAGGATAGATAGGTAATCTAGCCCTCAGACAGTACCCTTTTTTGAGGGAAGCGGATCTCACGGATTCTATTGTGGGCCATGGAAATTCAGGATTAACGTAATCAATAGTTACAGGGGAGATACCGCCCCAGTCATTGATACCGGCATCTAGAAAACTCTTAAAGATACCAGGATTAAGATTGGGCGGTACCTGAATATTTACGTCTTGCAAAATTATTCTTGCAATAGCCACAATCTTGAGAAAATAACTCAATCCAATAGGAGTTGCATTTTCCATTCCTGTACCAGTCTTTGGCATGAAATTCTGCAAAATTACTTCTTGAATATGACCGTATTTTTTGTTTATTTCCTTAATCGCAAACAGGGAATCAATAATTTCCTCTGCATATTCTCCTATGCCAAGTAGTAGTCCTGTTGTGAAAGGTATTTTCAGTTGTCCCGCGTCTTCTAGAGTCTTTATTCTGACGTTTGGATTCTTACTCGGTGCCTTATAATGGGGCATATTTCTTTGAGCTAATCTTTGGCTTGTAGATTCGAGCATCATGCCTAGGCTGACATTACTATTCTTTAATAATGACAGCTCATTTTTCGTTAAGCTGCCTGCATTAGTATGTGGAAGCAAACCGGTCTTTTTCAAGATCTTTTCGCTTGTCTCCGCTATATATTCCACCATCGTAGTATGACCAACCGATCTGAGCCAATTCCTAGCTTGCACGTATTTTTGTTCTGGCCTCTCCCCGGTAACCAGCAATGCTTCTGTACATTTAAATTTTTTGCCAAGCTCGGCCAACGCAATTACTTGCGACGGCATCATCATCCTTGCTGCTTTGTCATACGGATCTTTTTTGTATGTGCAATAAGAACATGAATCTCGGCACAGGTTAGTTAACTCAACAAAAACCTTCCTTGAATAAGTGATAGTACCCGAATTGAGATTAGTATTCCGTATATATCTAGCAGTAGAAGCAATAAGATCATCCTCACCAGATCTCAATAGTTGGCATGCCTCCGTTCTCGAAATCGATTTTCCTTCCATGCTTTTCGATAGGATTTCTTGAATAGCTATTGAAGATACCAAGTCATCAGAAAGCATTTTTTCTTATTCTTGGCATAATAACATCCATTCATTATTAATAAACAATTTCAACCTACTGCTTGAGTTCAATCTACGAATTATTGAATGGCATTTGTGTATTTTGTCATGTCATATCGCCTCCCTCTCCATATCACTGTCCCACCTTTTCTTGCATCATATAGGGATGAGATAAAGCTTGAAGTTATTATAGAAGCTGCTAATGGACAGCATAATGCGTAAAGAGAGCTTTGAAATACACCAAGCTTTGACTGCACTGCATTGCACACAAATATCAAAATGACCGATAAGATACAGATAGTTGCTAGGAATGTTAATAGCATATGAATGCTATTGGCTGTACTATATTTTTGGAATAACAAAGGAAGAGAAAAATACAACCAGATTGAAAAGGGTAACAGTATGAAAGGTTCAAGCAGTAAAAAAATAGTAGCAACTGTCATAAGAATTGTTGCCTTTTTTTTCTGAAAATAAAGTGGAATTATAAGCCTGCGCAGTCCATGCCATAATGTATTGAAATCTCTCGACCATACAGCTGCTACGTACGATTCCCCCCTTACCATTCTAATCATGAATCTTTTTCTTTTGAGTTCCGACCCTAAAGCACCATCCTCCACTAGTTCCTGCCTTACAATTCTATGGGTACCTACGGCTTCATAAGAGGAGCGTTTAATCAAATAGAAGCTACCGAAGAAATATCCAATTTTTGTTCTGGGATTGTTCACGCGCAAGGCAGAAAACCTAGTATGAAGGAAAACAGATAGCATAGGCAACGTTATCCTCGTCCATAAATCCTTGCAAATTAATCTAGGAATGACTGTGACAGCATCGGCATGCTGCAGCCACAAATACTGTTCCGCTAGCTTAATTGAAGATATACTGTAGCGGGTATCAGCATCTGTGAATAACAAAAGATCGCCCTTACAACGAAGATATCCCTGATAACAAGCCCAGTTCTTACCCACCCATCCATTCGGTTTGGACCCAGCTTGCAAAGCCGTGATGAGTCCTTTGTACTTTGCTGCATAATTTTGCATTATTGTCCAAGTTCCATCTTCCGATGAGTCATCAACAAGAATTATTTCAAAGTTTGGATAATCTTGCTTGACCAAATCGTCAATACATGTAGCAATATATTTTTCTTCATTTCTAGCTGGTACTACTACACTTACTCTGGGATATCTTCTGATTGAGGGTTCTCCAAATTGTTGCAATTTAGGTGACTTTTTGAAAGATATTAGCATATATACAAGGAAATAAGACCACGTCACTAAAATCCCAGTTGTAATGAGTAGTACTGTGACAATAGTCAAGTGAAAAAAAAATTCCAAGGTCAACTACGCTACTCGCAACGACTAAAATCTGTATAAACCTATCTTGTATAAACCTATCTTCTTAGAAATGTGAAGACTATTATATTGCCGATATCTTTCATGATGCCTCTCCGGATTTCTATTTTTAGTACATTCTGAATGATGCCAGCAGGAATTTGTAGATTGATGTCCAAATTTGTTACTTATTATAGTTCCTGAATTTAGTTGCAATCCATTTAGTCATCGGGTGTCTATGTATTATATTATCTATTAGAGGGATGTCAGGATAAGGTTGATAAGATATAAGACTCAGTCCTTCATATGCCGTGCAGAACCGGTTAAAAGATATAAATTCAACTGTTAGCCCTTGAACGTACAAACGTATGTCCCTTAATGGCGAGAATATCCATATCAGGACGAAT
>Ga0126308_10000463_pt1 | contig 13491 bp, 8 predicted proteins | sample Plot55_FD_92533 | JGI IMG/M metagenome (GOLD analysis project Ga0126308, IMG submission 92533) | Serpentine soil microbial communities from UC McLaughlin Reserve, CA, USA - Plot55 | ecosystem: Environmental > Terrestrial > Soil > Grasslands | place: USA: UC McLaughlin Reserve, Lake County... | reverse complement strand
CGCGCGGAGCGTGGCCGACGCCTACCGCCGCTTCGTCCCCGAGCCGTTAGGCGACGTGCTGCTCTCGGGGGGCGGCGCCCGCAACCCGGCCCTGTTCGACGCCATCGCCCGCGGGCTGGCGCCGCTCCGCGTCCGCCGCTTCGACGAGCTGTTCTTCGACGGCGAGGCGAAGGAGGCGGTGGCGTTCGCGCTGATGGGCTACCTGCACCTGAGCGGCCGCCCCGCCAACGTGCCGAGCGCCACCGGCGCGCGCGGGCCGCGCGTGCTCGGCAAGAGGACGCCCGCGTGAACGGCGCCTCGCTCCCCCTGGCGCAGCTGCTCGCCCCGGCGGTGCGCTGGGACCCCGCGCGCGGCTACGACCTCCAGCGGCCGCTGATCGACCGCGCGCTCGCCGCCGGCGTCGGCGGGTTCATCCTCGCGGGGGGGGAGACCGAGGCGGTGCGGGCGCTGACCAAGGACCTCCAGCGCCGCTCGCGCACGCCGCTCCTCATCGCCGCCGACATGGAGCGCGGCGCCGGCCAGCAGTTCGCCGGCGCGACCGGCCTCCCGCCGCTCGCCGCGATCGCGTCGCTCGGCGACCCGGAGGCGGTGCGACGCGCCGCGCGCCTCACCGCGCGCGAGGCGCGCACGGTCGGCGTGAACTGGGACCTGGCGCCGGTGTGCGACCTCGACGTCCTCCCCGAGAACCCCGTCGTCGGCACACGGTCGCTCGGCGCCGACGCCGCGCTGGTGGCCGACCTGGCCGGCGAGTGGATCGACGCCTGCCAGTCCGAGGGCGTGCTGGCGTGCGCGAAGCACTTCCCGGGGCACGGCCGCACCGCCGCCGACTCGCACGACGAGCTGCCGGTGGTCGCCACCGACGCCGAGACGCTGTTCGCCCAGGACCTGGCGCCCTTCCGCGCGGCGATCGAGTCGGGCGTCGGCTCGATGATGACCGCGCACGTCGCCTACCCCGCGCTGGACCCGTCCGGCCTGCCGGCCACGCTGTCGCGCGAGATGCTCCAGTGGCTGCTTCGCCAGCGCATGCGCTACGAGGGGCTGGTGGTGAGCGACGCCCTGAGTATGAAGGGGCTGCTGCGCGCGGTGCCGGCGCCGCAAGGCGGCTCGCAAGGCGGCTCGCAAGGCGGCTCGACCGGCGCCGAGGGCGCGGCGGCGGTGCGGGCGGTGCAGGCCGGCTGCGACATGCTGCTCGCCCCGAGCGACGTGGACGCGACGGTGGCGGCGCTCGACCAGGCGCTGCGCTCCAGGATGCTCGACGCGGAGCGGGTGCAGCAGGCGCTCCGCCGGCGGCTCAAGTGGGCGCAGTGGGTGTCGCCCCCTAACGAGTACCGGCGCCCGTCGATGACCGACACCGGGCTCGGCGCCCAGCTCGCCGACCGGGTGGTGCGGGCCGAGCGCGGCGCGGTGGCGGCGCTGCGCGGCGTGGTCGACGTGCTGACGGTGGACGACGACGCCGCGCCCGGCGCGCCGGCGCCTGACGAGCGCGCCCGGCCGGCGTCGACGCGCCGGCAGCTCGCCGACGCGCTCCGCATCGCCGGCGTCCAGGCGCGCGCGGTCGACTCCGCGGAGGGCGCCTCGGGCTCGACGCTCGTGATCGCCCTCTTCGGAGAGTGCGGCCCGTCGAAGGGGCGCGCCGGCCACTCCGCCGAGACGCGCGCCGCCGTCTCCGCCGCCTGCGCCGCCGCCGCCCGCTCGGCCCGCGACGCGGTCGTGGTCCTCTTCGGCCACCCCCGCCTCGCCGCCGCGATCCCCGACGCCCCGTCCGTCGTCTGCGCCTGGTCCGGCGACCGCGTCATGCAGGACGCGGCGGCGCGGTGGCTGGCGCGAAGAAAATAGGGACGCGGGATGCGTCCCGCATCCCGCGTCCCGCGTCCCTCACCTGACGATGCCCGCTGCCTCGCTCGGCAGCTCGCCGATCAGTCGCTCGGATGGGACGGCGTAGACGATCCGGCCGCCGCTCTCGCGGGCGCCGCCGTAGACGACGCCGACGACCGAGCCGCTCGAGTCGAACACCGGGCTGCCGCTGGAGCCCTCGCCGGCGTAGGAGTCGATCTGCATGACGTCGGCGAGCAGCTTGCTCACCGTCCCGACGAAGAGCGAGGCGCGGGCGGTGACGCGCGTGCCGGTGCCCTCCATTGGCAGCTCGGTGCCGAACGGGTAGCCGATGATCGCCACCGGCGCGCCGACCTGCGCCCGCGCGGAGGTGCGCGCGATCCCGTCGATCCTGGGGTAATCGCCCTCGATGTCGAGCTTGATGAACGCGAAGTCCTCGGCGGCGCTCGTCTTCACCACGTGCGCCGGGATCCACGCCTTCGTGTCGGCGTAGATCGCGGCCACGCGACGCGGCTGCTGGCCGGCCTCGCCGAGGATGAGGTGCTTGTTGGTGACGATCAGGCCGTCGCGAGTGATCGAGAAGCCGGTGCCGATGAACGACTTTCCGTCGGGCTGCTCGATCGAGATCATGACGATCGCGGCGTTGTATTTCGCGTAGATCGCGCTGTGGTCCATCTGGGCCACGCGCACGATCTCCTGCTGCTTCGCCCGGTTCTGGTTCACCCTCTGCTGGAGCGCGGCCAGGCTGGCCCTGTCGTTCCTGGTCTTGGCGACGGCGAGCTGCCGCTGCAGCTCCTCGTTGTCCCGCTGCGCCGTCTTGAGCGCCGAGTCGAGCCCGCCCACCGCGCCCTTCGCGTCCCGGATGGCCTGCTCGAGCGCCTTGCGCGCGCTGTCGTTCTGCGCCGTCAGCGACGCGATCAGCGCCGAGCGCTCGCGCGCGTCCCGCCGCTGCATCCAGACGCCGGCACCCACGACCGCCAGCAGCACTCCCCCCAGCCCGAACAGCGCGTAGCGCAGCGGGCGGGTCTGCTCCTGCACCGCCATCGCCACGCGCTCGTTCGTCGGGCGCTTGGGGAAGAGGATCGGCGGCTCGGCGTCCCCGGACTGGAGGCCGGCGGGCGACTGCGGGGCCTGCTCGCGAGGCGCCTGGTAGTGCGGCTGCGGCGGCGGCTGGTAGTGCCCCTTGGCGCCGGCGTGCGGCGGCGGTGGGTAGGGCGGCGCGTCCGCGTGCCCCTGGTACGCCGGCTGATGCGCCGGCGACGGCGCGGGCGGGCGGGGGGTGGACGACATGCGCGTGCGCGGCGGGCCGGCGGGGAGCGAGAAGTCGGCGCCGCTCTCGGAGAAGCGGAACTCGATCTTCGGCCCCAGCTCGCCGAACGAGATCACGTCGCCCGAGATGAGCAGGTGCTCGTCGTCGTCGGCGATGCGGCGGCCGTTCACGAACGTCCCGTTCGTGCTCCCCACGTCGCGCACGGTGCAGCGGCCGTCGTGCTCGCGGATCTCGGCGTGGCGGGCGCTGACGTCGCGGTCCCCATCGGGGTCGAACTGGAGGTCGCTCATCGGGTGCCGCCCGATCGCGACGACGGGCTTGGCGAACACCTCGCGGTGTCCGGCGCGGGCGCCGCTCAGGACGCGCAGCTCGACGCTCATCTCTCGGGGGCGAGGGGCCTGGTACTCAGTGCAGGAGCTGCCTGACGAGGAGCACCGCCGCCAGCACCACGACGACGAGGCCGAGCATGAGCAGGAGCCGCCCGCCGGCGCTGCCGCGCGCCGCCGCGGCGGCCGCCGCGCCGCCGGAGCCGCCGCTCCCCGCGCGCGCGCCGCCGCGCGGGTCGGCGGCCGGCCCCGACTCGCGCGTGCCGGGGATCGCCGGGATCGGCGTCGGCAGCGTGGGCGCGTTCGACCGGCGGACGTAGCGCTCCATCGGCTGCGTCGGCGTCTCGTCGGTGGTGGTGGGGTAGACCCGGTGCCCGACCTCGTCCGACGACGAGGCGCGATTGAGCCCGCCCCCCTCGAACCGCGCCGCGACGACCGTGATGTTGTCCGGGCCGCCGTTGGAGTTGGCGGCGTCGATCAGCCGCTTGCAGATCTCGACCAGGTCCGCCTCCTCGCCGGCGACGCGCGCGATCTCGTCCGCCCGCACCATCGCCGACAGGCCGTCGCTGCAGAGGATCAGCGTGTCGCCGCGGCGCACCTGCTGGTGCGTCACGTCCGGCTTGATCGACGGCTCGGGGCCGAGCGCCTGGAGGATGATGTTCCGCCGGTCGCTCTGCTCGGCCTCCTCGGCGGTGATCTCCCCGGCCTCGACCAGCTTCTGCATCAGCGACTGGTCCTTCGTGATCTGGATCGCCCGCCCCTCGCGCACCAGGTAGGCGCGGCTGTCGCCGACCTGGCTCACATAGAGGATGTCCCCGAGCAGCACCGCCGCGGTGGCGGTGGTCCCCAGCCCGCGGCTCTCCGGGTGGTCGCCGCCGTAGCGGTGGATGCGGGCGTTGGTGACCTCGAACGCCGACTTGAGCGCGGTGACCAGCGTCGCCGAGTCGCTGGTGGGGGCGTTGCACCACCGCGAGCGCAGCTCGTCGAGCACCACCTCCACCGCCATCGTGCTGGCGATCTCGCCGGCGGCGGCGCCCCCCATCCCGTCGGCGACCATGAACAGCGTCCCGCGCTCGCCCGGCTGGTGCGTGCGCACCTCCGGGCGGAGCGTCGCGTTCCCCGTCGTCAGGTCCGCGACGATGAACGCGTCCTCGTTGTGCTCGCGCGTGCGGCCCACGTCCGTCCGGCCGAAGACGTGCACCACGATGTCGCCGCTGTTCGGACTCGTGTCGGAGGTCACGGGGTTGGCTGAGGTGGTCACGAGGGCGACTGGGAGGGTTACCTGCTGCACGCCTGCTGGTGCACTTCCTTCGCCGGCTCCGTCGCGGAAGATGTCGGCTGGGCCAGGATCTCCGCGAGGACCGTGCACGCGCGGGTCGGCTCGCCGTCGATGAGGCCGAACGCCTGCGACTTGTGAAGCAGCGCCACCATCCGGTCGTCGTGGCGTCTCAGCCTCGGATAGAGGAGCGTGATCGCGTCGAGCGCGCGCTGTCCGTCCTCCGCCGTCGCGTTCGGGTTCTTCATCAAGCTGTCGATCCGGTCGAGCTGGGCCCTCGCCTCGCCCGCCGTCAGCGGCGGGAGGGGCGGCGGCGTCGTGACCTCGTGCTTGAGGTTCTGCGCCCGCCCGCTGCCGTTCGCGCCCTTCTCGCCGCCCGCGCCCGGAGTCTTCCCGCCGAGCGAATCCCGCCGCTTCGCCGTGTCCGGGCCGCCGGCGACGACGGTCGGGGTGGAATCTCTCCGGGCGGCGACGGACTTCGCCGTATCCGGCGTCACAGCTGCTCCCTGCGCGCCGCCGTCGCCGCGGAGCGCGAACGCCGCGACCGCCACGGCGAGCACCGCCGTCGCGATCCCGCCGGCGATGAGCGGCATCCGGTTCGGCGGCTCGATCGCCGCGCCGCCTGACGCGGCCGTCCCCGCGGCCGTCGCCGCGGCCGGCGCGCTGCCGCCGACCGGCACCGCGCGCGTCGCGACCCCGCCTGACGCCTCGGTCCCCCCCCCGATCGCCGCCGCGAGCCCCGCGTCCACGGCCTTCGTCCCGCTCTGGCGCGCCGGCGCGTTGACGTTCGTCTTCGGCAGCATCGCCGTCACGCCGCCGACCATCGCGGTCGCGCCGGCCGGCGCGCCGAACGCCGCCGAGCGCGGCATCTGCTCCACCGCGCGCACCAGGTCGCGCCCGAACTCGGCCGCGTTCTGGTAGCGCTCCCTGGCGTCGCGCGCGAGCGCCTTGGCCATCACCTGCTCGACCACCGGCGGCCACGCGACCTCCGGCTTCATCTCGGCGAGCGTGCGCGGCCGGTCGGTGAGGCGCATGATCATCGCCTCCTGCACAGTCTCGCTGGGGAAGGGGAGCCGCCCGGTGAGCATGTTGAAGGCGACCAGCGCCAGCGAGTAGATGTCGCTGCGCCCGTCGAGCCGGTCCCCGGAGAGCTGCTCGGGGCTCATGTACTCGGGCGTGCCGACGACCAGCCCGGTCTTCGTGACCTTCTGCGCCTCGCTCCCGGCCGCCTTCGCGATCCCGAAGTCCACCACCTTGACGCAGTCCGACCCGTCGCGGTTCCTCGCGATCATGATGTTGTCCGGCTTCAGGTCGCGGTGCACGATCCCCATGTCGTGCGCGACCGCGAGCGCGTCCCCCGCCTGGCAGGTGAGCTCGGCCGCGCGGGCCGGCGGCAGCGCGCCCTGCTGCTCGATCAGCTTCGTGAGCGGCTGCCCCTCGACGAACTCCATCGCGAGGTAGATCAGCCCGTCCGGCGTCTCGCCGAAGTCGTAGATCGACGCGACGTGCGGGTGGTTGATGCGCGCGGCGTTGGCGGCCTCGCGGTTGAAGCGCGCGATCGCGTCGGTGTCGTGCACCATCCCGGGGTGCATCACCTTGAGCGCGCTCTTCCGCTTCATCTTCAGGTGCTCGACGAGATAGACCTGCCCCATCCCGCCCTCGCCCAGCTTGCGCAGCACGTCGTACCGCTCCGCCACCACGGTGCCGACCAGGTCGGTCCCCTGCGTCGGCGAGCGGAGCGCCGTCCCGTCGCGCGGGCAGAAGCGCTCGTTCGCCGGGTACTCCGTGCCGCAGGTGGGACAGACCTTGTATTCGCTGCTCACACGCTCTCCACGCGCAGGATCTGGTCGCCGAGCAGCACGCGGTGCCCGGCCTTCACCTCACGCTCCCCGCGCACGCTCACCGCGACGCCGTTGCGGCTCCCGGTGTCGTGCACGTAGAACTCGCTGTCCTCCGACCTGATCTCGGCGTGGCGGCCGCTCATCGTCTTGTCGTACGGGAACACCCAGTCGCCGGACTCGCGGCCGATGAGCACGTTGCGCCCGGGCGAGAGGTGAATGCAGTCGCGCACGCTCGCGTCCGCGCGCAGCTGCTGGAGCGTCGCCACGTCGGCGCTCGGCGTGAGCGAGCCGAGGCGGCGCGTGGCGTCGGCCTCCGGCGGGTGCGGGCCCGGGTAGCCCAGGCGCCGGAAGCGCAGGAGCTGCGAGCCCACGAGGATGACGTCGCCGTCGGTCAGCCGGCACGGGCCGTCGAGGAAGACCCAGCTCCCGTTCCGGCTCCCGAGGTCCCGCAGGAAGAGCTTCCCATCCCGGTGCGTGAACTGGGCGTGGATGGGCGACAGGTAGACGTCATCCGGGAAGCGCACGTCCCCGTCCGTGCGGCCGATCACCATCTCGCCGCGGTCCACCGTGTAGCCGTGCGCGGCCTCGCCGGCGTCGTTGAGCAGCGCGATCTTCGGCCCCACCTCGCGGCTCTTCGCCGAGATGACGCTCGTGCCCGACGGCGCCGCCCCCGACGGGCGCGAGTCCCGCGCCAGCGACGCCGCGCCGAGCAGGTTCACCGGCGTCCCGCACCGGGCGCAGAACTGGTCGACCGCCGGGTCCACCGGCCCGCCGCACGCCGTGCAGGAGGGTCCCGCCGCGTCACGCGACAGGCCGGTCCGCTTGCCGCAGTGCGAGCAGAAGGGGAGCGCCGGGTTCGTGCTCCCCCCGCAGTGCGGGCACGTGGCCATCGCCAGGCCGCCGGAGGCAGGGGACGTGGCGGGGTTCACGCGCGTGGACGGCACGCCGCTCCCGCCGGCCCCGCCGACCGCGCCCGCGCTGGACGCGCTCTGGCGGCCCGACGGTGCCGGCACGGACGCGAGCGGCTTTGCTGGCGCATTCGGTAATCCTGCTGGTGAAACGGCAGGCGCTACACGCGCCACGGACGGGCTGAGCGGCTTCCCACAATCGATGCAGAATCGGGAACCGGCCTCATTGACCCGCCCGCAAAAGGCGCAGGAGATCACTCAGAAGCCTCCATGCGGGGATGAACCCGGGCGATGCGAATATACGAGCCCGGGAGGGGGAGGGTCAATGAACACAAGGGGATGCGCGCATTCAAGCGTCTTGCGCTCGCCTCGCGTGCGCGCCCCGGTTAACGTTCACGGTTCATGAGCGCACTCCATGGATCGCGGCCGCCGTCGGCGCGCGCGGCGCTGTCGGCGGCCGGAGCCGCGATGGCGCTGGCGGCGGTGGTGGAATCGTGTATTCCGCGCGCACCAGCCGTACCGGGTCCGGCGCCCGGGCTCGGAAGCCCGCCGCCGGCCCGTACCCCGCTTCCGCCGATCCCGCCCGCCGCGGGGCCGCTCGGGATCACGCTCACGGCGCCGCGCGCCGGTCAGACGCTGGACGTGGACTCCACGTTCATCTTCGGCACTGTGGGGAGCGGCGACGCGGCGCTGACGATCAACGGCGACGCCGTCCCCGTGGCGCCCAACGGCGCGTTCCTCGCCTACCTCGCCGTGCCGCGCGGCGATGCGCCGCTCTACGAGCTCGTCGCGACGCGCGCCGCCGACACCGCGCGCCTCACGCTGCCCCTACGGCGCTCGACCGCACGGGTTCCGCTGCCACTGGCCGACGCGCTGACCATCGACAGCTCGAGCGTCAGCCCGCGCGCGAGCGCCGGCGCCGCCCAGCCGCTGCTGCGCGACGACGACCCGGTGCGCGTGAGCGCGCGCGTCCCCGCGAACGCGGCGGCGTGGGTGCGCCTGGACAGCGCGGGGCGGGAGCAGCGCCGAGTCGCGCTCATCGGGGACGGCGAGTCGCGCGCGATCGAGCTCCCGGCGCGGCTCATGCGCCGCGGCGGCACGCTCGTGGTCGCCCGCGGGCGCGATACCCTGCGCATGCCCCTCGCGCCGGCGGCGCCGGCCGACAGCGCGCTCCCGATCTGGGTGATGCTCGGCGGGAACGACTCGGTGGCGAGCGGAGGTGGGGACGGGGAGGGCGCGGCGCAGAACGACACCGACCGCGTGGTGGTGGGGACGCCGATCCCGGGAGGCACCTACAAGTGGCTCCTGCTCCCGGGGACGGTGCTGCGGCAGACCGGGCAGAGCGGAGGCTTCGTTCGCGTCCGGCTGGACGAGCAGCTCGAGGTCTGGGTGAGCGCCGACCAGACGCGACGGCTCCCACCCGGCACCATCGCGCCGCGGCGGCTCATCGGCTCGGCGCGCCTGGTGCCCGACTCCGGGTGGGTGGACGTCGTCTTCCCGATGTCGTCGCGCCCGCCGTTTCTGGTCGAGCAGTACGAGCGGTCGATGGTGCTGACGCTGTACGGCACGCAGGCCAACCCGCCGATCATCCCGTACCTGGGCAACGACTCGCTGGTCCGGGTGATCCAGTGGGTGCCCGAGGCGACCGACCGCGTGCGCTTCACGCTGGAGCTCTCGCGCCGGCCGTACGGCTACCTGGCGTTCTGGGACCCCGCGGGGCGCGGGTTCGTGCTGCGCCTGCGCCGCCCTCCGGTCATCGCGGACCGCTCACGCCCGCTCGCCGGCCTGACGATCGTCGTCGACGCCGGCCACCCGCCGGGCGGAGCGATGGGGCCGACCGGGCTCTGGGAGCCGGTCGCGGCGCTCGCGGTGTCCGAGCGGCTGCGGGACATGCTCCGGGCGCGCGGCGCGCGGGTGGTGATGGCGCGCACCACGCCCGACGCGGTCGCGCTCTCGCCCCGCTCCACGGTGGCGCGCCGCGAGAACGCTCACGCGCTGATCTCGATCCACCTGAACGCCTTCGGCGAGGGGACCAACCCGTTCGCGAACAACGGCACGAGCACGCTCTTCTACCATCCGCAGACCGAGCCGCTCGCGCGCCTGGTTCAGCGGGGGATGATCGCGAGCATGGGGCTGCGCGACCTCGGCGTGCACTACCAGAACATCGCGATCGGCCGCACGTCGTGGATGCCGGCCTTGATCACCGAGGGGCTCTTCCTGATGGTCCCCGAGCAGGAGCACGCGATGCGCACGCCCGAGGGGCAGGAGGCGTACGCGCGCGGCGTGGCGTGGGGGGTCGAGGAGTACTTCCGGACGATGGATCGGAGATGAGAACGGAAATCCACCACAGAGACACAGAGGACACAGAGGAACGGCACACGGGAGATTGCCCCTCTGCCGGGCCGGGATGCTCGAGCGGCACTGAGGGACGATCTCCCGTGTGCCGTTCCTCTGTGTCCTCTGTGTCTCTGTGGTGGATTCCGCTGCTGGTCCTGATCGTGATGTCCTTCCCGCTTGGCGCGCAGGTCAAGCCGAACGCGCGATGGCGGACGCTGCAGACCGAGCACTTTCGCGTCCACTTCACGCCGGAGCTGGAGGACCTCGCGCGGCGGGCGGGGGCCAACGCGGAGGCGGCGTACGCGGCGCTGTCGCGCGAGCTGGTGGCGCCGCGCGGGCCGATCGACCTGGTGGTGGCGGACAACGTGGACTACACGAACGGGAGCGCGACGCCGTTCCCGTCGAACCGCATCGTCGTCTACGCCAGCCCTCCGGTGGACGTCGCGTCGCTCCGGCTGTACAGCGACTGGAACTCGCTGGTGGTGTCGCACGAGCTGACGCACATCTTCCACCTGGACCGCTCGCGCGGCTGGTGGCGCGCGGCGCAGTACGTGTTCGGCCGCAACCCGCTGCTCTTCCCCAACGCGTACACGCCGTCCTGGATCACCGAGGGGCTCGCGGTCTACTACGAGACGCGGATCACCGGGAGCGGGCGGCTCGCCGGGACGCACCACGCCATGGTCGCGCGGGCCGGCGTGCAGGGCGGGGCGCTGCTGCGGCTCGACGAGCTGAGCCTGTCGACGCCGCGCTACCCCGGCGGCGACGTGGCCTACGGCTACGGCGCGCTGCTGCTCGACTTCCTGGCGCGGACGCACGGCCGCGAGGGCGTGCGCCGCTTCGTCGACCGCACGGCGGTGCAGCCGATCCCCTTCTTCTACGGCGCGGCGGCGCGGCGCAGCTTCGGCGTCACGCTGGAGCGGGGATGGCGGGAGTGGCGGGACTCGCTCGTCCGCGCCGAGCGGCGGTTCGGCGCCGACAGCACGCCGATGCCCGGGTGGCGAGATCTGACGCGCACCGGGCGCACCGCGCTCTTCCCGCGCTGGGACGGCGCGGGCTCGATCGTCTACTCGGGCGGCACGGGGCGCGAGACGCCGGCCGCCTACCGCCTGGACGCCGCCGGCGCGCCGGCCGACCGCGGGCGCCGGCTGGGGCGGCGGAACGGCGCGGAAACGCCTAACGTCCCGCTGCCCGGCGGCGGGCTGCTGTTCGCGCAGCTCGACTACACGGACCCGTTCACGCTGCGCGGCGACCTGTACGCGCAGCGCGGCCGGCACCAGCACCGCCTCACCCGCGGCGCCCGGCTGAGCGCGCCCGACGCGCGCGGCGGCGACGGGGCGATCGTTTCCGTGCAGGCGGTGCCGTCGACGACGCGGCTGGTGCGCGTGTCGCCGGACGGCCGCGACATCACGCCGCTCACCGGCGCGTCGCCGGACACGCAGTGGAGCGAGCCGCGCTGGTCGCCCGAGGGCGCCCGCATCGCGGCGATCCGGTGGGCGCGCGGCGGGCGCTCGGACCTCGTGGTGCTCGACACCGCCGGCCGGGTGCTGCAGGTCGTCGAGGGGAGCGGCATGGTGGAGTCGGCGCCGAGCTGGTCGCCGGACGGGCGCGCGCTGCTCTTCGCCTCCGACCGGAGCGGCACGTCGCAGCTCTACGAGGTGGCGCTCGACGGTGCGTCGGACGGCGCGCAGACATCGGCCCGCGCGCGGCGGTTGAGCGACGCGGCGGCGGGGATCTTCCAGCCCGCGCTCTCGCCGGACGGTCGCACCCTCGCGGCCGCGCTCTTCCGCGCCGACGGCTACCATATTGGCGTGGCGCCGTGGAGCGGGGCGGATGCCGCGCGGGTGCCTGACGACGCGGACACCGCCGACGCGCGCGCACGACCGGCCATGCCGCCGGCGGCGCGGGCGGAGGGCGCGGCCTCGCGCTACCGCCCGTGGCGCTCGCTGCTCCCGCGCTACTGGCTGCCGGTGCTGACGCAGACCGACGTGATCACCTCGAGGCAGACGAACGATCTCGCCTACGGCGCTTCCACCAGCGGGCGCGACGTGGTCGGCCGGCACGACTACTCGGCGCAGCTGGCCGTGCCGCCGAATCGGACCGAGGAGCCGGAGGGCGGAGTCGGCTACCGCTACGCCGGCCTCGGGCGCCCGCTGCTCGACGCGAGCGCCGTGCAGTCGTGGGAGCATTTCGACGTCACCGACAACGCCGACCGATTCGTGGGCCTGCTCTCGCAGCGCGAGCGGGCGCTGTCGCTGGCCGCGACGCTGGAGCGCCCGCGCGTGCGCACCTTCGGCTCGCTCTCGATCGGCGCCTCGCGCGAGTGGGAGACGTTCACCCGCACGGAGCCCGCGCCGCTGTTCGAACGCCTGGACTTCCGCAACGGCCGCGAGCTGACGACCCAGGGCGCATTCGTCTCCGGCGTGTGGTCGAACGCGCAGCGGCCCGAGCTCAGCATCTCGCCGGAGGACGGCCTGTCGCTCTCGGGCAGCGTGGAAGAGCGCTGGCTGACCGGGATCGCCTCCGGCAGCTGGACGCGCCTGACGGGGATCGCGCGAGTCTACAAGTCGCTCGACCTGCCCGGGTTCGCCCACCACGTCGTCGCGGCCCGGGCGGCCGGCGGCCTCGTGAGTCGGGACGCCACGGACGACCTCGATGTCGGCGGGACGAGCGGCTCGTCGCTGGAGCTCTTTCCCGGCTACGCGGTCGGAACCAGCTCGCGCCGCTTCGGGGTGCGCGGCTTTCCCGCGGCAGCGGAGTCTGGCACGCGCGCGGCGGCGGGGTCGGTGGAGTACCGGGCGCCGCTGCTGCTGCCTGCGCGCGGGTACCGGCTGCTGCCGCTCTTCGTCAGCCGCACCTCGGCGACGCTGTTCGCCGACGGCGCGGCCGCCTGGTGTCCGGCGGCGCAGGCGGAGCTGCTCATCTGCCGGGGCGCCTCCACGCGGCCGCGCTGGCTGGCCTCGGCCGGGGCCGAGCTGAACGTCGACGTCGCCCTCCAGTACGACGTGCCGTACCGCTTCCGCTTCGGGCTCGCGGCGCCGGTCGCCGAGCGGTCGCGGGCGTCGGACGCGGTCGTCGCGTACTTCACCGTCGGGTCGGCCTTCTGATGCCCGTCCACCCCTCGGCGTTCGTGCACCCGCTGGCGTTCGTCTGCGGCGACGTAACGTTAGGCGCGCGGGCCTCGGTGTGGCCGCACGCGGTGCTGCGCGGCGACGGCGACCGGATCGTGGTCGGCGAGGAGTGCAACATCCAGGACGGCTGCGTGGTGCACGTGGACCCGGGCGTTCCGGCCACGCTCGGCGCGCGGGTGGCGGTGGGGCACCGCGCGATCGTCCACGGGGCCACGGTGGGGGACGACTGCCTGATCGGGATGGGCGCGATCCTGCTCAACGGCGTGCGGGTGGGGAGCGGGTCGATCGTCGGCGCGGGGACGGTGTGCCGCGAGGGGATGGAGATCCCGCCCAACTCGCTGGTGGTCGGCGTGCCGGGGCGGGTGATCCGCCAGACGACCGACGAGGAGCGGGGGCGCATCCGCCGGACGGTGGAGGCGTACCTGGCGCTCCAGCGGCGCCACGCGGCGGGGGAGTTCCCGCGGGTGGAGGGCACGGCGCCCGGCTCCTCGTGAGTCGTTAGGCCCGCGCCGCCGAGATCCTCCGCTGCGCTCGGGATGACGGGTGCGTAATGCCTCGGTGTCTCCCCGGGG
>Ga0126308_10000462_pt1 | contig 13499 bp, 14 predicted proteins | sample Plot55_FD_92533 | JGI IMG/M metagenome (GOLD analysis project Ga0126308, IMG submission 92533) | Serpentine soil microbial communities from UC McLaughlin Reserve, CA, USA - Plot55 | ecosystem: Environmental > Terrestrial > Soil > Grasslands | place: USA: UC McLaughlin Reserve, Lake County... | reverse complement strand
GGCAGGTCAGGAACTCCCAGACCGGCGACGCTTACGACCTGATCCCTGGCGCCAACGACGGCGTCGCTGACGATTTCGGGCGCGGTGATGTATGGATCCTGCGCTACAACGAGAACGAGATCGACGATGGTGTGGTCGCCATCGGACCGCCCTACGAAGCTGACATCGACCGCTTCGTCAACGGGGAGGAGGTTCGCAACCAGGACGTGGTGGTCTGGTACGGGGCACATTTCACCCACGACGTTCACGAGGATATCGGCCACGTCGTCGGTCCTGTTCTCCGACCTGTTGAGGGATGATGGGGTTCTTCGGGAGAAGAAGCGCTAAACGCTAAGCCGATCGAGAACAGACAAGCACGGACGACCACGGGCCGGGGTATCCTTTGGGGTATCCCGGCCCCAGTCTATGCCCGACCTCACTCGCACTACGGTCCAGGACATGGTCGAACGCGGACGTGTGTTGAAGTAGCAGGAACACCGCGCCGTCGAGCCTGGAACTCGGAGCTATGCGGATCGGTGGTTCCTGCCAACGCGGTTGGCTCTCCCTTACTCGGATGTACCAGGTGGCGGGGAGGACGCCACGGCGGTCTCGGTCGCCCCTTGCTCCGCGCGCCGGTAATCCCGTAGCTCGGTGATCAGTATGCGGATGATCTCGGCCACCGGGATCGCCAGCAAAGCTCCGGGGATGCCCAGTAGCTGACCGCCCACCAGCAGCGCGATCAGGATCACCAGCCCGTTGAGTTGTACGGCCTGGCTGTAGACCAACGGTTGGAGCAGGTTGCTCTCCACCTGCTGATAGACCAGTACGAACGCGAGCAGCACCAATGCCTTCCACGGCTCGACGAACAAGCCCACGATGACCAGCAGCACCCCGCCCAGCGTCGCGCCTACCAATGGTACGAGGTCGAGCACAGCGACAAGGAGCGCCAGCGGGGCGGCGTATGGCATACCGAGTAACAGCAGCACGACGAAGGTGGTGATGCCGCAGATAAAGCTGATGGCGAGGTTGCCCGTGACGTAGCCGCTGATCGCCCCGGCCGCTTGTCCCAGGATGCGCCTTACGAGGGGCTGGTGCCTCTCTGCGAAGAGTCCTACCCCCGCGTCGACGTACCGCTCGCTGCCAAGGATCAAGAAGAAGGTGAGCGTGAGGACCGTCGCCAACGCGGCGACGAACCCGGCGGCGCTTATGGCTATCTGTCCGGTGGCAGAGAAGAGGTTCCCTAGCGCCTCTCCGAACTCCTTCCTCAGATCGGAGAGTTCGACATCGATCCTCTGCACCAGTCCACCAAGGCCGTTATCCCTGGCAAGCCCCTTGATGTATTCCGTTGGCCCTTCGGGAGCCTGAGCCGCGGTGTTGACAAACTTGGTGAGACCGTTTATCTGGTCGACAAGCAGCGGCAGGAAGATCCCCACCACGAAGAGCAGTGCCACCACCAGTCCAAAGTAAATTAGCGCTATGGCGAGAGGGCGTTTGATCAGCCTGTGCCGCCGCTGGAGCCAGTTGACCGCCGGGTTGAGCACCGCAGCCAGGAAAAGGGAGATGACGAACCATCCGACGAAGGTACGGACCTGCCACAGGAGGAAGAGCCCGCCAAGTACGACTGCCGTGGTGAGCAAGGCGACGGCGACCGTGCGCACCACCTGCGAAGGCGGGGCTCCCGCCCAGCCGACGTCCCTGGCGGCCGGGTCCGCGCTCGGTTCCGCGGGCACCTCCGGAGATCTTGTCTGGGATCGTTCCCGCCGTTCTGTCTGAGAATCCTTCCGTGAAGACTTTTCCTCGTCCATACGTCTAGCTCCTGCGGTCTTCCTTTGCGCTGCTACTCTCTGGTCCGGCCGATAACCTGAGTCCCCGTGTTCCTTTCCTGCGTAAAGTTCGGCGACGCATACAAAAATCTTCGCCCTTCGCCGATACGTTTGCCTCACCCATCGGGTGATCTCCCCTAGGGGAATTTCCGAGCGAGGCGCGCCTCGCGTGGAGCTGTATCCGGACACGGGCATATTTTTCGAACTGCTCGAGCGCCAGGAGCGCAAACTCCGAAAGACCGGGCCTAGCAGGACTGCGTCGATGGACGGGCAGCTTACGGAGCGCAAGCTGGAAATGCTGCGACTCCTTGATGGATAGCTTCCCGTCTCGGAGCTCGGTAAGCTGCTCTACATGTCCCCGAGCACGATAAGGTTCCACGTCAAGTCCATCCACCGGGAACTCATCTATCCGCTTCCGAAAATCCCCTAGGGGAGATCACCCGATGGGTGAGGATAGCAGATCCTCCCTTGCCGTAAGTTGGGGCAACAAAGTGTGTGGCGGCGAACTCGTCACTGACTATCGGTAGGGGCAATTTTGGCGCCGGTAGGTATGTTCGTGGTCCATTCCGCCACAAACCACCTCCACAGAGAAGGAGATCTGATGTCGGGCAACGGAACCCTCAACGCGTTCGCCGCGTCCACCTTCGGGCACGACTTCGTGGTTATCCACAGCGAACTGGGGCGATACATCTACAAAAGCGGTGCGCAAATGACGAAGGTTCGGACGCTACTCGGGGTGCTGACCGTGCTTGTGCTAGTGGCGTCCGCTGCGGGATGCGGGTCGAGGGCCGACCAGACCGGGCAGGAGGCAAAAGAGAAGGTAGTCGCGAAGAAGCAAGACGTGCATAAGAGGGCCGAGGCCAAAAAGCAGGAGATAGAGAAAGAAGTCGAGTACGTGCAGAAGACGGCCAAAAACCTCCAGCAGGAAGTGGAAGGTCTACAGCAGGAGGTGCACGACCTACAGAAGGAGATAAACGCTCATGAGCAGAAGGAACAGCAGCAACAGATAGACCAGCTGGAGAAGGCGCTAAATAAGTTGGAGAAGAAGGTCGAAGATTAACCTCGGCAGGACCACAGGCAAGTAAGATGTTCCCAATTTGGTGTCATCTCGCCAGGTCTCTGAGGACATTCTAACCACTGTACCCTAATGCGCAAAAGCGGTAAGGCCCTGGAGATTTATGCAATCCGAAATAGATGTTGCTCGCCAGGTTTGCACACTTTCCGAATTCTAAGATACCCGCGTTTGGCGCATGCGGCGAACGGCCGCATTGATCTCGGCTCCCAACAGCACCACCGTCGCCGAGAGGTAGAGATAGACAAGCAGACCCACGGCCGTCCCGAGGCTGCCGTAGGTCAGACCGCGATCCGCAAAATACGACAGGTAAAACGAGAACCCCAGCGACGCGATCGGCCACGCGATCACGGCGAATATCGCGCCAGGCGTCGCGGACCAGAACGACCAGTCGGTGTCGGGGGCGAAACGGTAGACGATCGAAAGCACCGCAGCGAGCAGGAGGAGCGCTACCGGGAAGCGCAGCCATGCCCAGAGCGCCACCCACGCCTCGTCCAACCCCGCGAGCCCCGCGAACCATCCCGTCGCCCGCGATCCGATCAGCATGAGCCCACAGGCGAAGACAAAGGCGAGCGCGAGGAAGGGACCGAAGACCAGGGCGAAGGCGAACCGCTTCCCCCGCGAGCGCGTCTCCTCGAGACCGTAAGCGGCGTTCAAGGCCTCCGTCAGAGTGAAGGCTACTGCGGAGACCGACCACAAAGAGAGCACCATGCCGAAGGAGAGCAGGCCTCCTCCGGCCTGCTCGCGCGCCTGCTCGATCAGCGGCAGCAAGAATTCCGCCTGGGCCTTACCCTCTTCGGCCACGGGCTCTAGGGGCCCCGGGATCTGCTGCGGCGGCAAGCCCATGGCCGCGTCGATGAGCCGGTCGAAAGCCGCGTCGACGCTGAGCACCGCCAGCAACGCGAAGACCAGGATGATGAACGGGAAGAACCCGAAGAGGCCCCGATAGGACAGCTGCTCCGCGTAAGTCGCCATGCGATGCTCGAAGAAGCTTCTAACTGAGCGCTTGCCTACTTCGACGATCCCACGCACTATTGACACTGGGGATTGCTCCTGTACCGATGCCCCTCATGGGGGCCCTCCATCACACCTTTTTCTGCCCTATACTTTAAGGAACTCCCTACATACCTCGGCCAATTACTGTCTGGCCCTAAGGAGCACGAGCAGCCTCAGGACCGAAACGTAGATCCAGATCAGCGAAAGCATCAGCCCAAACGCGCCGTACCATCGCATGGACTGCGGGGCGCCCGCCGCCGACCTCTCGATAAAATCGAAATCGAGGGCGAGGTTCAGCGCACCCAGAATGACGATCAAGACGCTGATCCCGATGCCCAGCGGCGTTGGGGCGTACAGGAAGCGGAATTCCACCCCGAGCAACGACAGCAGCCACACTACCGCATAGAGCAGCGCGAACCCGCCCGTCGCCGCCATGACTCCCGTAGCGAATCTCGAGGTCACTTTGACGACGCGCAGGCTGTAGAGTAGGTACACTGCCAGGAACACGCACAGCGTGGCGAGGAGCGCCTGCGCGACTATCCCGTCGAATCTGAGGTCGTAGTAGCGCGAGGCGATGCCGAGGAGCGAACCCTCGCCCAAAGCATACAGGACGGAGGTGATCGGCGCGGCTCTGTAGGCGAACGCGCCCACGATGGCGACGACGAAAGTGAGCAAGAACGCGAGCCAAGTCCAGGCTGGGGTCAAGGCCTCTTCCCGTCCGCCGACGGTGACGATCTCTACCTGCGACCAGCCGAAGGCCGCGGATGCCACCACGATCATGAGCAGCACGCCGGCGATCGCGTAGGTGCCTGAGGCGGTCATGGCGCGGGGTTCGGCGCCGACCTCCTCGATACCACGCTGAAAGGAGCGTTCGTTGAGTGCCGGATTTTCGAGGGCCATTGTTCCTCCTGCTCCTCTAGGGCTTTACGGGGAGCGTGCTCCGTCGATTAGAGCGCAGCAGTTGGCTTCCTTTTTCGCTCTGATTGTTCGGTGAGAACCATTCACCCATCCTTGCGGCCATCTGGGTAACCCTTCGACTGCCACCACTGTCTGCGACGTTTCTCCGAGGTTAGGGCATGACAGGATGGTCTGTCTTCACCCACGAACGCATCTCCCCTAGGGGATTTACGGGTTCGCGGCCTAGTATCTCGGCCTCACTCGCACTACGGTCCAAGACATGGTCGAACGCGGGGTGATCAAGGCCGGGCGGTTCGCCGGCGCGATCCACATCCCTCGCCAGGAAGTGGAGCGCATCGAGGGCGAGACCGCCCCGTGAATACGCCGCGTTCCGAAGCGAGGCGGACCAATGTGAACTGTTACCTTACGCTGCCACCGAGCTCGGTTCTAAGATGTTAGTGAGGCTCCACGAAGGAGCCAAGCCGCATAAGAATCGTTCTGCTGCCAAAGGCGCTTCCAGATGAGCAAGGCTGGCCAAACCGAATCCGGAGAGAGATCCCTTCGAAAGACGCTTGCCTCGGGCATCCTGGCGCTGGTCGTAGCGATGGGCATCGGAAGGTTCGCCTACACACCCATCCTTCCCGCCATGCAGGCTACGTTCGGACTGAGCAACGGTATGAGCGGGGCCTTGGCTTCCAGCAACTACCTGGGTTACTTGGTCGGCGCTATCCTGGCCGCCGCTGTTCCCTCCGCGCGCAGACAAACCTTTTTGCTGCGAGCGAGTCTGATCTTAGTAGTGCTTACCACCTGCCTCGTGGCCCTTACTACTGAGTTCTGGGTGTGGATGGCGGTGCGTTTCGTAGCGGGAGTCGCCAGCGCAGGGGTCTTCGTATTCGCTTCCGGGGCCATCCTGGGCGTGTTGGCAAGTATGGACAAGCAGAAGCTTTCCGGCTGGCTTTATAGCGGTGTCGGGTTGGGAATCGCCATCTCCGGCGTCCTCGTCCTGGCCTTGAACAAGCTACTTCCGATGGGATACGTAGCAGGATGGCGGGCCGACTGGATCGGGATGGCGATCCTTGCCACCGTGCTACTTATCCCTTGCTGGGCCTGGATACCGAGAAGCGAAAATGAAGCGGCGAGGCCAAGAGCACGTCCAGAGAGTATTACATCCAGGGCGCGTGGGCGAGTTGTCCTTACTTATCTCTTGTTGCTAAGCGTTGCGTACTTCCTGGAAGGCACAGGTTACATCGTCAGCGGGACATTTCTGGTAAAGATCATCGAAGAGTTGCCGGGATTGGGAGGCTTCGGGACCAGCGCCTGGATCCTGGTAGGTTTGGCAGCCATACCCTCAACCGTGCTATGGGCGTGGGCGGCATCAAGGGCGGGATTCGTGGGAACACTCATCGTCGCTTACATCGTTCAGGCGATCGGAGTGGTCTTGCCCGTACTCTCTGGCACGGAGTGGGCGACGGCCCTTTCAGCGATCCTCTTCGGGGGCACCTTCATGGGCATCGTCGCGTTGACCATTACTTACGCCAGAGAGGTTGTACCGTCGCAGCAAGCTGCCAGGGCAATAGCCGTGCTCACGGCCGCCTTCGGGGTAGGCCAGGTCGTAGGACCTTTAATCGCCACCGTACTCGCGTCCGGGCCGAAAGATTTCGGGCCCTCGCTGGTGGCAGCTTCGAGCGCGTTGTTTGTGAGTGGACTCTTGATGGTGGCAGTAGGCAAGTGTGAGCAGCACCTGGAATAAGCTTACCTAGAAATGGCACCGATTGATGAAGCCCAAAATCAAGTCTGCTCGGAAAGCTCCTTAGCCTGTAGCCATCGATATTACCGTGGCCAAGATCGCGGTGTTGTAGAAAAAGGAGAGAATCTGGTGTCCGAGGGTTGCCTGGCGCATCGCAACGTTGGTTACGTCGACGTCGGAGACGGCAAAGCTCGTACCGACCGTAAAGGCAAAATAGGCAAAGTCGCTCTGCTTGGGACTCTGCTCGCCAGGGAAGGCGAGCCCACCAGGGGATTCCTTGGATCGATAGTAGAGGTAAGCGTAGTGGAGAGCGTAAGAAGCGTGAAGTATTCCCCAGGCCGCGATCACTCCTAATGCGGCCATGAAAGCCAGAGATACGCCTCGTGCTGTTTCAAGGTCACGTACCTCGGGCGCCAGGCTGATTGCCAGCACCAGACTCACCAGGCTTACGAAGACGATAAAAACAAAGAGCTCGTACGGCTGACCAAGAACAGTGCCTGCAACATCCGCAGGATCACCGAGCGCAGTATGGAAATGTGCGGGCGAGGTGGCCTTTGCTGGTCTAAGGTCCATCGACGGGTTTGCTCGGCGGACGATCGGGCGATCAGGAACAAGGTGAGCCCCAAATAGGTAACTGCCCAGAGAACCCAATAGCTCATCAGCCTGAAAGCCCAGACGTCCCAGGAACTCTTCAACCCGAGTCCTAGACCCATCGCCCATGGTCGCAGCGCATAGACGACGACAAGGGCAGTGAGGGCTGCTGTCAATATCCGCCCAAAATCTGTCAAAGCTTCCCCGCGCCGAAGCAGACTTCGGTAGTGCATAAAGGTGTAGCTTACAGCATCCTTATCGCGGTTGGTTTGCTAAACAGTAGCCGCGGTGCTCGAAGCATTCGCGTGAGGTGCAGTTGGCGCAACCCCTCGCGCCTGGTCTCGGCCCACCCCTCGTAGCGTTTTTCAGGCAAGAGCTCTCCGACGCACAGTTCGAGGGCCGCACGGTAGGCTGCAGGGTCTTTGGCGAGCCGGGCCGTCGCCGTCCGCACGAAGGCATCGACGTCCACCCACAGAGGACTATCCGGGCACAGCGCAAGCCACCCATCCTCCGAGGCCAGATAGCGATGACCCGAGTACGCGTTGAAGACCTCTCGGGCGGCGTGCAGGGCACTACGCAGGTTGTTGGACGCGGCACGCCTCCCGAGGTCCGGCCAGAGGAGATCCATCTGTTGTTCGCAAAACTATTCGAGCCTCGAAGAAGGCTAAAGATGCCCTTTCTCTATCGAGGACGACCTAGATGCTCTTTGGCGACGGAGGCTACCAGGGAATAGGTGGTGTCGACCATGTTGCCCACATACAATCCGCCTGCCTGGGTGAGCAACTGGTAGGCATCCCAACGATCGAAGCCGTATTCGTGCTCCAGCCAAAGGATCAGCTCGGTGTTCGCGATGCGGGCCGCGTCTTCCATGGGACGGGCGCTGCCGACCACCATGATCGCCTCCTCCGACTCGATGCGCGGCCACTCTATGGCTCGGGCTTTGATCACCTCGAAGACCACGGTCACCCTGGAGGTGATCTCCATGGCGACCCCACAGAGTTCTCCCTGCCCCTGCCTGGCGTGGCAATCACCGGTGTAGACGAGCGCGCCGGGATTCCATACTGGCAGGTGGACCGTGTTGCCCGGTTTGACGTCGGGCACGTCCATGTTGCCTCCGAAGGGACCAGGCGAGAGGGCGGTGATCGCTTCCAGGTCTGGTGCCACGGCCAGGGTTCCCAGGAACGGCTCCCAGGGCAATGTCACACCGAGTTCCTCGTTGACCAGCTTTGTGCCGCCGTCTACGATATCCCAGATCCAGACCCTCTCGGGCAGCGGCTCCTGTAGCGTGCGGGTAAAAATTGTCGAGGTGAGGCCGCCGAAGTAGGGGATCAGGACGCTCACGGCGAAGCCACGTGTAGGCTCGATGCTCTCGATGCGAACGGTAAGGGTGTCGCCCGGTTCGGCTCCCTCCACGTAGATGGGCCCGGTCTGCGGATTGAGGAACTTGGCTGTGGCAAGGGCACGGCTAGGAAGGTCTTCCTTCCTGGTTATCCTGCTTTCGAAGGCATCATCGGTATGAATGGTCACCCGTTCTCCCGGCTTCACCCTTGCTATGGGCTCCCGATACGGGTTGAAGACGTAGCTGTAGTCGCGGGGCACTACCTCCACCGTGTGATCCTCGTTGGTCTGCATGTGCGATCCTCCTCGTGCTGTTCGCCCCTAACGATCCCCCATGTGCTTCGCACTGGCGTGGCTAGGTCTATAGTAGCGGTCTTTGGTGGCAGCGGTGATGGCAACGTGTAGCAGCGGACCGATGGTCATGGCTAGCATCGAGGCGTAGTATGTGGGATAGACGCCTATGATGCCCAAAGTTTCGATGGCGACCGCCACGCCTAAGGAAATGTCGGCGTTCGTCCTTGTGCTACGCGACGCATGCCATTACCAGCATACCCTCCGAAACCGTCAACGGTACAAGGTATGGTTCGCCATTGCGCCCGCACGCCGCATTGTCCATCTACCTGCGTGACTCCGTGCTCAGGATCAGCGTTACCGGCAATTCTAGGTCGTTGGGAATAAGGGCTAGGGGTAGAAAGAAGGAAGGCCGGGGCATGGTACCCCAGCCTCAAGTGCTGGTTCCTACTTCTCGTAAACGTTCTCCTCTATGATTGAGCGAAGCTGCTCGTCGGTGAACCCTTGCTCAGGGTGAACCTCGTCGGCGTGCTCGCGGGTTACTCTTAATAGTTCTTCGTCGTTGTCGGCCTCAAGATGGTGACCCTCTAACGGACACTCCATCGCTCGCATCTCTACATTCACCTCCCTTCCCTACGCTCCCCACCGAGGTGTTCACACCCATTGTAGCGAAAGATGCGTTGGTGGCGCCAATTCCGAGTATCCCTCACTAAGCATGCAAGCAATGTATGCTACGGACGCGAGGAGGGCTGGGTTCTGGCGCACGGTCAGCTCAGGCTACACGGACGGAGCGGAAACCTACAGCACCAGATGAGCCTGGCAGGCTAATATACGACACATGGTTGTCCCAATGAGCAGCACCCGTCCATGATGGATCTGAGTGGAGGGGCGCTGCTCGCCCTCGCGGGCTTTGCGGCCGGAGCCATCAACGCCGCCGCCGGGGGCGGCTCTCTAGTCACATTTCCCGCGCTGATCGCGGTCGGCTACCCGCCGCTGGTCGCCAACGTCACGAACAACGTCGCCGTCTCTCCCGGCTACGCCACGGCCGCCTGGGGCTACCGCGGGGAGCTCCGCGGCCAGCGTGGGCGGATCGCGCCGCTGGCCGCGGTCAGCGCGTTCGGCAGCATCGTGGGCGTCGGGCTGATCCTGGTCAGCTCGCCAAGCGCCTTCGAGGGCATCGTGCCGTTCCTCGTCCTCGCCGCCTGCGGGCTGTTGGCAGCCCAGCCCGCGATCGGACGCAGGATCGGAGATCGCACCGGGGAGGGAGGACGCCCCGGCGTCGGCGCGCTGGTGGGCCAAACGCTGGCGGCCGTCTACGGCGGCTACTTCGGCGCCGCCTTGGGCGTGGCCGTCCTGGCCCTCCTCGGCACTTTCTTCGACGACACGCTGCAGCGGCTGAACGCGCTCAAGGCGTTGCTCCAACTCGTGATCGGTGGCACAGCGGCGCTCGGTTTCGTCCTGCTGACGCCCGTGGCGTGGGGAGCCGCGGCCATCGTCGGACCCGCATCGCTCGCGGGAGGTTTGGTCGGAGCGCGCCTGGCCAAGCGGGTGAGCGACCGGGTACTGCGCGGCGGAATAGTGGCCTACGGGGTCGTCGCCGCCGTCTGGCTCTTCCTGCGGTAGAGACCTCCACCCTTCTTGCCTACCTGTGGAGCTACCCTGAGCTAATTGCTATTTCCTTCTTTGCTGAAGATGCGACTATCCACGAAGTGCTCTATGCGATCCTTTAAGGGCTCGAACAGCGCAGAGATCGCCAGCGCAGAGACGATCACACTCAGCCAGGACTCCTCCTGTTTGGTAACGATAAGTAAGAGTTCTTGCACCACTTCGCCGATGATCACGAATATCCCCGCGATCACCACTGTGAGAGCGCCGTAGACAAGGGTACGGTTTATGAGGAGATCTATGTCGTAGAGATGATGCCTGAGGATGGCGATGGCGATGGCCGCGTAGAGACCGAATAAGGCGACATTGCCGAGCAGGCTAACCAAGACGTCGGATAGGAAGAAGGTCAGCAGTATGTACACGCTGACGAAGGCCGCGGCGTAGGCAAACCATTTCAGCTGCTGGCGCTCCTCAAAGCCAGCACCGCGATAACGGGACACCAGCGAGAGCACCGAGATAACAATGGCACCGAGTAACACTAGCTCCCCACCGTAAAAGAGAATCCCGATCATCTCTCCAGTGGAGCCTTCCATGCCGATAGGGTTCATGAACTGCCTGGCCTCTATCCCGATGGGTTTCATGAACTGCCCGGCTGGCTCGGGGAGGTACGGAGCGAGAATGGCTAGCACTGTCCCTACCGCAACGGTGTTCCAGGCCAGTAACCTCCAGCGTCGAGACGGCAGTCGCCCATTGGGGAACACCAAGAAAAGAAACGGTGCAAGGCTGATAGTAATCACGTACCCCTCCGACACTCCCAACGAAGCTAGGGTACGAGGAGCGGGCAGCGATCCCGGCTCCACCAGAGCATAGGCAGCGTATACGGGAGCGAAAGTCGCAAGAGCGAAGCCTATGCCCAGGCCTAGCCACAACCATCCGTAGGGGTTCTCGGGCCGCCGCGAGGCGATGAGCCCTCCTAGTATCGGTGCGCCGAAGGCCAGGAGGACGTCGTTGGCCAGATAGGTCCATGGGTGCCAGCCAGTGGGCAGCGGGGCGGACCAGCCGAAGAAGACCACGAGCAGCCCAAGTGCCATGATCAACAGGCTCGCTGTGCACACCGACCAGGCAATGCAGGCGGCAGTGCGGCGGCTCATCCCACCGACTCCCCGATGCTCTTCCCTTGCGCTTTCTGGCACAACACCACTCTACAGGAGAACTGTCTCCAGAGCGTTACGAAGTCAACCGCTCAGCGAATCTCTTAGAATCCCGTAAAGCGGTAGTTCGGATTCACGTTCTACGAAGTTCGGATGCAGGACGCTATCGGAAACTCCCTAGGGAAATAACTTAGAAACTAGCTCATCCATGGGACGCTACCCCTGCGTATATACCGCTACGTTTACGCCACCTACTAGCACCGTAAAGGGGAGCAAGGGAGCTACATGACAGGGAGAAAACATATACACGCAGCTGCACGAGAAGGAGGGGTGCTGAGGCGCGAACGCTCGCAGGTCTTGCGCCAATTTGCGCTGGGTTTTGCGATAGTGGCCGCGCTTGCCATAGCGCTCGGAGCGACGCTCTCGGCCGCGCAAGCGGCGGGGCTCTTCAAGTTCACGCAGTACAGGGTTCCCACCGCCGACAGCGAGCCGAGACACATCACTGTGGGCTCCGACGGTAACCTCTGGTTTACCGAGGGCAACGAAATCTTTACGCCCGACTCCAACATGGGAGGGACTTTCCACCGCAACATCGGAAGGATCACCCCTACAGGCGAGATCACGGAGTTTCGCGTGGAAGACGACAAGTGCAACTGCTTACTAAACGACATTGTGCAGGGGCCGGGCGGCGTACTCTACTTCACCCACAACAATTCGGGCCTGGGACGCATAACGAGGTCGGGAGTGGTTCTCGACGCCGTGGTTCCCGTGGACGAGCAGGGAGAAACGATCACGAACGCCCTGGGAAACGGCATCGCTGCACAGGGCAACGACGTATGGTTCACGGACTTCAACAACAACAGTGTCTGGCGCTACAATGTCATATCCGAAGAGTTCGATCGGTTCGAGGTGCCCACCCAGGGGGCTAATCCCTATGACGTGGCTGTTGCCCAAGACGGGACGGTGTGGTTCACCGAGTTCAACGCCAACCAGATAGGCAAGCTCGATCCGGCGACCGGCACCATCATCGAGACGCCCGTTCCTGGCGGTCCCAACGGTCCCCGACACATCGCCATCGCCTCAGACGGAAATGTGTGGTTCACCAAGCGCTTCGACAACACCGTCGGGCGCCTCGACCCTGCCACGAATGAGGTGACGGTGTTCCCCACCCCTAGTGCCGGTCCCGAGGACATCGCGGCTGCTCCCGACGGCAGTGTGTGGTTCACGCAGGCTAGGTTCGGCAACGTGGCTCGGATAACCGCTAACGGCGTGATCACGGAAGGAGGCAGAGCAGTCAAGGATGATCCGAACAGCGGACTCGACAGCGCCTTCGGGATCACGATTGGCCCTGATGGGCAGTCGGTGTGGTACACGAAGCCAGCAGATAACAAGATCGCCCGCCTGACGCCGAGGTAGGCACAGTACAGGGGCCGGGGTCACATGTGACCCCGGCCCGTTGTTTTGCCTCGATTCTCCCAATTGTTTAGAAGGTGGATTCTGTGAACTTCGCCTTGACGGAGTTCTCTGAAATTGGCTCCGAGATTCGGCTGGTGGCATCATGCTTGTGGGGGAAAGGTCTATCCCTCTATAGCTGAAGCCAGAGGAGGCCGAGAGCTAAGAGCTTCCGAGCATCACACTTCCAAGAGGTGCGGGGCATAGTGCTCTGGCGCGACATTAACGAAGCACATATCTGCCTGCACCGCCGTTCTCCAAACTTCAGGTGTAGGGGTTAGGGGTTTTGGAGCCCCAGCGGCCGATCGTTTCGCACGGCTGCCACCACCTCAACTATGGCTGCGCTGCTCGCTTGCGAGTCGCTCCGATCGTAGACCACAGATGCGTGCGTCGCCCCCTTCACCACACGGTGGATGCTGTTGGTCGAGAGAGTGGCCAGTTTGTCCTGCCGCTCGAGCCAACCTGGCTCCGCCTCTTTGGGGGCAGTGACCACCGCAAGCGGTTTGTTCCCAAGGCTCCCCAGTCTGCGCGTTTGGGTGGGGGCAACAAACTCTAGT
>Ga0126308_10000461_pt1 | contig 13505 bp, 15 predicted proteins | sample Plot55_FD_92533 | JGI IMG/M metagenome (GOLD analysis project Ga0126308, IMG submission 92533) | Serpentine soil microbial communities from UC McLaughlin Reserve, CA, USA - Plot55 | ecosystem: Environmental > Terrestrial > Soil > Grasslands | place: USA: UC McLaughlin Reserve, Lake County... | reverse complement strand
TCGACGACTCGGTTCTGGTGGGGGCCGCCTGGCGTGGGCTACCGCTTGGGCGCAAGCGCTTCACCCGCGAGCTGGAGCACGACACATTCAGGCGCAGGCTGCCGTTCCGGCACTTCGAGCTCGGCGTGTGGGTCGCCGTCTTCGCGGGCGAGGTGGTCGGGGAGGGCGAGGTCGCCCTGAGGCCGTTCGTGGGGAAGTGGCGCACGCTGTTCGACATCGAGCGCAAGGTGCTCGTTCGCTTCGACCCCGCCGTGGGCGAGATCGGCGGCAAGGCCGGCTTCGCCGAGCCCGTAGTGGATCACACCCGCTACGGCCGTTCGCAGCTGTGCACTCCGGCGATCCTGCGCCTGCACGTGGACGACGGCAAGCGGGAGATCAGCGACGCCGGGCGGCTGGTCAAGAAGACGCTGTTCGAGGACCACCCGCCGTTCGTCTTCAACACGATCGCCTGCGTGGGCGAGGCCGATGCCAGGGGGCGCGGCGCCTATCCGAACCCGGACTCGATCTGGTTCAACGTGTTCTTCGGCTGCTACCAGATCGATGCCGCCCGCAGCGACTGGCCGCGCCCGTTCGGCTACCTCTCCGCCGACGGCGTCGCGTCGAAGATCGCCTTCGACGACATCACCCGTCTCGGCGAGGCGGACTGGAATTTCTTCTCGAACTGGATGTACGGCGTTCCGGAGAAGGCGATCGAGCCCTTCAACAAGGTCGATCCCGTCAAGAGCGCCCAGGAGCCCGATGCCGAGCCGATCGGCAACACGCTGTGGCATCACGCGGCGGTGGAGGGGGTCAGGTGCGTCAGCACGTACGAGTCCCGCGCCGCCGGCGCGGGACGGCTGGTCACGAACACGCGCATCGATCACGTCTGGCGGCGCGCGTTCGGGCTGCCGAACCCGCAAGCCGACCATGCGACCAGCTTCGTGCCCACCACTCTGCGGGCCGAGTTCCGGATGGCATACGCCGAGGACGAAGCCGCCTACCACACGGTGATCTGCGGAGCGACGGCGACGGTTCCCGTCGACCGCGACTTCCTCGATACGCAGCTGACCGCGATCCGAGCGACCATCGAGGCCAGCTATCCCGACTGCGGCTTCCCCCGCCCCTGAGGCGACCAGCCCGCCGCCGCGAGCGCGTCCTCGTGCGCCCAGCAGTAATGGACCTCCACGATCAGTCCGTCCTCGAACCGCGAGGCCGCGGAGTAGGACACCTCCACGTCGGCGCCGCTCACGCCCCCACGGGCCTGCCAGCGGACCCGGGCCACCACCCAGTCCCCGCGGCCCTCGATCTTTTCCACGATCACGCGGTGCTCCGACCAGCCCTCGCGTAGCGCCTCGAACTGCCGCCGGACCCCGCGTCGTCCGACCGTGGGCCCCGGCTCGGGCCAGCCCTCCGGGTGCCAGATCTCCGCGAACTTGCCGTACAGGGCGGCCAGTCCATCCATGTCGGCCACCTCGAAGAGGCGGAAGCCCTCCCGGGAGAGCTCGACGTTGCGCTTGACCGTGGCGTTGCTCTGCTTCTTCGTCAAGGGGGTCACGAGACGGCCTCCACTCGCGGCTTCGCGGCCTGCTCGGCCACGCTCACGTGCCTGACGTTCCAGGCCAGGCCGAGGCGCTCGAGGCAGCGGATCACCCAGCCGCCGGGGTCGACCTCCCTGCGGCGCAGCCCATGGAAGGCCGACGTCGGGAAGGCGTGATGGTTGTTGTGCCAGGCCTCGCCGAAGGAGATCGGCGCCAGCCAGGCCAGGTTGCGCGACTCGTCGTCGGTGTGGAAGCGGCGTCCGCCCATGAAGTGGCACAGGGAGTTGATCGAGAAGGTGACGTGGTGCAGGACGAAGATCCTCACCAGCCCGCCCCAGAGCAGGGTCAGCAGCGCCCCGCGCAGGGTGCCGAAGATGGCATAGCCGGCACCGAACGCGAGCGCCATGCCGGCGACCGCCCAGAGGATGAAGGTGCGGTCGACGAAGCGCATCGCCGGGTCGGCGAGCAGGTCGCGGGCGTAGCGCTCGGGGGCGGCCCGATGCGACGCGGTGAGGGTCCAGCCCGCGTGCGCGTGCCAGAGCCCGGCGAGCGATCCGCCGATGCCGCTCGAGCGGCCGACGTGGGGGCTGTGCGGATCGCCGACCTCGTCGGTGTAGACGTGATGCATTCGGTGGTTGGCGACCCACTTGACGACCGGGCCCTCCAGCGCCATCGATCCGAGGATCGCGAGCAGCACGCGCAGGCCGCGCCCGGTCTCGAAGGAGCGGTGGGCGAACAGGCGGTGGAACCCGACCGAAACGCCGAGGCCGGTGAGTACGTACAGCGAGGCGGCCACCACCAGCTCGAGCGGCCCGACGAACCGGTCCCAGAGCAGCACGATGGCGAGCATCAAGCCGGCGGCCGGAAGCGCGATGCCGACCAGGTTGGCCGTTCGCTGCGAACCGGTCATCGGCAGGGCCCCGTGCTCCAAACCGGGAACGGTGTGCCGCATTTGAAGTGAGTATCGCCCAGCCGGTTGGGCGGATCAACCCGTCGGGGCGCCCCGCAGCCATTCGTCGGGCGCCGGGGCGGGAACGGCTCCCGCCCAGCCGGGGCGGACGCGTGCACGCTCGAGGGCCTCGTCGAGCACGTCCTCGAGCAGCGTCAGACCCTCCAGGCCCGGGATCTCGGCCACGGTGGCGTCGAGCTCCCGGACCATCTCCCTACCTTGCTCGTCGTAGCCGAAGAGGTAGAGCACGAGAGCGTCGACCTCCTCGTCCGACTTCACGCCGGCCCCCACCGGTGTCCAGAACGTCTCCAGGATCCATCGCACCAGCCGGCGGGTCCGGCGCGGAGCGCGAGCCAGGCGCGCTTGCCCCTGGGCGCGGTAGAAGGCGAAGTGACGCCGCTCGTCTTGGATCACCCTGCGCAGCATCTCGTGGAGCACGGGATGGTCCGTCCGCCGGATCAGGGCGTGGTAGCCGGTGAGGGTTGTGAGCTCGTTGATCGCACCCCACGTCATGTGCAGAGCGATGAAGTCGCGAAACAGCATCGACCCGAGCATCGTCGGGAGCAGGGAGAGCCGGTGGCCCACGCCCAGCTCCTCGCGCAGGCGCGACGTGCGCGAGGCACGGGTCGGCAGCGCGGTGCGGCCGTCGGGAAGCTTGGGTTCCGCTGGTACCTCGATCCCGTAGGCGCGCAGGAAGTCCGAGAACGCCTCGCCGTGCCAGAGCTCCTCATAGACCCAACAGGAGAGGAAGGCTGTGATGTGCGGGTCGTTCGCAGCGCGCGTGGCGAGCAGGTCGCGCAGGTAGATCACCGTGTGCGTCTCGATGTCCATCATGTAGTGCATGGACATCACCGCCCCGTCGTCGAGGCTGTGATTGGCGATGTCGTCCCAGTCGAGGTGCGAGAGGTCGAGCCGCTTCGACGCCCGCAGATAGCGGTCGAGGTCGAAGTCGATCACCGAGCCGGACGGCATGGGCTCTTATATGCGCCCAGCCCACGCGTGACAAGTCATTCGTCGTCGACGCCGCGACAGTCCTTCTTGAAGAGCTCCCAATTCCAGTCGTCCAGGAACTTCCGCGCGGCGTCGTCGCCGTTGGCCACGATCGCCTCCCGCGTGGCGGGCGGGGCATCGAAGTCCACGATGCCGACGGCGTGGGTGTCCACCTGGATGGCCCTCCGCTTGACGCAAGGCCGGTCTAGATACGTCTGGTCGTTGCCGACGATCGCCGTGGCGAGCACCCGCTCCAGCAACCGGAACGGGGCCGGGGCCGGCAGCTTGATGCCGGGGAAGAGCTCGGGGCTTCCCACCGGCAGCGCGGGGATGACCTTCACCCCGAGCGTCGGCCAGCGCGGATCGTCGCCGTCGGTGCGGTCGAAGATCTCGATCGGGAAGTTCGAGAGGATGCCGCCGTCGACGAGGGTGGTCGGCGCGCCGGTGTCGCCGTCGCGGATGGTCACGGGCTCGAAGAACAGCGGGATCGAGATTGAAGCCCGCACGGCCTCCGCGACCGACTGCTTGTCGGGATCGAGGTTCAGCAGCTCGTAATCCCAGGGCAGGCGCAGCAGTCGGCCCTTCGTGACGTCGGTGGCCATCACTACGAGCTTGTAGCGCTGAAAGGACTTCTGCTTCTTGTCATCCCCTTGGTCGGTCCGGCGCAGATCGTGGAAGGTGGTGACGTCGAACCGGGCCAGCTCGGTGGCGACGAAGTCGTGGATGTAGTCGCCCTCGTACGCGCCGCTCTTGCGAAAGAGGGAAATGCCCTCGCTGATGCCGGGGATCTTCGGTCTCGCGCGGTCCGGCACACGCGGATACTCGAGCCGGCTCATGATGTCGGCGAGATCGTCCCGAGTCGCACCGGCCGCCAGGAACGCCGCGACGATCGCTCCCGCCGAGGTGCCGGCCACCCGAGGGAAGACATACCCCTTCTGCATTAGCCGAAGGACCGCGCCCACCAGGCCCAGTCCCTTGACGCCACCACCCTCGAGGACGAGATCCGCCTTCTCCATGGCCGCCCACCTCCTTCGTGTGAGTATCTCGTACTGGTGAGCGAGAGTGGAGGTGGGCGACCTGACGCGTGCGCTTGCGCTACGACGCGGCGTCGACCCGGGGCGGCGCCGGGGCCAGCCAGCTCCTGAACAGGCGAGTCAGGGTGGGGACCACGAGCCATGTCATGGCCGGAGCCATCATGGCGCTCAGCAGCAGGGTCCGGAGCGGCAGCGGCCACGTGACCATGGAGGGGCCCAGCACCTGAAGGATCAGTGTGATCACCGCATAGGCCCCTGCCCAGTTGAGGAGGGCGAACTTGTAGCGGGGCGTCGTCATGTCTGGCTCCTTTCGTTTTGCCTTTCACGGGGTAGACATCCGGCGGCACGCAAATGTGACGCGTCACATTTAGCGCCGGGGACGGGTCTACAGATCGATGAACGAGCGCGACGGGCTGGCAGAACGATTCGAAGAGCACCGGCCCCGGCTGCGGGCCGTCGCCTACCGGATGCTGGGGTCCACGAGCGAGGCGGACGACGCCGTCCAGGAGACGTGGATCCGGCTCAGCCGCTCGAACGCCGGCGAGATCGACAACCTCGAGGCCTGGCTTGTCACCGTTGTCGGACGAGTGGCGCTCAACATCCTCCGCTCACGCAAGACGCGGCGCGAGGAGCCGTTCGACGAACGCCTGCCGGACCCGATCATCGACCGGGCCGACGGCATCGACCCTGAGCACGAGGCGCTGCTCGCCGACTCGGTCGGCCTCGCGCTGCTCGTCGTGCTCGAGACGCTGACGCCGGCAGAGCGGCTCGCATACGTCCTCCACGACATGTTCTCGGTTCCGTTCGAGGACATCGGCAACGTTCTCGACCGATCGCCCGACGCGGCGCGCCAACTCGCCAGCCGCGGACGCCGGCGCATCCGCGGCACGGACATGACTCCCGACGCCGGCCCTGCGGCACAGCAAGAAGTCGTCGAAGCCTTCCTCGCAGCCGCGCGCGAGGGCGACTTCGATGCCCTCGTCGCCCTGCTTGATCCCGAGATCGTGCGCCGTGAAGACACGGGCAGCGGAACCATCGTCGAGCTTCGTGGCGCTGAGAACATCGCCAGCACAGCGATGGCGTTCGCGCAGCTCGGCCTCGTCGTGCGGCACGCGCTCATCAACGGCTCGGCCGGCTGGGTGGCACTGCGCGATGGGAAGGTCCACGCGATCGCCGCCCTCACGCTGAAGAACGGGCGGATCAGGACCATCGACGTCCTCCTCGACCCGGCACGACTGGCCCGGGTCGACCTTGCGGCGCTCGACCGCCGCACCCTTTCTGACCTCTGATCAGTTAGCAGCAGGCGTCGCCCTGCCACGCCTCTCGGCCCTCATAAACGGCGAGGCCGGCGATCAGCAATCCGACCATCGGGTCGAGCCACCATGCGTCGAACAGCGCGTTGCCCACCAAGCCGACCAGCAGAGCAGCGGCGAGGTAGGCGCACAGGAGGTTCTGCTTGCCCTCGCTAGCGGTCGCAGACGACGCGATCTTTGAGCCGATCCTCTGTTTGGCCCTGCCGAGGAACGGCATCACGACGAGGCTCGACGCTGCAAGCGCCATCCCGACGATGGAAGTGTCTGGATGGGACCCGTTCACGAGCGTCCGAATCGACTCGCCCGCTACGTAAGGAGCAAGGATGAAGAACTGGATGGCGACTAGCTTCTGAGCGCGATCCTCGGCGCGGTGAGAGAGCGTCCGCCAGCCGGTGAACCGCCACACGATCACCACCGACGCGAATCCTTCGATGGCCGAATCCAGGCCGAACCCGATCAGGGCGATGGACCCGGCCACAATGCCCGCGGCGATGGCGACGATGCCCTCAACCGCCATGTAACCGAGGCTCGCCCAAGACAACCACTTGGCCCGCCGCGCGAGGCGCAGATAGTCGGACGAGCCGTGCGCGATGATTTGGACGGCCTCCACGTAGTCCTACGGGCCCAGGTCGTCAACGAGGTCATGGATGCGCGCCGCGATGTCATCGCGAATCGCACGCACCTGGTCGAGTGCAGGCCTTTGGGGTCAGGCAGATCCCAGTCGATGTAGCGCTTGCCGGGGATGAAGGGGCACTCGTCGCCGCATCCCATCGTCACAATCACATCGGCCTGCTCCGCCATTTCGCGGCTCAGCAGCTTTGGACGCTCCTTACTCACATCGATGCCAAGCTCGCCCATCGCCTCCACGACCTCGGGGTGGACGTGCTCGGCGGGGTCCGTGCCCGCGGACTCAGCCTCGTGTCTGCCGGCCGAGGCGCGCTCGAACAGGGCGCGGCTCATCTGAGAGCGCCCGGCATTGTGGAGACAGACGAAAAGCACACGGGCCATCTAGACGTCCTGAACATTGGCACGGCCTCGCACGGCTGCGGCTCACAGAGAGTCGAGCGGCACTCCGACGATGTTGAGCCGCCTGGAAAGGCCCGACAGCGCGAAGTCACGGATCTCGTCGGAGCTCGCGCCGAGCGCGTCCCAGTCGGTGCCCTCGCGGTCCGGCGGAGTGAGCGCCTGTGCCACCGCGGGTAGTAGGGCGCGGAGTGTTTGGCGGACGTTGTCGCCGAAGGCGGGGTCGTCGCGGACCGCCTCGCGCAGGAACCAGGTGCCGTAGGCGATGTGCCGCTGCTCGTCGTGATGGATCTTGGAGTAGCCCTCGACGAACCCGGCAAGCTGCGACTCACGCTCCAGGTACCGCGCGATGAAGTTGAACGCGGTCAGCCCGAGCGTGCCCTCGATGACCACGTGGTAGGTCGTGACGAAGTCGACCTTTGCGCCTCGGTCCGCCGGAGCGCCGACGAGCCGCTCATGGGCACCGACCAGCGCCTTGTCGAAGATCTCGGAGAAGGCCGGGGAGAGCTGCTTACGCGCACGCTCGACGTGGGCGCTGATCGTCTGCGGGTCCGCGATGACCTCGTCCTGGAAGCGGGCGTAGAACTGCATGTGGCGCGCCTCGTCCACCTGCTGCGTGGCGAGGAAGGTCGCTTCCTCCTCGGTTCCGTAGGCGCCCACGAGCCCCGAGAACTTCGTGGTGATGCGTTCCTCGGCGACCATCAGCGAGGACAGCGCCCAGTGAACGAGCGCACGGTCCTCGCCGGTCATGTCCTTCCACCCCGCCGCGTCCGCCGTGAGATCGATCGCGAACGGGCTCCACTGCTCGTCCTCCCAGTGGCGGTAGAGCGTCTGCGGATCGTGGAGGTGCACGTCCCGTTCCGTGCGCGCCATCCACGGCAGGCTATCCATTGACAGCTATCAGTTCAATCGATATACATAGATAGATGACTGTCGATCTGGAGCTTGCCCCGAAGCAGAAGCGCGCCGCGGGGCAGGCGTGCTGCGAGCCGGTCGTCTACCCGGATGTCGAGCGCAAGCAGGCCGAGCGCCTGGCCCGCCGCGCAAAGGCGCTCGGCGATCCCGTCCGCTTGCAGCTCGTGGACGTGCTGCGAAAGCACGCCGGCAAGGTCTGCGTGTGCGAGTTGGTCCCGCTGTTCGACTTGGCCCAGCCGACGGTGTCCCACCACCTCAAGGTCCTGCGCGAGGCCGGAATCGTCGGCTCCGAGCGGCAGGGCCTCTGGGCCTACTACTACGTCGTCCCCGATGCACTTGAGGAGCTTTCCGAATGGCTGAGCTGACCGACACCGACATCCGCGATCGAGTCCGCGAGCGTTACGCGGCGGCTGCAACTGCGGCGGCCACGGATATCAACTCGGGCTGCTGCGGCGGCGCCGAAACCTTCGCCGGATGCGGCCAAGACATGGCCCCGACCGACAAGCAGGGCAACGAGGTCTTCGGCGCCAGCCTCTACGACGGTGAGGGTGACGCCGCCCCGAAGGCTGCGGTTGAGGCGTCACTTGGCTGTGGAGTTCCCACGGCCGTGGCCGATCTGCACCAGGGCGAGACGGTTCTCGACCTCGGCTCGGGGGCGGGCGCGGACGTGCTGATCTCCGCGCGTCGGGTCGGGCCGAGCGGGAAGGCGATCGGTCTGGACATGACCGACGAGATGCTGGAGCTGGCGCGTGCCAACGCCGCAGAGGCCGGCGTCGAGAACATCGACTTCGTCAAGGGCTACATCGAGCAGATCCCGCTGCCCGACGACTCAGTTGACGTGGTGCTTTCCAACTGTGTGATCAACCTGTCCGGCGACAAGGGCAAGGTCCTGCGGGAGGCCGCGCGGGTGCTGCGTCCGGGCGGACGCTTCGCAGTCTCCGACGTGATCGCCGACGACAACATGGACGCCGCCACCCGCTCGGACATGGAGCAGTGGACCGGGTGCGTCGCAGGAGCGCTGACCCGCGGGCAGTTCGAGGCCGCGCTCGCCGACGCCGGTCTGGTGGACCTCGAGATCCGCGAGACGCACCGGGTCCATGAGCACGCCTTCTCGGCGATCATTCGCGCCCGGAAGCCCACGCCGGCCTGAGTGCGTGTGACCAGCGACGGCAGGGCGTACCCAGCCCTGAGCGCGAGCGACGCCGGCCCCGCGACCTCCGGCGTGACAGCCCGGCGCTCTAACCTAGCTGCGCCGGCTGGCTGAACTGCCGCGTCCCGCGCGAGTTGGCCCACGGCCACGGCATCAACCGACGCTGCTTCGCATGGAAAGCGGGAGCGGCCGCGACGCGCCCGAGTCAATTGGTGCTCCGGGAGGCTGCGCGGTACTCGTCGTCGCTGACGTGCTCGCCCCAAGTCACAGGGGTGCCAGAGTCATCGTTCTGCTGCATGGCGAGGTGGGCCATGAACCGGCCGGGCGCGGCGCCGTGCCAGTGGTTCTCTCCGGGCTCGAAGAACACGCGGTCACCGGGACGGATGACCTCGACCGGTCCGCCCTCGCGCTCGCAGAGTCCGATGCCTTCGGTGACGAAGATCGTCTGTCCGTGGGGATGGGTGTGCCAAGCGGTGCGGGCGCCGGGCGTGAAATGCACGAGCGCTGCGGCAAATGTCGAGGTTCCGGCGGGTGCCGCGACGTTGTCGATGTAGACGTCGCCGGTGAACCAGTCGGCCGGGCCCTTTTGGGTGTCGATGCTGCTGGGGGTGATCTGCATGGGTTCCTCTCGGGGTTAGGCGGTCTGGCCGCCGTCGACGACCATCGCGTGGCCGATCGTGAAGGCCGCTTCGTCTGAGCAGAGCCAGAGCACGGCGGCGGCGATCTCTTCGGGCTTGCCCATCCGGCCGACGGGCTCCTGGGCGATGACCGCGGCGCGGCCTTCGTCGGTGTCGCCGGTGAAGCGGCGCATCATTTCGGTATCGATGATGCCGGGGCAGATGGCGTTGATGCGGATGCCCTGCGCGGCGTAGTCGAGGGCGGCCGACTTCGTCAGACCGATCAGCCCGTGCTTGGTCGCCGCGTAGGCCGCCTGCCCGGCGAAGCCCTTGACGCCCGCGCCCGAGGATGTGTTGACGATCGCGCCGCCGCCCTGGCCAAGCATCAGCTCAATCTCGGCCTTCATGGCGACGAACGCCCCGCGCAGGTTGACCGCCACAAGCCGGTCCCACTCGTCGTCGGTTATGTCGTGCGCGGGCTTGATGGGCTGCTCGATACCGGCGTTATTGAACGCGATGTCGAGCCGGCCGAACCGGTCGACTCCAGCCTCCAGTGCCGAGACGATGTCCCCGGTACGCGTCACGTCGCACGTCACCGCGAGGGCTTGGCCGCCCGCCTGTTCGATCAGCCGCGCAGTCTCGTCGTTGCCTTCTGTGGCCACGTCGGCGACAACGACGCTGGCGCCCTCGCTGGCGAAGGCCAGCGCGGTGGCACGGCCGATGCCGGTGGTCGCTCCGGTGACGAACGCGACCTTGCCGGTGAACCGGGTCATGGCGTCAGCAGCGTCTTGATGGCCTCGCGCTGATCCATCGCTCGGTAGCCGTCGGCGGCCTTCTCAAGAGGCAGCTGAAGGTCGAAGACCTTGCCCGGGTCGATCTGTCGGGTCCAGATCAGATCGATCAGCTCAGGTAGGAACTGGCGGACCGGCGCGGGGCCCCCATGGACGTGCGCGAGACTCCAGAACAGGTCCATGCCGTCGATGGCGACGCCATGAGCGACGCCGACGAAGCCGACGTGGCCGCCCGGTCGCGCTGCGTGAAGGGCCTGGTTCATGGACTCCTGGGTGCCGACGGCTTCGACGACGGAGTGGGCGCCGACGCCGTCAGTCAGCTCCTCGATCGCGGCGACGCCCTCGTCGCCGCGCGTCTCGACGACGTCTGTGGCGCCGAACTCGCGCGCCAGACGCTGTCGGGATTCGTGGCGGCTCATGGCGATGATCCGCTCCGCCCCGAGTTGCTTGGCCGCCAGCACGGCGAGCAGCCCGACAGCTCCGTCACCGACGACAGCGACGGTCTTACCTGGCCCGGCTTCCGCGGCGACGGCGCCGAACCAGCCGGTGCCGAGGACGTCAGAGGCGGCGACGAGACTGGGGACGAGGTCGTCGGAGGGGACGTCGGGGGTAGCGACGAGGGTGCCGTCGGCCAGGGGGACTCGCAGCAGGTCTGCCTGGGCGCCCAGAGCGCCCATCGGGACGCGGTCAACGCACGCGCTCTGGTAGCCGGCGCGACAGACCGGGCAGGTGTTGTCAGACGCCCAGAACGAGCCAACGACGAACTGGCCGGGCTCGAGGCTGTGGACGCCGGCTCCGACCTCTTCGACGATTCCGGCGTACTCATGGCCCATCACCATCGGCCATCCGGCGCCTTCGACGCCGATGCCGCGGTAGGGCCAGAGGTCCGAGCCGCAGACACACGCGGCGGAGACGCGGATGATCGCGTCGGTCGGTTCGATGATCTCCGGCGCGTCGCGCTCCTCAACGCGGACGTCGCCGGGAGCGTGCATGACTGCGCCACGCATCAGGCCGCCACCTTCGAGTCGTCGTGGGCGAGATTGGTCGACAGCTCGCGGTGGGCCTCGACCTGCTCCAGGAGAAGGCGGGCCTTGCGTTCGACACCCCCGACAGCGTCCTCACCGGCCACCCAGCGCTGCGGCGGATTGTCTGAGTCAGCCAGGCCGATTAGTGCGTTGGCGAGCTTGGCCGGGTCGCCGGCCTGCTGGCCGTTCATGCCATGCCAGAAAGATGACATCGCCGTGTTGGCCTCGGCGTAGTCGTCGAGCGACAGCTCGCCGAAGGTGGTCGACTCCGGCTGAAGCAGCTCCGTCCGGAAGAAGCCGGGCTCGACGATCATCGTGGCGATGCCGAAGGGCTCGACCTCGCCAGCCAGGCTTTCCATCCAGCCCTCCAGGGCGAACTTCGACGCGGAGTAGGCCGAGCCCGACGCGTTTCCCGCGATCCCGGCCCCCGAGGAGATTGAGATCACCAGGCCGGAGCGCTGCTTGCGCATGACCGGCAGCACGGCGCGGGTGACGTTCATCGGGCCGAAGAAGTTGGTCTCGATCTGATCGCGAACCTGCTGGGTCGACAGCTCCTCGAAGAACCCGGCGAGGAAGCTCCCGGCGTTGTTGACGAGGACGTCGATGCCACCGAAGCGGTCGACCGCGGCGGCGACGGCCTCTTCGACGCGGTGGGGATCGGTCTGGTCGAGGCGAGTTACGAGCAGCGCGTCGTAGTCGCCGATGGCATTGGTCACAGCGTCGGGGTTGCGGCCAGTAGCGACGACGTTGTGGCCGGCGGCCAGAGCGGCCTTGGCGAACTCGACGCCCATGCCCCGTCCGGCACCGGTGATCAGCCAGGTCTTGATCTTCTCTGTCTCAGTCATCCTGGAAACGGTAGATCTGCGGAGAGCCGATAAGGGGGTGCTGTGAGCCCCTCCCTACTCCAGCCGGGGTAGCCTCGGGCGCGTGGACCGCCGCGGTGAGATTCGTGACTTCCTCGTCTCGCGCCGCGCCAAGGTCACCCCCGAGGACGTCGGCCTTTGGGTCATCGAAGGCCGCCCTCGCCGGGTTCCCGGACTTCGGCGCGAAGAGGTCGCCGACCTCGCTGGCGTCAGCGCCGACTACTACACCCAGCTCGAACGCGGAGACATCGCCGGCGCCTCCGACAGTGTCCTGCACGCCGTGGCCCGCGCGCTCCGCTTAGACGACGCCGAAAGGCTGCACCTATTCGATCTCGCGCGCCCCGGCGCCGTGCCGTTAGCGGCCGCCGCCGACGTCATCCGGCCCAGCGTGCAGCGCACCCTCGACGCGTTCACCGAAGGCATGGCGTTGGTGCGCAACCGGCGCTGGGACTATCTCGCCGCCAACGCGTTGGGCTGCGCCGTCTACGAAGAGATCTTCGACGGCCGCAAAGGCCCGCCGAACCATGTCCGCTACGTCTTCCTCGACGACCGCGCGCGGACATTCTTCGACGACTGGCCCGCGGTCGCCAGGGACACTGCCCGCATCCTTCGCTCGGAGGCGGGGCGAGACGTACAGGATTCTGGCCCCGCCGAACTCATCGAAGAACTCTCCGAAACCAGCGCGGAGTTCCGCGACGCCTGGGCCCAGCACGACGTTCGACTTCCGGCATCCGGCCGCCACCTGTTTCATCACGCCCGCGTCGGCGACCTCGACCTCGTCTTTGAGGCCGCTGCTCTGCGGGCCGATCCAGGCCTCACGCTCCTGCTGGCCACCACAGAACCGGGGTCACCTACGGAGAGGGCACTGGCTGAGCTTCGGGACCCATCTGACTGACGGCTTTCGCTTTGGACGACAAGCAGAAGTGGGGCAACCGATAGCTCCGGGTCTCGATCCACTCGGGCGACGGACATGGGGAAGTCCGTGGGGAAGTCGCCAGCGGTCCCGAGCGGCTTCCAGCGGATTGAGGACTTCCCCATAGCTTCCCCACCGCTGCTCGAGGCCCGCTCTACAGGCCGAGAACGGCTCAGGAATCAGCGCGAGCGACGGGACTCGAACCCGCGACCTCCGGCGTGACAGGCCGGCGCTCTAACCAACTGAGCTACGCCCGCTTGAGCGAGTGACGAGCATAGCGCGAGCCGTCGGGGCCTCCCGCAAGGACAGAGGCGTTCCGGAGCGAATCCTTCAAGCGATCCTGTCGGCGCTTCTGATGCTGCGGCGGGTGGAACGCGCGCTCGCGTACGCGCGGCGCGAGGGGGA
>Ga0126308_10000460_pt1 | contig 13519 bp, 9 predicted proteins | sample Plot55_FD_92533 | JGI IMG/M metagenome (GOLD analysis project Ga0126308, IMG submission 92533) | Serpentine soil microbial communities from UC McLaughlin Reserve, CA, USA - Plot55 | ecosystem: Environmental > Terrestrial > Soil > Grasslands | place: USA: UC McLaughlin Reserve, Lake County... | reverse complement strand
TGGCGAGTTCCCGATGCCGCGCCCGACGCCGCCGGGCGTCGACAGCACCGCCGGTGACAGCGCGCGCCGTTCGGGACGCGTCATGCGCCCGGCGCCCGAGACGAAGATCGAGTGGACGACGCTGCGCCGGCGCACGCGGCAGGTGACGCGGATGCCGTTCGCCGTCTCGTCGTACGACGTCGCGCCGGACGGCCGCACAGTCGCGTTCGTGACCAGCGAGCCGGCGGGGCTGCGCAACGTCGCGGTGGTCTACACCGTCCAGCCCGACGGGCGGCGGCTCACCCGCGTCGCCTCGGGCTCGGCCGGCGGCGCCGGCGATGACGACGGCCCGCCGGCGGTGGGGGGCGGCTTCGGCGGCGGGATCAGCGGCCTCACCTACGCGAGGGACGGCCGGACGATCTACTTCCGCGAGTCGAACGGCGTCTACGCGGTGCCGGTCGCGTCGTCAGGCGCCGGCGCGATGATGGCGTCGGCCGCGGCCGGGGGCGGCGCGGCGCGCGAGGGGGCGCGGCGCCGGATCAACTTCACCGCCAAGGTGCGCATCGACCGCCCGGCGGAGTGGGCGCAGATGTTCGGCGACGCCTGGCGGACGATGAAGTACCGCTTCTACGACCCGAAGATGCACGGGCGCGACTGGGACGCGATGCGCGCCAGGTACGAGCCGCTGGTGCAGTACGCAGGGGACCGGCAGGAGGTGCTGAACATCGTCAACGAGATGATCGGGGAGCTGAACGCGTCGCACACCGGCGCGGCGCCGCCGCCGGGGGAGCGGCGCCCCGGCGCGGTCTCCACCGGGCACCTGGGGCTGGAGCTGGAGCCTGACGAGGGCGCCGGGCGCTACCGCGTCGCGCACGTCTACGAGGACGGGCCGGCGGACAAGGACTGGGTGCGGGTGAGCGCCGGCGACTACCTGATCGCGATCAACGGCCGCCCGGTGAAGGCGGGGGACAACTACTGGGCGCTGCTCAACAACCGGCTGAACCGCAAGGTCGAGGTCACCTTCAGCAACAAGCCCACGCCCGACGGCGCCTGGAAGACGCGCATCGAGCCGGTGACGCAGGCGGCGCAGGGCCAGCTCCGCTACGAGCGGTGGGTGAAGCAGCGCCGCGAGATGACCGCGAAGCTCGGCGGCGGCCGCGTCGGCTACCTGCACATCCAGGCGATGAACGCGCCGTCGCTGCGCCGCTTCGAGAAGGAGCTGCGCGAGAACCGCGACAAGGACGCCCTGGTGATAGACCAGCGGTGGAACGGCGGCGGCAACATCGAGCAGGAGCTGCTCGCCATCCTCGTCCAGCGGCAGTACCAGGTCTGGCAGCCGCGCGGCACCGAAGAGACGACGCGGCCGATGGCGGGCTTCTTCGGCCCCAAGGTGGTGCTCCAGAACTTTCGCTCGGGGTCCAACGCCGAGATGTTCCCGGCCGGCTTCAAGGCGCTCGGCCTCGGCAAAACGGTCGGCACGCCGACGGCGGGCGCGGTGATCGGCACCGGCAGCTACACGCTGATCGACGGCTCCACCGTGCGCACGCCGGGCACCGGCGTCTACCTCGCCGACGAGAAGCACACGAACATGGAGAACTACGGCGTCCCGCCCGACATCCTCGTCGACAACACTCCCGAGGACAACCTCGCCGGCCGCGACCGCCAGCTCGAGGCGGCGGTGCAGCAGCTGCTGAAGGAGCTCGAGGCGAAGGGGCCGAAGGTGAAGACGAACTAGAAAGGCAATTGCGAGGTGCGAGTTGCGAGATGCGAGAGGGGCCCCGGGAAGCTTCTACTGGCTTCCCGGGGCCCCTCTCGCATCTCGCAACTCGCACCTCGCATCTTTCCGCCATGCCTTCCCCGTCCTCGACGCGCGCCACCACCGCCCTGCTCTGGCTCGGCGCCGTCGCCGTCGTGCTCGCCGCGGTGCCGTACAGGCAGTTCGACCTCGACCGGTTCCTGGTGCCGAAGGAGCTGGTGCTGCACGCGGTGGCGCTGGTGGGGGCGTTCCTCTGCGTCGCGGGCGCGCGGCGGCTGACGCCGGCGCCGATCGACCTGCTGCTCGGGCTGTACGTCGGGCTGAGCGCAGTGTCGGTGGGGTTCGCGGCGAACTGGTGGCTCGGCGCGCGGGCGTTCGGCGTGACCTTCTCCGGCGCGCTCGTCTTCTGGGTGGCGCGCGCGCTCGCGCGGGCGGGGCGGTCGCGCGCGGTGCTCGGCGCGGTGGCGGCGGCGGCGGTGGTCGGCGCGGCGACGTCGCTGGCGCAGGCGTACGGCGTCGACTCGGACTACTTCAGCATCAACCGCGCGCCGGGCGGGACGTTCGGGAACCGCAACTTCGTGGCGCACGTGGCGGCGATCGCGCTGCCGGTGGTGATCCTGTGCGCGCTCGAGGCGCGGCGGGGGCTGGGGTTCCTGCTCTGGGCGGCCGGCGGGACCGCGCTCGCGGCGGTGCTGGTCCTCTCGCGCTCGCGCGGGGCGTGGCTCGCGGCGGCGGTCTCGCTAGGCGCGGCGGCGCTCGCCGGGCTGCTGGCGCGCCGGCGGTGGCTGGACGCGACGCGCGGGCGGCGCCTCGTGTCGCTCGGCGGCATCGCGGCGGCGGGGGTGACGGCGGCGCTCGCGCTCCCGAACGCGCTGGAGTGGCGGAGCGACTCCCCGTACCTCGACTCGGCGCGCGACCTGGTGAACTACCGCGAGGGGAGCGGGCGCGGGCGGCTGGTGCAGTACCAGAACACCCTGCGCATGGCGGTCGCGCACCCGCTGCTCGGCGTGGGGCCGGGGAACTGGTCGGCGGCGTACCCGAAGTACGCCTCGCGCAACGACCCCTCGCTCGATCGCGACGACGGCCTCACCGCGAACCCCTGGCCGAGCAGCGACTGGGCGGCGTTCCTCGCCGAGCGCGGGCTGCCCGCCACCGCGCTGCTGGTGCTGACGATGCTCGCCCTCGGCGGCGGCGCGGTGCGCGGCTGGCTCGGCGCGGACGACCCCGGGGAGGTGCTCGCGGCGCTGGCGCTGGGGGCGACGCTGCTCGCCGCGGTCGTGGTCGGCGCCTTCGACGCGGTGCTGCTGCTCCCGGCGCCGGCGCTCCTGACCTGGGCCACGCTCGGTGCCCTGGCGCCGCTGCCCGCCGCGCGCCGCGGCATCGCGCTCGGGCCCGACGGCCGCGGGTGGGTGGCGGCGGCGCTGGTGCTGGTGGGCGGGCTGCTGGTGCTGCGGAGCGCCACCCAGATCGGCGCGATGGCCTACGCCAACGACGCCACCGGCAGCGCCCGCATGGAGCGCGCGGCGCGGCTCGACCCCGGCAGCTACCGCGTCCGCATCCGCCTCGCCCGCCTCTACCGCGACCGCGGCAACTGCGCCAAGGCCCGCCCCCACGCCCTGGCGAGCCGCAATCTGCTGCCTAACGCTCCCGAGCCGAGGCGCATCCTCTCCCAGTGCGGCTATCGTGAGCGGGGAAGGTGACCGGGGCGTACACGGATGAACACGGATGAACACGGATAGGGGCACGGATGAACGCGGATACACCCTGTCGGGCAGTATCCGCGTTCATCCGTGCTTCTATCCGTGTTCATCCGTGGTAAGCTTTTGCTCTTGCTCTTGCTCTTCCCCTGCCGCCCGCAGCACCGCCGCCACCACCGCGCGGATGTCGTCGTCGGTCGTGCGGAAGCCGAGGGGGCAGATGCGCATCGAGAAGGCGCCGCGGAGGCGGGTGGAGGAGATCAGGAAGCGGCCGGTGGCGTTGACGCGGGCGTTGATGCGCTCGTTCAGCGCGTCGAGCTCGGCGCCCTCCTGGCCCCAGCCGCGGGCGCGGAAGCAGAGGACGGCGAGCCGCGCCGGCGACAGGACCTCGAGCGCGGGCTCGGCGCGCACCAGCCGTTCGGCCAGCTCGGCGCGGGCGATGCCGCGCTCGATCTCGGCGGCGATGGCGTCGGTGCCGAAGTAGCTCACGGCGAGCCAGACCTTGAGGGCGCGGGCGTAGCGGGTGAGCTGCCCGCCGTAGTCGGCGAAGTTCACCTCCTGGTCCTCGGGCGCGCGCTCCACGTCGCGCAGGTACTCCGGGGTGACGCGATAGGCCGCGCCCAGCGCGCGCGGGTCGCGCGCCAGGAGGCAGCCGCACTCGAACGGCACGAACAGCCACTTGTGCGGGTCGAGCGTGATCGAGTGCGCGCGCTCGATCCCGGCGAGCGCCGCGCGGCCGCGGCCGGTGAGCGCGGCGAAGCCGGCGTAGGCCGCGTCCACGTGCATCCACAGCCCCTCGCGCTCGCACAGGTCGGCCACCTCGCCCAGCGGGTCCACGGCGCCGGTGTTGGTGGTCCCGGCGGTGGCGACGACGGCGAACGGGATGAGCCCCGCCTCGCGGTCGCGCCAGACGGCCTCGGCGAGCGCGTCCACGCGCAGGCAGTAGTCGTCGTCGGTCGGGATCGCGGCGACCTGCTCGCGCGGGACGCCGGCGATCCAGGCCGCGCGCTCCACCGAGCTGTGCGCCTGCTCCGAAGTGTAGAGCGCCAGCCGGCCGATCTCGCGCGGCGCGGCGTGGATCGCCGCGTGGCGGGCGGCGACGATCGCCGTGAGCGTGGCCGCCGAGCCGCCCGAGGTCAGGATGCCGCCGGCGCCGGCCGGCATCCCGAGCCAGCCGCGCATCCAGTCGAGCACCGTCATCTCGACCTCGTTAGGCCCGGCCGCCACCGTCCAGACGCCGGCGAAGAAGTTGTGTCCGGTCGCCAGCCAGTCGCCGAGCACGCCGGGGAAGGTGGGGCAGCCGGGGACGAAGCCCATGAACCCGGGGTGCGGCTCGCGCGCGTGCAGCGGGAAGACGTCCGCGCGCAGCCGCGCCAGCAGCGTCTCGAAGTCGGTGCCCCGCTCGGGGGGCGGTCCGCCGATGCGGCCGCGCGTCTCGCCGCGCGGCGCGGCCGCGCGCACCGGCTGCTCGCGCAGCGTCGCCAGGTGCTCGGCCACCACGTCGGCGACGCGGCGGCCGAGGCGGCGCATGGTGTCGTGGTCGAGGTCGAGTGGGGAAGAGCTCATCCCGCGAAGATACAGGGTGCGAGTTGCGAATTGCGAGTTGCGAGACGTGCCCCGGGACGCCAAGAGCCTCCCGGGGCACGTCTCGCAACTCGCAATTCGCAACTCGCACCGCCGTTCTACCGAATGTCGAAGTCGTTCTCCCCCGGCGGCATCCACGGCCGCCGGTCGCAGATCAGCTCTTCGATGTCGGCGCCGGCGAGGGAGCCCGCGGTCATCACGCTGTTCCACGGCGCCGGGAGCTTGACCGGAATCGGGTTGGGGCGGAGCGTGCCGTCGTAGTTTACGGAGAAGAGCTTCCCCACTCCGTCGCTCTTGCTCCACAGCATGTTGTCGCCGAACCGATCGCTGGCCACGTCCTGCGCGAGCTGCAGGCTCATCGCGTAGTGGCCGTACAGCGGGTCGCTCGGGTCGTTCGGGTTGGCGGGGCCGTAGCTGTCGACGTCGAGCACCGTGCCCGTGCCGGTGAGGTCGAGGTTCATCACGACCGCGCGGTTGTCGGTGTTGCTCGTCCAGAGCAGCCGAAACGTCGCCGGTCGCGGCCACCAGCTGGTGTAGTAGTCCGAGCCGCGGCGGAAGTCGCGCGGCGTGTAGCCGGGCTGCGAGAGCTGGAGGGTGTGGGTGCCGAGCACCACGCCCTGGTCATCCAGCTCCCAGTACTCCGGGTAGTTGCCGGCCTTGTAGAACAGCACGTAGTAGTGCCGGTACGCGTCGATGGGCGCCGGGCAGTCGGCGTCGTCCACCACGGCGACGCTGACCGCGGTGTAGCCCCGCGGGTGGATGAGGGTCGTCCGGCGGGTCACGTTTCCCAGGTCGTCCAGCGTCCACAGCTCGGCGGTGCTGGTAGCGGCGTTGATGATGAGCTCCCGCCTGGTCCAGAGCATCTTGTTGCCGGCCACGCTCACGGGGGTCCACGTGCCGTTGAGCGCGTTGTAGGTGAGAACCTTCGTGATCGAGACCACGTTGGTGGTGAGGTCGAGCTTCGAGAGGACGGCCTGGCTCGTCCGCTTCCACATCACCCACTTGAGGTGCGGCGCGGTGTACTGCGAGGCCGGGTTCAGGCTGGCGCGGGCCTCGATGCCGGCGGGGCGGCTCGCGTGAGGCGGCGCGGCGGGCTCGTCGCAGGCGGCCGCCGGGGCGAGGACGAGGAGGGCGAGCGGAAGGGGGCGGTACCTGGTCGGGCGGCAGGCGGCGGGATTCGACATGGCGAACACCTCGTGCTCGGGAGGAGGCGTGGAGCGGGGCTCTCATCCGAGCAACGGAGGGATCGCGGGGTTCATCTCACGCCGGCATCGCCCCGCATGATGGTCTGGGACCCGTTCCAGCTCTCCCCCGGCGACAGCTCGCGCGGCTTCCCGACGAGCGCCGCCTCGACGCACAGCATCTTCGTGTACTCGTCGGCGCCGAGGTCGGCGAGCGCGGCCGCCTTCTCGGGCCCGGGGTTCCAGACGACGACGTCCGGAAAGCCCGCGGACTCGACGCGGACCGTCCGGCCGGCCGCGGCCGAATCGACCACCCGAAGCGCGCTCGGCGCGTCGAGGTAGATCCGGTCGACCTCGCCGTCGAACGCGACGGCGCGCTCCTCGTCGACCACGGTGGTGCGGCCGGCGGTCTTGTCGATGTAGCGCACGCCCTCCAGCCCCTCGACGACGGCCTGGCGCACGTCGGCGACGCGCAGGTAGCTGTGCAGGGCGCCGGTGAAGCGGAGCGGGCCGTCGCCGACGTTCTCGAGCAGGAGGGCCAGCTGCAAGGCGCTCTGCGTGAGCCGCACCTCGTAGTGCAGCGCGAAGGCGTGCGGCCAGACCCCGCGCGTGTCCGGCGTGTCGCGCAGCGTCAGACGCGCGCCGGCGCTCTCGCCCGGCGCGTGCGACCAGCTGTCGGCGAGCTCCCACTCCAGCGTCCGCGCGAAGCCGTGCTTCGGCAGCGGCCCCAGCCCGGCGAACTGCGGGAAGATCACCGGCACGCCGCCGCGGATCGCGATGCCGCGGCGGAACTCGGAGCGCGGGCTGAGGTAGAGCAGCTCCTCCGCCCCCGCCTCGGGCACGTACGACACGACGTGCGCCCCGTGCAGGCACACCACCGCCCGCGCCCCGTTCGGCAGCGAGAGCTCCACCGCCGGGAGGCCGCCGGGCCCCGCCACGCGACGGGCCGTGCCTAACGGCCGGGGGTCAGTCACGCCGCAGCTCCGCGCGCCCGCCGAGCTGCGCGCGCAGCATCTCGCGCAGCGCCATCACGTCCGCGTCCCCCGCCACCAGCGCGCGCTTCGGCAGGTAGAACGCCTGGACGCGCGAGCGGAAGACGAGGAAGAAGTCCGGCGTCTCGACCGCCTTGGTGACCTCGCCCCAGCGCAGCTCCCCGCCGAAGAGGCGCGTGCTGGCGCGCACCCCGTCGTGGCCGATCGAGACGAGCTGCTCGTCGTCCGCGGCGCCGCGCGGCGCGCCGCCGTAGGCGAGCCAGAGCGCGCTCACCGGCACCAGCAGCGCGGCCAGCACTACCGGCGCCAGCGTCCACGCCAGGAAGCCGACGTCCACCGCCTCCCACCCGCCCCGCTCCCACTGGCGCACGAACAGCGGCCCCCCATTGAGCGCCGCGATCACGAGGAACGAGATGTAGAGCGGCCACAGCGGCAGCCCGCGCCGCGCGATCTGGGTGAGCGCGCGGTAGGCCTCGCGCGGCTCCCAGCGGAATCGCGCGGCGACGGGGAGCGCCGCCTGGTGCTGGGCGCTCAGCGCGCGGCCCTCGCGGGACGAGCACTGCGCTTGCCGTTGCGGCTCGCGCCCCGCGTCGCGGTGCGCTTCGCCGGGCGCTTCGCCGACCGCTTCGCCGTGCCGCGCTTCGCGCGCCTGGGCGGGCGCGGGCTGTCGAGCAGCACGCCGCGGCAGCGCCGGGTCCCGCAGCGGCAGGCGTAGCGCTCGTGCCACTCGGACCGGAAGCGCCCGGTGCGCACGAGGTGGTAGTCGTAGGTGAGCTCGTCCCCTTCGGGGATGTCCTTGATCGCCTCGATGAACACTCGGCCGTCCTCGACCACCGAGCGGCAGTTCGGCGCGCAGGAGTGGTTGATGAAGCGTGACGCGTTCCCCCGCACGCCGCCGTCGATGACGGTCTCCTCGTCCACGTTGAAGAGCAGCGTGTGCACGTGCTCCATGTCGTCGTCGTTGTAGCGCTCGTCCCCCTCCTCGGGCGTGATCCGCTCGCCGACGTACTCGATGATCCGCGCCCCCTTCGGGATCGGCCGCCGCGCGAACACCCCGCGCCCGGCGATCGGCGACCTGCGTACGACCCACGCCCGACCGTCCACCTTGCCGTTCTTCTCAGTCATCGTGAAAAATGCGAGATACGAGATACGAGAGCAGCGATTCGCGATTCGCGATTCGCGAAGGGCCCCGGGATGCTCATTATAGCGTCCCGGGGCCCTTCGCGAATCGCGAATCGCGAATCGCTGCTCTCGTATCTCGTATCTCCTATCTTCTCAACAGTCCGTACTCCGCCGCCGCTCTGATGGCCGGCAGCCGCTCCACGCTGGCGCCGAAGCCCCAGAGCTGGACGAAGCCGGAGCCCGGGCGGTCGGGGCGGAAGAGCTGGACCCAGGCCGAGGCCTTGTGGAGCTGCTCGTCGACCGCCAGCGTCTGCGAGACGGCGCTCGTGTCGAGCGGGAAGCGGCCGCGGACCCAGCCGCCGAGTCCCCAGCGGCGCCCGGCCTCGGTGGTGCGCGCGGGGTTCTCGTCCCAGTCGCGCGTGGCCGAGGAGACGCCGATCAGCTTCTCCCCGCGCGTGAGGTCCGTCGCGGCCAGCTTGCCGGTCGAGTCGAAGACCTCCCACGCGACCGGGCCGCCGAGCCAGACGACCTTGCCGCCGGCGTTCAGGTAGCGGCGGAAGAGCACCGTGTCCGCGGCGACCGGCGCCACCGACCGGGGCAGCGCGTCGATCGCGAACACGACCGCGCTGGGCACGCCGTCGGCGATGCGGTCGCCCATGAAGCGCGCGAGCGACGCCGAGCCGAGGGGCTCGTAGCCCAGCTCGCGGAAGTAGGCGAAGGCGAGCGGCCCGCCGGCCGCCGACAGCTCGTTGGTGAGCGTGGAGTCGTAGAAGACGGCGAGGCGCGGGACCACCGGGCTCGCCTCGTGGACCGCGTACACGCTCCCGCCTTCGGTCCCCACGTACAGCTCGCCGTCGGCCGCGACCGGCGACGACAGGATCGCCTCGTCCAGGCGGAGCCGCCAGCGCTCCGCGCCGGTCGCCGCGTCGAGCGCGAGCAGGTCGCCGACCGCCGCGCTCGTGCGCATCGTGCCGACGACCAGCGCGTCGCCGACGAGCAGCGGCGACGAGATCACGTTCGCCCCGGTCTCCAGCCGCCAGACGTCCTTCCCGGTCTGCGCCTCCACGGCGTGGATGAAGTGGCCGTCGGAGCTGCCGACGTAGACCTTCCCCTCGCGCACCGCCGGCGAGCCGACGACCCACGAGCCGCGGTGCGTGGCCCGCCACCGCCGCTCGCCGGTGGCGGCGTCGACGCCGTACAGGCTGCCGTCGCGCGAGCCGACGAACGCCATCCCCTCGGCGATCGCCGCCGAGCTCTGGACCGACCGGCGGTCGAAGCCCCACTTCACCGAGTCCAGCGTGTCGCCGTTCGTGCGAAACACCCACCGCTCGGCGCCCGTCGCGAGATCCACGGCATAGACGCGCCCGTCGAACGAGCCGACGACGACGGCGCCGTTCGCGATCGCCGGCGTGGCGCGCACGCGGCCGCGGGTCTGGACGCGCCACTTCTGCTTGCCGCTGCGCAGGTCGAGCGCGTATATCCCGCCGTCCCCGGCGCCGATCACCACCGTCTCCCCGGACACCGCCGGCGACGACGCGTACATGTCCCACCCGCCCGGGGTCGGAATGTTGAGCGGCAGCAGCGCCCCCGTGCGGATCGACCAGCGCAGGCGGCCGGTGCCCTCGTCCACCGCGAAGATGCGCCCGGGGAGCGTGGCGGCGATCACCATCCCACCCGCCACCGCGGGCGACGCGTCCACGCTCCCGCCGGCGTCGAACTTCCACGCGACCTTCCCCGACGCGCGGTCGATCGCGTACAGGCCGCCGTCGCCGCTGCCGATGTACAGGCGCGTGGCCGTGACGGCGGGTGTCGAGCGTACTGCGCTCCCGGTCTGCACCCGCCAGCGCACGCCCCCCTGGCCGGCGAAGAGCTTCGCGCGCGAGACGCCGGTGTGCGCGAGGTCGCCGCGGAACATGGTCGAATAGACGCCGCCGTCGCTCCGCGCGGCGGCGACGTCACGCGTCGCGCCCTGCGCCGGCAGGCGGAAGAGTGGTGTCAGCGCGGCGAGGGAGGCGACGGCGAGAGCACGACGGGTTGGAAGCATGGGCATCCTGTGATCGAGGGCGGTGACCCAACGAGGATGCCGGCACGCTGCGCCTCGGCGGCGCACTCCTCAACGAAAGTGCGGTGAGGCGTCCGCGGGGTGCGGTGGGAGGGCAGGGACTGAGGGACTGAGGGAGGGGCTGGCCTGGTGTGCAGTGGGTGGGCCCTTGATGAATCAAGGGCCCACCACAGCTCCAGCATCCAAGCGCCTATTGCTTCCTCAGTCCCCCTCAGTCCCTGCCCTTCACAGCTCGCACCCCAGCGCCGCCGCGAGCCTGTCGCGGTAGCTGCGGCTCAGGCGGAGCCTCGTGTCGTCGTGCAGCACGACCACGTAGTCGCCGTGGAACCAGGGCTGGAGCTCGCGGATCCGGCTCAGGCGCACGATTGTCGAGCGGTGGATGCGGGCGAAGCGCGCGGGGTCGAGGCGCGGCTCGATGCGCTGGAGCGTCTCACGCGCGCGCACGGCGGTGCCGCCGGCGTGCACCACGACGTGGTCGTCGTCCGCCGAGATCCAGTCGATCGTCCCCTGCTCGATGAGGTGCAGCCGGCCGTCCGTCCGCAGGGCGAGCGGGGCGTCCGGGCGCACCGGGGCGGGCGACGGCGGCGCGGGCGCGCGGCGCGCCGCGTCCAGCCGCTCGCGCGCACGCGCCACCGCCTCGCGGACGCGGTCGCGGCGGAGCGGCTTCGTCACGTAGTCGAGCGCGCGCACCTCGAACGCGCGCAGCGCCTGGTCGGCGTGCGCCGTGACGAAGACGACCGCCGGGAGCGGACGGTCCGCGGGGCGCTCGCGCCTGACGCGCTCGATGACGCCGAACCCGTCGAGGTCGGGGAGGGCGATGTCGAGGAACACCACGTCGGGGGCGAGCGCGGCGATCGTGCGCACGGCGTCCTCGCCCGTCGCGCTCTCGCCGACCACCGCGACGCCGGGCTCGCCCTGGAGGATGGCCCGGAGCCCGGCGCGGGCCAGCGGCTCGTCGTCCACCACAAGAATCTCGAGTATCGCGCTCACGCCGCCACCTCCAGGTCGCCGGTCTTCGCGATGCGGAACGGCAGCTCGATTGCCACCCGCGTCCACTCCCCGACCCGCGCCATCTCCATGCGCTGCTCGGCGCCGTACAGGTGCTCGAGCCTGAGCCGGGTGTTCTCGAGTCCGATGCCGCCGGACGCGGAAGCGTTGCCGTCGCCCGCCCCGCCGTTCGCGCCATCCATCCCATTCGTCCCCGGGCCGTCGTCGCACACCTCGACCCGCAGCCGGGCGCCGGCGCGCGCCGCGCGCACGACGACGCGCCCCGCGTCCGCCCGCCGCTCGACGCCGTGCCGCACGGCGTTCTCCACCAGCGGCTGGAGCAGCATCGGCGGGACCGCCGCCCCCGCGGCGTCGGGCGCGACCTCCCACGTCAGGCGCAGCCGGTCGCCGAGCCGCACCTGCTCGATCGCCAGGTACGCGCGCGCGAGCTCTACCTCCTCGCGCAGCGCCACCTCGGCGCGCCGGTCGGTGGCGAGCACGGCGCGCAGCAGCTCCCCGAGCTGCCCGACAGTCTCGAACGCCTCGGCGCTGCGCCCGGTGAGAATCAGCGACCCGACCGCGTTGAGCGCGTTGAAGAGAAAGTGCGGCTGGAGCTGCAGCCGGATCGCGCGCAGCCGTGCCTCGGCCAGGTCCGCGCGCAGCCGCTCGGCGCCCAGCTCCCCCGCGCGCCTGGCCTCCACGGCCTCGAGGTAGTGGCCCACGCCGAGGATGAACGCATAGACGACGAGCGCGAGGTGGAACAGCCCCACGAACTCGACCATCCCCCGCCGCAGCGCCGCGCCGAACGTCGCGTGCGTCCCCCAGACGACGTGCACGATGACCGGGCCCGCCAGGTTCAGGAAGAGGATGAACCCGGTCGCCAGCGCGCCGTGCGCGGCCAGTCGCGGCAGCCATCGCCGCCGCGTGAGCGGCAGCCGACGCGCCGACCAGAGAATGCCCGGCGTGGCCGCGGCCCACAGCAGCAGCGTCACGATCTGCTCCGCCACCGCGCCCCCACCCACGATCCGCTGCGCCCCCACCAGCCTGACGAGCAGCGACGACTGCGCGACGACGAACACGATCGCCGCTCCCCAGACGAGCAGCATGCCGACGGCGGCGCGTGACGGACGCATGAGGCGAATCTGGGACCGGGGCGGGAGAGGAGCAATACAAAACGGCGGGAATGCCTGAGCGCAGCGAAGGGGTCCCCTTAACCAAGCCTCTTCCACTCCCCCGACAGGGGCTCCTCTGACGCCCGGCGGCGGCCTTCGTCAGGCGGTCGCGGGGCGCGCCGCCCAGCGCTCCATCGGCTCGGTCGACCTAACGACGTTCATCCCCGCCGCCCCGAACCGCCGCAGCGCGGCCTCGGCCTGCGGGGTGAAGTCGAACAGGAAGCGCCCCGGCGCCGCCGGGTCGGCGACGGCCACCGAGGACATGCAGTCGGCGAGCAGCCACACTTTCCGGGCGAGCGACGGGTCGCGCGCCTGGATCTCGGCGAGCAGGTCCTCGACCGTGGCCTTCACGCAGTGGCTGGCCGCCTCGCCGGCGATCACCAGCGCATCGGCGGCGAGCAGGGTGTCCATCAGCGCCGCGTCGCGCTCGGCGAGCGGCGGGCCGCCGTCGTGCCGGGTGCGCACCTCCGGGGAGAGCGCCGAGTAGTTCTCGGTGAGCGGGTTGCTCCCCTTGGTCTCGATCAGCGAGCGGGCGCCGCGCACCCAGGCGTGGAAGAGCCGCGCCTCCTCGATCGCGCCGACGAGCGCGTGCCCCTCGCTCCCGATCAGGCAGTGCGGCGGCCAGAGGTAGAGCGTGTACTTCCCCGCGGCCTCGAGCTGCGCGCAGTAGTACTCCGCCTGCGCGCGCAGCCACGCCTCGTCGCCGCCGGCGAGCCACGCCGCCAGCTCCGGGTTCGGGCGCAGCCGGCCGGCGCGGACGTCGGCCGCCGTCACCTCGCGGTGCGCCGCCGGCGGCTCGCCGCGCTCGTCCACCCAGAAGGCCGGGAAGAAGATCTGGTGCGGGACGTGGGTGTCCGCGGTGCAGGTGATCTCGGTGATCGCGCCCAGGTTCGCGTAGATGAAGCGCGCGATGCGGTCGCTGTCCTCCACCGCGCCGCGCCCGCTCCGCCCGCCCACGTAGAGCGCGCCCTCGGGGAGCGAGAAGTC
>Ga0126308_10000458_pt1 | contig 13546 bp, 9 predicted proteins | sample Plot55_FD_92533 | JGI IMG/M metagenome (GOLD analysis project Ga0126308, IMG submission 92533) | Serpentine soil microbial communities from UC McLaughlin Reserve, CA, USA - Plot55 | ecosystem: Environmental > Terrestrial > Soil > Grasslands | place: USA: UC McLaughlin Reserve, Lake County... | reverse complement strand
GTTCCCGGCGTCGTGCAGGGCAGCCCTCGAGTAAGCCGCGGCAAGCATGTTTATGACGGTGCCGCCCGCCGTCTTCGGGATGTGGACGAAAGCGAGCAGGTTGCTCGGGCCCGCAAGCTCGCCTCGCGCCTGGCGGATGCGAGTCAGGCTCTGTCGAGAGCTCTCCGCGCATGCGGCAGCGGAAGCCTTGAGCTCCCCCAGCTGGGCTTCACTAGTGATCCTCCCCATCCGGCGATCGCATAGTAGCCGCAGGATGGATCAGCCATCTGCCCTGCAAGCCCGGGCCACTTTGCCTAGCATGAACCTCGTGCCAGCCGACATGGGGGGGAATGGGGCCAGCCCGTCCCCGGATTCGCTTCGCATGCTCGTCCTGCTCCGGGCCATCAACATGGACCGGATCAGCGAGGGGTTCCTTCGCTGCGCGCTCGACGGCGGTCACACGGTCCATGTCGCGCTCGAGCAGAGCAAGGACAAGGCTGGGCGCGCGCCGGGTGAGCGCAGCCTCTTCGATCTCCTCGAGGAGGAATACCCGGGATTCTCGTATGAAGGCCTTCCGCCGCGGCAGGAGTCGTGGATATACCCGGCCGCGAAGCTGCGGTCGGCGATCGACCTGCTGCGCTACTACGAGCCCGAGTTCGCCGAGGCGGACGACCTGCGGAGACGGGGCCGCAACCGGGCACCGTGGTACGCGCGAATTCCGGCCGCACTGGGCGTGTTCCGGCTTCGTCCCATCCGGCGGCTGACCCAACGTTTCCTTCGCGCGATCGAGCGCCGGCTGCCGGTCTCGGGGCGAAGCCTGAAGCTGATGCGCAACTTCGAGCCGGACGTCGTGATCGTGTCGCCACTGGTGGAGATCGGGTCGCCGCAGGGCGATCACCTGCGAGCCGCGGACACGCTCGGGATCCCGACGGTGCTGGTCGTGGCGAGTTGGGACAACCTGACGACGAAGGGCGTCATCCGCGACGTGCCGGACATGACGATCGTCTGGAACGAGGACCAGGTCCGCGAGGCGATCGAGCTCCACGCAGTGCCCCGGGAGCGGGTCGTGGCAACCGGCGCCCACAGCCACGACCACTGGTTCTCCTGGAGGCCGACCACCGATGCCGAGGAGTTCGGGCGCAAGGTCGGTCTGGATGGGGGTCGTCCGTTCGTGCTGTACGTGTGCTCGTCCGGGTTCATCGCCGGCGACGATGAGCCCGAGTTCGTGCGGGAATGGGCGCGGCGGCTCGCCGAGAGCGGCGACCCCGAGCTCGAGGCCCTCGGAGTAATCGTCCGCCCCCATCCTCAGAACTTCGGGAGCTGGCGGGATGCGGACCTCGAGAAGGCGGGCCGGATCGTCGTGTGGCCGCGCGGCGGCGTGGCGCCCACCGATCTGCAGAGCAAGAGGGACTACTTCGACTCGCTGTACCACGCCAGGGCCGTGGTGGGGATCAACACCACCGCGCTCGTGGACAGCGCGATCGTCCGCCGGCCGGTGTTCACGATGGTGTCGGACCATTTCCGCAGCACCCAGACGGGGACGCTGCACTTCTCATACCTCGCGCGCGACGAGGGAGGCGGCCTGTTGAACGTCGCGCGATCGTGGGATGAGCACTTCTCGCAGCTCGGCGGGGCGTTGCGCTCCACCGACGCCCATCGCCAGCGAATCGATGACTTCCTGCGGGCCTTCGTGCGTCCCCAGGGGCTGGACAGCCCGGCCGCCCCCCTGGCCTTGGACGCCGTCGTCGAGACCGCCCAAATGGAAAAGGATCCGGTGGTTGAGAAGGGGCCCGGCCGGTGGCTGGTGGGCACCACCGCACGGGCGCTGGGAAGGGTGCACCTCCTGCTGAGGGATCTGCGGCCGAGCTCGGTGCGCCGGCGCCTTCGCCGGCGGCGCAAGGTGCGGGCTCAGGTGGCGCGAAGGCGCGCCGCCGAGGCTCTGGGCACTTCCGCCGGGAAGCAAGCGAAGTCCGAGCGCGCGGAGGCGAAGGCCGAGCGAGCGGCGGCCAAGGCGGAGCGAGCCGCGAAGCCGCCGAAGCCCGCCGGAACGAAGAACCCCGAGAAGGCTGAGCGCGCCGCGATCAAGGCCGAGCGAGCCAAGGAGCGGGCCGGGGCCGAGCGCTCGGGATGATCCCGAAGAAGTTCCATCACATCTGGCTCGGGCCGGATCCGCTGCCCGACGATCACCGCCCGTGGATCGAGACGTGGAAGGACCACCATCCGGACTGGGAATTCGTGCTCTGGACCGAGGAGAACCTCCCGGAGGACCCGATTCGCCCGGAGGTCCTTGAGCGGCTCAGAGCCCCTGTCGAGCGCGCCGACATCCTGCGCCTCGAGATCCTGTACAGCCACGGGGGCGTGTATCTAGACACTGATCTGGAGTGCCTTCGTCCGCTCGATCCGGAGCTCGACGGCGAGGAGTTCGTGGGCGTCTGCCACAAGCCGGGCCGCATCACGAACACGGCGATCGCGGCGGAGGCGGGCCACCCCCTCCTCGGGCGCGCGCTCGAGGAAGTCCGGCCGATGGAGATGTACTGGACGAACGCATCGCAGAGGTTGAAGGAGGTCGCCGGGCCGTTGCTGCTGCAGAAGATCGTGGTCGATCACCCGGAGGTCAAGCTCCTGGACCCGCCGGCGTTCTTCCCGGAGACGCCCGAGGAGCGCGAGGACGCCATCGCCGTCCACCACATGGCGCGCGTGTGGCACAACACGACGACGCTTCGCGCCGCGATGCTCAGGGCAGAGAAGCGACTGGAGAAGACGAAGACGAAGCTCGCCGACGCGGAGCGCGCGCACAGGGCCACCAGGCAGCGCCTCCGGGAGCTGGAGGAGAGGCTCGGCCTGCAGAAGACGAAGGCGAAGCTCGCCGAGGAAGAGGAGGCCCATCGGGCCACCAAGAAGCGCCTGAAGAGGCTCGAGACGCCACGCAAGAAGCCCCGGCCCGGCGGCGGCGATGATCGCCAGGATGGCGAAGGCGACGAGCAACTCTCGCCCAAGCGCCGAAAGCGCGAGAAGCGCGCCTGGATGCGCCGGTCGGGCTAAGATCCGGATCGCGGGACGGGCGCGACCCGGGCCGTTCACCAACGAGCATCAGGGAGACTGGATATGCACTGGAAGGACAGCCCTCTAGCAAGGCGGACGAAGGAGCTCAAGGGGACGCCGCTGTCGGCCACGATGGAGCAGATGAGCAGATTCGCGGCGCGGCAGTCATACCGCGTCTATGAGGAGAGTCTGAACACCGACAGCCAGCAGAAGCTGGCCGAGCACAAGCCCGCGCTCGATCCCGAGCAGACGAAGGTCATGGAGGGGCTCGAGGCCCAGGGCTACTCGATCGTTCCGATGGCCGAGTTCTTCCCGCAGGCAAATGGGGAGCTCTGGCCGCAGGTGACCGCCGAGCGCGACCGCTTCATCGCGCGCGTCGAGGAAGAGAGGGCCGCTCGCCTCGCGAAGGAGGAGAAGAAGGCCAAGAAGGGCAAGAAGCGCGCGAAGGGCCTGGGCAAGGGGGACTACATCATGCGTCTCCTCGGGAAGGACCAGCCGCCGCTCGGCCCCGACAATCTGTGGCTTCGCCTCGGTATATCGGACCGCGTGCTCGACGTCGTCAACTCGTACTTCGGCATGTGGTCGAAGCTCACGTACGTGGACCTCTGGTTCACCCCGCCGGCACAGCCGGGCGTGACCCGGGTCTCGTCACAACGCTGGCACCGCGACTACAACGACGCCCACCTGGTCAAGATCTTCATCTACCTCGACGACGTCGACGAGAACACCGGGCCTCTCGACTACGTTCCCGCGAGCACGCCCGGCGGCCAATACTCCAAGGAGTGGCCGTGGCGGCCCGTCAGCAACGACCTGTATCCGCCGCAGGACGAGTTCGAGGAGCGAATCCCCAAGTCGGTGCAGGTGGCGTTGACGGGACCCGCGGGCTCGATGGCGTTCTGCAACACGAGCGGCTTCCACCGCGGCGGGTACGTGACCGGCTCGAAACCGCGCGTAATGGCGGTCTACAACTACTCCTCGCCGGCTTCACTCGCCGCGCTGACGCTGCGGAACTTCACACCCGAGGTCTCTCGGGACGGGCTCTCGGAGCAGGCTGCCTTCGCACTCGACTGAGACTGCGGATGAGCCGCGCCACCGAGTGAGGCTGAGCTGCCTCGCCGGCTGAGCTTCATCGTGTTCGGAGTCCCACGCAGCGGCACGAAGGGGCTCGCGCGGGCGCTCAACCTGCACCCGAACGTGCTCTGCGCGCGGGAGCGGTTCGATCATCGTTTCGACCACTCCCAAGTGACGTTCCCAGACTCATTCCTGGACGAGCCCAGAATCATGAATCGCCTGCAGCGGCGCAAGTTTCGCGAGCTCCAGACCACTGCGTCAGGGAAGCGCGACATCCTGTTCGTCGGAAACAAGTATCCGCGTTACTACCTGACGCTCGAGCGAATCAACGAGCAGGTCCCGGACCTGCGGAACCTGCTCATCTATAGAAGCCCCTATGGCTTCATGCCCTCCTGGAATCGGAAGGAACGGGAACACAAGCGCGCGAGTTGGCTGGCAGGCGAGGTGGGGCTGTTCGGCTTTCTCGAGCTGTTGGTATGCCTCCAGAAGGTCAGCCGCCGGAAGGACGTATTCGTCTTTCCGTACGATCTCGGTCTGAATGAGAGCGTCGAGCCGATCCTGGCGGCGCTCGACTTCATCGGCGCCGATCCGACGTCCTTCGACCTAGCGACCTTCGCCGCCAAGCACATGCCGAGGAAGGCGGCCGACGTCCGCCGCCTGCCGCTCCAGCACAACGAGCTCGAGCTTCTGGAGGCGCTGGAGGTGAGGCAGCTGGATGAGGTTCTCTGCCGTAGCGGGGGCGTCATGACATCTGAGTTGGCCTCCGAGCTCGACGACTACATGGGGTCCATCAGGTCATCGCTCCCTGCGGTGATCGACGCGGCCTTCGCAGAGGCCGGGAATCCCGCGGTCGTCTATTACGGCGCGAAGTTCATCGACGGGAATCGCCGCGAGCTGGCCGATCTGCTGGAGATGACCGCGGGATCCGAGTTCATGGCCGCGCTGCAGCGGTTCGGCCCGTGGCGGAAGCTCAAATACGCCTACCTCCAGAGGTCCTATTTGTCGAGCCGCCTCGGATCGTTGACACGGAGGCGGACTTCGTGAGCCCGCCTGACGTCGTCCCAGTAGCGGTGCCGCGGATCATTCACCACATCTGGATCGGGCCGGAACCGCTTCCTGAGGACCACCGGCTCTGGATCGAGACCTGGAGGCGCCAGCACCCGCACTGGCAGCACCGCCTGTGGACCGAGGAGAACCTGCCGCAGGATCCGATCCGCCCCGAGATACTCGAGCGGCTGAGGGTTCCTGTCGAGCGGGCGGACATGCTGCGCCTAGAGATCCTCTACCGGTACGGCGGCCTGTACGTCGACGCGGACGTCGAGTGCCTGAGCCCCATCGACAGGACCCTCGGGGACGCGGAATTCGTCGCCGTCTGCATGAAGCCGGGGCGAGTCACAAACACCCTCATCGCGGCCGTCCCCGGGCATCCGCTCTTGGAGGCGGCCCTGCGGGAGATCAGGCCGATGCAGGAGTACTGGACGCTCTCGGCCCCCTCGGCCACGCTCAAGGAGGTCGCCGGCCCACCTCTGCTCCGCAGGCTGATCCCGAAGTACCCGGACGTCAAACTCCTCGAGCCACCGCTCGTGTTTCCGGCCACTCCTGAGGAGCGCGAACGGGCGATCGCCGTGCATCACGTGGCGCGAAACTGGCACAACGTCGCGGCCCTGCGCGGCGCGATGCTCCAAGCCGAGCGGCGCCTGGAGGAAACGAGGCGCGAGCTCGATAAGGAGAGGCGACGCCACGCCACGACGAAGAAGCGCCTCGAGCGGGCCCAACGGCGCTCCGGAAGGACCCGGATCCGCGACCGACTCGGGCTCCCTTGGACTCGCGGATAACGGAGGATTGACGAATTCACTTCAAGCACCGACTGGGAAAACGGGCCGCCAGGTACGCACCGCTCGCAGCGGGCGGAGTGGGAGCCGTCGAGAGGGTCGGCGTCCGCGCGACATACCGAGTTCACGACCGCCTACTGAGTAATCCGCCGAGCCGCCGCCGGTTCGAGTCGGTGCCACCCAGTCTCGATGATGCTCAACTCGAGGTCGTTGAAGGGCTCCGCGCCGAGGGTGTCTGCGTCGTGCCATTCACGCGGCTCTTCCCAGAGGAGCGCTGGCGGGAGCTGGCGGCGGAGGCAAGCGGGTTCACGCAGGACATGGAGCGGCGAGCCGCGGGCGGCGCCGGCCAACGCCGCCTCGGGTCTGCGCAGAAGCCGTTCGGGCGCCGCTATCAGGATGGAGGGCTGACCCTGGACAGTCCGGGGCTCAGACTGGCGGCGTCCAGCCGCATGCTCGACATCGTGAACAGCTATCTCCGCATGTGGTCAAAGCTCTCGCACGCGGATCAGTGGTATTCGCCGCCCCTGGGTCCCGGTGCCAATCGCGTCGGGTCGATGCGGTGGCACCGCGACTACAACGACCAGCATCTGGTCAAGGTGTTCATCTACCTGTGCGACGTCGACGAGGACACGGGCCCGCTCGAGTACGTCCCGGGCAGCGCCCTGCACGGCCCCTACGCCGAGGCCTGGCCATGGAATCCTCTGAGTGAGCTCTATCCCACGCAGGAGGAGCTCGAGCGGCGGATTCCCGATTCCGCCGTGCGCACCCTCGTGGGTCCTGAGGCAACGATGATCTTCTGCAACACGAGCGGCTTCCACCGCGGGGGCCACGTCACCGAGAAGCCCCGCAAGTTGTGGACCTTTCACTACGTCTCGCCCGCCGCGCTCCGCTCCCTCGTAACCCGGAACTTCGAGCTCGACCCGGCGTCGGTGGCGAGTCTCGACGAGGTCGAGCGGTTCGCACTCACGTAGCCGCCGAGCCGGCTTCGCTCGATGCCATGGCTAGTTGACGATCTCGCACGCGTCGGGGCCGGTCGTCACGACGATGTCCATCGGATCGGCAAACACGACGTCGGACGTTCCAGCGCCACAGTTGATCGCGTCGGCAGCGCCGTCTCCGCTCGCATGGATGGTGTCGTTTCCCGCCAGTCCGCGAAGCCGATCGGCACCGCCTCGACCAACCAGGACGTTGGCTTCCGCGCTGCCGGTGATCAGGTCGCGTCCATTGCCGCCCGTCAGGTTCTCCACGCTCGCCAGAATCGAGTCCCGCGCCCCGACTGGCCCGTCCTGCGCACCGCCGTCATCGCCGAACGCTCCGTCGATGTCGATCTCCACGGGTCGATTGGCGGAGCGGGTCGCATATGTGACCGTGTCCAGCCGCTGGCCACCATCAAGGACGTCAGGACCGCGCCCCCCGTTGAGGACGTCGGCTCCGTCTCCACCGCTCAGGTAGTCGCTGCCGTCCCCGGTGGTCAGGGCGTCTACGCCGGCGCGGCCATGCGCGGTTGCCGGGATGCCATCGGGGCCCTTGAGGATGTCGTCCTTGTCATTTCCGTTCAGGACCAAGCGGCTCACCTGACCCGCGGGACAGCGGACCCGGGCCACACCCGCCGGCCCGCACCCGTCACGGGCCCTGACCGGCGTGGTCAGGTCGGTCAGAAGCCAGAAATCCCCTGAGGCGTTGACGACGACCTTGTGCTTGGCCCCTGGACCGGCGTGGAAGGTCAGGTTTCCGGCGGCATCGACCCAGGTTGTGCCGGCAGTCGTCGTTCTCCGGAGCGCGAGCCGTTGGAGACGGCCGGCAAGCCGCGACCGCGTTCTCGCGTACTTGGGCCGACCGGCGACGTTTCTCAGCTCGTAAGGGTCGGCGCTGAGGTCGTACAGCTCCACCTCGCCCGTGTTCACTGTCTCGATGTACTTGTATCTCGGCGTTCGGAGGCCCCAATAGGTCGGCGGCTGATCCGGCCGGTCGCCATCGCTGGCCCCGGTGTGGACTCCGTGCAGCAGGATCTCGTTCTCCCAGCCCACCGGGACGGTACGGCTTTGCAGCATGGAGACGAAGCTCTGGCCGTCGCTCGGATCCGGTGGCGAGACGCCGGCGAGGCGTGCAAAAGTCGGCGCCAGGTCCTCGTTGCCGATCAACTGGGGGAAGGTCCAGCCCTCGCTGTGCCCGCGGTACTTCACCAGCAAGGGGGTGTGCGAACACTCCTCGTAGGCGCATTCCTTGCCGATATAGCGGTGCTCGCCGAAGGCGTAGCCGTTGTCCGTCATGAAGACGATCACCGTCCGCGATGTGAGCCCGAGGTCCCGAACCCGATGGTTGATCGCCTGCACCGCGTCGTCCAGCGCCAGCGTCGTATCCCATTCCTTCCGGCGCGCGGCGTCCATGTCCTTGACCAGCTGCGGCATTCGGAAGCTCCACCATGCGGGCTTGTCGCTCATGTCCGGCTCATTGAAGTTGGGCCGATGCCTGACCGGCTCGGTCCGGTAGTGATGCAAGTCGCGCGGCGCCGCGACCCAGTCGTTGTGCGGAGCGCGAGGGGCGTAGATGAGAAAGAAGGGGTCGCCCTGGCTCCGGGCGATGAAGCGAAGTGCCTTGCCGCGCAGCACATCGGTCGAGTAGTCGGCGGGGGCGGAGGCGTACTCGACCAGCGTGCCGTTCTCGTTCAACTTGTAGTTGTAGTACCAGCCGGGCGTGTTATTCGCGAACGTCTGCCAGTCGTCCCACCCCGGCGGGACGTAGGTCGGACCCGGGCTGCTGCCGAGCACGCCGAGGTGGTACTTGCCGACGAATCCGGTCCGATACCCGACCGCGTGCAGACGGGTCGCGATCGTGTCGGAGTCGTCGTACGGAGGTGCGCCTGAGGTTGTCTCGACGCCGTGGTGATGGGACCATTGCCCGGTGAGGATCGTCGCCCTGCTGGGACAGCAGGTCGCGTTGTTGATGAATGCGTTGTCGAACCGATACCAGCCACCCTGCGGGGGGATCCGCCTCCGCAGAAACGGCATCTTGTGAATCGACTCAAGCGTTTGGTCATCGGAGAGGATCAAGATGATGTTCGGCCGCGTGAGTTGCCCGCCGCTGAGAGCCGCCGCGGGAAGCCTGAGCGAAGCTGTCGCCACCAACGCGAGAAATGCAGCCGAGCCCAAGGCGATGCGGCCGCCACGGCCATGCCAGAGGTGCATTCCCCTCACCCTCGACCGGAGCTTCCCCGGACTCCTAGCGGTGTTCAGCGTCGTCGTCTCGAGGCCCTCTTGGCTGCAACCGTCATCGTCCCCCTCCCCAACCACCTTATTCGCCGGTCGGGTCGAATGGGTAGAAACTGGGCCGCCGATCCCTAGGCGCGTGTGGCGGATGCGTCCTCAACGCCGAGCGGAGGCTTGAGGAAACGAGGCGCAACCTCGCGAAGGAGAAGCGACGCCACGCCTCCACCAAGAAGCGCCTTCTGCGGGCCGAACGGAGCTCCGGAAAGACCCGGATCCGCGACCGACTCGGGCTCCGTTGGCGCCGCGGATGAGCGCGGGGCGCGGCGGAACGGACGTCGCTAGCCTGTCGGCGTGTCGCAGCGACGGGCCAGTCGTTGAGGCAGGGCACGAGGATCCCCATCGACTGACAGGGAGACGAAATGGCACAGCAGGAAATTCTCAACCGGCTCGAGCAGTGGGCGCAGAAGGTCACGGCAGAGAGCGAGCAGCTCCCCGAGGACCTGAGCGACGACGAGCTGCGGGAGCGCCAGGCGACCTGGTACGCGGAGTACTTCACGCTCGACGACGGATGGCTGTACGCGTCCCCGGACGATCCGGCGATGCGCGAGCGCCTTCTCGATGAGGAGGGGCTGAGCCCGGAGCTGGCCGACTTGGTCCTGGCGAAGATGAGGGACCTGGGCGCCGGCCGCTAGCTATTTGACGATCTCGCAGGCGTCCGGGCCGGTCGTCGGGAAGATGTCAATCGGATCCGCGAACACGACGTCGGTTCCTGGGCCGCAGTTGATGTCGTCGGCTGCGCCGTCGCCGTTCGCCCGGATCGTGTCGTTCCCGGCGAGCCCGCTCAGGTGATCGGAGCCGCCCCCGCCGATCAGGACGTTTGGACCGTCGCTGCCGATGATCAGATCGGCCGCCCCGCCGCCGGTCACGTTCTCGACGTTTGTGTCGATCGAGTCCCGAGCTCCGACCGGACCGTCCGCCTCGCCCCCATCGTCGCCGAGTGCTCCGTCGATGTCGACCTGAACGGGCTGCTCGCCCCGTCCGGCATAGCTGACGGTATCGCGCCCCTCTCCGCCCTCGAAAACATCCGGTCCCGGCCCGCCAACAAGGACGTCGCCACCGCCCCCACCGTACAGGTCGTCGCTACCCCTATGCGTGGTCAGGACGTCGTTGCCGAGGCCGCCATCGACGGTCGCTTCGATTACGTTCGGCGTGACAATCGAGTCCTTTCTGTCGCCGCCGTCAATGATCAGGCGACTCACCCCGGCCGGGGGACAGCGCACGGTGTTGACCGCCAGTTGCTCGCAACTGGTGCCGGGCAGAATCGGGGCGCCGGGATCCGTCAGCAGCCAGTAGGCGCCCGAGGGCTTGACGGAGACCTCGTTCTCCGCTCCGGGGCCAGCCTCGTAGATCAGGGCTCCCCCGGCGTCGACCGAGACGGTGCCCACGCTGCTCGTGCCCCTGCGCGCAAGCTCCCACAGGCGCTCCGCGAGCTGCGTCCGCGTGGTCTCGTACCGGGGATCCGCAGCGAGGTTCTGGATCTCGTACGGATCCGTGCTCAGGTCGTACAGCTCGACTTCGCCAGTGCCCACGGTCTCGATGTACTTGTATCGAGGCGTTCGGAGCCCCCAGAAGCTCGGGGGGTGTCCCTGCTGGTCGCCGTCGTTGTTGTTGCTGGCCTTGCCGCGAAGCAGGACCTCGTTGTCCCAGCTCGGCGGCTTCGTCGCGTCCTCGAGGAGGGACGCGAAGCTCTGCCCGTCGCTTGGGTCCGGGGGAGAGACTCCGGCGAGGTCCGCAATCGTCGGCGCCAGATCCTCGTTTCCGATCAGCCGGGAGGACGTCAATCCCAGCGCGCGGCCGCCGTAATTCACGAGCAGCGGGGTTTGCGAGCACTCCTCGTACGCGCAGGCCTTGCCCTGATACCGATGCTCGCCGAACGAGTAGCCGTTGTCGGTCATGAAAAAGATGGCCGTCTGCGACGCCAACCCGAGGCTCTCGATCCGCTGGTTGATCGCCTTCACCGCGTCGTCCAACGCCAGCGTCGTATCCCATTCCTTGCGCCGCGCCTCGTCGATGTCTGCGACCTTGCGCGGCGTCTGGGAGCTCCACCACGCCGGTTTGTCGCTCATGTCCACCTCGTTGAAATTCGGTGGGTGCACGACGGGCTCCGATTTGTAGTGCCCCACGTGACGCGGCGCCGCGATCCAGTTGTTGTGCGGCGCGCGGGGCGCATAGACGAGAAAGAACGGCTCGCCGGCGTTGCGATCGATAAAGCCGAGCGCCTTGTTCCGTAGGACGTCCGTCGAGTAGTCCGCGGGCGCCGCGCCGTAGTCGACCAGAGTGCCGTTCTGGTTGAGCGTGTAGTTGTAGTACCACGCCTTGGTGGCGGAGGAGAACGCTCGCCAGTCGCCCCAGCCAGGCGGAACGTAGGTCGGCCCGCGGGCGACGTTGGTGCTTCCGAGGTGATACTTGCCGACGAAGCCCGTGTGATATCCCGCCGCGTGCAGGCGGGTGGCGATCGTGTCCGAGTCGTCATATGCGGGGGCACCCGCCGTTTGCTCGACCCCGTGATGATGGGACCACAGTCCGGTCAGGATCGTGGCCCTGCTCGGACAGCACGTCGCGTTGTTTACGTACGCATCGTCGAAGCGATCCCAGCCACCCTGCGGGGGGATCTGACTCCGCAGGTACGGCATCTTGTAGATCGACTCATACGACTGGTCGTCGGAGAGGATCAGGACGATGTTCGGCCGCTGGATCGGCGTCTCGCCGGGCGCTTGGCTCGGAGATACAAGCGCCACGGCGCCAATGAGCGCCACCGCCATGGCCGAGCTCGAAACGAACCGGTGCATCCGGCTGCTCCGCATCCGTCCCAGATCCGAACCCGGCCGGGTGTCCCCTCGAATTCGATGCGACTTTAACGCCGTGCTCCGGACCTCCCTGTCGAAGCCAGCATAGTGCGGAAGTGCGGAAAGGCAAGCGATGTCCCCTAGAGGCCCGTACTGGATGCGTCCAGTAGCTCCTCGACCGCCGCGACGAACCGCCCGGTCGGGGGGGGATCGCTGCCGTGTGGACGGATGAAGGTCTCCACGAAGCTGCGGCGTCCGTCCGCGTCGCGCATCGGGTTGTCCAGGGCGACGCTGAGCTCGGATAGGTGCTCGTCCACGGACCCGGAGGTCTTCACCGCTCCCGGTTGGCTCACCAGGAGGCGGAAGTGCGGCAGCTCCTCCTGAGTGGAGCGAAACCTCGGCGCCGGGAAGGCCAGGGCGGGACGGTCCAGGATCGCGCTCTCGATGAGCGCTGAGGTATTGACTCCCACTACCGCATCGGCGTGGGCGATCGAGTCGAAGTAGTCGCCGCGCGTGGGTTCGTCGACCGGGTCCACGGCATTCGGCGGAAAGACCGCGATCCGAGGGTCCGTCGGCCCGCCATCGAGCCACTGATCGGAACTCAACGGATGGGGGCGCACGATCACGTTCGCCGTCGCGACGCGATCGTCGGCGGCGGAACGCAGGGCGCGCAGCCATTCCTCCACCGCTTCCCGCTCACGCTCGGCGATGAAAGGGGACGAGCACGCGTAAAGGATCGTCGCTCTGTCCGCTTCTAGCCCAAGCCCCTCGAGGAACTCCTCTCGGGAGCGCGACGGCCCCCAGTCGAGCCAGTGGTCGTATGGCCAGGCACCCGCGACCACGATCGATTCCTCGGGAATGCCGTGGAGCTCTGCTGCAAACGCGCGCTGCGCGTCGTTCCAAACGACCAGGCGGTCGGGCACGGCGTGCATCAGCCCCCTGTTGGTGAGGATGTCCCAGCTGTAGATACAGCCCACGGTGGGGATCCCGAGCTCCCTCGCCGTCCGGACCCAGGCGCGCTGGCGGCTGCGGAACTGGACCAGTGGCGTCGCCATCATCACGTCGGGTCGTCGCGCTTCGAGCTCCCGGCGAACCTCAGGGGTCTCGCCCAGACCGCGGGCGGCGTGTGATGCGACCGCCGCCAGCAGCCGCCGGCCGCGCGGCACCGATCGCAGAACGGCGGCCATGGCGCACTCGATCCGACCTGGCAGAAATGCGACAGAGCGCGCACGCAGCCGATCCGTTCCCACGTAAGGAAGCTCGAAGTAGCGGAGATAGTCCAGGGCAGCCTCGAGGATTGTTCTCAGAGACCCTCGGAGCCCCAATTGCGGCCCCGCCTGAAACTCCCACCGAACGGTCCCGCGCTGTTGGTTCAGCTGGTCGAGGAACCGCAGACCCGACTCGTCGGCCCCGGGCTTTCGCTCCTCGAACAGCACCGTCAGGCGATGTCCGCGCCGGACCAGCGCCTCCAGTACCGATTCGAAATTGCGGACATGGCCGGGATTCCCCATCAGGAACAGCACGTCCGCCCGCCGCCGGCCGCCCTCGATCAAGCCCGGGCGAAGACGCG
>Ga0126308_10000457_pt1 | contig 13553 bp, 8 predicted proteins | sample Plot55_FD_92533 | JGI IMG/M metagenome (GOLD analysis project Ga0126308, IMG submission 92533) | Serpentine soil microbial communities from UC McLaughlin Reserve, CA, USA - Plot55 | ecosystem: Environmental > Terrestrial > Soil > Grasslands | place: USA: UC McLaughlin Reserve, Lake County... | reverse complement strand
GGCGACGGCAGCGGCTTTGACAGGATGAACGGCGACAGGATGGACAGGATGGTGAACAGGATGCCGGCCCCGGGAAGCTTCCCGAGCGGCTTTCATCCTGTTCACCATCCTGTCCATCCTGTCGCCGTTCATCCTGTCAAAGCCGCTGCCGTCGCCGTTGCTGCTACTTCAAAGTGACCCACTACCGGCCCGGAATGCTCGAGCCTGCTAGTGACCAAAATTGTGCACATTGCGTCTATTGACAATATCAATGTTGTGGCCGTATGCTATCCGCCGCCCTCGGACGACCCGTCGCACCCACGTCCCGATACGAGCGTTGAGCATCGATCCCGGCTCGGCCATTCCGCTCTACCAGCAGGTCGCGGCTGACCTGCGGCACAAGATCATCTCCGGCCTGATGCCGGTCGGGATGCAGATCCTGCCGCACCGGGAGCTGGCGACGCGCTACGGCGTCTCCGTCATCACCATCAACAAGGCCCTCGCCGGGCTGGTGAGCGACGGCCTGCTGCACAGCCGGGTCGGGCGCGGCACCTTCGTCGCGGCGCGCCCCGCGCCGACGCCCGGGATCCGCCCCGAGGGGATGCTGGGCTTCGTCCTGCGCGACCTCAGCAGCCCGTTCTTCTCGCTCGTCGCGCACGCCGCCCAGCAGCGGGCGGACGCCTCGGGCTTCGGCCTCCTCTTCTCGTCGAGCTCGCACCGCGAGGACCGCGAGGAGGAGCAGATCCGCCGCTTCCGCACCCTGGGCGTGAAGGGGCTGGTGATCGTCTCGATGAGCCGGACCTACCGGCTGAGCGAGCCCATTCGCGCGCTGCACGAGGCCGACTTTCCTTACGTCATGGTCTCGTACACTGACGGCGACGACGTACCGTTCGTGGGGTGCGACTTCGACCGCGGCGGCTTCCTGGCCGGGCAGCATCTGATCGCCCTCGGGCGCCGGCGCTTCGGCTACATCGCCGACAAGATCGGGAGCTCGCTCGGCGAGCTGCGCGAGTGCGGCTACCGGCGCGCGGTGCAGGAGGCCGGCCTGCGCGTGGAGCCGGCGTTCGAGTTCGAGTACCCGTACGAGGGGGAGTGGAACGACTACCGCTCTGGGTACGCCGTCGGCACGCACGTGGCCGGGCTGGCGACGAAGCCCGACGCGATGTTCGTCCACAACGACCTCGGCGCGCTGGGCTTCCAGGACGGGCTGCTCGACCACGGCGTGCGGGTGCCTGACGACATCGCGGTGGTGGGGCTCGACGACATCGACCTGGCGGCGCGCGCCCGCGTGCCCCTGACCACCGTGCGGCAGCCCGCCGACCGCATCGGCGAGCTGGCGGTGGAGTCGCTGCTGGCGCGGCTGGCCGGCGAGCGGCCGCAGACCCGCCAGCTGCTGGCGCCGCAGCTCGTGGTGCGCCACTCGTGCGGCGCGCCGCCGGCCATGCGGAGCAGCGAGCGCTCCCTGGCGCCGGCCGCGCGCACCCCGCGCCGCGACGCCGAGCGCCGCGCCGTCGCGTCGGAGTCCTGACCGCCACGCGACCGCAGCACGCCGTATCGCCCGTGCCCCCGCCGCTTTCCACGCCGAGCAGGCGCCGACGTGCACCTTTCGTCGGCACCCCGGACAATATCGGCCGGCCCCCGCCGGCCCCGCCCGACCCGATTCCAACACCCCCCGCAGTGACAGCAGTGACAGCAGCAGCAGTTCGACAGTCGTCCGCGGCCGCTCGCGCCGCAAGTCACCACGCTTTCTGGAGAGCCACAATGAGGTGGACGAAAGGTCTGAGCTTCGTGGCCGCGCTCCTGATCCCCGGCGCCGCGCTGTTCGCGCAGTCGCCGGTGGGTCGCATCACCGGAACGGTCACCGACAGCGCGTCGGGACAGCCGCTCGTCTCGGCCACCGTGCTGGTGGTGGGGACGACGTTAGGCTCGTCCACGCAGGCGGACGGCCGGTACACCATCGTCAACGTGCCCGCCGGCCCGCAGCGGGTGCGGGTGCAGCGCATCGGCTACGCGCCGATGGAGCGGTCGGTGGTGGTCACCGCCGGCCAGGCGCTGACGGTGGACTTCGCCCCGCACGTGCAGGCGGTGCAGCTGGCGCAGGTGGTCTCGATCGGCTACGGCACCACCGAGCGCCGTGACGTCACCGGCTCCGTCTCGGCGGTGCAGATGACCGCCAACGAGACCGCGCCGATCGCGACGGTGGACCAGCTGCTGGCCGGCACCTCGCCGGGCGTGCAGGTGACCACCTCGTCGGGCGAGCCCGGCGGCGCGCTGTCGATCCGCATCCGCGGCACGTCGTCGATCACCGGCAACTCCGAGCCGCTCTACGTCATCGACGGCTTCCCGATCGAGAACGACATCGCGAGCTCGGTGCAGGGCACCGGCGGGCGCGCGCGCACGACGCCGCCCAACCCGCTGGCGACGCTGAACCCGAACGACATCGAGTCCATCAGCATCCTGAAGGACGCGTCGTCGACGGCGATCTACGGCGCGCGCGGCGCGAACGGCGTCGTGATCATCACCACCAAGCAGGGCCGCGGCACGAAGCCGCAGTTCGGGCTCGACTACTACGCCGGCTACCAGCAGCTCGGCAAGAAGTACGACATGCTGAACGCGTCCGAGTACATGGACTACGCGAACTCGTTCGCCCAGAACTCGAGCAACGCGTACACGCCCTTCGACACCGCGGCCCGCAGGAAGATTCTCGAGGCCGGCATCGACACCGACTGGCAGGACGAGATCTTCCGCACCGGCGGGATCAAGAACCTCCAGCTCTCGCTCCGCGGCGCGACGACGGCGGCCTCGCCGACGCGCTACTCCCTCTCGGGCGGCGTCTTCGACCAGGAGGGGATCGTCCTCGGCTCGGGGCTGCGCCGCCTCTCCGGTCGCGTCAACCTGAATCAGGCGTACGGCTCGCGCTTCGAGTTCGGCGGCTCGCTCACGGCGAGTCAGGTTCGGACCAAGGCGACGCCGACGTCCGGCCAGCAGAACTCGGGCGCCGGCGCGGTCAGCGCGGCGATCCAGTACGTGCCGGTCCTGCCGGTGCGCCGCGCCGACGGCAGCTACACGTACATCAAGTCGGACCTCAACGCGTACAACCCGCAACTCGACGCGCCGGAGACGCCGAACCCGGTGTCGCTGGCCGAGGAGGTCAACGACAGCCTGAGCGACACGCGGTTTCTGGGCAACATCTTCGGGCAGGTGGAGCTGCTGAGCGGCCTCCAGTTCCGGTCGAGCTTCGGCGCCGACTACGCCGACCGCTGGCGGCACACGTACTACCCCCGCACGACGCTGCGCGGCGAGCAGTCGGGGGGCGAGGCGCTCCGCTCCGGCGGCGCCACGAGCTCGTGGCTGAACGAGAACACGCTGACGTACCGCCGCGAGTTCGGCGCGAATCAGCGCCTCGACCTGCTCGGCGGCTACACGCGTCAGGCGACCGACGTGGACCGCGAGGCGCTGAACAACGCCTCGTTCGTGACCGACGCCACCGCCTACTTCGACATCGGCGCCGGCACGCAGGAGGGCGGCCCCGGCGTCTCGTCCGGGCACACGCACCAGGCGCTCGAGTCGTGGCTCGGCCGCGCGAACTACTCGCTCCTGGACCGCTACCTGTTCACGGTCACGTACCGCACCGACGGGTCGTCGCGCTTCGCGGCGGGGCATCAGTGGGGCTCGTTCCCGTCGGCCGCGTTCGCCTGGCGCGCCTCGTCGGAGCCGTTCCTGCGCAACATCGCAAAGCTCGACGAGCTGAAGTTCCGCGTCTCGTACGGCATCGTCGGCAACCCGTCGGTGCGCCCGTACCAGTCGCTCGCCCGCCTGAACGACCAGGGGTACAGCTTCGGCGGCAGCCCCTTCGGCGGCTACTACACGGCCGCGGTGGCGAACCCCAACCTGACGTGGGAGTCCACGGCGCAGCTCGACTACGGCGTGGACGTCGCCTTCCTGAACCGCTTCAACCTGACGGCCGACTACTACCACAAGCGCACCTCCGACCTGCTCCTGCAGATCAGTGTGTCGCCGGAGAAGGGGTTCCTGAACGCGCTCGCCAACCAGGGCGAGGTGGATAACCAGGGCTTCGAGCTCGGCCTCGACGCCAACATCATCAAGCCGGGGAGCAAGGGCGGCTTCGCGTGGCGCGCGAACGCGAACTACGCCACGAACCGCAACCGCGTCACCGACCTGGGCGGCCAGCAGCAGATCTTCGCCGAGCTGATCACGACCGACTACAACCTGCCCGGCTCGCTGATCCAGGTCGGGAAGCCGGTGGGCGTGTTCTACGGGTTCAAGAGCGCCGGAATCATCCGCACGCCCGAGGAGGCCGCAGAGTACTCGCGCTTCGTCAAGAACTTCAACGGCCGCGCCTTCCAGGCCGGCGACATGAAGATCCTGGACATCGCGGGCGCGGTGGACGGCGGGCCGGACGGGCTGATCACGCTCGCCGACCGCACCGACATCGGCGACCCGACGCCCAAGTTCACGGCGGGCCTGACGAACACCTTCGGCTGGAAGGGCGTGGAGCTGACCGGCCTGCTCCAGGGCTCGTACGGCGGCAAGATCCTGAACGTGAACCGCATCCGCACCGAGAGCTCGCCGCGCGTGAACGTGTCGCGCGAGCGGTGGCTCGACGCGTGGCGGCCCGACAACCTGGACGGCAAGTACCCGCGGGTGGGTGAGAACCCGAACCAGGTGGGCACGAACAACTTCACGACCAACCTGCTCGAGGACGGCTCGTACCTGCGCCTGCGCACGCTGACGCTGTCGTGGAACGTGCCGCAGCAGCTGATCAGCCGGTCGCGCGCCACGGGCGCTCGGCTCTACGTGACGGGCAACAACATCTTCACGGTCACCGATTACACCGGCTACGACCCCGACGTGAGCGGGCAGTCGGTCGGGAACACCAACCGCGGCATCGACATCGGCGTGTACCCGACCGCCCGCGGCGTGACGTTCGGTCTGAATTTCAACTATTGATACCTCGCCACGGGATTCGTATGCAGAATCGTTTTCGACTACTCGCGGCCCTCTCGCTGCTCGGCGCCCTCGCGGCGCTGCCGGCGTGCAACGACGACTTCCTGACGGAAGTCCCGAGCGACTTTGTCGCGCCGCAGAATTTCTACCGGAACCAGGGCGACGCGCTCGCGGCGGTGAACGCCGCGTACGCGTCCTTCATCAACCTTCCGTCGCCGTACAGCAGCAGCGATTACGTCGGCCGCAATTTCTGGATGGTGGCCGAGTACCCGACCGAGGTGGTGACGAGCCGCTTGAGCGCCGCCAACGAGCGCAGCCAGGTGGACAACTACCACTCGCAGTTCAGCTCGTCGCACCCGTACCTGCTCGGCATCTGGCAGTCGGCGTACGCGGGGATCAACCGCGCCAACACCGTGCTCGCCCGCGTGCCGGCCGTGCCGATGGACGCCACGCGCCGCGACCAGATCCTGGCCGAGGCGAAGTTCCTGCGCGCGCTGCACTACTACTGGCTCGCCGGGCTCTTCGGCGGGGTGCCGCTCAGGCTGGAGGAGACGCTGGTGCTCGACGGGGGCGACCTCCCGCGGGCGACGGCGCGCGAGACGTGGGACCAGATCATCAAGGACCTGACGGAGGCGGCCGCCGTGCTGCCGACGAGCTGGCCGGCCGGCGACTTCGGCCGCGCGACGAAGGGCGCCGCGCTCACGCTGCTCGGCAAGGCGCGCCTCCAGGCCGGACAGACGCTCGCCAGCACCCCCGACATTCAGGCGGCGTCCGAGGCCTTCGCTACTGTCCGCGGCCTCGGCTACACGCTGGAGCCCGGGACCAAGTACGGCAGCCTCTTCGACGGCAGCAACGAGCAGAGCCCCGAGATCATCTTCTCGCTCCAGAACGTGCGCGTCGACGGCTACGGCGGCCGGATCACGGAGTGGTTCTCGCCGGTGACCAGCCCGCAGATCTTCCAGGCCGGGGCGCAGAACCAGTTCCAGGCCGAGCGCGTATTCTACGACTCGTACAACACGAAGGACGTGCGTAAGGCGGCGACGTGGCTGACGACGTTCCAGAACCGCGGCAAGACGATCACGTGGGCGTGGGCTGACTCCTTCATGGTCAAGGACACCGTGTACGGCTCGACCGGCCCGGTGCCGCGCAAGTATCTGGACCTCGCCGCCCCGGACGGCGGCGCCGAGGCCCCCGACGTCGTACTGTTCCGCTACGCGGACGTGCTGCTCTCGAGCGCCGAGGCGATCAACGAGCTCTCCGGGCCCAGCGCGGCCTACACGCTGGTGAACGAGGTGCGCGCGCGCGCCGGGTTGCCGAACCTCACCCCGGGGCTCAGCAAGGACGCGTTCCGCGACAGTCTCTTCCTGGAGCGCCGCTACGAGCTCGCTCTCGAAATGCACGGGATCTTCGACAACCGCCGGAACTGGACGTGGTCGAAGAAGCGCCTCGAGGAGACGATGACCAGCATCTCGACGAAGAACCGCACCCCGAACACGAGCTCGACCACCAAGTTCAACGCGGCTCCGCTCAACGAGAAGTGGAAGCTGTACCCGATTCCGGTGCGCGCCTGCGAGCTGAACCCGCTGCTGACGCAGAACCCGGGGTGGGTGGACGGAATCTGCAAGACGCCGGCGCCGGCCACGCCGTGATTGCACGGCAAGCTGTGCTCGCACTCGGGGCGGCGCTTGCCGCCGCCGGGTGCGCGCGCGGGCGTCCGGCCACCACGGTGAGCGCCGCGGCGGGGAGTGTCGCCCCCGCCGCGGCGGCGCCCGGCCCGCGCGTCTTCACGCTGCGTGGGGAGGCGCTGGAGCGCGCGCGCTCACGCGTCCGCGCCGGCGACGCGCAGTTGAAGCCGGCGCTCGACAAGCTGGTGGACGACGCCGGCAAGGCGTTGCGGGCGCCGCTGGTCGCGGTGACCGACAAGAAGACGCTGCTCGCGCCGAGCAACGACCCGCACGACTACTTCAGCCTGAGCCCGTACTGGTGGCCCGACCCGAGCAAGCCTGACGGGCTGCCGTACGTCCGCCGCGACGGCGAGACGAACCCCGAGAGCAAGCGCGACCTCGACCAGCCTCGCGTGGCGCGGCTCGGCGCCGGCGTGCAGACGCTGGCGCTCGCCTACTACTTCACGGGCGACGAGAAGTACGCCGCGCGCGCGGCCGAGCAGGTGCGCGCGTGGTTCATCGACCCGGCGACGCGGATGAACCCGCACCTCCGCTACGCGCAGCTCGTCCGCGGGATCGACAAGGAGCGCGGCAGCGGGATCATCGACACGCGCTGGTTCATCGAGACGGTGGACGCGATCGGCCTCCTCGCCGGCTCGCGCGCCTGGACCGCGGCCGATCAGCGCGCGGCCGAGCAGTGGTTCGCCGAGTACCTGCGCTGGCTGCGGACGAGCCCGAACGGCCGCTCGGAGCATGAGGCGCGGAACAACCACGGCTCGTGGTACGCGGCGCAGATCGCGGCGTACGCGCTGTTCGTTGGCGACACGGGCGCGGCGCGCGAGATCATCGCCGAGGTGCCGAAGCGCATCGGGTGGCAGATAACACCCGACGGGAGCCAGCCGATCGAGCTGGAGCGCACGCGCTCCATGCACTACAGCGGCTTCAACGTCGAGGCGCTGTCGCGGCTGGCCGAGATGGGGCGACTCGTCGGCGTGGACCTCTGGCACTACCAGGCGCCCGAGGGCGGCAGCCTGCGGCGCGCGATCGACCATCTGGCGGAATATGTCGGCCGGCAGGAGCAGTGGCAGGGTCAGCAGATCGACGAGGTCGAGACGGAGCTGCTGCTGCTCCCGCTCCGGCGCGCGGCCACGGTCTACGGCCCGGCGCCTTACGCGGCGGCGTTCGCGCGGCTGCCGCAGCAGGCGGTGCGCGCGGACCGCAGCGCACTGCTCTACCCCGAGTCGGTGAACGGCAATTGAACCGCGGCGGGCGCGGAGGCCTACTCCCTCCGCGCCCGCCGCGGTTCAATCGAGACACTCTACAGAACGTAAATGCAGAATCTGCTGAACCGGTTCGCGGTCGTTCTGGCGCTGTTGGTGACTGCGGCGCCGACGGTCGGGGCGCAGCACCCGAGCATCTTCATCACGAAGCAGGAGGCCGCCGCGATCAAGGCGGCGGAGGGGAAGTACCCGCTGCTCGACCGGTCGCTCGCCGACGCGAGGCGCGTGGTCGACTCGGCGATCGCGCGGCCGACCGACGTGCCGCCCCCTGGTGAAGCAGGCGGCTACGCGCACGAGCGGCACAAGCAGAACTACCGCGAGATGCAGGCGGCCGGGCTGCTGTTCGCGATCACCGGCGACGAGCGGTACGCGCGCTTCGTCCGCGACGTGCTCGAGAAGTACGCGGTGCTCTACCCGACGCTCGGCGCCCACCCGCTCAACAAGAATCAGTCGGCGGGGAAGCTCTTCCACCAGGCGCTCAACGAGGCGAACTGGCTCGTCGCGACGACGATCGCCTACGACTGCGTGTACGACTGGCTGAAGCCGGCCGAGCGCGCGCGCTTCGAGGCGAACGTCTTCCGCCCGATGGCCGAGTGGCTGTCGACCGAGCACGCCGAGGAGTTCGACCGCATCCACAACCACGGCACCTGGGCGACCGCGTCGGTCGGGATGCTGGGCTACGTGATCGGCGACACGTCGTACGTGAGCCGCGCGCTGCTCGGCACGAAGCGCGACCGGACGGGCGGGTTCCTGCGGCAGCTCGATCTCCTGTTCTCGCCCGACGGCTACTACATGGAGGGGCCGTATTACATCCGGTACGCCCTGATGCCGTTCTACTACTTCGCGGAGGCCGTGCAGCGCCGGCAGCCGCAGGTGGGGGTCTACGCCTATCGAGACAGCATCCTGAAGAAGGGGCTCTACTCGGCGGTGCAGACGGCGTATCCGAACGGCGTCTTCGCGCCGATCAACGACGCCTCGCGCACCATGGCGATCGACGCGCCCGAGGTGACGCTGGCGGTGGACCTGGCGTACCAGCGCTACGGGGCGAACGAGAACCTGCTCGGGGCGGCGGCGATCCAGAACGGGGTGGTGCTGAACGGCGCCGGACTCGCCGTCGCGCGCGACTTGGCGGCGCGCCCGGTGGCGCCCAGGATGAGCTTCGGCAGCGTCGAGTTCACCGACGGCTTCGACGGCCGGCGCGGCGGGCTCGGCATCCTGCGCTCGGGCGAGGGGCGCGACGCGACGATGCTGCTGATGAAGTACGGCGTGCACGGGCAGGGGCACGGCCACTTCGACAAGCTGCACTTCACGCTGTTCGACGGCGGGCGCGAGGTGATCCCGGACTACGGCTTCAGCCGGTGGATCAACATCGAGCCCAAGTTCGGCGGCCGCTACCTGCCGGAGAACGACTCGTACGCGATGCAGACCGTCGCGCACAACACGGTGGTGGTGGACCAGACGACGCAGAACCGCGGCAACGAGAAGGCCGACGAGGCGGTCTGGGCGGAGCGCCACTTCTTCAGCCGGCGCGACCCGGCCGTGCAGGCGATGAGCGCGACCGCCGACCGCCACTTCCCCGGCGTCGGGATGCAGCGGACGATGCTCCTGATCCGCGACGCGCGGCTGCCGTACCCGGTGGTGGTGGACCTCTTCCGCCTGTCGAGCGCCGAGGAGCACGGGTACGACTACCCGATCCACTTCCGCGGCCAGCTGGTGGCCACCGGCGTCAAGTACCAGGCGAACACCACGCGGCAGGAGCCGCTGGGAGCCGACTTCGGCTACCAGCACATCTGGCGCGAGGCGTCGGGGACGACCGACTCGCTCGTCAGACTGACGTGGGTGGACGGGAACCGCTACTACTCGGTGACGACGGCCGGCGCGCCCGGCACCGAGGTGCTGTTCGGCCGGACCGGCGCGAACGACCCGAACTTCAACCTGATCTCGGAGCCGGTGGTGCTGATCCGGCGGCGGGCGGCCGAGCACGTCTTCGCGTCGGTGATCGAGCCGCACGGCTACTGGAGCGAGCCGCAGGAGCGCTCCGAGCAGGCGCGGCCGCGGGTGCAGGACGTGCGCGTGCTGACGTCGAACGCCGACGGCACCGTCGCCGAGGTGACCGCCGACGGCGGGGTGCGCTGGGTGATCATGGTGAACAACGGGCCGGCCTCGGCCACGGCGACGCACCGCATGAGCGCCGGCGGGCAGAGCTACGAGTGGACCGGCAACTTCGCGGTGCGGGGCGTCCAGGCCCCGCGTTAGGGCCGCCCGCCGCGCGCGCAATCTCAGACACGGAACAACATGTACGCCGATTTGAAGGGGAAGGTGGCGCTGGTCACGGGCGGGGCGCGGGACATCGGCCGCGCGATCGCGATCAAGCTCGCGGAGTGTGGCGCGTCGGTCGCGGTGAACTACGGCAGCAGCGGGGAGCACGCGAAGACGCTGGTGACCGAGCTGGAGCGGCTCGGCGGGCGAGCGGTGGCGGTGCGCGCCGACGTCACGAAGGCCGACGACGTCGCGCGGCTGGCCGAGGAGACGCGCTCGGCGCTGGGCGGGCGGGTCGACGTGCTGGTGAACAACGCCGGCGGCCTGGTGGCGCGGAAGAAGGTCGAGGAGATGGACGACGCGTTCTTCGCGCACGTGCTCGACCTCAATCTCGGGAGCGTCTTCCGCGTGACGAAGGCCGTGCTCCCGCTGATGCCCGACGGCGGCGCGATCGTGAATCTCTCGTCGCTGGCCGCGCACGACGGCGGCGGCCCCGGCGCGACCGCGTACGCGAGCGCGAAGGGCGGCGTGCTCACGTTCAGCCGCGGCCTCGCCAAGGAGCTCGCCCCGCGGAAGATCCGGGTGAACTGCGTGTCGCCCGGGCTGATCGGGACCTCGTTCCACGACACGTTCAGCAAGCCCGAGGGGCGCGCGGCGACCGTCGCCCGCACCGCGGCCGGTCGCGAGGGGCGCGCGGAGGACGTCGCGAACGCGGTAGCGTTCCTGGCGTCGGACGCCTCCTCGTACATCACCGGCGAGTCGATCGAGATCAACGGGGGGCTGTACTTCGTATGACGCAGCAGATCGTGCAGGCCGAGCGCGAGCAGACGTTCGTGCGCACGGCCGAGGTGCCGTGGGAGAGCGTGGGCGAGGGCGTGCGCCGGCAGATTCTGGGGCACGGTCCCGACCTCATGATGGTCCGGGTCGAGTTCCGGCGCGGCGCGGTGGGCGCGGTGCACCATCACCCGCACCGACAGGTCACCTACGTCGCGGCGGGGCGCTTCGAGGCGTCGGTGGACGGCGCGACGCGGCTGCTGGAGGCGGGCGACTGCTTCTACGTCGCCGCGGACCGGCCGCACGGCGTCGTGGCGCTGGACGACGGGACGCTGATCGACGTCTTCACGCCAGCGCGCGCGGACTTCCTGCGCTGACATGACGCCGATCCGCGGGCTGCGCTGGTGGATCATCGCGATGATCTGTCTGGTGACGATCATCAACTACATCGACCGGCAGACGCTCTCGGTCCTCGCGCCGACGATCCGCGAAGAGTTCGGGATGTCGAACGCGTCGTACTCGCGCGTGGTCACGACGTTCCTGCTCGGCTACACGATCTCGCAGGCACTCTCGGGCAAGGTGCTCGACCGGATCGGCACGCGCGCCGGCTTCATGCTGTTCGTGTCGATCTGGACCGTGGCGTCGATGCTGCACGCGACGGCGCGGAGCGTGGTGCAATTGTCGGCGTTCCGGTTCATCCTGGGGATCGGCGAGGCGGGCAACTGGCCGGGCGCGGCGAAGGCGGTGGCGGAGTGGTTCCCGATCCGCGAGCGCGCGTTCGCGATGTCGATCTTCAACGGCGGGTCGACGATCGGCGCGGTGGTGGCGCCGCCGGTCATCGCCTACGTCGCGCTCAATTATGGGTGGCGGAAGGCGTTCTTCATCGGCGCCGCGCTCTCGGCCGTGCTGATGACGCTCTGGTTCCTCTACTACCGGTCGCCGGCCGAGCACCCGCGTCTGTCGGCGCGCGAGCGGGAGCACATCGAGTCGGGGCAGGTGGAGGCGGGCACCGACCCTACGGCGTCGCGGCGCGCGTGGCTGTCGCTCTTCCGGCACCGGCAGGTGTGGGCGCTGATCGCCGCGCGTTTCTTCACGGACCCGATCTGGTGGTTCCTGATCTCGTGGCTCCCGAACTACCTCAAGTCGGAGCGCGGCTTCAGCCTGGCGATGATCGGGCTCCTGGCCTGGATTCCCTTCCTGTTCGCGGACGTCGGCAACCTGAGCGGGGGCGCGGCGTCGAGCCTGCTCATCCGCCGCGGCTGGAGCGTGGACGCCGCCCGCAAGGCGGTGCTCATCCCGAGCGCGCTGCTGATCCCGCTCGGCGTGCTGGCGATCGTCACCTCGTCGAGCAACGTGGTGATCATCGCCGCGATCAGCCTGATCGCGTTCGCGTTCCAGAGCTGGATCGTGAACATCCACACGATCCCCTCGGACACCTTCCCGAAGCAGGACGTGGGCTCGGTGTTCGGGATCGGCGGGACGGCGGCAGGGATCGCGAGCATGCTGTTCACGCTGCTCGTGGGCTACGTGGTCGACCGGTTCTCGTACACGCCGGTCTACGTGATGGTCGGGCTCATGGCCCCTCTGGCGGCGGTACTCTTCCTGACGATCATGCGCCGAATCGAGCGCGTGCCGGCGGTCACGGGCTGAGACGTTCGACCACAGAGACACAGAGGACACAGAGGACGTGCACACAAGAGAGTGTCCCTCGCTCGGGAAGAGATGCCGCCTCGGGATCGAGGGACCTTCTCCCGTGCGCCCTTCCTCTGTGTCCTCTGTGTCTCTGTGGTCGATTCTGCTGTTCATCGCCCTGGTCGCGATGCCGGCGACGGCGCAGGAGTACACGTACACGCCGATCGCGGGGACGCACGGGCTGATTCCCATCTCGCTGGACAGCGGGTGGATGTACCTGGAGCGTGACGCGCGCGAGCCGGCGGGGGTGGACAGCGTGCCGGCGGCGGCGTGGGAGCGCGTGACGCTGCCGCACACGTGGAATCGGTTCGACGCCACGGACCCGCTGCCCGGCTACCGGCGCGGCGCGGGGTGGTACCGGCGGACGCTGGACGTGAGCGCGTTCCCCGCGAGGATGCGGTTCGTGCTGGCGTTCGAGGGGGCGAACACGGTCGCCGAGGTGTGGGTGAACGGCCGGCGGGCCGGCGGGCACGTGGGCGGCTACGTGGGCTTCGAGCTCGACGTGACGCCGCTGGTGCGGCGGGACGGACCTAACGACGTCCTGGTGCGGGTCGACAACACCGACGACCCGGAGCTGATCCCGTCGCACCGGTCCGACTTCACCATCTACGGCGGGCTGACGCGGGACGTCTGGCTGAAAGTCGTGCCGGCGGTGCGCGTGAGCCGCGTCGAGGTGCGGACGCCCGAGGTGAGCCGCGATCGCGCGCGGGCGACGGCGCGCGTCGCCCTGGCGAACCCGGAGCGGCTGCGCGGCGAGTACTCGGTCGTGGCGACGCTCACCGGCCCCGACGGCCGGGACCTGCAGGCGCGCTCGCGCGTGACGCTGGCCGGCGACACGCTCGCCGAGGCGACGGTCGAGCTTCCCGCCGTTCGCGCACCGAGGCTCTGGTCGCCGGCGTCACCGACGCTGTACCGCCTGACCGTAGCGCTCAGTCGC
>Ga0126308_10000456_pt1 | contig 13558 bp, 13 predicted proteins | sample Plot55_FD_92533 | JGI IMG/M metagenome (GOLD analysis project Ga0126308, IMG submission 92533) | Serpentine soil microbial communities from UC McLaughlin Reserve, CA, USA - Plot55 | ecosystem: Environmental > Terrestrial > Soil > Grasslands | place: USA: UC McLaughlin Reserve, Lake County... | reverse complement strand
CGACCATCAGCCGCACGCCGTATTCCGCCTTCGTCGAAAAGAGCATCTCGGCCTAAATCCTACTCGACAGGTCGGATAAGCGCCTTGGGGGCGTGAGCTATTCGCCGCGGAGCCTGCCGATCGCGTCCCGGGTGACGCGATACGGGTTCACGATCACGGCCCCGTAGGCGACCGCGTGCAGCACGCGGCCGAGGGTGGATTCGCGAACCCGGCCCGGCTCCGGCAGGTCCATCAGGAGCTCGAGGTGGCCCGACTTGCTTCGCCGCGGCGGCGGCTGGCCCGGCGCGCGATGCTCAAAGAGCTGCAGCGCCTCCGTGTTCTCGTCCATCACCAGCGCGACGAAGTGGGTCACCCCGGCCTCCCGGGCGCGCTCCACCAAGCGTTCGAGGAGCGCCGTCGCGACGCCCCGCCGCTGCCACGGATCGCCCACGACCACCGAGACCTCCGCGTAGTCGGGCTCGCCGCTCCGCACGTACCGGGCCACCCCGATCAGGTGGCCGGTCTCTGGGTCGAGCGCGACCAGCGCCTCGTGGTCGCGGTGGTCGATCTCGGTGAGGTAAGCCAGGTCGCGAATGCTGAGGCGGTCGAGCGGCCGAAAGAACCGCCGATAGCGGCTACGGGCGGAGAGCCTCTCGAACCCGTCGGCGAGCAGTGGCTTGTCCTCCGGACGGATGGGCCGGATGACGAGCTTCAGCCCAGTGCCCGTTACGACCGGCTCAGTGGTGGTCGCGACGGGCTCCGCTCCTGGGGACTCAAGTTCGACCCCGTCATCGAGATTACGCCGGGCCGCCGGGTTCGTGTGAACGAGCTGTGTGCGATACCGCACACCGCCGCCGTGCTACGGGCGGCGGCCGAGAACTCTCGCCACCAGGGCCAGCGCCGGGAAGGCGACGGCCTGCACGAGCGCGGGCGGGCTGGTCGGCCGAAACTCGTTGCGGAACTCCTGCATGACCGCCGCTCCCACCAGGGGATCGCGCGGCCCCCGGGCGGTCAGCTGGCTCTGCTGGGCCAGCACACCGACCTTCCGCAAGAACTCCTCGCTCCGCAGCGCCGGCCGCGTCCGCCAGATGATGCGGGCCTGTTCGTCGCCCTCGTTCCACATCGCGTGCACGGTTCCGGCGGGGACGTCCACCTTCTCGCCGGCCGAGAGCGTCCGGCGCTCCCCGCCGATCCTCCGCCTCCATCGTGCCGGCGAGGATCTCGAAGTGCTCGTCCTGCCGCGGGTGGTAGTGCTCGAGCGGCTCCACGGAGCCCGGCTCGTAGGTGGCCTCCATCTCGAGGAGGTCCCCGCCGGTCTCCGCGGCTGTCTGGACGAGCCGCAGCCGCATACGACCCGCGGGGTTGTCGATCACGTCACCGGCCGGCACTGGCCAACGGTATCTATCCCTACCCGGCCCTGACGGTCCGCCACAGCTCGCGGCCGGCCCTGTCGTCGGCGGCGCTGAAGTAGAGAACGCCGTCGACGGCGGTCAGGTCATAAGGGTTGCTCCCCTCGCGACCGGGCTCGATGTCCCGGACCAGTCTCGTCCGCGCCCCGGTGCCGGCGCTTCGCCACAGCTCGCGGCCGTGGATGCGGTCGTCGGCCGTGAAGTAGAGAGCACGGCCAACGGCCGTCAGTTCGCCGGGATCGCTGCTGCGGCTCGCCGGAGAATTGCCCCCTTGCTTGATGTCCTTGACCATCTTCGTCCCCGCGCGGGTGCCGTTGCTTCGCCACAGCTCATCGCCTTGGTCGCCGTCGCGAGCCGAGAAGTAGAGAACATCGTGGACGGCGGTGAGCTCGCCGACGTAGCCGGAGTCCTTCCCCGGCCCAATGTTCTTGACCATCTTCGTCCCCGCCGCTGTGCCGTCGCTACGCCACAGCTCGCCGCCATGCTTGTCGTCGGCGGCGCTGAAGTAGAGGGTGCCGTCGATGACGGTGAGCGAGCTTGGACAGCAGGGCTCGAGCCCCTTGACCATGGTCGTTCCTGCCGCGGTGCCGTCGCTTCGCCACAGAGCTGAGGGGCCGCCGCGGCGGCTATCGCGGGCCCTGAAGTACAGGGTGCCGCCCATGGCGGTGAGCTCCGACGGCTCGGAACCCCGGCCCTCTCTGATGTCCTTGACCAGGGTCGTTCCCGCCGCGGTGCCGTCACTTCGCCACAGCTCGCTCCCGTGAGCACCGTCACCGGCCTCGAAGTAGAGCGTGTTGCCCACGGCGGTGGGCTCGGAGGGGTCGCTGGAATCGCTGCCGGACTTAATGTCCTTGATCATCCTCGTCCCCGCCGCCGTGCCGTCGCTTCGCCACAGCTCGTGGCCGTGGGTGCCATCGTCGGCCGCGAAGTAGAGGACTCCCTGGAAGATGGCCAGGCTGAAGGGATCGCTGGGATCGGCGCCGGGACCGATGTTCCTGACCATTCTCGTCCCTGCGGCGGTGCCGTCGCTTCGCCACAGCTCGCGGCCATGGGTGCCGTCGTCGGCCGCGAAGTAGAGGGTGTCGCCGTCCGCGGTGAGCACCTCCGGACCCCTCCCGCTGTTCCCAGGCTCGAAGTCCTTGACCATCCTCGTCCCTGCCGCAGTGCCGTCGCTTCGCCACAGCTCCTGACCGTAAGGACTATCGCCGGCCGCGAAGTAGAGGGTGCCGTTGACGTCGGCGAGCAAGGAAGGATTTCCACCTTGTGCGCCCGGCTGAATCTGCTTAACGAGCTTCGCGGTGACACCGGCCTGGGCGGGGGGTGTCGGAACCGCGGCGAGGACGCCAGACACCGCAACCGACGCCAACGCGAGCGCTCTGCCTGCACGCCCTCTGATCATGAACCCGCCACTGTCCTGTTCATTCACCCGCTACCCGCTGTGGGGTGCGAAACACGGTCCCCCCGCCGGAGTTGCGCGTTATGGCTCGATCAGGCCCTTGCGGATCGCGTAGCGCACGAGCTCCACCCGATCTCGCATGCCGAGCTTCTTCATCGCGTTCGACCGGTGGTTCTCCACCGTCTTCTCGGAGAGATGCAGGATGCCCGCGATCTCGCGGTTCGTGTGCGCCTCGGCGACGAGCTTCACGACCTCCTGCTCGCGAGGCGTCAGCTCGTCCGCACGGTGCGGGCCCTCGCCAAGGACGTCCTGGATCAGGGCGCGCTGGGCCTCCGGGGTCAGGAACGGCTCGCCGCGCTCGACGGCGCGGACCGCGTCGATCAGGTCGGAATCGGCCTGCGCCTTCAGCACGTAGCCCGACGCCCCCGCCTTGAGAGCCTCGAACAGGTAGCGCTCGTCGTCGTACATCGACAGGATCAGGATCGCGACGTCGGGTGCATGCGCCCGGATTTCGCGGGTGGCCTGGAGGCCGGTGAGCTTCGGCATCTTGACGTCCAGGATCGCGAGGTCGGGCCTCTCACGGATCGCCATGTCCCGGGCCTCGGCGCCGTCGGACGCCTCGCCGACCACCTCGATGTCCGGGTGGCGCTCCAGCAGCAACCGCAGTCCCGACCGGACGATCCCGTGGTCGTCGGCGATCATGACCTTCATGGCTTCGGTGATCGGTGGCGCATACGCCCGTTGCGATTCCATCCGCCAGCTGTATCGACCAGCTTGAGTGGCACCGTTAGGTGCACCCGGGTCCCGGCGTCGGGCCGGGATTCAACCTGCATGTCGCCGCCCACGAGCAACGCCCGCTCGCGCATCCCGGCGATGCCGAGCCCGCGAGCCGCCTGGTCGAAGGTGAAGCCCGAGCCGTCGTCGCCCACGATGAGCTCCACCCGTTCGCCGTTGCTCGTGAGCCGGACGTCTACGTGCTCGGCTCCCGAGTGCTGCGCCGCGTTGGACAGCGCCTCCTGGGCCACGCGGTATACGACGAGCTGAACATCGGCCGGCAGGCCGGAGAAGTCTCCCTGCGAGTCGAACCTGGCGTTGATCTTTCCCCGGCGCCCGAGCTCCTTGACGTGGCCGGCGAGCGCGGCCTTCAGGCCGAGGTCGTCCAGCGCCGTGGGACGGAGTTGGCGGGCCAGCATCAACAGCTCCTCCATTGCCCGGTTCGCGAGCGCCTTCGTCTCGGCCAGCTCGTGGGCCAGCTCGACGGGCGCCTTCACCCGGGCAGCTTCCAGGCGCAGAAGGAGCGCGGTGAGCGATTGGTTGACCTCGTCGTGGAGGTCTCGCGCCACCCGCGCGCGCTCCTCCTCTTGGGCGGCCAGGGCGGTGCTGGAGGTCCGGCGACGCTCGGCCTCGAGGCGCTCGAGCATCCGCCGGAACGCGCGGTTCAGCCGCTCGACTTCCTCGGGCTCGCCGCGGGCGTCAGTCGGGGCCTGCAGGTTCGCGCCGGGTCGGGAAAGGTCGGCACGCTCCATCGCGTCGACCAGCCGCTCGAGCGGGCGGAATCGCCGCTGCAGCGTGATCACGTTGACGACGATCGTGAGCGCCACGGCCAAGGCGAGGATGAGCGCCAGGCCGGGTCGATCCGAGATGTCGAAGTTGGGATTTCCCGCCACTCCGGTCACCACGACCGCGGCGACGATCAGCAACAGGTTGGCGATGAGTACCTGGGTGAGGAGGTTCTTACGATGCATTCGACTCTAAGTATCGGCCCCAGCGGCGAGCGTTGGAGCGCGGGCACGCTTGAACCGGGCGATTGGGACATAGGGGCCAGCACCTAGTCAATTGGGGTACCCGACCCCACCGGAACCGCCCCCAGCGTGTGCCACTATTGGACGTGCGTTCGAGTCCATCCCCAAGGAGTCGCCCCTCGAATGACTACCACCTCAAGATCCAACTTCGTTGCCGGCCTCCGCACGGTCCTCCTGATGGCCGCGCTCGGCGGCCTCCTGGTCGTCATCGGGTACGCGATCGGCGGCATCAAGATCGCGAGCGTCTTCCTCGGTATCGCGCTGCTCATGAACTTCGTCGCGTTCTGGTTCAGCGACAAGATCGCGATCGCCAGCGCCGGCGCGAAGCCGGTGTCCGAGGCGGACGCACCGCGCCTCTACCAGATGGTCCGCGACCTCACCACCCGCGCTCACCTGCCGATGCCGAAGCTCTACGTCATCCCGACGGAGCAGGCCAACGCCTTCGCGACCGGCCGCAACCCCAAGCACGCCGCGGTCGCGGTTACCGCCGGGATCACCAAGCTCCTCTCCGAGGACGAGCTGCGCGGCGTGCTCTCCCACGAGCTCGCACACGTACGCAACCGCGACATCCTCACGACGTCCATCGCCTCGGCGATCGGCGCGATGATCACCTGGGTCGCCTACTTCATGCTCTGGTTCGGCGGCGACGACGAGTCACCGCTGGGCTTGATCGCCAACCTGGCCCTGTTCTTGCTGGCGCCCATCTCGGCGAGCCTGATCCAGCTCGCGATCTCGCGCCAGCGTGAGTACTCGGCGGATGCCACGGGCGCCGAGATCTGCGGCAACCCGGAATCCCTCGCCTCCGCGCTCCTCCGACTCGAGGAGGGGGCGAAGGCGATGCCGATGCAGGTCAATCAGGCCACGGAGCCCCTCTACATCGTGAAGCCCTTCTCGGGCGGCGGCATCGCGAGCCTGTTCTCCACGCACCCGCCGATCGAGGAGCGCGTGCGGCGGCTCCGCCAGATGCGTCCGAGCCTCTCTTAGCGCGCGGAGCGCGTATTCAGGGACCGGCGCGAGGGCTGCCGCGCTTGCCGCCGATGCGCTGCGCGAGGTAGCAGTACGCCGGCTTCGGTCGCAGCGACGGGGTCAGGACTCCGTAGGTGGCGAAGCGGCTCGTCGGCACGCCGGAGTCGTAGAGCGTGTAGACGAGGAACGAGCGGACGTCCATTCGCTGAGTCGCGCGATACATGCGGGCGAGCACCGGGCCCTGTCGGTTGAGCGGAACGTCGAAGTGCCCAGCGGCGCGGCGACTGCCGCCGATCCCCACCTCGGTGATCCAGAGCGGCGTCGATCCGTCGTCGAAGCGCTCGCTCACCGCCCGGAGCTGATCGAGGTTCGCGGTCATCCTCGCCGTCCATGGCGGTCCGACGGGGTAGGGGTGCGCTCCGATCCCGTCGAAGGCCCGCCTTCCGGCGATGTCGTAGACGCGGGACAGGAATTGGACGGGCGGCATCTTTCCGCCTGCCGGCGGGACGGGTGAGGGCCCGCCCGTGAGGATGGGCCGGCGAAACCCGGCCTCGCGCCCCGCTTGGTCCGCGCCCTCCAGCATTCGCGCGTACAGCGCTGGCTCGGCGTGCGGGGCAAAGAACCTCGCGTAGTTGGGCTCGTTCCAGACCTCGAGCGCACTCATCTCGGGCAGGTGAACCATCAGCCCCCGCACGAAGGCTCGCCATTCAGGGATGCTTCGCGGTGCCGGTGGGAACGGGCACGCGCTGCCGGCGCACATTCCGGGTCGATCCCATCCGGGGATTCGCGCCCACTCCGGGGCGCCATACGCGACCACGATCGGGCGGATGCCGTCGTGAAGCATTGCCCGGTAGCGATGAACCAGCGGCGCCCAGTTGAAGCGCGGCGCGCCCCTGGCGGCTGCCTCCGCCGGCGGCAGCGGCTCGATCGTGCTCCAGATCGCCTCGAGCCGGTCCACGTCGGCTCCGGCGCGCGCCGTAAGCGAGATCTGGGTGAGGCCCGTGATCCGCCTACTGCCCGGACGGCAGGGCTGCGCGTCGGACACCGGTTGTTGCTCGCGGGCGCCGGGCGTGACGACCGGGCCGTAACACAGATCGGGCCAGCCCCTTCCGACGAATCCCCACGGCGGAGACTGAGGTGGGTTGTGTCTCGGGACGCTCACCCTCGGGCTTGGCACGGTGGTATGCGGTCCGGGTGCGGGCCGCGGGCCCGGCTGGGTTGGCTGCCCGCCGCCGATGACCAGCACCGCAAGTGCGATGCCGCCGCCGACGGCCAGCGCAGCCGCCGCCACCACGGTCAGCGCACGACGCCTTCGCCGCGGTCCCGATCGGCGCCTCGGGCTGTCGGGAGGCGCGTCTCCCGGCTGGGGGCTCACTGGGTGGCTGGGGTCAGCATGCGCTGATCGTCAGGCGTGTCCTATTCGCAGTAGTGACTTGACGCGGGTTCCGGATCGCGGTGGCTGATGCCCGCGCAGTCCCGGAGGGCGTCAAGGCGCGCGGCCAGCTCGGTTTCCTTTGCGGCGGTGTCACTGCCTGGCGGGGCGGGGAAGAGGTTGTCGAGTTGGAACGGGTCGGTCCGCAGGGCGTAGTGCTCACGCTCCTCCTGGGTCACGCAGTCCTTGTTTTGCCGGCTTGCGCTGTGGTACTCGACATACACCTGATGCGAGGTCCGGATGCCTTCGTAGTCGCATGGGGTGAACGGGAGCGCCTGCGAGATCGGCTTGTGAAGTTCGAGCAGGATGGCGCGGCGCCTGGGCCAGCGGCTGCCATTGCTTCGGATCGCCTTCAGCATTGAGTGGCCGTCCAGGGTTCGGCAGTGCTCGGGACGCGAGCACGGCTTCGCCCCCGCGAGGCGAAGGATCGTCGGCGCAACGTCGATATTCGCGACCGTCGTCGACAGTCGGCGCGGCACCCCATGCCGCGCACGCATGTCCTTCGGCAACCGGATCACGAACGGAACCCGCAGGTCCTCTTCATAGGGGACCACCTTGGCCCCTGGGATCCGGTGTTCCCCTGCCAGCCAGCCGTTGTCGGACGTGAACACGATTGCGGTATTGGCGAGCTCATGCTGCTGTCTCAGGCTCCCGACGATCTGCGTCATCCCGCGATCTACGGCTCGCAGCGACGCGAGCCGGCAGCGGTATCGGTCCGCCATGAACGGAATCTCCTCTGGCTTGAGCTGAGGGTGCGTGCGAACGAAGCTCGGCTTGTCGGATACGTCGCCCTCGTTGAACGAGGGCGACATCGGCAGCGGCTTGTGCTTGAAGCGGTCGGCGTCGGAGGGCGCCGGTATTGCCGAGCCGTGGCACGGGCGTTCATAAGCGCCGGGCCCGCGAGTGTGCGGCGCGAACTGGTCGACGGCCATGAACAAGGGCCGCTTGCGGGGTACGTAGCGGTGGATCATCCGCACCGCCTTCTCGTTCAGGACGTTCGTGAGGTAGTCCACCCTCCGGGTCCCGTGTTCCACCGAATGGCCGTTCTCGTGGAGGACGTAGTCGTAGTAGTCGGCAGGGTCTTGCACGGTGTGCCATTCGTCCCATCCCGGTGCCACCTCGTTCGGATCACCGACGGCGCGCTCATAGCGGTTCAGGAACTTCCCAACGTGGGCGGTGACGTAGCCGGCGCGATGAAGCCAGACAGGCAGCGTATTCCCCTTGTCGCGAAGGTCTCCGTACGGGTTGGGGTTGTTCCAAGTCACCCCGTTGTTGTGCGCGTATTGCCCAGTGAGCAGTGCTGCCCTCGACGGGCAGCACAGCGGCCCGCTCACGACGTAGTCGGTGAACGTCGTGCCGTGGTTGCGCAGGAGCTTCACCGTCTTCGGCATGACCCTCCGGGTCAGGGTGGCGGCCTCCTGATCGTCCGTCTGGATGACGATGATGTTCGGCGGCGGCTGGGCTGCGGCGTTGGTGGATCCGAGGATTACAGCGGCGACGCTCACCATGACGAGCGCGGACGCCTTCATCGCCCGATTGGTGCTGGCGCAAGGTCCCGCCTCATGGCTCAGCCGGTGTCCTCCCTCCCGGCGGCAGTGTACAGCTGTGACCTTGCCCGACACCGGCGTGAACGGCGCAGGAGCGCGAGGCGGGATGGATTAGACTCGCCGGCCGTGGGCGGGAGGAGCGACGGCACCGGGGAGCACCTTGGATGAGGATCGGATAGGGGCTGGTCTTTCCTTCGACCCACTCGAATTCGAGTCTCGCGTGACCTGGATCCTTGGATCCGCTCGAACCGGCAGCACCTGGCTTCTACGACTGCTGGTCAACCCATGGCGGCTGGACCATGTCAATCTCGCCCGCTCCGATGTCGGCTTTCGTGGCGGCGGTCCTCTGCGCCGGCGAAAGCGCCCTGCGGTCGTCCCGATCGACGAGTCGATGTTCCCGCGCCACCTGACGCCCTTCCTGCCACCCACCGGCGCGGAGGCCAACGACAGTGATCCGCGGGACCACCTGTTCAACACTGATAGAGAGCGGCACGTCAGCTACTGCTTCTCGAGCGCGTACGAGGACGTCTGGCGACCCGAGTTGCGGCGGCTGATCCTCGTACGACTGCACGCTCAGGCCGCGCGTGCCGTGGACCGGTTTGGCCTCGACGCCCCGCGGGTGGTGGTCAAGGAACCGAACGGTTCATATGGCGCGGAGTTCCTGATGGCGCTGATGCCCCGCGCGAGGATGATCTTCCTGATGCGAGACGGTCGTGACGTGGTCGACTCGCAGCTTGCCCTGCGTACTCCATTCGGGGCGGTGCGTCGGGGGATGCGCGTCATCCGAAGCGAGTCGGAGCGGCTGTCGTTTGTACGGATGTACGCCCGGCTCTGGGTCAACAACATGACGGCGGTGCATCGCGCCTACGAGGCACATGACCCTGAGCTGCGAACCAGACTGCGCTACGAGGACCTCCGCGCCGACACCCTCAACACGCTGGTGCCGCTCGCGAAATGGCTCGGCGATGAGCGCAGCCCTGAGGAGCTTCGCCAAGCCGTCGAGGAGAACGAGTTCGAGTCCACGCCCCGGTTGAAGCGCGGCAAGGGTCGGATGCGTCGCGCGGCGACCCCGGGACTTTGGCGCCAAAACCTCAGCACCGAAGAGCAGCGCGTCGCCAACGAGATCATGGGCGGCATGCTTGCCCGCCTCGGGTATGAGGTTTGAGGCACCCGTACGGTCCGGCTATACTTTTTGAAGTAAATCCGGATCGAGATTTAGGAGATTAGGAGCGTTTGATGGCCACTGCCGCTGAGCCCCTCGAGCGGGTCAAGGAGAGAATCGACCTGATCGCGAACGGGAAGGCCCGCGCGGAGGTCGAGGCCGGCGATGCCAAACTCATCGATGTGCGCGAGCCCCACGAGTGGGACGAGGCCCATCTCGAGGGCGCCGTCCACGTCCCGCAGGGGGAGCTGCTCGACCATATCGGTGAGGTCGCGCCACATCGGGCGGAGCGGATCGTGCTGTACTGCCGCACCGACAACCGCTCCTCGCGGGCGGCCGACGCGCTCCAGGATCTGGGCTACGACAACGTCTCGGTGATGCGCGGGGGAATCGTCGGCTGGCAGGAGGCGGGGTTTCCCGTCATCGCTCCCGAGGGGCTTAGCCCAGAGCAGCGGATGCGCTACTCGCGCCACACCCTGCTGCCTGAGGTGGGGGACGAGGGCCAGGACAGGCTGCTGAACTCGAAGGTGCTCCTCATCGGCGCTGGCAGGCTCGGCGCGCCCTCCGCCTTGTCTCTCGCCGCCGCCGGTGTCGGAACGCTTGGGATCGTCGACGATGACGTCGTCGACGAGACGAATCTCCAACGCCAGGTCATCCACACCACCGACCGCGTCGGGATGCCGAAGACCGCGTCCGCTCGAGCCTCGATCGAGGCGCTCAACCCCGACGTCAATGTCGTCGAGCACCGGACCCGCCTCGATGCCGACAACATCCTGGACATCATCGCCGACTATGACGTGCTGGTCGACGGGGCCGACAATTTCCCTACCCGTTACCTGCTGAACGACGCGTCGGTGCGGCTGCAGAAGCCGGTCGTCTCGGCATCGATCCTCGCGTTCGACGGCCAGATCTCCACCTTCGTCCCCTACGAGGGGCCTTGCTACCGGTGCCTGTATCCCGTGCCGCCTCCGCCCGAGATGGCGCCGAGCTGTGGCGCCGCCGGTGTCCTCGGTGTGATGGCCGGCATCATGGGTCTGCTGCAGGCCAACGAGGTCATCAAGCTGGTGGCCGGCATCGGCGAGCCGCTCATCGGCCGCCTGCTGCTCTACGACTCCCTCGGCACCCGGTTCACCGAGCTGAAGGTGAACCGCGACCCCGACTGCCCGATCTGCGGCGACGCCGCGCCCGAGATCGACGAGTCGGAGATGGGCAAGTTTCCCGACTACGAGGCCTTCTGCGCGGGGACGCCGGTCCTTCGGTGAGCAAGGTCTAGCAGGCCGCCTCCGCATAGGATTCCCGACCGATGCCGACGGTGAAGATCCCGCCAGTGCTTCGTGGTCAGACCGGCGGAGAGGCTGAGCTCGCCACGCCGGGCTCCACGGTCGGCGACGTGTTGGGCTCCGTGGCCGACACCTATCCCGGCACCCGCTCGCAGCTCTTCGCCGACGGCGGCGAGCTCAATCGTTACGTCAACGTCTACCTCAACGACGAGGATGTAAGGGTCCTGGACGGCTTGGAGACGCCCGTCTCCGAGGCCGACACCGTCGTGATCCTGCCGGCGATGGCGGGCGGTCTCTGAGCCTGGCGGTCGACCCGCCCGGCCCATCTAAGCCCGGTTGCGCCGCGTTCGTCCTGAAGGCATCCAGGTAGCCGTACTCGGGCACCCGCCACCGGACCCACACCCGGCGAGGACCGCCACGCAGAGCGCGGCGGCGATGATGAGTCTGCCGCTCAGTCTTGAGCTGTACGACGCCGGTTGCGGAAGAACACCATGAACGCGAACGCCGCCGCCAGCGCGACCAGCCCGGCGATGAAGAACGGCATCCAGCTGTCGCCTGCCGAGTCCGCAGCGATCTGCGGCACCGAGTGGGCGCTGGAGTTGGCGTTCTCGCCGACGACCGGGGTCGGAGGGTTGCTCCCCGCCGAGGCCTTGTCATTCGAGCTCTTTCCGCGATCCGAGCCGCCGTGAGCGGACTTGCCGCCACCGCTCGATCCGGAATCGGACGCCGAGGAGCCGTTCCCGCTCGGCTCGGTCGTGCTTGAGCCGGCAGTGCTCGGGACGGGCGTGGTCGAGCCAGTGTCGGGGCTCGGGGTGACCGGGATCACCGTGCCGCTGCCCGAGGAGCTTGAGCTCCCGGTGCTTCCACCAGTGGCGCTCGAGCCGCTGCCTCCGCCCGGCAGGGCCGATCCATACTGGTCCCCGGCCGGCGAGCCGCCCGCGATCGCCATGGGTGCGAATGCCATCGCTGCGAGCGCCGCGCATGCGAGCGCGACGGCCAAGCGCGGCATGCGCAAGTCCTTGAACTGCTGCGCGCCTTCCATCAAGAGCTCCTCCTACAGGTTGTGTCCCAGCCTTAGCTCGAGTGAGCATCATAACCGCATGAGTCACCGCATGGAGGTGAGTGCCGAAGGCAGGCGGCCCATCGGCCGAGGCCTCAGGTGACGATGATATGGTCCGCGAAAGGCTGGGACTTCGACCTTAGGAGGGTCTTCGTAATGCAAGGCGGGCAGAGAAGGGACTTGGTTGCGCTGCGCGCGGCTATCGTGATCGGCTGCGTGGCCCTTGCGGCATTGGTCGCGGTGCCCTCCGCGGACGCCAAAGGTGGCTCGCGCCTCTTCGGCCTCGACTACACGTTCAAGGACTTCCAGAGCAAGGACGGGCGCAAACTCGACCAAAGCGGCGCTAAGACCGTGCGCTGGACGATGTTCTGGCAGCGCATCGAGCGCTCGCCCGGACAATTCGACTGGTCCGCAGCCGACAACGTCGTCGGCGAGCTCGCCAGCAGGGGCATTCGCTTTGTCCCGGTGCTCTTCGGGACGCCGTCATGGGTTGCGAATTCCGGCAACACACCCCCGGTCGACTCAAAGGAGGCGCGCGATGCCTGGAAGCGCTTCCTGCGCGAGGCTCTGAAGCGATACGGCCCAAGCGGGAGCTATTGGGCCATCCAGTACCGGGCCGATCATCCCGGGAAGGCGGCGCTTCCGGTCACGACGTGGCAGATCTGGAACGAGCCCAACCTGAAGAGCCATTTCAGCCAGCGCCGCTCTCCCGAGCGTTACGCGCGCCTGCTCAAGATCTCCCACAGCGCGATCAGCGGCGAGGACCCGGGGGCGCAGGTCATGTTCGGGGGCATGCCGGGCTACTCAAGAGACATGAACGCCTGGCGCTTTCTCAGTCGCGTCTACCGGCAGGACGGCGTCCGGCGCGCCTTCGACGTCGCGGCGCTGCACCCCTACGCCCGCAACGTGAGCCAGATGGTCGGCGAGGTGAAGCGCCTCCGGCGGGTGATGCGCAAGAACGGCGATGGCCGCAAGCCCCTCTGGATCACCGAGGTCGGGTGGGGGTCGGCGCACCCGACCCGCTTTGGGCTGACGAAGGGCAAGCAGGGCCAAGCGCGGATCCTCAAGCGCGCCTTCCGGGAGCTGAAGCACAAGCGCCACCGCTTCCGGATCAAGCGGGTGCTGTGGTTCAACTATCGCGATCCGCAAGGCCACGCGCAGCACTGCGACTTCTGCTCCTCGGCCGGCCTACTCAAGAACAACTTTGACCCCAAGCCCGCCTGGCGGGCGTTCCGCGGGTTCACGGGGGCGCGTTAGTTCCCGCGAGTTAGGAGTGGTCGCTCGCACGCTGGCGCCGTACGCTTCGCCGCCGCCGCGCTCGCTTCGAGAGCTGCTCGATGGCCGTGGTCCCGCGGGCGGACACGAGCTCAGCCGGGTATGGCTCGGTCGGGCGTGCCGCCATATATCCCCGAACCCGGCCCCGTGCGCTCGCGAGGTTGCGATCGAGCAGCGCATGGGCGAAGCAGACCGGGAGCTCCCGCGCCAGGACGGCTGGGAGGCGCCGGGGGGCGACCACGTTCCACTT
>Ga0126308_10000455_pt1 | contig 13558 bp, 13 predicted proteins | sample Plot55_FD_92533 | JGI IMG/M metagenome (GOLD analysis project Ga0126308, IMG submission 92533) | Serpentine soil microbial communities from UC McLaughlin Reserve, CA, USA - Plot55 | ecosystem: Environmental > Terrestrial > Soil > Grasslands | place: USA: UC McLaughlin Reserve, Lake County... | reverse complement strand
CGAGTGAGACGCCGCCGGGACAGCTCGAGTTCGCGATGAACCCGTGGGTGTGCTCGAACGACAAGGTGAAGGAGACGCTCGGCTGGCGGCCGCGGTACACGACGCGCGAGACATTCGAGGTCACGATGCGCGCCCACGGAGTGCTCGAAAGCGCCGGCGAGCCGACCGGAATCGTGCCCGAGGTTGGCGCTCCAGCGGCCTGAACAGCCGCTGCTACGCTAGCCCGGACCCGGGCCGTTAGCTCAGTTGGGAGAGCACCAGCTCGACAAGCTGGGGGTCGCTGGTTCGAGCCCAGCACGGCCCATTTTTCGTCTCAAGCGGGGACGCGACGGAGCGCCACGCACGCGGCGTGCGTATCGCGGCAGTGCACGAGCGAACGTGTTGCGGGGTTCGCCTCGATCGCGTCCATCGCGGTCCAGGACGGCTCGCCCACAAGCGCGAAGCCACGGCGACTGTTCTCCGCACGAACCATCGCGGCCTGGAGGATCGCCACGAGCGCGGCTGGCTCGCAGCGCGTCAGATTCCACACGTCGAGAATCACATCGCGCTCGGTTTGATGCTCGCGCAGGCTCCCGTTTACGGATTCCACGCTCTCCCAATCGAGCTTGCCGCGCAACGCGACGATGATCGGCCCCCAGTGATGTGAGCGGACCGAGACTCGTGGCGAGATGCGCCCCCGCGAAAACCTGCCTACCCCCACGCCTAAAGTATTCCCCCTAATCGCCCATCACAAGCCACTAGGGGGCACGGATTTACGAGACGCCCGGCGATCTGGCCGCGTTGCAGGCGCTCCTCGACCGCAGTTACGAGAACGCAGGCGAGCATCTGCTTCGGATCCACACGCCCGAGCGGCGACTCACCGCCGAACAGGTCGCCGAGCGGCTGCCGGGAATGACGCTGTTGTCACTCGCGACGGCAACGGCTGACGGCCGGCCGATCGTCGGCCCGGTGGACGGCATCTTCTATCGCGGCGCATTTCACTTCGGCTCAGCGCCGGACTCGGTGCGCTTCCGCCACATCGAGGCTCGGCCTTACGTCAGCGCGACCCACCTTCCAGGCGAGGAGCTCGCGATCACGGTGCACGGTCGCGCTGTGCCCGTTGACGTCTCGACTGGCGGATTTCGCGAGGTGCTGCTCGAGATCTACGGGCAGGACCGTGCGGACTTCATCGACTCGGGCCCGCGTTACGCCCGCATCGATGCCGACCGGATGTTCACTTACGCGAGCTAGCCCTCGCCGTCGATGACCGACGGGCTGCCTTGCAGCGCGGAGACGCTGCGGCCGCTCAGGGTGCCGCTCGAATCGGTCGTGCGGTTGAGCGCGCGCAGGCGCAGCAGGTACTCGTTGCCGTCGGCGTCGATGAAGTGATGCTCGTCCTGCGACGGCGTCGGCTTGAGCTCGAGGAACGTGCAGAGCGTGTCCTTCGGCACGCACGTGCCCTCGCCGCCCTGGCTCAGACGCGAGTCGACCATGAACACGGCGGTCTCGTGGTCCGTCGACACGCCCAGGTACATGATCAGCGGCATCTTGCGGCTCGGGATGAGGCCGAGACGCTGGACCGTCGCGTAGCGCCGGAGGTCATCGACCTGGCCGAACTGCACGTCGGCCGTGTACGAGTAGTCGGTCTCCGGAGCGCTCGCCGGCTCCTTGTCGTCGTCGATCGTCCCGGCTGGAGTCGAGTCCGAGCCGGGGTCGACGTCGGAGTCTGAGTCCGCCGGGTAGGAGGGCGCGCTCGACCGGACGTCGGTGATCGGCTGCAGCTCGGTCGGTGCGGTCGTCCCGGTCGCAACGTTCGTAAGGGCGCTCACGGTCTCGTCGACGCTGTCGCTCGAGCCGCCGCCGCTCGTGCCGCCGCCGGTGCTGGCGTTGAGGCTTTCGATCGACTGGAAGGGGTTGCGCGCGTTCGACGCCTCGATGTCATTGATCGACATCGGCGCCTCGCCCGGGAACTGGAACGAAGTGTCCTGGGGCGTTGCTGTCGGCGCGGGCCCGGCAGCAGACGGCTCGATGTCGAGCGGCCCGCCTGAGCGGATCGCGCTAGCTGAGATCACGAGCAGCAGCAGGGCAAGACCGATAGCCACGCCGGCGAGCCGGCTCTCCCGCAGGTCCGTCCAGACCTCCTCGGCCCACTGCCTGACGACGTCGATGTTGAAGTTCATCGGGGCACCACCGCGGCGGTCGTGAAGTTGTCGACCGGCTTCAGGCCACCGTCGCCACGCTCCGCACCGGGCGGCCCGACTGCCGTCGCCTTCGCGGCCGGGTCATCGCCGCCCGCGGCCATGTAGACGGTCGCGCTGATCGTCGCCGTGATGTCCGGGAATGACCCGCTGGCGAGCGTGAGCTTGTCGATCTTGATCAGGCGCCCGCGGATCTGCAGGTCGTGGTTCGCCATCGTGACGAACCGCTTCGTGCGGTGGAAAAGATCGGCCAGGCCGAAAAACTGTCCCGTGAAGGTGAGCTGTACGGGGACGGCGTCGAGGCCGTCCACAGCGCCTGTCTCAGCCGAAGCGGTCTGGGTGTCCGATTCGCCGGCGCTGTTCGCGGCGCCCATCGTGATGTTGTTGAACGTGATGCCCGTGCCGTCCGCGGCCGTCGAGAGCTCGCGCATCAGGTCGGCCACGCGGACCGACTGTGGGATCGCCCGTACGAGCTTGACCATCTCGCGGTAGTCCGACTCGTAGCGCGCCTTCGCGCTCTCGAGCTCGGCCGCGCGTGCAACGGCTGCATCGCGCTCCGTCTGAGCCTGAGCAAGCGGCTCCTCGAGCGATGCCTTGCGGTTCATCGCCGGGTTGAGCAGCACCATCCAGTACAGCGCGAAGGCCGCGAGCGGCGCCAGGATCATGAGCAGCTTGCGGTCGCGTGCGCTCACAGGGCTGCTCCGTTCTGCGTCGGAGGTGCGAGATCCACGGTCGCCTGGAACGACACGGATCCTGTGCAACCGCCCGCGCTCGGACCCGATTCCAAGAGCGGCTCGTTGCCGCCGGAACCGGACGCAGGGCCGCCTGAGACGGAACCGTCTCCGGAGGCGCCGAGATCGACGCCCGTCGCACCGGTCAGCGCGGTCAGGCGGTCAAGCGTGTCGGCGACAGTCGGCTGGTTCGGAGCGCAGCCGGACAGGGTCACCGTGAGCGCGCCGGCGGAGGCAGGAGGTGTCACGGAGTCCGCTCCCTCCTTGGGATCGAGTTCGGTAGGCCCGACGTCGAGGCCGGTGATCCAGACGTGCTCCGGCAGGATGCGCGTGAGCTCACGGGTCAGGCGCTCGTAGTCGAAGCGCGTATCGGCAACGAGGCGAACGGAGCGCTCGCGGGCATCCTTCATCGCCGAGAACTCGGCGTAGGGCCCGAGCGACGCTGCGTCCTGCTTGGCAGCGGTTGTCTCCTTGTGCAGGCCCTCGATCTCGTTCGCGGTCGAGTTGGCGCCGCTCTGGACGAACCAGTAGAGCGTCATCGCGAGCGTGGCCGCGAGCAGGCCACCGAGCACGGCGTAGGTGCTGTGCCGAACGCTCCCGCCTCGCGGGCGCAGCTCGGGCGGGAGCAGGTTCAGGCGCTTCATGCGAACGCTCCAAGCGCGAGGCCGGCCGCGACCGTGAGCTGCGGGCCTGTCTCCTCCGCGATCTCCGAGTCAGCCTCGAGGATGCCGAGCGGGTCCGCGATCCGCGCCCCGACGCCGGACGGGACGCCGAGGAACTCGAGCTGACGCTCCTCCGTCGGCGGAACTCCCGACAGGATGACCTCGAAGACGGGCTGGCTTCCCGGCTGCCCCGTGTAGTACGTCATCAGCAGCCGGAGCTGCTCGGCAAGCGCGGGGCCGGCGTTCGGGATGGTGCGGGTGAGAAGGCACGCGTGCCCAATCGCGAGCACGAGCGTCGCCGGTTCACCGAGATGGCAGTAGATGCGTGCCGGCTCGTTGTCACCGGCCGGCTTGGCGATGGCGCGAACGAGGGCAAACGGCTCGAGCTCGAGTCCCTGCGGTCGCAGGCCAGCGGACCGCACGCAGTCGACGAGGTCGTACACGCGCCCGCGGCGGGCGGCCGCGACCAGCACGCGCATCCGCGCGCCTTCGCCCGGCGTGACCTCCTGGCCGATGAACGCGTGGTCCATCGGCGCGTCGTCGAGCGGCATGGCGATCGCTTCGGCGGCGTGGTAGCGGACCGCGGTGTCACGCTCCTTGCCGTCCTCGATCAGAGGCATCTCGAGCACGCGCACGATCCCGTGCTGCGCGCCGAGGCCGAGGTAGACCTGCCGGCCGAACGCGCTGCCCGAGGTGACCTCGCGAATTGCCTCGCTGAGCGCCTCGGGGTTGCCGATTCGGTCCTCGAGCACGACATCCGGCTCGAGCTCGACCGTCTTGGCCGCAAGCACGCGCTTGCGCGAGGCCGCCACCGCGGCGACGTGCGACGTGCCTACGTACAGGCCGACACCGGTGTTTGTTGCACGCTTGGTTGGAATTTTGATGGGCATAGGAGGGACCACCGCCTGCTGATCGTTCGGAGGGCCACTCGCAGCATCGGGTCACCCTCCTAGTGCCTTGAGTCGTGCAATGCCGGCCTGGACACGTCGTTTCGTGCGTCCACACGACCGGGCGCAGAATTCGTCCTCGCGCGCGAAGTTGTCGATGCGGTGACCGATGCCCTCCGTACAGCCGAACAGTCGGCCTCCTCACGCGCGCGCTGATGGAAGCGTGCCGCCGCCTGCCTCCGACGCGCGCCGCGAGTTCGTGGCAAACCGCCTCGCGGGGGTGACGCAGCCGAGCGGGCCGCATCGGCCCGAGCGGCGCATCGGCGAGGTCATCACGGACCTCGGGTTTGCGAAGAGCGACGTCGTCGACGCTGCGATCGAGCTAGCGCGCCGCAGCGGCGAGCTCACTGGTGAGGTGCTTGTGAAGAGCGGTGTGCTGACCGCTGAGCAGCTCTCCCGCGCGGTCGCCGAGCGCCATGGGCTTGCGCATATCGACTTTTCGACGTTCGAGGTGGACATGACAGCGGCCAACCTGGTCGAGCCCTCCGCCGCGAAGCGCTACGGCGCGGTTCCCGTCGCGTTCGTCGACGAGCGCACAGTGCTCGTCGCGATGACCGACCCCGCGAACATCCTCGCCGTCGACGACCTGACGATGATTACGGGGCTCGACATCGCTCGCGCGGTCGCAAGCCCGGAGGACATCGACGCGGTGATCGCGCAGCTCGACCGCGTCGAATCGTCGATGTTCGTCGAGACCGACATCGACGAGCCGACGAACGCGAGCGTCATGGAGCTCGAGGCTCCGGGCGACGACGCCCCCGTCGTCAGGCTCGTCCACTCGGTGATCGCCGCCGCGATCGAGCGCGGCGCGTCCGATATCCACTTCGACGCGACGGCCGGGGACATGGAGGTCCGCTACCGCGTCGACGGCGTCATGTGGGACTCCACGTCGATTCCCCGGCGGATGGTCCGCGGCGCCGTGTCGCGAATCAAGATCATGGCCGAGCTCGACATCGCCGAGCGGCGCCGCCCGCAAGACGGGCGCATCAGCCTCTCGCTCGACGGGCGCGTCGTCGACATCCGCCTCGTGACCCTGCCGACGGTCGAGGGCGAGTCGATCGTCATGCGCATCCTCGAGAAGACGGACCGGCTCCTGACGTTCGAGGAGATGGGCATGTCGCAGGCCGACCAGGATCGGTTCGGGGCCGCGATCAGGCGCTCCCACGGCGCGGTGATCGTGACGGGCCCGACCGGCTCCGGTAAGTCGACGACGCTGTATTCCGCCCTCGGCTCGATCAAGAGCCCGGAGAAGACGATCATCACGATCGAGGATCCGGTCGAGGTCCGGATGGCCGGGATGAAGCAGATCCAGGTCAACAACAAGACGGGTCTCGACTTCGCCGCCGGCCTGCGCTCGATGATGCGTGCGGACCCCGACGTGATCATGGTCGGCGAGGTACGCGACCGGGAGACCGCGCTGACGGCGATCGAATCGTCGCTAACCGGCCACCTGATCCTCTCGACGCTCCACACGAACGACGCGCCCGGCGCCGTCACGCGACTGATCGAGATGGGCATCGAGCCCTTCCTCGTTGCGTCGTCTGTCACCTGTGTCGTCGGCCAGCGGCTGGCCCGCGCGCTGTGCGATGCGTGCAAGGAGTCGCGGACGATCTCCGCGGAGATGCTGCGTGAGAACGGCTTCCACGTCGACACTGACATCTCGGCCTTCGGCCCGGTGGGCTGCGTTCGCTGCGGGTCGACGGGCTTCCGCGGGCGAATGGGTCTTTTCGAGGTCATGCCGGTCACCCGCGGCATTCGCGAACTCATCCTCGCGCGCGAGACGGCCGAGGCGATTGCAGATCTCGCCATCTCCGAGGGAATGCAGCGGATCGCAGACCACGGCCTCGACCATGTCCGCGAGGGGCGCACCTCGATCGAGGAAGTGCTCCGGGTCACGGCGGCTGCTTGAGAGCCATGAAGCGAATCAAGCGCCAAGCCGGATTCACGATCGTCGAGACGATGGTCGCCGCGTCGATCCTGATGATCGGCGCGCTCGGCACACTCGTAATGCTCGACGCTGTCAGCAAGCGCTCGCGGACGGCGGCGAACCGGCAGACCGGCGTGGGGCTCGTGCGCGACATCGTCGAGGCGGCCCGTCAGTTGCCGTTCCGCCAGGTCGCAAGCGGCACGATCGTCGCGCGGCTGCAGCAGAACGCAAACCTCAGGGGCAACGGCAGCACCACCAAGTGGCAGATCAAGCGCGGCAATGCGACATTCACGGTGAAGGCGACGGTCTGCGGTGTGGACGACCCCTCAGACGGCTCGGGCTCTCAAGCCGCTGGGGGCTTCTGCCCGACCGGAGGCGCGACCGGTATGACCGACGCGAACCCGCTCGACTTCAAGCTGGTCACGGCGACGGCCACGTGGTCCGAGGGCAAGAGCACGAAGAGCGTCGAGGAGCACGTACTAATGACCAGCGGCGGCAAGGACCGTCCCGGCGTCGAAAGTCTCACGCTGACGAGTCCGGCTTCGCCCGAAATCACCACTCAAGCGATCACCAGCGCGTCGTTCCGCGCGACCACGACGATCACCGCAAACGCTCTCGTCTGGTCGATCGACGGCTCTCAGCAGGGGTCCGCGGCGGGTGACGGGCGAACCTGGAACTTCAGCTGGGCGCTGCCGCGCGTGGACGGGACCTACGAGGTCTCCGCGCAGGCGTATGACGCCTCGGGCGTCTCCGGCACTTCGCGCTCGGTGACGATCACGCTCAACCGCTACGCGCCGTCGGCGCCCGAGGACTTCTTCGCGGGCCGGAACGGCTCAGTGGTCGAGGTCGAGTGGGTGCCGACAGCCGAGCGCGACGTAATCGGCTACCGGGTGTACCGCCAGGCGGCGGGAGGCCCTGTCGAGCTTGCCTGCCCGCTGACGGACCCGGAGGCGTCGGAGTGTGTCGATCCGAACCCGCCGGCGGAGACGAGCCAGGCGCTCCGGTACTGGGCCGTCGGCGTGGATCGCGACCCGGCGGGAGCCGAGCGTGAGGGGGCGTCGTCAACGCCCTTGAACGTGAACGTCAAGCGGCCGACGGCCCCAGATGCGCCGACGGACTTCGCTGTCACCGAGGACGAGGAGGGCAACATCACGCTGACGTGGACGCCGTCCCTCAGCGGCGCTTTCGGCTACCGCATCTACCGCGACGGATACGCAATCGGTGACCGTTACGGATACGTCGACACAGAGGACCCGGCGGACGCCGAGTACGAGTTCGACGACCCGGATCCTGGGATCGACCCCCACCAGTACTGGATCACCGCGGTCGACTCGGTGCTGCAGGAGTCGGTCCTCGTCGGCCCGGTCACCCTTACCGCGCCCGCCCCAGACCCTGCTGTCGCCGACCCCGCGGTGACGCCATGAGCGCACGTCTCGGACAGGAGCGCGGCCTGACGCTGATCGAGTTGATGGTCGCGGCCTCGCTGATGCTGATCATCTCCGCGGCTGCGCTGACGACGCTTGACCAGGCCGTGCGCATAGGAGGGAACTCCCAGCGACGCCTGGACCAGCAGGACCGCGTGCGAACTGCCGTGCGGAGCATCGTCCACGAAATCCGGGATGTCGCAGCGTCGCCGGAGCGCCCGACGATTATCGAGCAGGCCGACGATTACAACGTCGTCTTCAAGACCGTCGTCGACGGCGGTACAACCGGTGACAACACCATGCACCTCCAGCGCGTCCGCTTTTGCCTGGCGGGCGACCGCAACTCGGCGACGGTGCGGCAGCAGACCCAGTCGTGGACGGACGCGACGCCGCCCGCGATCCCGTCGACTACGTCGTGCCCCTCCTCCGCGTGGGGGAGCTCGAAAGTGGTTGCGGAGGACATCACCAACCGGGCCGGCTCGCAGGAGCGCCCGATCTTCAACTACCGGCGAACGACGGCGGGCGAGGTTCAGTCGATCTCAATCAAGCTCTTCCTCGACGCTGACCGGCTGCGCGAGCCGCCGGAGGTGTTGGCCGAAACGGGCGTCTTCCTGCGAAACCAAAACCGTGTCCCGGAGGCACGCTTCACCGCGACTCCGGCCGGCATCGGCCATGTGCTCCTCAACGCGTCGGACTCGGTCGACCCCGAGGACCAGCCGATCGAGGTTCGCTGGTTCGACGGCGCCAAGGCGATCGGTCGCGGCACGATCTTCGACTACAACGCCAAGACGCGCGGCACGCACCAGATCACGGTCGAGGTGACCGACGTCGGGGGCCTCGTCAGCAGGGTCGGTCCGGTCAGCGTGGTGGTCCCGTGAGCGGCGTCCGCACACGGATCGGGTCCGAGCGCGGATCGGCGCTCGTGACGGCGCTGCTCGTGATGATGATCATGATGTCGATAGCGGTGCCGCTGATGAGCATGGTGGACACGCAGCAGCGGATGACGTCGGCCGAGCGGCTGCACGAAGGCTCGTTCAGCCTCGCCGACGCCGTGCTCAACGCGCAGGTGTTCGTGCTCTCGAATGCCTGGCCAACGAGCGATGCCGACCGCTACGACCCGTGCACCCAGAAGTCGGTATCGCTGAAGTGCCCGAGCCCAACCGCGATCACATCGATCTATACCGGTGCGGACTACAAGTCGAGCGCGTGGACCGTGACCGTGCACGACGACGGCGACTCAGCCGCCGACTACTACGACGAGACCGAGGTGAACAAGCAGCCCCCATGGGACGCCAACGTGAATGGCCGGGTGTGGGTGCGCGCGGACGCGCACGGAACGGGCACCACCCAGTCGCTCGTAGCCCAGGTGAAGATGACCGAGCACGTCGAGAACTTCCCGCGCCACGTTGCGACTACCGGCTACATGACGATCAAGCACATCCACAAGAACGGGATCCTCACGCAGGGCAACAGCGCGCAGCCCGCGCCGCTCGTCCTGCGGTGCACGGGCGTCAGCTACTCGAGCAAGTGGAACACCGGATCCGGGTGCCTCAACCTCAAGAAGAAAAAGAAGAAGTGGATCACGCCGCAGATCATCCAAGAGGGCTACACGGCCAACGCGCTCCCGCCCGCCGCGATCGACGGCCTGCGTCAGCGCGCGAAGGCGCTCGGCAGCTACTACGACACCTGCCCCGCCTCACCCGCGGGCGAGCTCGTCTTCGTCGAGCACGGTGACTGCGCGTACAAGGGCGACAAGAAGAAGTCCACCTGGGGTGTTTACGCGCGCAAGCGAATCGAAGTCAACAGCGCGGCGAACCCCGGTGCTTTCGTGGTCGCGGACGGCAGCGTGACATTCGACGGCAAGCTGACCTACTACGGCATCGTGTACGCGGCGAACCTGTCCAACAGGACCGACAGGCTCATCAACATTCTGAAGAAGGCTCAGATCATCGGCTCCGTCGCAGTTGACGGGATGGGGGGGACCTACATCGACGCGCACGGCTCGCCGATCGTCTTCGACCCGACGGCCTTCTGGGACCTCACCTCGCTCCAGGGCGCCACGATCGTCCAGGGCAGCTGGCACGAGCTCTGACGCTGGACGTTTGACCTAGGCGTCGCCGCGCGGTTTCAGCCCTCCGGACGGGCATTCCGATGCGAATTCAGGCCCTCCTACCACAGGGGCTCCGCATGCCATGAACCTAAGGACCCTCCGACTTCCGCTGATCATCGCCGTACTCGTCGCCGCGCTCTCGGCCGCGGCCGGATCGGCGCTTGGCGGGGCGGATGCGAAGGACGAGGAGCGCCTGATCTCGGTGCACGACCTCGACGGCGTGCGCGTGTCGACCGAGGAGCCGCAGCAGCAGGCGGAGCCGCAGCCCGTGCCCGAGCCGGAGCCGGCACCCAAGCCGCAGCCGGAGCCCAAGCCTGAGCCGCGCCCGCAGCCCAAGGCCGAGCGCGGTCCCTCGCGCGCCGAGATCCGGCGCCAGCAGGCGGCCGAGCGCAGGGCCGCCCGCCGACAGGCGAAGGCCGAGGCGCGTCGCCGCCAGGCCGCACAGGAGCGCGCACAGCAGAAGGCCGAGGAACGGGCCGCGCGCAAGGCCGAGACGGCCGCGACCGCCGATCTGCTGCCCGCGCCGACCGACCTCAGGACGGTCCCCAACTTCGTCATCGAGCGCTTCAGGATTCCGATCTTCCTGCTGCCGATCTATCAGGCCGCGGGGATCGAGTACGGCGTGCGCTGGGAGGTTCTCGCCGCGATCAACGAGATCGAGACCGACTACGGGCGCAATCTGAACGTCTCCTACGCCGGTGCGCAGGGTTGGATGCAGTTCATGCCCGCCACGTGGAAGATGTACGGGACCGACGCCAACCGCGACGGCGAGCGCGACCCGTACAACCCCATGGACGCGATCTTCGCTGCCGCCAAGTACCTGAAGGCGGCCGGTGCGGAGACGGATCTACAGGGCGCGATCTTCGCGTACAACCACGCCGACTGGTACGTCGCCGACGTCCTGGAGCGCGCCGAGGCGATCGCCCAGATGCCGACTTCGATGGTCGGTGCGCTCACGGGGCTCGCCGATGGGCGCTTCCCGGTGCGCGGGCACGCCGAGTACGACGGCGCGCTCGACCGCGACTCCGCGCTCGAGCGGGTTCGCAGCGGCGAGAGCCCGGCGCGCATCGTCAGCGATGCCGAGGATCGCGACCACATGGACATCGAGGGTGATCCGCGCGCCAGGGTGATCAGCGTCAGCGACGGCATCGTGCAGCGCGTCATCAAGAGCAAGCGCGGCCGTCGCATCGGCCTCGTCATCGAGGACTCCTACGGCAATCGCTTCAGCTACTACGGCATCCGGCGCATGGAGGACGGCTTCGAGGTCCCGGGGCGCAAGGAGGGCACCACCAAGTTCGTCCGCCTCCGGCGTGACGCGCAGGTGCCGGGCGGCACGCTCCTCGGCCATTTGGGCCGTGACGAGCCTGTGCTCCGCTTCGGCATCCGGCCCGCGGGCGAGGACTCGCCGCTCGTCGATCCTAAGCCGATGCTCGACGGCTGGCGCCTGCTTGAGCAGACCTCCGTCTACCGCCCGTCGGGCAAGAGCGTCCTGCATCCCGAGGACGAGGAAGGGCAGCTCAGCATCGGGCAGGCCATCCTGCTCCCGAAGACGCTGCTCGCCCGCCGCGTGCTGGCCGACAGCCGGATCCAGATCTACCCCTGCGGCCGCACGGACATCGAGATGGGCCGCATCGACCGGCGCGTGCTGGCGCTGCTTGTGTTCCTCGCTGAAAGCGGGATGAACCCGACCGTCACGTCGCTCCAGTGCGGGCATGGCACCTACACGACTTCCGGCAACGTCTCGTACCACTCGATGGGCAGCGGGGTCGACATCGCCGCGATCAACGGCGTGCCGATCCTCGGCCATCAGGAGCCGGGCGGCGTGACCGACCGGGCGGTGCGCGCGATTCTCACGCTTCAGGGCGCGATGGTCCCGGCTGAGCTGATCTCGCTGCTCGACCTCGGCGGCCCGAGCTTCGCGATGGCCGACCACAACGACCACATCCACGTCGGCTACAGGCCGGGCGAGGGCATGGCCCAGAGCGAGGGCGGCGACATCGCAGGTGCCGCGAGCGCGATCCTCGAGGGGAGCCAGTGGGACAAGGTCGTCGGCCACGTCGGCGCGATCCGCAACCCGCGGATCCAGGAGAAGATCGAGTGGCACGACGCCTCCAACATGTCCTGCAAGTACAAGCGCGCGATGGCCGTGCAGGCCGCCCGCATCCAGGTGAAGCCGCTCGCGAGCATGGCCGACCTGGCCGCGGCCGAGGCGCCGCTGATCCAGGTCTCTCAGCTCGAGCGCGACCCGCGCCCGTGCTTCGGATTCGGCACTCCTGGCACGCTTTAGGGCGTGGCTGACGCCGTCGCCGGCGAGATAGACCGCCTGTACGCGCTCCCGCTCGAGGAGTTCACCGCCGAGCGCGACGAGCTCGCGAAGCGACTCCGCACGAACGGCGACCGCGACTCCGCCGCGGCCGTCAAGGCCCTGAAGAAGCCCTCCGTCGCCGCCTGGGCCGTGAACCAAGTCCGCCGCGACCGGCCCGACGACGTCCGCCGCCTGCTCGAGATCACCGAGGAGCTTCACCGCGTGTACGCGGGCCTGTCATCCGCCGGCGCCCGCGAACGGCTCGGCGACGCCGCGGACATGCAGCGCGACCTGATCCGGTCGCTCGTGCGGTGCGCGGAGCAGCTGCTCGAGGCCGGCGGCCACAGCGCGAACGAGCAGACGCTGGGGAAGGTGGCGGACACCCTGCGCGCCGCCGCGCTGGACGACGAGCTGCGCGAGCAGGTTGCCGTTGGACGCGTCGTCAAGGAGGAGCGCGCCGCCGGGCTCGGGCCGCTCGAGTCGCTGCCGCCGCCCCCCAAGCCGCCAAAGAGGTCGAAAGCGAAAACGAAGAAGGCGGCCAAGCCGGCGGGCCCGGATCCGAAGAAGGTCGCGGAGGCCGAGCGCGAGATCGAGGCCGCCCGGCGCCAGCTCGAGGAGGCCGAGCGCCGCCGACGCGAGCTGGGCTAGCTCCCGTAGTTCTTGCGCCGGAAGACGTCCGCGGCGAGCGAGTCGACCCGGTCGAGGAACAGAAGGCCGTCGAGGTGGTCGATCTCGTGCTGGAGGCAGCGCGCCTCGAACGCCTCGCTCTCGACCGACATGCGCTCGCCGTGAGGGTCGGTCGCCTCGACGCGGATGCGCGTCGCGCGCCTGACGTTCGCGGTCAGGTGTGGGATTGATAGGCAGCCCTCGCGCCCGACCTCGGCGCCGTCGGCGTCGACGATGACAGGGTTGACGAGGACGAGCAGGCCGTTCTGCGTCGTCGCCTTCTTGTGCCCCGTCACGTCCACGGCGACGATCCGGACGAGATGGTCGAGCTGCGGGGCGGCCAGGCCCACGCAGTGCCCGAACGACTCCATCGTTTCGACGACGTCCGCCGCGACCTCGGCGATCACGGCATCGTCGCCCGGCCCCAGCTCCCTCGCCCTCTGCTTCAGCGACGGGTGCGGATAGCGAAGGACGTCGCGGACGGCCACCCGGCCTAGAGCGCCTCCGCCTCGACCGCGCGCACGCTCACGTCGAGCCGCTCACGCTCCGCGACCTCGCGCAGCTCCGCGTCGAGGCGGTCGGGCGCGACGTCGCAGAGCGCCAGATCGT
>Ga0126308_10000452_pt1 | contig 13576 bp, 4 predicted proteins | sample Plot55_FD_92533 | JGI IMG/M metagenome (GOLD analysis project Ga0126308, IMG submission 92533) | Serpentine soil microbial communities from UC McLaughlin Reserve, CA, USA - Plot55 | ecosystem: Environmental > Terrestrial > Soil > Grasslands | place: USA: UC McLaughlin Reserve, Lake County... | reverse complement strand
GACGCCCCTCGCGGCGTACTACTTCCGGCGCGGGACCAGCCTGATGGTCCGCGCCGCCGCCGCGGGGGCGATCGGGCTCTACCTCCTCGCGCTCGTCCGCACCGAATCGCGCGGCGGACTGCTGGGCCTGGCCGTGGTCGGCGGATACGTGCTCGTCGCCTTCGAGGCGATTCCGCGACGCGTGCGCATTCTGGGGCTGGTCGGCGGCGTGCTCGCGCTGGGGGGGCTCGCGACGGGCCGGTACTGGAGCCGCATCCAGACGGTGCTCCAGCCGAAGACCGACTACAACCTGGACCGGAACGACCCCACCGGGCGGCTGCAGCTCTGGAAGCGCGGCCTCGGGTACGCGGTGAGCCGTCCGGTGCTCGGCGTGGGACTCAACGCCTACATCGTCGCCGAGCGGGAGCTCTCGCCGATCGCGCACGAGCGCCGGATCCAGGCGCGCCCGCTCAACTTCCTGCTGATCGCGCACAACACGTTCATCCAGATCGCGGCCGAGCTGGGGTTCGCCGCGGTGGGCGTGTTCCTCTTCGTTCTGTGGCGGACGCGCAAGGGGCTCGTGCTGGTGGGGCGGGCGCGCCGGGCCGCTGGCGCCGACGCGGCGGACCGCGCGGCGGCGCTGGCGCGTGCGCTCACCGGCGCGCTGCTCGGGTTCGTCGTGTGCGGGCTCTTCCTGTCGGCGCCGTACTTCTCGCTGCTGTACCTGCTGTTCGGTCTCGCGATCGGTCTGGAGCGCGCAGCAGTGCCGGAGCCCGTTGCCACGGCCGCCGCGCCCGCCGGGTCCGACGTCGACACGCCGCCGCGCGGCTGGCGCGCGGCGCTGTCGCTCCCCGGCCGCGGCGGACTGGTGCGGGGTGCGACGCCGGCGCGACCCGAGCCGCGCCTGCCCACCGGCCGCGGCGGGGCCTGGTGACCCCGCAGGTGATCCGCAGGTGACCGCGCAGACGTCAGCGCCGGCGGTGGCGCCTCGCTCCGGCGCGGCGGCCGAGCCGGCCGCCGCGCGTACGATCGCCCTCCTGATCGAGACCGGAACTCCCGGCGGTGCGGAGCGCGTGCTGATCCAGCTCGCGCAGGAGCTTCGCGACCGCGGCCACGAGGTCGTACCGTTCGTGCCGAACGACGCCGAGCGCGGGAGCTGGCTGTACGACATTCTCGCCGGCCTCGGGTTCGTCCCGGAGCCGTTCACCGTCCGCGGCCCGTACGACGTGCTCCTCCTCTGGCGCCTGACGATGGCGCTGCGCCGGCGCCGCGTGGACGTGGTGCACAGCCACGAGTTCTACATGGCCGTCGTCGGCGGCGTCTGCAGCACGGTGCTGCGGCTCCCGCACGTGATCACGCTCCACGGCACGCACTACTACGCCGAGCGGCCGCTGCGCGTGAAGGCGCTGCGCTGGGCGGCGCGTCGCAGCCGCGGAATCGTCGGCGTCTCGGCGGCAACGGCGCGCGAGATCTCGGACGTGCTGGGGCTGGGCCCCGAGCTCGTCAGGCGGATCGACAACGGAATCCGCTTCGAGCAGGCGAGCGGAGACGCGGTGCGCCGGGAGCTGGACGTTCGGCCGGGCGAGCTGGTGGTGGCCTCCGTCGGGCGCATCTACCCCGAGAAGGGGCACGTGGTGTTCGTGCGCGCGCTCGGCGAGCTGTCCCGCGCGTCCGGGCTCCCGCCGTGGCTCGCGGCGATCGCCGGCTCCGGCCCCGAGGAGGAGCGCGTCGTCGCCCTCGCGCGCGAGCAGGGGCTCGACGGCCGGCTGCGCTTTCTCGGACACCGCGACGACGTCGCCGGGATCCACGCGGCGACCGACGTCTTCGTCCTGCCGTCGCTCTCCGAGGGGCTGCCGCTCGCGCTGCTCGAGGCGATGTTCGCCGGCGCCGCGATCGTCGCCTCCAACGTCGGCGGCGTCCCCGAGGCGGTGAAGGACGGCGAGACCGCGCTGCTCGTGCCGCCCGACGATCCCTCCGCGCTCGCCGCCGCCATCCGCCGCCTGCTCGAGAACCCCGCCGAGCGGAAACGCCTCGGCCAGGCCGCCCAGCGCCTGGTGCGCGAGCGCTTCGACATCGCGCCGATGGTGGACGCGTACGAGCGGCTGTATGAAGGCAGGGGCTGACGGACCGAGGGGGTGCGTCCCGGGCGGTGTCGTTATCCTGACCCTGACCCTGAGCGCAGCGAAGGGGAAGGGGAAGGACCTACCGTCACCGGGTCTGGGGTCGGCCCAGGGCGAGTAGGTCCTTCCCCTTCCCCTTCGCTGCGCTCAGGGTCAGGGTCAGGGTCAGGATGACAAACGCCCGGGACGCTCCCCCCTCGGTCCCTGCCGTTCTCAGTTCCTCTCGAACCTCGTCCACCCCGCCAGCCAGTTGCCCCCGTTCGGGTCGAACGCGCCCCGGTAGGCGGTGGGGGTGATGGCGCTGCCCGCGCGGGACGCGACGGCGGTGGGGAAGCTCGTCAGGCCGCCCGTGCGGGCCGGGGAGCTGGCCGGGAGCGACCAGTCGAGTGGCGAGGTGGCGGGCGCGGACGGGAGCGCGGTGACGATGTGCTGGAGCGTCGCGCCCGACATCTCGTTCTGCCCCTCGGCGAAGTGCGCCGCCTGGGCGAAGCGGAAGGTCGACTCGTTCTCCGGGTCGAAGTCCAGCCGGTTCTCGGCGAACAGTACGTGGTAGAACGCGACGCTGTCCCGCTGGATCATCGTCTGCGCCCAGCGGTCGATCGCGGTCACCGCGCGGCCGTCCGTGCGGGCGAAGATGCCATTGACGAAGACGCCGCCGCCCCCGTACACGAAGAGCGCGCCGGTATTGTACACCCCCGTCGGGGCGGCGCCGGGCGGGAGACCGATCGCGGTGAAGTTCGCGAAGACCGGCATCGTCTGGGGACCCTGGTCCAGGTTGTCGCACCCCGGGATGTACGGCTCGCACCCCTGCAGCACGAACGCCGACGGCGTGTCGGTGGTGCGTCCGCCCGACCACGACGTCACGCGCGTCTGCAGCGTGACCAGGAACTGGTTGCGGCCGCGGTAGCCCTCGGTCGCGTCGAAGTGGTGGTCGCCGGCGTCGTAGGAGGCCAGGTAGCGCCCGTCCACCGTGCCGCCGAACCAGCGGAAGTGATCGCCCAGCCCGTTGGCGATCTGCACGTGGTCGATCGTCGTCCCGCTGCCCACGGCGTACAGCGACAGGCTGTTGCTGTTGAGGGTCCCCTCGTAAGGCGCCCCGGCGAACTCGATCCGCACGTACCGGAGCACGCCGCTGTTGTCGGCGTCGTTCGTGCCGCCGGTGTAGATGACGGTCTTGCCGGACGGACCTTCCGTCTGGACGAACGCGCTCTGGCGGAGGTTGTCGCGGGCGTTCCCGACGATCGACAGCCCGCCCCAGTCGCCAGGCGCGCGTTGCCCGGCGGGGCGCTGCGAGGTGAAGACGATCGGACTGCCGGCGGTCCCGTCGGCCACGATCTTCGCGCCGCGGTCCACGAGCAGCGTCGCGGCGGGCGTCAGCGTGTCGCCGACGATCTGCGTGCCCGGGTCGATGCGGAGCGTGGCGGGCGCGCGGACGAACGCCCAGCCGTGGATCACGTAGGTCGTGTCCGCGCGGAGCGTGCGGTCCTTCTTCGTGGAGCCGGCCAGCAGCGCGATCCGGGTGCCGGCGGGCATGGTGGTCGCGGACACCGGCTCCGCGTAATCACCGGTGCCCGACGCGTCGTGCGCGGCCACGCGGTAGCGGTACGTCGTCCCCGGCGTGAGCCCGGCGTCCTCGAACCAGGGATCGGTCGAGGTTCCCACGCTCTGGAAGTCGCCGCTCTCCGGGGCGCGGTCGACCTGATAGCTCTTCGCGCCGTCGACGCTGGCGAAGTCGAGCCGCACCGAGGTGGGCGACGTCGCGAGCGCGGCGAGCTGGGTCGGCGCGTCGGGCCTGTCCGCGTCCCCGGTCGGTGAGCGGCACGCCGCCCACAGCGCCGCGAGCGGCGCCAGGGCGAAGCGAAGCAGGCTGTGCGTGCAGCGAAGGCGAGTCACCGGTCCGGCTCCAGGAGATTAGCGGGTCGCGCCAGGGCCGGCGCCCCGTCGTCCCACGCCGGTCTCGGCTACGCAAACAGACAAGGCAGATGCTGTGCCCACGCGGATTCGAGACGAGAGCGCGCTTCTTGCCTTGAAAACAGATGATGTCAGCCGCAAGCTTCGCCACTCGTCGTCCGTCGGAGCCGGGCGACGCCGACCGTCGTGCCGCGCACGCCGACCTCGGCGGCGCCCCGCTCTCCGTGGCGCACGTCGTCACGCCGGCCGCCTTCGGCGGACTGGAGAGCGCGCTGCTGCTGCTCGCCGCCGGCCAGGCGAGGGCCGGGCTCGACGTCCACGTCCTGCCGACGCTGCTCCGGCCGGCCGCCTCGGAGCCATGGGTCGCCAGGCTTCGTGAGGCGGGGGTGCGCGTCACGCCCATCCTCGGCCGCGCGCGGGACTACGTGAAGGAGACCCGCCGACTGGCCGCGCTCTGCCGCGAGCTGCGCCCGGCTGTCGTCCACACCCACGGCCACCGCTCGGACATCCTCGGTTGGCTCGCCGCCAGGGCCACCGGGACGCCCACCGTCACCACGCTGCACGGGTTCGTCGGCGGCGACTGGAAGATGCGGGCGTACGAGTGGATCCAGCGGCGCGCCGTGCGACACTTCGACGCCGTCGTCGCCGTGTCGGCCTCGATGGCCGACGCGCTCCGAGCCCGCGGCCTGCGCCCGGATCGCCTGCACGTCGTCCCGAACGCTTTTTCCGTCGTGGACCCGCCCCTCCCGCGCGCCGACGCGCGTCAGGCGCTCGGGATTACCGGCGACGACTTCCGGCTCGGCTGGATCGGCCGACTGAGCCACGAGAAGGGCGTCGACGTCGCCCTCTCGGCGCTCGCGGACCCGCGGCTCGCCGGGGTCCGGCTCTCGGTCGTCGGGGACGGCGCCGAGCGCGGCGCGGCCAGCGCGCTCGCCGAGCGGCTCGGCGTCGCCGGCCGTGTGAGCTGGCACGGCTCGTTGCCGTCCGCCGCGCGCTTCATCCGCGCCTTCGACGGCCTCGTCCTCAGCTCGCGCACCGAGGGGACGCCGATCGTCCTGTTCGAGGCGATGTCCGCCGAGGTGCCGATCGTGGCCACCCGCGTGGGCGGAGTTCCGGACATGCTCGGCGACGCCGAGGCCTGGCTCGTCTCGCCCGAGCGGCCCGACGAGCTGGCCGCCGCGGCGGCGTCGCTCCGCGCGCGACCGGACCAGGCCGCGGACCGCGCCCGGGCCGCCCGCGCCCGCCTGGACCGCGACTACGCGCTCGCGCCGTGGGTGGCGCGCTACCTCTCGATCTACCGCTCCGTCGCGCGCCGCGTCGCGGGAGTCGCGTCTCACTCGTAGTCATGCCGACCGCTGCACTCGCCACGACGTCTCTCGGACTCGCGCTGGTCCTCGCGCCCATCGCGATGTTCGCCTACGCCTATCTCGGCTACCCGCTGCTGCTCAAGCTCGTGACTCGCCGCCGCGTCGCGCCTCGCGGCCCGACCGAGCCGTCGCGCTGGCCGACGATCAGCATCGTCGTCCCCGCGTACAACGCCGAGCGGACCATTGGCCGCACGATCGAGCGCCTGCTCGCGGCCGACTACCCGGCGGACCGGCGGCAGATCCTCATCGTCTCGGACGGCTCCACCGACGGCACGGACGACGTCGTGCGCGGTTACGCGGGGCAGGGGGTCGAGCTGCTGCGGGTGCCGCGCGCCGGCAAGCAGGCCGCGGAGCTCAAGGCCCGCCCGCACGTCCGCGGCGAGATCGTCGTCAGCACCGACGCGTCGATCGTCGTCCCGCCGGAGGCGATCAAGCTCCTCGTCAGGCACTTCGCCGACCCGACGGTGGGCGTGGTGTCCGGGCGCTGCGTGAGCGTGGCGAACCACGCCGACGCCACGGAGAGCACGCGCGCCGACGGACGCTACCTGGGCTACGAGATGTGGGTGCGCTCCATGGAGACGCACCTCGGCTCGGCGGTCGGCGCGGCGGGCGGGCTCTACGCGTCGCGCCGGGAGGTGTTCAACTCCCCCATCTCCTGGTACGCCACGCGCGACTTCGCGTCGGCGCTGATCGCCGCCGAGACCGGGCTCCGGACCATCCAGGAGGACCAGGCCGTCTGCTACGTGGGCCGCTCGGCGTCGATTCGCGCCGAGTTCCGGCGGAAGGTGCGCACGATGGTCAACGGCCTCGACACGACCTGGGACTTCCGCCACCAGCTCGACCCGCGCGTCGCCGGCACGTTCGCGATGATGACGTGGAGCCACAAGATGTGCCGCTGGCTCGTCTTCCTCCTCGCGCCGCTGGCGATCGTCGGGCTGCTCCTCCTCGCGCCGCAGTACGTCGCCGCCCGCGCCCTGCTCGCCCTGGCCGCGCTCGGCATCCTGACCGGCTGGCGCTCGGTCCACCTGGCCGAGCGCGGCAAGCTCCCGACCGTGCTGGCCCTCTCCGCCTACGCCGTCGTCACCGCCTCGGCCGGCGCCCTCGCCTGGCTCCACTTCTTCCGCCGCCGCCACGCGACGACCTGGGAGCCGACGCGGCGCACGGCTTAGGACAGGGACTGAGGGACCGAGCAGGAGTCCGGATGCCAGGGCTGTGGTGGGCCCTTGATTCATCAAGGGCCCCAGGCAGCCCGGCCGGGATGCAGAAGGCCCTTGATGAATCAAGGGCCCACCACATCTGGGCAGTGGGTCAGTTCGAGGGCAGCCGCCGCGACGGCAACGGCAACGGCAACTGCAACGGCATTTTGACAGGATGCACAGGATGGTGGACAGGATGAGGGCCGCTCGGGAGGCCTCCCGAGCGGCCCTCATCCTGTCCACCATCCTGTGCATCCTGTCAAAATGCCGTTGCAGTTGCCGTTGCCGTTGCCGTCGCGGCGGCTGCCCTCGAACTGACCCACTGCCCAGATGTGGTGGGCCCTTGATTCATCAAGGGCCTTCTGCATCCCGGCCGGGCTGCCTGGGGCCCTTGATGAATCAAGGGCCCACCACAGCCCTGGCATCCGGACTCCTGCTCGGTCCCTCAGTCCCTGTCCTAAGCCGTGCGCCGCGTCGGCTCCCAGGTCGTCGCGTGGCGGCGGCGGAAGAAGTGGAGCCAGGCGAGGGCGCCGGCCGAGGCGGTGACGACGGCGTAGGCGGAGAGGGCCAGCACGGTCGGGAGCTTGCCGCGCTCGGCCAGGTGGACCGAGCGCCAGCCGGTCAGGATGCCGAGCGCGGCCAGGGCGAGCAGGGCGCGGGCGGCGACGTACTGCGGCGCGAGGAGGAGCAGCCCGACGATCGCCAGCGGCGCGAGGAGGAAGACGAGCCAGCGGCACATCTTGTGGCTCCACGTCATCATCGCGAACGTGCCGGCGACGCGCGGGTCGAGCTGGTGGCGGAAGTCCCAGGTCGTGTCGAGGCCGTTGACCATCGTGCGCACCTTCCGCCGGAACTCGGCGCGAATCGACGCCGAGCGGCCCACGTAGCAGACGGCCTGGTCCTCCTGGATGGTCCGGAGCCCGGTCTCGGCGGCGATCAGCGCCGACGCGAAGTCGCGCGTGGCGTACCAGGAGATGGGGGAGTTGAACACCTCCCGGCGCGACGCGTAGAGCCCGCCCGCCGCGCCGACCGCCGAGCCGAGGTGCGTCTCCATGGAGCGCACCCACATCTCGTAGCCCAGGTAGCGTCCGTCGGCGCGCGTGCTCTCCGTGGCGTCGGCGTGGTTCGCCACGCTCACGCAGCGCCCGGACACCACGCCCACCGTCGGGTCGGCGAAGTGCCTGACGAGGAGCTTGATCGCCTCCGGCGGGACGACGATCGACGCGTCGGTGCTGACGACGATCTCGCCGCGGACGTGCGGGCGGGCCTTGAGCTCCGCGGCCTGCTTGCCGGCGCGCGGCACCCGCAGCAGCTCGACCCCCTGCCCCGCGTAACCGCGCACGACGTCGTCCGTGCCGTCGGTGGAGCCGTCCGAGACGATGAGGATCTGCCGCCGGTCCGCCGGGTAGTCGGCCGCGAGCAGGCGCTCGATCGTGCGGCCAATGGTCCGCTCGGCGTTGTACGCGGGGACGACGATGCTGATCGTCGGCCAGCGCGACGGCTCGGTCGGGCCGCGAGGCGCGACGCGGCGGCGAGTCACGAGCTTGAGCAGCAGCGGGTAGCCGAGATAGGCGTAGGCGAACATCGCGATGGGCGCGAGGACCAGCGCGAGTCCGAGAGACGTCGTGGCGAGTGCAGCGGTCGGCATGACTACGAGTGAGACGCGACTCCCGCGACGCGGCGCGCGACGGAGCGGTAGATCGAGAGGTAGCGCGCCACCCACGGCGCGAGCGCGTAGTCGCGGTCCAGGCGGGCGCGGGCGGCCCGGGCGCGGTCCGCGGCCTGGTCCGGTCGCGCGCGGAGCGACGCCGCCGCGGCGGCCAGCTCGTCGGGCCGCTCGGGCGAGACGAGCCAGGCCTCGGCGTCGCCGAGCATGTCCGGAACTCCGCCCACGCGGGTGGCCACGATCGGCACCTCGGCGGACATCGCCTCGAACAGGACGATCGGCGTCCCCTCGGTGCGCGAGCTGAGGACGAGGCCGTCGAAGGCGCGGATGAAGCGCGCGGCGGACGGCAACGAGCCGTGCCAGCTCACACGGCCGGCGACGCCGAGCCGCTCGGCGAGCGCGCTGGCCGCGCCGCGCTCGGCGCCGTCCCCGACGACCGAGAGCCGGACCCCGGCGAGCCGCGGGTCCGCGAGCGCCGAGAGGGCGACGTCGACGCCCTTCTCGTGGCTCAGTCGGCCGATCCAGCCGAGCCGGAAGTCGTCGCCGGTAATCCCGAGCGCCTGACGCGCGTCGGCGCGCGGGAGGGGCGGGTCCACGACGGAAAAAGCGTTCGGGACGACGTGCAGGCGATCCGGGCGCAGGCCGCGGGCTCGGAGCGCGTCGGCCATCGAGGCCGACACGGCGACGACGGCGTCGAAGTGTCGCACGGCGCGCCGCTGGATCCACTCGTACGCCCGCATCTTCCAGTCGCCGCCGACGAACCCGTGCAGCGTGGTGACGGTGGGCGTCCCGGTGGCCCTGGCGGCGAGCCAACCGAGGATGTCCGAGCGGTGGCCGTGGGTGTGGACGACAGCCGGGCGCAGCTCGCGGCAGAGCGCGGCCAGTCGGCGGGTCTCCTTCACGTAGTCCCGCGCGCGGCCGAGGATGGGCGTGACGCGCACCCCCGCCTCACGAAGCCTGGCGACCCATGGCTCCGAGGCGGCCGGCCGGAGCAGCGTCGGCAGGACGTGGACGTCGAGCCCGGCCCTCGCCTGGCCGGCGGCGAGCAGCAGCAGCGCGCTCTCCAGTCCGCCGAAGGCGGCCGGCGTGACGACGTGCGCCACGGAGAGCGGGGCGCCGCCGAGGTCGGCGTGCGCGGCACGACGGTCGGCGTCGCCCGGCTCCGACGGACGACGAGTGGCGAAGCTTGCGGCTGACATCATCTGTTTTCAAGGCAAGAAGCGCGCTCTCGTCTCGAATCCGCGTGGGCACAGCATCTGCCTTGTCTGTTTGCGTAGCCGAGACCGGCGTGGGACGACGGGGCGCCGGCCCTGGCGCGACCCGCTAATCTCCTGGAGCCGGACCGGTGACTCGCCTTCGCTGCACGCACAGCCTGCTTCGCTTCGCCCTGGCGCCGCTCGCGGCGCTGTGGGCGGCGTGCCGCTCACCGACCGGGGACGCGGACAGGCCCGACGCGCCGACCCAGCTCGCCGCGCTCGCGACGTCGCCCACCTCGGTGCGGCTCGACTTCGCCAGCGTCGACGGCGCGAAGAGCTATCAGGTCGACCGCGCCCCGGAGAGCGGCGACTTCCAGAGCGTGGGAACCTCGACCGATCCCTGGTTCGAGGACGCCGGGCTCACGCCGGGGACGACGTACCGCTACCGCGTGGCCGCGCACGACGCGTCGGGCACCGGTGATTACGCGGAGCCGGTGTCCGCGACCACCATGCCCGCCGGCACCCGGATCGCGCTGCTGGCCGGCTCCACGAAGAAGGACCGCACGCTCCGCGCGGACACGACCTACGTGATCCACGGCTGGGCGTTCGTCCGCGCGCCCGCCACGCTCCGCATCGACCCGGGCACGCAGATCGTCGGCGACACGCTGACGCCCGCCGCGACGCTGCTCGTGGACCGCGGCGCGAAGATCGTGGCCGACGGGACCGCCGGCAGTCCGATCGTCTTCACCTCGCAGCGCCCCGCCGGGCAACGCGCGCCTGGCGACTGGGGCGGGCTGTCGATCGTCGGGAACGCCCGCGACAACCTCCGCCAGAGCGCGTTCGTCCAGACGGAAGGTCCGTCCGGCAAGACCGTCATCTACACCGGCGGCACGAACGACGCCGACAACAGCGGCGTGCTCCGGTACGTGCGGATCGAGTTCGCCGGGGCGCCTTACGAGGGGACCCTCAACAGCAACAGCCTGTCGCTGTACGCCGTGGGCAGCGGGACGACGATCGACCACGTGCAGATCGCCAACGGGCTGGGCGATCACTTCCGCTGGTTCGGCGGCACGGTGGACGGGCGCTACCTGGCCTCCTACGACGCCGGCGACCACCACTTCGACGCGACCGAGGGCTACCGCGGCCGCAACCAGTTCCTGGTCACGCTGCAGACGCGCGTGACGTCGTGGTCGGGCGGACGCACCACCGACACGCCGTCGGCGTTCGTGCTGCAGGGGTGCGAGCCGTACATCCCGGGGTGCGACAACCTGGACCAGGGTCCCCAGACGATGCCGGTCTTCGCGAACTTCACCGCGATCGGTCTCCCGCCCGGCGCCGCCCCGACGGGGGTGTACAATACCGGCGCGCTCTTCGTGTACGGGGGCGGCGGCGTCTTCGTCAATGGCATCTTCGCCCGCACGGACGGCCGCGCGGTGACCGCGATCGACCGCTGGGCGCAGACGATGATCCAGCGGGACAGCGTCGCGTTCTACCACGTACTGTTCGCCGAGAACCGGCTGGACTTCGACCCGGAGAACGAGTCGACCTTCCGCTTCGCCCAGGCGGCGCACTTCGCCGAGGGGCAGAACGAGATGTCGGGCGCGACGCTCCAGCACATCGTCACCGCGCTCCCGTCCGCGCCCGCCACCTCGCCACTCGACTGGTCGCTCCCGGCCAGCTCCCCGGCCCGCACGGGCGGCCTGACGAGCTTCCCCACCGCCGTCGCGTCCCGCGCGGGCAGCGCCATCACCCCCACCGCCTACCGGGGCGCGTTCGACCCGAACGGGGGCAACTGGCTGGCGGGGTGGACGAGGTTCGAGAGGAACTGAGAACGGCAGGGACCGAGGGGGGAGCGTCCCGGGCGTTTGTCATCCTGACCCTGACCCTGACCCTGAGCGCAGCGAAGGGGAAGGGGAAGGACCTACTCGCCCTGGGCCGACCCCAGACCCGGTGACGGTAGGTCCTTCCCCTTCCCCTTCGCTGCGCTCAGGGTCAGGGTCAGGATAACGACACCGCCCGGGACGCACCCCCTCGGTCCGTCAGCCCCTGCCTTCATACAGCCGCTCGTACGCGTCCACCATCGGCGCGATGTCGAAGCGCTCGCGCACCAGGCGCTGGGCGGCCTGGCCGAGGCGTTTCCGCTCGGCGGGGTTCTCGAGCAGGCGGCGGATGGCGGCGGCGAGCGCGGAGGGATCGTCGGGCGGCACGAGCAGCGCGGTCTCGCCGTCCTTCACCGCCTCGGGGACGCCGCCGACGTTGGAGGCGACGATCGCGGCGCCGGCGAACATCGCCTCGAGCAGCGCGAGCGGCAGCCCCTCGGAGAGCGACGGCAGGACGAAGACGTCGGTCGCCGCGTGGATCCCGGCGACGTCGTCGCGGTGTCCGAGAAAGCGCAGCCGGCCGTCGAGCCCCTGCTCGCGCGCGAGGGCGACGACGCGCTCCTCCTCGGGGCCGGAGCCGGCGATCGCCGCGAGCCACGGCGGGAGCCCGGACGCGCGGGACAGCTCGCCGAGCGCGCGCACGAACACCACGTGCCCCTTCTCGGGGTAGATGCGCCCGACGGAGGCCACCACCAGCTCGCCCGGCCGAACGTCCAGCTCCCGGCGCACCGCGTCTCCGCTCGCCTGCTCGAAGCGGATTCCGTTGTCGATCCGCCTGACGAGCTCGGGGCCCAGCCCCAGCACGTCCGAGATCTCGCGCGCCGTTGCCGCCGAGACGCCGACGATTCCGCGGCTGCGACGCGCCGCCCAGCGCAGCGCCTTCACGCGCAGCGGCCGCTCGGCGTAGTAGTGCGTGCCGTGGAGCGTGATCACGTGCGGGAGCCGCAGCACCGTGCTGCAGACGCCGCCGACGACGGCCATGTAGAACTCGTGGCTGTGCACCACGTCCACGCGGCGCCGGCGCAGCGCCATCGTCAGGCGCCAGAGGAGGAGCACGTCGTACGGGCCGCGGACGGTGAACGGCTCCGGGACGAACCCGAGGCCGGCGAGAATGTCGTACAGCCAGCTCCCGCGCTCGGCGTCGTTCGGCACGAACGGTACGACCTCGTGGCCGCGGTCGCGAAGCTCCTGCGCGAGCTGGATCAGCACGCGCTCCGCACCGCCGGGAGTTCCGGTCTCGATCAGGAGGGCGATCGTACGCGCGGCGGCCGGCTCGGCCGCCGCGCCGGAGCGAGGCGCCACCGCCGGCGCTGACGTCTGCGCGGTCACCTGCGGATCACCTGCGGGGTCACCAGGCCCCGCCGCGGCCGGTGGGCAGGCGCGGCTCGGGTCGCGCCGGCGTCGCACCCCGCACCAGTCCGCCGCGGCCGGGGAGCGACAGCGCCGCGCGCCAGCCGCGCGGCGGCGTGTCGACGTCGGACCCGGCGGGCGCGGCGGCCGTGGCAACGGGCTCCGGCACTGCTGCGCGCTCCAGACCGATCGCGAGACCGAACAGCAGGTACAGCAGCGAGAAGTACGGCGCCGACAGGAAGAGCCCGCACACGACGAACCCGAGCAGCGCGCCGGTGAGCGCACGCGCCAGCGCCGCCGCGCGGTCCGCCGCGTCGGCGCCAGCGGCCCGGCGCGCCCGCCCCACCAGCACGAGCCCCTTGCGCGTCCGCCACAGAACGAAGAGGAACACGCCCACCGCGGCGAACCCCAGCTCGGCCGCGATCTGGATGAACGTGTTGTGCGCGATCAGCAGGAAGTTGAGCGGGCGCGCCTGGATCCGGCGCTCGTGCGCGATCGGCGAGAGCTCCCGCTCGGCGACGATGTAGGCGTTGAGTCCCACGCCGAGCACCGGACGGCTCACCGCGTACCCGAGGCCGCGCTTCCAGAGCTGCAGCCGCCCGGTGGGGTCGTTCCGGTCCAGGTTGTAGTCGGTCTTCGGCTGGAGCACCGTCTGGATGCGGCTCCAGTACCGGCCCGTCGCGAGCCCCCCCAGCGCGAGCACGCCGCCGACCAGCCCCAGAATGCGCACGCGTCGCGGAATCGCCTCGAAGGCGACGAGCACGTATCCGCCGACCACGGCCAGGCCCAGCAGTCCGCCGCGCGATTCGGTGCGGACGAGCGCGAGGAGGTAGAGCCCGATCGCCCCCGCGGCGGCGGCGCGGACCATCAGGCTGGTCCCGCGCCGGAAGTAGTACGCCGCGAGGGGCGTC
>Ga0126308_10000450_pt1 | contig 13624 bp, 16 predicted proteins | sample Plot55_FD_92533 | JGI IMG/M metagenome (GOLD analysis project Ga0126308, IMG submission 92533) | Serpentine soil microbial communities from UC McLaughlin Reserve, CA, USA - Plot55 | ecosystem: Environmental > Terrestrial > Soil > Grasslands | place: USA: UC McLaughlin Reserve, Lake County... | reverse complement strand
CCAGGCCCGGAGCGCCCATGGCGGCGGCGACGGCCGCTGCGCCGCGGGCGATGAACTCCCGGCGGCCGAAGCCGTCCACAGGGCGCCCCCTAGGTCTTGCGCCGGCGGGCGCGGTCGGGCGGCGGGCGCCGCCGGCGGCGCCGCGCCCGCTCCTCGCGGCCGCGCAGCTCCTCGAGCACCTCGTCGCTCCACTCGTGCGTGCGCAGCGCGCGGTAGCGCATCGCCGAGATGCGCAGGTAGGCGTCCGTCTCGGTCTCCCCGCGCTCGACGAGCCCGCCCGCATCCAGCATCTCCACGACGGGCAGGTACTCCGCGGTGAACCAGTGGTGCGCGACCTCGCGCCGGTCCATGTAGGAGCCGCGGTCCTGCATGGCCCGGAAGCCCCAGGCCTCGACGGCCTCCGCGAGCGTCCCGAAGTCCCACGGGTCCGTGACGGAGATCCGAGCCCGCTCCTCGCGCCCGAGCGGCACGCGCTCGCGGAACAGGCGCTCGTGGTCCTTGAGCGGGAGGTCGCCGACCCGCAGGTCACGGCCGAGCCGGACGCGGGTCTGGATCTCGACCACGTAGGCGTCGATGTCCTGGCGCCCCAGCGACTTCGCCACGGACGTGCGGTGATGCCCGTCGCGCACGAAGAAGAGGTCACCGACGCGATACAGGGAGATCGGCGGCAGCGACTCGCCGCGGCGCTGCGCGGCCGCGATCCGCTCCCAGCGGCTGCGCAGCCGGGGCGAGGTGGGGCGGAACCCCCGGTCGAAGTCCGCGGCGCGGTCCACGGTGCCGACGATCGCGTCGAGCGGCACGATCTGGAGGCCGTGGTCCTCCCGCCCGACGACGCCGAGCGCCTCGATGACCTCCTCGAACGGGAGGATCAGCCCGACGTCGTCGGGCTCCCGGCGCAGGCGCCGGCCGATGTCCGCGAGCAGGCGCGCGCGGCGGGCGCGCGAGAAGTCGCCCTGTGCGTCGGCGGCGGAGAATCCTGAAGCCACCTGCCCCATTATGCGTGCCGGGTCAGTCGGTCCGCGGGGGATCGGTCACGCCGGGGCCGCGTCGTCCGAGAGCGCGGCCTCCACGGTGGGCGCGAGCGTGAACACGCCGTCGAGCCCGGTGATCTTGAACGTCTTGGTGATCGCCTCGTTCTCGCAGACGACGAGCAGCGCCCCGCCGCGGAGCTTGAGCCGCCGGTGGGCGCCGATCAGGACGCCGAGGCTCGAGGAGTCGATGAAGCTGGTCTCGGAGAGGTCGACGACCAGGCGGGAGCGGCCCGCGTCGATCGGCGCGGACATGCGCTGCTTGAACTCCGGGGCCGTGAACAGGTCGATCTCCCCCGCCACGGAGACCACGTGCGTGTCGTCGTCGACCTTCCGGTCGGTGATCTGGAAGTCGATCGCCATCGGCGCGCGGAGTCCTACCCGATCCGGCGCCGCGACCTACGCGGTGGTGGCGGCGTAGGCCAACCGGACGTGAAGGAACTCCCCGCCGTCCTCTCCAGACACGCTCAGCTCGTCCGCCAGCTGCTCGATCACGTTGCCGACCCCCGGCACGGCGGCGTCGACGATGAGCGCCTCGCCGCCGCCCTTGCGCAGGGGACCGACCCGCAGCGACAGGGAGCGCGCGCCGGGCTCGAGCGCGACGTCCACGCGGCTGCCGGCCACGTGCGCGGGCGCACGCGCGGCGATGAGGTCGGCGACCAGCACGGCGTCGTCGAGGCGGTCCAGGGGCAGATCGGCGCGGGCGGCGAGCATGCCGACCACGCGACGGAGCACCGGCCCGACGAGCGGCCCGGCGACGATCGAGACGGTGGTCGACGGCTCGCCGGAGGCCTGGGGGCCTTCGCTCATGCAAGCTCCATGTGGCGCGGCGCGCGCAGGAACGACATCCGCAGCCGTGATCCCGAGCTGGGCGCCTGCTCGATCTCGAGCGAGTGCGAGAGCGCAGCGATCAGCGGCAGGCCGAGGCCGGGGCCGGTGGTGTCGCTGCTGGGGCCCAGCCCGCGCCCCTGGTCGGAGACGATCACGAGGAGGGCGTCGCCCTCGGGGCGGATGAGGATCTCGACCGGGCCCGGCTCGCCGTCGGAGTAGGCGTGGCGGACGACGTTGGTGCACGCCTCCGTGACCGCGAGGCGCATGTCCTCGATCACCGGGTCGGGCAGCTGCAGCGCCTCCGCGAAGGCGCCCAGGACGTGCCGCACGACGGCGACGTTCTCGGGCCGTGCGGGGAGCGTGAGGCGGACGTCCGAGCCGCCGCTGTCCTGCTCCACCTCGCCGAGCCCTGACGAGGAACGATCATTGGTCATCGACAAGGTTGGCAGTACCCGGGCTCGGACCGCCCCTAACCGGCGCGCCCGGGCCGATTGAGGCCTGTCGGATGTTCGGCCATCGTGGTTCGAAGCATGACATGATCGCGGGCACCGGCGTAGGTCGCCGTGCAACGTTGTCGCCCATGTCCGCCGCGGAGTGCGAACCCCTGTCATGAGTGAGAGCCATCGACTGCACGAGGTTCAGATCGAGGCGTTCGGCGTGGAGCCCGCCGGCGCCTACTCCGTGGAGCCGTGTGACTCGCCCGACGGCATCGCGCTGATCGCGCTGTCGGGCGAGCTCGACATCGCGGCCACGACGTCCGTGCGCACCTCCGTGGAAGCCGCGGCGGGGCGCCGGGCCGTGGTGCTCGATCTCTCCGGCGCCACGTTCCTGGACTCCTCGATGCTCAAGGAGCTGCTGCGCGCCAACGCCGAGCTGGAGCGCTACGACACGCGGCTCGTGCTCGCGGGGATCACCCCCGCGGTGCAGCGGGTGCTCGACCTGACGCGCACGACGGCGATGTTCACGCTCGCCGAGGACCGCTCGGCGGCCGTCGCGCTCGCGTCGACCGACGGCGGCTAGGCCGCTCGCGGCCCGGCGGCGGCCGGCGGCGAGCCGGCCTCGCGCTCCTGGGTCGAGGCCCGGGCGCAGATGAAGGAGAACCCGGCTTGCAGGAAGTCGTTGCCCGCCGAGCCGGCGAGCACGGTGGTGATCGTGCGCGCGGTCGCCGGCGCGTGCAGCCGCAGGCCCACGAGCGCGAGCGCGGTCCATGCGCCGGTGCAGCGGGTGCAGGTCAGCAGCTCGCCGACGGCGTAGCGCAGCCGACGCCCGCGCGGGCGCTTGTCGCCGCCCGGCCGCTCCTCCACGAAGGGTTGGCGCAGCCACGTCTCCACCTTCTCGTGGACGATCAGCTTCGACAGCGTGAACGTCGCCGCCGCGAGCGCGGGGATCTCCGCGGCCGGGATCGGCTCGCGGCGGCGCGCCGAGAGCGCGGTGCCCGCCAGCAGCGCCCCGTAGGTCGTACTGAGCACCGCGTAGTCGGAGGCCTCCGTGGGCGTCTGGGCGACGGGGCGCACGGTCAGATGGGCCGCGGGCTCGGGTCGGGCGGCAGGGGCGACGGCCCCGGCGTCGGCGAGGGCGGGCTCGGGTCGGGTCCCGGGCCGGGCGGCGCGGGAGCGGGCGGCGCCGGAGCGGGCGCGGGAGGGGTGGGGGCTGGCACGCCGGGAGCGGTCACGTGCCCCGGCTACCCCGTCCGGGCCTTAACGCAACCGAGGCGCCCGGAGGCGCCTCGGTCGGTGAGGAGGAGGGTTCGTCTCGCCGTGTGCGGAAGAGTGGAGGGCATCCGCGAAGCTCGACGCAGACGGTGATGCCCCAGGCCGGGGGGATCGTAAACCGCTTAGCGCGGGCGGTCTGCGAGCCGCTCGGACTCGGGCGCGGCGTCGGACGCCCTGGCCTCCGCCCCCGCGTCGCCGACGCGCGGGCGGTCCGAGTGCGGCGTCGTCTCCGAGCGCTCTGAGCCGCCGGTCTGCGAGCCGTCAGGCTCGGCGTGCTGGGTCGTGTCGCCGAGCGGCGACTCGTCGGGCGCGGCGATGCCCGCCGGCGTGCCCTCGGCGCCGGGATCCTGCGGCGCGGCCCCGCCCGAGCGGCGCGCGGCGTTCATGACGAAGAAGGTGATGAAGCCGGCCACCAGGAGCAGCACGACGATGGCGGCGATGACGTAGCCCATGCAGGTCGCGTACCCGTCGCCGTCACGGCGGTAAACGGCCGCGCCTCTCGGGTAGCTCCGTCACGACCGGAATCGAGCAAAGGAGCGGATCCATGGCTTCCGACAAGCTGAGCGGCAAGCGCGTCGCCTTCGTGGTGGCCCCCGAGGGCACGGAGCAGGTCGAGCTGACCGAGCCCTGGAAGGCGGTCGAGGCTGCGGGCGGCTCGCCCGAGCTGCTCTCGACCGACTCGGGTGAGATCCAGGCCTTCAACCACCTCGACAAGGGCGACACCTTCACCGTCGACCGCACGGTCGCCGAGGCCGACCCCTCCGAGTACGACGGGCTGGTGCTCCCCGGCGGCGTCGCGAACCCCGACTTCCTGCGGATGGACGAGGACGCCGTCGCGTTCGTGCGCGGCTTCTTCGAGCAGGCCAAGCCCGTGGCGGCGATCTGCCACGCGCCGTGGACGCTGATCGAGGCCGACGTGGTCAAGGGCCGCACGCTCACCTCGTGGCCGTCCCTCCAGACCGACCTCCGCAACGCGGGCGCGCGCTGGGTGGACGAGGAGGTCGTCGTCGACCAGGGCCTCGTGACCTCGCGCAAGCCCGACGACCTCGAGGCGTTCTGCGCCAAGGCCGTCGAGGAGCTGTGCGAGGGCGCGCACGCCGAGCAGGCGCGCAGCGCGTAGTGGCTCCGCCCGCCGCCATCCTGGACGTCGACGGCACGCTCGTCGACACGAACTACCAGCACGCGCTCGCGTGGTTCCGCGCGTTCCGCCAGCATGGCGTCGTGCTGCCGATCTGGCGCATCCACCGGCACATCGGGATGGGGGGCGACCAGCTGGTCGGCTCCCTCGTCTCCGAGGCGTTCGACGAGGAGCAGGGCGACGACGTCCGGGCGGCCGAGAAGGCGCTCTACCTGTCGCTGATCGACGAGGTGCAGCCCCTGGAGGGCGCGCGCGAGCTGATCACCGACCTGCGCGAGTCGGGGCACGCGGTCGTGCTCGCCTCCTCGGCGAAGGCCGACGAGGTCGACCACTACCTCGACTTGCTCGACGCACGCGGCGTCGTCGACGGCTGGACGACCTCGGCGGACGTCGAGTCGACCAAGCCGGAGCCCGACCTCGTGGCGGCGGCGGTCGAGAAGGCCGGCGGCGGGAAGGCCGTCATGGTCGGCGACTCCACCTGGGACTGCGAGTCGGCCAAGCGCGCGGGGCTGAAGTCGGTCGGCGTGCTGATGGGCGGCTTCAGCGAGCGCGAGCTCGTGGACGCCGGGGCGGAGTGCGTGTTCGAGTCGCTCGTCGCGTTGCGCCGGAATCTGGCCCAGACGCCGCTGGGATAGGTCCACGCGCGCGGGACCGCGCCGCCCGGATCGGTAGGGTGGTCTGCGAGGAGACCACCTGCGCATGAGTTCCCAACCCCTAGGACAGCAGCCGGCTGCCGTCGACGAGGCGGAGGGACCGGGGGTGAGCCGCTCCGCGCAGGACCGGCGGCTGCTCATCCGCTACCACCGTCATGGAGACCAGTCCGCACGCGAGGAGCTGGTGCAGCGTCTGCTCCCGCTGGCCAGGCGGATGGCGCGCCGCTACCGGCGCTCCGACGAGCCGCTCGACGACCTGGTGCAGGTCGCGACCCTCGGGCTCATCAAGGCCATCGACCGCTTCGACCCCGCCCGCGAGACCGCCTTCTCCTCCTACGCGGTGCCCACGATGCTCGGCGAGCTCAAACGCTACTTCCGCGACAACGGCTGGGCCGTGCACGTCCCGCGCGGCATGCAGGAGCGGGTCATGCAGGTCGACAACTGCGTCAAGGACATCTCCCGCAAGATCGGCCGCTCGCCGTCCGTGCACGAGGTGGGGACGGCGCTCAACCTCACCACGGAGCAGGTGCTCGAGGCGATGGAGGCGGCCTCGGCCTACGACGCCGTGTCGCTGGAGTCCTACCGCTTCGGCGACGAGGGCGACGGCGAGACCTACGCCGAGTCGATCGGCGTCGAGGACGACCGCTTCGAGCTCGTGGAGTACGGGGCGACGATCGCGCCGACGCTGCAGGCGCTGCCGGCGCGCGACCGGATCGTGCTGCACCTGCGCTTCGTCGAGGACCTCACGCAGGCCGAGATCGCCGAGCGCGTCGGCGTCTCGCAGATGCACGTCTCGCGGCTGATCCGGCGGGCGCTGGAGCGCCTCCGCACGGTCGCCGAGCACTCGGGCTGAGGGAACCGCTTCCGGCGGGCTGCGGGCCCGCGGCCGCTCCTGTCACCCACCTGACACCCCGCCACGACACGGGTTAGTGGAGAAGCGCTTCTCGGAGAGGCCCCCCGCCGATGAACGTCCTGGGCGTCAACGCCGTCTTCCACGATCCCGCCGCGGCGCTCGTCGTCGACGGCCGCACGGTCGCCGCCGCGGAGGAGGAGCGCTTCTCCCGCCGCAAGCACGGCAAGCCGCCCGTGGCCTTCTCCACGTGGGAGCTGCCGGAGCAGGCCATGGCGTTCTGCCTCGAGCAGGCCGGCCTCGAGCCGGGCGACCTGGACGCCGTCGCCTACTCCTACGACCCCGATCTCGCGCCGCAGCCCGGCGATGACATCACGGCGGGCGAGTGGGAGGGGCTGCGCACGCTCTACGCGCGCCGCGCCCCGCTGTTCCTGCGCACGGCCCTGCCCGGGCTCGATCCCGAGCGGGTCCGCTGGGTGCCTCACCACGTCGCGCACGCCGCCTCCGCGACCTTCGCCTCGGGCTTCGGCGAGTGCGCCGTGCTGGTGCTCGACGGCCGCGGGGAGCGCGCCTCGCACCTCGCGGGCCGCTTCTCGCACGGCGAGCTCGAGGTGCTCGCCGCCCAGGAGCTGCCCCACTCGCTCGGCCTGCTCTACGAGGAGCTCACCGCGCACCTCGGCTTCCGCCGCTCCTCCGACGAGTACAAGGTGATGGCGATGGCGTCGTACGCGGCGCCCGAGCACCTGGACGCGTTCCGCGAGATCGTGCGCGCCGACGGCGAGGGCGGCTTCGCCATCGCGCCGCTCGACCTCTCGCGCTTCGCGCCGCCGCTCGCGCCGGGCGCGGAGTTCACGCCGGCGCACGCCGCGCTGGCCGCGACGGTGCAGGCCCGCCTGGAGGAGGTCCTCTTGGAGCTCGCGGGCTGGCTGCACGAGCGCACGGGCGCCGGCGACCTCGTCATGGCCGGCGGCGTGGCCCTCAACTGCGTCGCGAACTCGCGGCTGTGGCGCGAGGGGCCGTTCGACCGGGTGTGGGTGCAGCCCGCCTCGGGCGACTCGGGCACGGCGCTCGGCGCGGCGATGCAGGTCGCGCACGACCTCGGCGACACGGTGGCGCCCATGTCCACGGCCGCGCTCGGCCGCGGCGAGGACGACGAGGCGCTGGCCGCCCGGCTGCAGACCGCCGGGGTGCCCTTCGAGCGCCCGGACGACCTCCCCGGCGCCGTGGCGGACGTGCTCGCCGCCGACGGGGTCGTGGCCTGGTTCCAGGGGCGCTCGGAGTTCGGCCCGCGCGCGCTCGGGCACCGCTCCCTGATGGCCGACCCGCGCAACCCGGCCAACCTCGAGAAGCTCAACGACGTCAAGGGCCGGGAGCAGTTCCGCCCCGTCGCGCCGATGGTCCTCGAGCATCGCGCGCCCGAGATCTTCGACGGCCCGCTGCCGTCGCCCTACATGCTCTTCACCCACCGGGTCCGGCCCGGATGGGAGTCGCGCATCCCGGCGGTCGTGCACGTCGACGGCACGGCCCGCATCCAGACGGTGGACCCGGCGGCCGAGCCGCTGGTGGCCGCCATGCTCGAGGCGTTCGAGGCACGCACGGGCGTGCCCGTGGTGGTGAACACGAGCCTCAACACCGCCGGGCGGCCGATGGTCGACGACGCGCGCGACGCGCTGGAGTGCTTCGGCTCCGCGCCCGTCGACGCCCTGGCCATCGGACCGTTCCTCCTGCGCCGCGCCGGCGTCGGCGCCGGCGCGCCCGGCGCCGACGTACGGCAGGTCGCAGCGTGAGCCATCCGCGCTACGACGTCGTCGTGCCGACGACGGGCCGGGAATCGCTGGCGGCGATGCTGCCCGCGCTGGCCGCCGGCGACGGGCCGCTGCCCGATCGCGTCCTGCTCGTCGACGACCGGCGCGACCGGTCGGCGGTGCTCACCCGCCCGCGGCACCTCGGGGCGCTCGCGGGCCGCATCTCCGTGCTGGAAGGGCCGGCGCGCGGTCCCGCGGCGGCGCGCAACGCCGGCTGGCGGGCCGCCCGCGCGGAGTGGGTCGCGTTCCTCGACGACGACGTGATCCCGCCGCCCGGCTGGCGGGCGGGCCTGGCGGCCGACCTCGAAGAGCTCGGACCCGCCGTCGCGGCCAGCCAGGGCCGGATCCGCGTGCCGCTGCCGCGCCACCGGCGCCCGACGGACTGGGAGCGCAACGTCGGCGGCCTCCAGGAGGCGCGCTGGGCGACCGCCGACATGGCCTACCGCCGTGAGGCCCTGGCCGCCGTGGGCGGCTTCGACGAGCGCTTCCCGCGCGCGTACCGCGAGGACTCCGACCTCGCGCTGCGGGTGCTCGACGCGGGCTACGAGATCCGGTCGGGCCGGCGCTGCGTCCTGCACCCGGTCGGCCGTGCGCCCGCCGGCGTCTCGCTGGCCAAGCAGGCCGGCAACGCCGACGACGTGCTGATGCGCGCGCTGCACGGCCGCGACTGGCGCCGCCGCGCCGGCGTGCCGGCCGGGCGCCGCCCGCGGCACCTCGCGACCGCCGCCGCGGGGGTCCTCGCGGCCGCCGGGGCCGCTCGCGGCTCCCGCGCGGTCGCCGCGCCGGCCGCGGCCGCCTGGCTCGCCGGCACCGCGGAGCTCGCGTGGGCGCGGATCGCGCCCGGACCCCGCACCCCCCGCGAGATGGCGACGATGGCGTGGACGAGCCTGCTGATGCCCTTCGCGGCGGCGGGATGGTGGCTCCGAGGGCTGGTCGAGCTGCGCTCCCGCCTCCGCCGCCCCGCGCCGCGTCCGCGCCCCGAGGCGATCCTCTTCGACCGCGACGGCACGCTGATCGCCGACGTGCCCTACAACGGCGACCCGGAGCTCGTGGAGCCGATGCCCGGCGCGGCCGCCGCCCTCCATCGCGTGCGCGCCGCGGGGCTGCGTATCGGCGTGGTCTCCAACCAGAGCGGCATCGCCCGCGGCCTGCTGACCCGCGAGCAGGCCGACGCCGTCTTCCTCCGCACGGACGCGCTGCTCGGCCCGCTCGGGCCCGTCGAGATGTGCCCCCACGGGCCCGACGACGCCTGCGACTGCCGCAAGCCGGCGCCCGGGCTCGTCCTGCGCGCCGCGGCACGGCTCGGCGTGCCGCCCGCGCGCTGCGCCGTGGTCGGCGACATCGGCGCCGACGTCGAGGCCGCCCGCCGGGCGGGCGCGCGCGGCGTGCTCGTGCCCACGCCCCGCACACGCCCCGAGGAGATCGCCGCGGCGGCCGAGGTCGCTCCCGACCTCGAGGGCGCCGTCGGCCTGCTCCTGGACGGGCGCCCACCGCGGGAGGCGGCGGCATGACCCACGTCCTCTGCGTCCGGCTCGACAGCGAGGGCGACGTGCTGCTCGCCGGCCCGGCGATCCGCGCGGTGGCGGCGGCCGCGGACCGCGTCACGCTGCTGTGCGGCCCGCGCGGGCGCCAGGCGGCGGGACTGCTCCCGGGCGTCGACGACGTGCGCGTCTGGCACGCGCCGTGGATCGACCCGGAGCCCGACCCCGTCACGCGCGAGTCCGTCGACGGACTGGTGGCGGAGCTGCGGGCGCTGGACCCCGACCGGGCGCTCGTGTTCGGCTCCTTCCACCAGAGCCCGCTGCCCACCGCGCTGCTGCTGCGGCTCGCGGGCGTCCCGTGGATCGGCGCGACCTCCACGGACTACCCCGGCTCCCTGCTGGACCTGCGCCACCGCATCGACGACGACGTGCACGAGGTCGAGCGCGGGCTCGCGCTCGCCGCCGCCGCCGGCTTCCACCTCCCCGCGGGAGACGACGGGTCCCTGGCCGTCGCGCACGAGCCTGTCCGCGACGGCACGCCCTACGTCGTCGTGCACCCCGGCGCCTCCGTGCCCGCGCGCGCCTGGGCCCCGGACCGCCACGCGCAGGTCGTGACGGCCTTGGCCGCCGCCGGGCGGCGGGTCGTGGTCACGGGCGCGCCCTCCGAGGTCGCTCTGACCGCCCGGGTCGCCGGCCCGCCGCGGCCCGGCATCACCGATCTCGGCGGCGCCACCACGCTCGGCGAGCTGGCCGGCGTGCTCGCCGGTGCCGACGCCGTCGTGGTCGGCAACACCGGCCCCGCGCACCTCGCGGCCGCCGTCGGCACGCCCGTCGTCTCGCTGTTCGCGCTGACGGTCCCGCCCGTGCGCTGGCGTCCCTGGGGGGTCCCGCACGAGCTGCTCTGCGTCCCGGTGCCCTGCGCGGGCTGCCGCGCGCGCGTGTGCCCCGTGGACGGCCACCCGTGCGTCGACGACGTGGGGGTCGAGGACGTCCTCGCCGCCGTCGAGCGCCTGGCGCCCGCCGCGCTCCCCGCGGAGGTGGCGGCATGAGGATCCTGCTCTGGCACGTCCACGGCGCGTGGACGACGGCGTTCGTGCACGGCCGCCACGACTACGTCGTCCCGGTGCTCGAGGACCGCGGTCCCGACGGCGTCGGCATCGCGCGCACCTACGCCTGGCCGGACGCCGTCCGCGAGCTGCCGCCGGAGGCGCTGCGCGACGAGCCGTTCGACGTCGTGATCCTCCAGCGCCCGCACGAGCTCGAGCTCGCCAGGGAGTGGCTCGGCCGCCGGCCCGGGCGCGACCTGCCGGCGATCTACGTCGAGCACAACGCCCCGCAGGGACGCATCGCGGACATGCGCCACCCGGTGGCCGGCCGCGACGACCTGCTGCTCGTGCACGTGACGCACTTCAACGCCCTCTTCTGGGACGCCGGCGGCACGCCGTCCCGCGTCATAGAGCACGGCATCGTGGACCCGGGGGAGCGCTACACGGGCGAGGTGGCGCGCGCCGCGGTCGTCATCAACGAGGCGCGCCGCCGCGGGCGCGTCACTGGCACGGACCTGCTGGCCCGCTTCGCCCGCCACGCGCCGCTGGACCTCTTCGGGATCGACGCGGAGCACTCGGGCACCCCGGCGCGGTCCGCGGGGGACGTGCCGCACGCCCGGCTGCACGACGAGATGGCCCGGCGGCGCGCGTACCTGCACCCGATCCGCTGGACGTCGCTCGGGCTCTCCCTCCTGGAGGCCATGCACCTCGGCATGCCCGTCGTCGCCCTCGGGACGACCGAGGTGCGCGAGGCCGTCCCGCCGGAGGCGGGGGCGGTGTCCACCGACGTCGACGCCCTCGCCCGGGCGCTCGGGCGGCTCGTATCCGATCCGGAGGAGGCCCGCGAGCGGGGCCGGATCGCCCGCGCCGCCGCGCTCGAGCGCTATGGCCTCGACCGATTCCTGGCCGATTGGGACCGCGCGCTCGCGTCCGTCGTCCGCGTCACCGAGCTGGAGGCCGCCTGATGCGCATCGCCATGGTGTCCGAGCACGCCAGCCCGCTCGCCGTCCTCGGCGGCGTGGACGCGGGCGGCCAGAACGTCCACGTGGCCGCGCTGGCCGCCGCACTGGGGCGGATGGGCGACGAGGTCGTCGTGCACACGCGCCGCGACGCCGAGGAGCTCCCGCGCCGCGTCGCGCTCGCGCCCGGGGTCCAGGTCGACCACGTCACCGCGGGCCCGGCCCGCGAGCTCCCGAAGGACGAGCTGCTGCCGCACATGGACGCGTTCGCCCGCGAGCTGCGCGCCGCATGGCGCGCCGAGCCGCCCGACGTCGTGCACGCGCACTTCTGGATGTCCGGCCTGGCCGCACTCGAGGCGGCCGCCGACCTCGGCATCCCCGTCGTGCAGACCTTCCACGCGCTCGGGACCGTCAAGCGCCGCCATCAGGGCGACGCGGACACGAGCCCGCCCGAGCGCCTGGCGATCGAGCGGCGCATCGCCCGCACCGCGGACCGCATCGTGGCCACCTGCACCGACGAGGTCTTCGAGCTGCTGCGCATGGGCGCGGGGCGCCGCTCCATCTCCGTCGTGCCGTGCGGCGTGGACCTGCGGCGCTTCGGGCCCGACGGACCCGTGGAGGCCAGGCCGCCGGGCCGCGCACGGCTCGTCGCCGCCTGCCGCCTCGTCGAGCGCAAGGGCATCGGCGACGTCGTCGAGGCGCTCGCGGACGTGCCCCGCGCCGAGCTGCACGTGGCGGGCGGGCCCGAGCCCGCCCAGCTCGACCGCGATCCCGAGGCGCGCCGCCTGCGCGCGCTGGCCGAGCGCGCCGGCGTCGGCGACCGGCTCGTGTTGCGCGGTCGGGTCGGGCGCGACGCGATGCCCGGCCTGCTGCGCTCCGCCGACGCCGTGGTCTGCGCGCCCTGGTACGAGCCGTTCGGCCTGGTGCCGCTCGAGGCGATGGCGTGCGGCGTGCCCGTCGTGGCCACCGCGGTCGGCGGCCAGATCGACTCCGTGGTGCACGGCGCGACCGGGCTGCACGTGCCGCCTCGCGATCCCGCGGCGCTGGCGGCGGCCCTTCGCTCGCTGCTGGCCGACCCGGCCCGGGCGCACGAGCTGGGGCGCCCCCGCGTTCTCCGCCCCCGGCGGCTGTCCGGCTTGGACCGCATCGGCGGGTCGACCCGCGACGTCTACGCCGAGCTCGCCGGGCGCGCGCAGCGCCGGCAGCTGGAGCGCTGGGCATGAGCCGCTTCGCGCAACCCATGCCGGCGGGCGGCCGCCACCTCGACGCGCTGGCCGGCCCGCTCGGCGCGCTGCGGGCCGACGTTCCGAGGATCGACCTCTGGGGCCGGCGCCTGGCCTCCGTGCTCGCGGGCGGCGGCCGCCTGCTGGCGGCGGGCAACGGCGGCTCCGCGGCCCAGGCCGCGCACCTGACCGCGGAGATCGTCGGCCGCTATCGCGACGACCGGCGGCCCTACAGCGCGATCGCGCTGTGCGCGGAGTCCTCGGCCTTCACGGCGATCGTCAACGACTACGGCCCCGACGAGGTGTTCGCCCGCCAGGTCCGTGCGCACGGGCGCCCCGGCGACATCCTCGTCGCGATGTCGACGTCCGGCTCGTCGCCCAACGTGCTCAAGGCGGTCGACGCCGCGGAGGAGTCGGGGATGGCGACGTGGGCGTTCTGCGGACCCCGCGACTGCCCGCTCGCGCAGCGCTGCGATGACGCGTTGACCGTCGACTCCCCGCACACCGCCACGGTGCAGGAGGTCCACCTGATCGGCGTGCACCTGCTGTGCGCGGCGTTCGACACCGCGCTGGCCGCCGGCGGCGCGGGGCTCGAGGTGGCGTCGTGACGTTGGTCGTCGTGGGGGACGCGCTGCTCGACCGCGACCTCGACGGCCGTGCCGACCGCCTCGCCCCGGACGCGCCGGTCCCCGTCGTGGACGCGATCGAGGAGCACCCCCGGCCGGGCGGAGCCGCGCTCGCGGCGGTGCTGGCCTCGGCGGCCGGCACGGAGGTCGAGCTGGTGTGCGCGCTCGGCGCCGACGCGGCGGGCCGCCGCGTGCGCGAGCTGCTGGAGGCCGCCGGCGTGCGGGTCCACGACGTCGGCCTGTCCGGGTCGACCCCGGAGAAGGTCCGCGTG
>Ga0126308_10000449_pt1 | contig 13636 bp, 11 predicted proteins | sample Plot55_FD_92533 | JGI IMG/M metagenome (GOLD analysis project Ga0126308, IMG submission 92533) | Serpentine soil microbial communities from UC McLaughlin Reserve, CA, USA - Plot55 | ecosystem: Environmental > Terrestrial > Soil > Grasslands | place: USA: UC McLaughlin Reserve, Lake County... | reverse complement strand
GCAGGACCAGCTTGGCGCTCAGATTGGCCTGAAGCAGCGCCTGAAGGCCGACCCGGGGAATGAGCCCGGCCCGTGGCGCCTGCGCCGCCAGCTTGGACCGCACCAGGTCACGACCTGGCGAGCGCATCCTGGATCCGCATCGGTCGTCCCCATCCCCATCGCCGTCCCGCAGAGCAAGCATCCTCTTTGTGAAGGTTACTTGCCACTTGACCTGGACACACCGCTCGCGGTGGCACATGCCGGGGTCGGGGTCTATGGTCAGGTCGGGGGATGGTCCGGCAGTGTCTGCTCTTGGTAGTCGGTGCGGCGGCCCACAGGGCGCTGCCCTGACGATGGAGCGCTTCGGCCTGGTCCGTCAGCCGCTCCAGTGCCGTGATCTCAAGGTCGTTGACGGCGCTGAGGTCAACGAGCACCACGCGCGGTGGCGGCTGTTGCTTGCCGGCGATGGCGGCGATGTGGTCGACCACGCGGCGGGCGTTGGCGAAGAACAGCCGCTCCTCGGGCCGGACGACCAGCAGGCCGGGTGCCGGCTCGGAAGCCACAACCCGTGGGTGGTCGAGCTCGTGGAGCAGGACCAGCAACGAGATGAGCACGGCCACCAGCACCCCGCGAAGCACGCCGAAGGCCAGCACCCCGGCAAGGGCCACCAGCCCGAGCCAGAAGTCGCGCCGGCGGATCGCCCAGATCCGTCGCAGGGGGGCAAGGTTCACCAGCCCGATCGCGGCGGCCAGCACGATGGCGCCGAGGATCGGCTGGCCAGGTCGGCCAGGAGCCCCGTCAGCAGCGTCAGGGTGAGCAGGGCCATCCCGGCGGTGACCACCTCGGCCAGCTGCGTCCTGGCCCCGGCGGCGTCGTTGATCGCCGTCTGGGAGGTCCCCCCGCCCGCCGGATAGGCCTGGAACAGCCCGGCGGCCAGGTTGGCCGCGCCCAGAGCGAGCAGCTCCCGGTCGGCGTCAACCGGCGGATCGTCCTTGGCGGCGAAGGCCCGGGCGGCCGAGATGGACTCGATGAACGACATCAGCGCGATCCCGGCCGCAGCGGGCAGCAGGGCGCCGGCACCGGCGAGGTCGGGGAGCTCGAAGCTGGGAAGGCCGCCGCTCACCGGACCGACCAGCGCCACCCCCCGGCCCGCCAGGTCGGTCAGCCCCACCAGCGCGATCCCCAGGATCACCACGACCAACGGGCCGGGCACCATGGGCGCCCAGCGGCGCAGCCCCAGGAGCACGGCAAGCCCGCCGAGGGCGAGCGCGACCGTGGCCGGGTTGGCGTCGCCCAGCTGGCCCAGCGCCGACCACACCTTGGCAAAGAAGGTGTCGACCTCGACCGGCACGCCGAGCACCTTGCCCAGCTGGCTGGCCGCGATGACCAGCCCCATCCCGGCCTTGAAGCCGGCCAGCACCGGCGAGGAGATGAAGTCAGCCAGGAACCCCAGGCGCAATAGCCCCGCGATCGCCAGGACGCCGCCGACGAGCAACGCGAGCAGCGAGGCGGCGGCTACCGCGCGTCCCGGGTCGTCGGCGGCACCGGTGTCGACGAGCGCGCTGGCGGTCAGGATGGAGATCGTCGAGGTGGAGCTGACACTGAGCGGCCGCGATGTCCCCACCAGCGCGTAGACCACCATGGGCACAATGGCCACATACAGCCCGACCTCGACCGGCAGCCCGGCCAGCGACGCGTACGCCACCGCCTGGGGCACCACCACCGCCGCGGTCGTGATCCCGGCCAGAAGGTCCCAGCGCAGCCAGGACCGCTGGTAGCGGCCAAGCCGAAGTGATGCCACCGAGCCGGGCACCGACGGAGTGTTGCACCGGCCGGGGTGGGATCGCCTCACCCGGCGGGGTGAGATTGCCCGTCCCCGACGCAACCTCACCCCTAACGGAGGAGGTCCAGGGCCAGACCCGGTGACAGGGTTGTCGCGACGGTGCATTCGGTCTGCGCCTCGATGGCAGCACGGGCGCAGCAGGTAGGAGGGAACCGCAGATGACCGACGACACCAAGGACACCAGCGGCTGGGCGGCCGGCTTCACCGTGTTCGCCGCCGTGATGATGATCATGGCCGGCGTGTTCCACGCGATCCAGGGGCTCGTCGGCATCTTCGAGAACGAGTTCTACGTCCCGACCCGCAACTACACCTTCCAGTTCGACGCCACCACCTGGGGCTGGACGCATCTGCTGGTGGGGCTGCTGGTGGCGTTCGCCGGCTGGGGGCTGCTGTCGGGGCGGACCTGGGCGCGGGTGGTGGCGATCACCCTGGCCGCGCTGAGCGCCACCGTCAACTTCCTGTTCCTCCCCTACTACCCGGTCTGGGCGATACTGATCATCACCGTGGATATCTTCGTGATCTGGGCGCTGACCGCTCACGGCCGCGAGTTCAAGGAGCTGAAGGCGGCCGAGGACGAATACCGGATGCACCGCTAGGATCAGGCGGCCTTGCGACAACTGGTGGCGAGCGAGGGCGACGCCGTCCAGCAGCCCGCTCAGAGAGAGGATGCCAAGGTGCGCAGCCTAGTCGGTGAGGCGGACTGGCCGGGTCGGGTGCGGCGGCTTGCCGGATGGCTGAACCCGGTGGTCGCGTCCCCGGCGGCCCCGCTGGAGACGTTCGCCGCCCTGGACGCGTTGGGTCCATCGCTGATGCCTCGGACCTCCAGGTTGCAGGGGATCGCGATGGGCCTGAGCGCGCTGGGGGCACGGGCAACTGCCAGCGCCGCCGAGCGGTTGACCAACATGGCCGTCCCGGACGAGGCGCCGCTTGGAAGGCAGCTGGCGACGCGGGCGCTGATCGGTGCCGGCGGCACGGCGCTGGCGTCGTTGCCGGAGCGGGACGGCGAGCGGTTGTGGGCGGCGTCGGTGCGGACGGCCGGCCGGCTGCTGCGCGCCGGCGCCGCTGGCGGGATCGTCCACGACCTGGGCCGGGCCGTGCAGGAACGCTACCCGGCCCAGCGGGCGGTCCGGCCGCTGGTGGTCAGCACCGCCCTCGCCAGCGGGCTGCTGGGGTGGGGGGCTCGGCAGCTGCGGGCGAGCGAAGCGGCGGTGCAGCGCTGGCCGCTGCCGCAGACAACCACACTGCCGGCCACGTTGGCCACCTCCTATGCGGTCACGGCGGTCGGCACGGGGCTGACCAGGGGCTTCGTGTGGTCCCGGGGGGCGATGGAGTCCTATTTCGGACCTGGCCCGTCCAAGCGGTTGGTGGCGCGGCTGGTCAACGCCGGATTGTGGGCGGGGGCGGCGACTGTCCTCTACAACGCCGGCGTCGCCTACGTCGGCCGCGCCAACGAGAAGGTCGAACCCGCGTACGCGACCCCGCCGGCCAGCCCCTTGGTGTCGGGGAGCGCGGACAGCCTGCTGCCCTTCGCGGACCTCGGCCAGCAGGGACGCCGCTACGTCAGCGACGTCGTCACCCCCGAGCTCATCAAGGAGGTGATGGGTGAGGACGCGGTCGCCCACCCGATCCGCACGTATGTGGGGTTCAACAGCGAGCCGATCTACCAGACGGGCCGGGCGGAGCTAGCCCTGGCCGAGCTGGACCGCACCGGCGCGTTCGACCGGTCGGTGCTGCTGCTGGTCTCCCCCACCGGCACCGGCTGGGTCGACCACACGCTCATCGAGACCGCCGAGTTCCTCACCCGCGGGGACATCGCCACCTGCGCCATCCAGTACGGCCGCTATCCGTCGTTCCTGTCGGTCCAGAAAGTGGCCCTTGGCCAGGGCCAGTTCCGCCTGCTGCTGTGGGGGATCAGGCAGCGGCTGGCGGAACGGCCGCCCGAGCGGCGGCCCCGGGTGCTGGTCTTCGGCGAGAGCCTTGGCGCCTGGACCAGCTCCGACGTCGTGATGTTCCAGGGCATCGAGGGTTTCGATCACTACGGCATCGACCGGGCGCTCTGGGTAGGGCTTCCCTGGCTGGCCAAGTGGTCCCGCAGCGGCATGACGCGGGGCAGCAGCGACCTGGTGCCCCAGGGGACGGTCGCGGTGTTCGACCGCCACGAGCAGCTGCAGGCGCTGAGCGACGACGAGCGGGCACGGCTGCGGGCGGTGATCCTCTCCCACGACAACGACCCCATCGCCGTCATGGGGCCCGAGCTGCTCGTACGCCGGCCCGGGTGGCTGGCTGACGGGCAACGTGGCCGTGGTGTTCCGGACGCGATGCACTGGCGACCGCTGATCACCTTCATCCAGACGGCGATGGACGCGGCCAACGCGATGGTGTCGGTACCGGGTGCGTTCGGCTCCTTCGGGCACGACTACCGAGCCGACATGGTCCGCTTCGTGCGCGACGCCTACGGCCTGCCCGACGCCACCCAGCGGCAGCTCGACGACATCGAGCAGAGCTTGCGGTCGCTGGAGCTGGAACGCGCCGAACGGATCAAGGCCCGGGACCCGAATGCCGCCCCCACCCCGCCGGCGCACCGCAGCGGCGATGGCGCCTCCCGAGCGGGCGTGCCGCTCCGCACCCGACGCACCCGCGGCGCCCGGTGGAGCCAGCGGCGGCCCGTCACCCGCCCCGACCCCTCCACCACGTGAGAACCAGCTACCGGTGCCGCCCAATCACAGATTCACGGATGTGAGGGCGGGAGCTCGGTTTCGGCTGGAGCCTCATCGGCGAGTGCGGGGAGTTGCCGGATCTCGACCAGCTCAAGGCCGAGCGATTGAATGCGGTCCAGCAGGCCGTGGAGCGACGACTGGTCCTGGATTGGGCCGTGCAGCACCGTCTCCACCGGCTCGACTGTGGCCGTGAGGCCCTCGAACGCGGCCAGCAGCGAGTCGCTCAGGCGGCCCTTGATTCGGATCTCGTAGCTTCCACCGCCAAACGGCACGACCGACTCCTCTCACTCTCACCTCGTCCAGCCGCAGTCGGTTCGGATCGAGCCCTCTCTTCCCCTCCGGCTCTCGCGCGGTTCGATCATGGCCCCATCGGGCGCAGCTGGCCTCATCTGATGGAGGTGAGTTCGCCCGGCGACCGGGTCGAGCCGGGGTTCGGTCGCCGCTCGACGGTCTAGGGTAGCCGCAAGACTCATCCGCCACGGGTGAGATCTTGTGCGACCACGAGTCCTCCATCGTCCCGGTGAAGAGAGCTGTTCACCCGCCGCGGGGGATGCCAGAGTCGGGCTGGACGTAGACCCTGAGGGGTGTCCGAACCGGCAAGAAGGACGGCCATGACGAGCAACGCCACCGCCCTCGCCCTCCAATGAGCGAGCAAGGGAGTCCCGCCGCTCCGGCGGCGACGTCGAGCAATCGCCTCGCCGTCCTGCTGGCGATGGCGATGTTCGTGCTCGTCGTCGACACCTCGCTGATGAACGTGTCGATCGCCGCGGTGGTCCGGGACCTCGACACGACCGTGAGCGGCGTCCAGTCGGCGATCGCGCTCGAGGCGCTGGTCTCGGCCGCGTTCATCCTGATCGGCAGCAAGGTCGGCGACCTCATCGGGCGCAAGCGGGCCTACGTGCTGGGCCTGCTCGGCTACGCCGTCGGCGCCCTGGCGATGACCCTCGCCCAGGGCCTGACCGCGATCATCATCTTCTGGGCGGTGGTGGGCGGGATCGGCGCGTCGCTGCTGCTACCCGCCATGCAGTCCCTCATCCACGGCAACTTCGAGGGTGCGGCCCAGCGCAAGGCCTACGCCCTGGTGGGGGCGGCGGCGGCGATCGCCGCCGCGGTCGGGCCGCTGCTCGGCGGGTTCATCACCACCTACCTGTCCTGGCGGGTCGGGTTCCTGCTCGAGGTCCTGATCATCGCGATCGTGCTTTTGAACATCAGGCTCATCCGCGACGCGCCCTACACCGGGCCGCGGGAGGTCGACCTGGTCGGCGCGGTCCTCTCGGTCCTGGGGATGGGCGGCATCGTCCTGAGCATCCTGGTCTGGCAGGAAGGGGGCGAGTCCGTCGCCGCCCTCCTGGCGGTCGGCGCGATCGCCATGGCGGCGCTGGTCTTCTGGCTCACGCGGCGCAGGCGGCAGGGGAAGCCGACGCTGCTCGACCCGGACCTGTTCAAGTCCAAGCATTTCCGGCTCGGGATCACCCAGCAGCTGCTCCAGCAGATCGCCCTGGGCGGCACGATGATCGCCCTGCCGATCTACCTGCAGATGGTGCTCGAGTACAACGCCCTGCTGTCCGGGCTCTCCATCGCCCCCCTCTCGCTCAGCATGTTCGGAATAGCGCTGCTGGCGGGGAGAAGGGCGGGAACGCGGCGCCCGAGCAGCATCATCCGGTTGGGGTTCGCGCTGCTCACAGTGGGGATGCTGCTGCTGCTCCCGATCGTGCCCCGCGCCGACTCCGGCTGGTGGCTGCTGGTGCCGCTGCTGATCGCGGGATCGGGGCTGGGGTTGCTGGTGTCCCAGCTCAACAACTACACGCTGGCCCCCATCTCGGAGGAGCGGGTCAGCGAGGCCGCCGGCGTGAACTCGGCCGGAGGGTCGTTCGGGCTGTCGTTCGGGCTGGCGTTCGCCGGCGCCATCATGCTGGCGACCCTCTCCATCACCTTCACCGACATGGCGGAGAACAGCACCGTGCTGTCCCCGGCCCAGCAGCAGCAGGTCGCCCAGGCGCTCCAGGACGACGCGGAGCTGATGACCAACACCCAGCTCGAACAGCAGCTCAAGGGCCAACCCGAGCAGATCCAGGACGAGATCATCCGCATCAACACCGACGCGCGACCGCTCGCCCTTCAGGTCGCGCTGCTGGTGCCGATCCTCGCCAGCCTCGTCGGGCTGGTCAACTCGTTCCGCATGATGCGCCTGCCCGACCTCAAGCCGTCGGGCTCGGTGGAGGGGATGGCCCTGGGCTGACCCCTGGGGTCACCCGGACCCTGGGCCCGTGGGCGCCGACCGGTCCTCCCAGTCGGTCCAGTCGACCCCCATCGCATCCACATAGGCGCCCACCGCGGCTCCGATCGTGGGGTAGAAGTGGTCGTCCCCGAACCGCTCGAAGAGCGCATAGCGCTTCAGCCTGTCCTTCACCGGGTCCTTCATTTCGGCGAAGCGCAGGTCGATGCCCTGGGCGGCAAGCTCCCCGTCGACCTCCTTGAGAACGTCGGCGGCGGTGGTGTCGAGGTCGGTGATGGGTTCGGCGGCCACCACCACCCAGCGCACCGGCGTGGGCGACGACGCGATGGCCTGCCGGACCTCGTCGGCGAACTCCTCGGCGTTGGCGAAGAACAGGGGTGCGTCCCATCGGAAGAGCACCAGGCCGGGGACGCGCCTGGCGTCGGGGTAGCGGGTGACGTCGTGGTAGCCCTTGACGTCGTCGGCGCGGCCCAGCACGGCGTGGTGGGGGCGCCAGGCGCGCCTGATGAAGTTCAGCAGCGAGAGGGCGACGGCGATGAAGATGCCCTCGATCACCCCGAGGACCGCGACGCCCAGGAAGCAGGCGATCGACAGCGCGAACTCCGTCCTGTGGACGCGGTACAGCTTGCGCACGCCCGCCGCCTCGATCAGCCCGATCGCCGCGGTGATCACCACAGCCGCCAGCGCCGAATCGGGCAGGTTCCGCACGACGTTCGGGAACAGCAGCAGCATCAGGGCGATCGCCAGGGCCCCGACCAGCCCGGTCGCCTGCGACTTGGCGCCGGCGGCCTCGGCGACCGGGGTCCGTGAGGAGCTGCTGCTCACCGAGAACCCCTGGAAGAAGCCGGCGGCGACATTCGCCGCGCCCAGCGCGACCAGCTCCTGGTTGGGGTCGACCCGGTAGCCGCCTCGGATCGCGAAGGTCCGCGAGAGCACGCTGGTGTCGGCGAACGAGACCAGGGCGATCCCGACGGCGCCGGCCACCAGGGTCTGGAGGTGCTCGAACGAGACGCTGGGGATCTCGAACGACGGGAGCCCCTTGGGGAGCGGTCCCACCACCGAGAGGTCGTACCGCTCGGCTAGGCCGAACACGCCCACCGCGACCGTCGCCCCGACCACCGCGACGAGCACGCCCGGGATCTGCGGCCGCCACCGCTTAAACCCCAGGATCACCAGCAGGCAGGCGACACCGATGACGAGGGCCACGGTGTTCGTCTCGCCGTCGGCGACCCCGCGGACGAAGGCCCGCGCCTCGGCGATCACGCCTTCGGCATCGACGGAGAAGCCGAAGAGCTTGGGCAGCTGGCTCAGCAGCACGGTCAGCGCGATCCCGTTCATGTAGCCATAGCGGACGGGCTTGGACAGCAGCTCGGCGATGAACCCAAAGCGGGCGAGCCCGGCGAGCACGCATAGCGCACCCGAGAAGATGGCGAGCATGCCCGCCAGGGCGACGGCCTCCCCCTCGTTGCCGGCGGCCAAGGGCAGGATCGCGGCCGCGATCAGCGGAGCCAGCGAGGAGTCAGGACCAAGGACGAGGATCCTGCTCGGCCCGACGATCGCGTAGATGACAAGCGGCACAATGGTGGCGTAGAGCCCGTAGATGGCGGGCAGTCCCGAAGCCTCTGCGTACCCCATGCCGGCGGGAACCAGCAGCGCGGTGAGGACAACTCCCGCGACGACGTCGCGTGGCAGCCAGGACCGCTGGTACGCACGAAGCGTCTGGAGGCCGGGTAGCCATCTCCCGGCCCCGCTCGACGCCTCCATGGTTCCCTTGCCTCGGTCGTCTACTGGCTGGAGCCCTCACCGTGCAGCGCTTCCTGGAGCTCCTTTTGCGTCTCGTTCGAGAGCGAGCTCTTGAGGACGGTGCCGCCGTACTTCGACAGCGCCTCCACGGCCTTGTCCGGGGTGACCTTCTCCACCACCATGAACAGGGCCGACGTGCCGGGCTTGAGCATCTCCCGGACCTGGCCCTCGAACTCCTTGTTGACGGCGTTCTTGGTGACCTTCCCCATCAGCGCGCCCATGCCCGCGCCGACGGCCATGCCGAGGAAGGGAACGAAGAACAGCATGCCGAACAGCATCCCCCAGAACATCCCGTACGACGCGCCGGCCCCCACCGCGTGATGGTTGGTGACGACCCGGATCTTGCCCTCGTCGTTCCGGATGATCGCAGCCACCGCGTCGGCCTGGATGACCAGCTCGTGCTGCAGCCGCTCGGCCTCGTCCATCGCCGACAGCGCGGTGGTCTGGTCCGGATACCCGATCGCGATCAGGTCCGCCATCTGTGCCTCCTTGCTCGGTTGTTGTCGCCTCTATGGCCCAGGAGTGCGGTACTCCAACTCCCACAGCGTGATGGAAGCTGGTTTCGTGGCTGGCGTCCTCATCTGTTGCGGGTGATCCCCACCGCGCCTCAGTGGGTGACGACCAGCTTGAGCAGGATCATCGTGACCCCGAAGGCGCCCGCGATGAGCGTCACAGCGAGCAGTGGCAGTCCGTGCAGCTGGGACGCCCTGCCCCCCACCCACCCGTGGACCAGCAGCAGCGCGATCGCGACCACGAGCGCCACCGTGGCGGCGGTCTTGGTGTCGGCGCCAAGGACACGCGCCACCAGTAGCGACAGCAGCGGGAGATAGGAGGCGGTGACCATGGGCCAGATGGCGGCCAGCGACGCTCGCACATGCGACCAGGTCGGCAGCCGGCCGGCGCGGGCCTGCTCGCCGAGCAGGTCGGCGTAGCCTTCGGCGGCCCAGTAGACCAGCAGGGTGACGACCACCGCCACCGCCAGCGGCCCCGTGGCCAGGTGGCCTCCCCCGGCGGCGACCACGGCCGAGGTGACGATCGTGCCGTAGATGCCGGCGCTGCGCCGACGGGCTGCGTTCCCGTGGACCTTCGTGGGCTGAGCGTCGTCCGCCGGGGTGTCTGACATGGGCGGACGACGCTCAGGGGCTGACGAGGCTCGAGTGTCCGTTGTGGACGAGCGGGGCCAGGAAGCGGCCGCGCACCTGTCGCTGATCAATGCGCTCCAGCAGCCAGGTGGAGCCCTTGGGCCAGTCCAGCCGATCCTCCACGACCAGTGCGTCCGCGATGAGCCGGGTGAGCAGCAGGCCGATCCCTTCGCCGTGGGTGCACAGCACCGAGCTGCGAAGCTCCAGGTCCCAGAACAGCTCCAGCAGCTGTGCGGGACTGGCCTCCACTCCGAGCGCCGGAACCGGTTCGATCTTCAGCATGCGGTCACGCGCGAGCGGCTGGACCGTCTGATGGCAGCGGAGCGTGGGGCTGCACAGGATGCGCTCGATCGGGTAGTCCTCGAGGCGGACGACCAGTCCCTCGGCTTGGAGGTGTCCGCTCGGGGACAGCGGCCGCAGCGCGTCGGGACCCTTCCAGGTGGACTTGTCGCCGGCTTCGGCGTGCCGCACCACGAGGAGCATGGTTCCTCCCCTCACGCCTCGGACACAGACAGCCGTGTTGCCGGTGCCGCACGCCGGCGGTCGCGTTGCCGGAGGACGAGCTTGATCAGCTCCTCGACAAGCACCAGGCTGGCCGCGATCCCGATGCAGATCGACCATTGGGAGAAGCTCAGCTCGACGGTGCCGAAGATCCGCTGCAGGAACCCGATCGTGGTGACCACGATGATGGCCAGCAGGGCGATCCCGTAGCGGCGCAGCTGCGTCGGGCCCGGGAGTGCCGCCCGGTTGAAGATGGTGTTGTACTGGTCGCGGGCCAGGAGCCCGACGGCCAGATGCGACAGCGACAGCGCCGTCAGCAGCATGGTGGCCCCGACCTCGGGCCCGTACTGGGAGTCGCCGATCTGGTAGGCAACGAGCGCGCCCACCGTCATCACGAACCCCTGGACACACAGCCGGACCCAGTTCGCCCTGGAGAGGACGGGCGCCCCGACGGGACGAGGGGGACGGGCCATCAGGCCGCCGGTCGGCACGTCGAAGCCGAGCGCGACCGCGATGGGGATGTCGATGACCATGTTGATCCACAGGATCTGCAGGGGAGTCAGGGGCACCCCGTCGGCGATGGCGAAGATCCCGGCCCCGATGAAGATGGCGATGTAGGCGACCAGCGTGGCCATCTGGAAGCGGAGATACTTGAGCAGGTTGTCGTACAGGCCCCGGCCGTACTCGACCGCCTTGACGATGGTGGCGAAGTTGTCGTCGGTCAGGATCATGACCGCGGCTTCCTTGGACACCTCGGTGCCGGTGATGCCCATGGCGACACCGATGTCGGCAGCCTTGAGGGCTGGGGCGTCGTTGACCCCGTCGCCGGTCATGGCGGCCACGTTGCCGCTTTGCTTGAGCAGCCGGACCAGCCGCAGCTTGTCCTCGGGAGCGACCCGGGCCACGACCCCGATCTCCGGCAGCTGGGTGAGCAACTCGTCATCGCTCATGGCCGCGAACTCGGCCCCGGTGATCGCCCGGCCCTCGATGCCGAGCTCTGTGGCGATCGCCGCGGCCGTGGTCGCGTGGTCGCCGGTGATCATGCGCACCCGGATGCCGGCATGCCGGCACTCGGCGATCGCCGCCTTGGCCTCGGCGCGTGGCGGGTCGACGATCCCGGCCATGGCCAGCAGGGTGAGGTCGGTCACCAGGCCGAGCAGGTCGCCTGCGGGGTCGAAGCTCGCCGGGTCCAGGTCGCGCTGGGCCACCACCATCACCCGCTCGCCGGAGGCGGCGATGCGGTCGTTGGCCTCCAGGGCCAGCGAGCGGTTGCCGTCGGTGATCGGGACCAGGGCACCGGTCGGGTCCCGGTAGGAGCCCCCGCGCGAGATGAGCACGTCCGGGGCGCCCTTGACATAGCAGCGCACGACCGGCTCGCCCCCCGCGCCGGTCATGTTGTGGAAGGTGGCCATGAACTTGTAGTCGGAGTCGAAGGGGACCTCGGCGATCCGAGGGTAGCTGGCCCGGGTCTCGGCCAGGTCGAGCCCGCCCTTGGCCGCGAGCACGATCAGGGCGCCCTCGGTCGGATCCCCGATCAGGCTCTCGCCGTCCAGCACCGCGTCCGCGCACAAGGCCATCGGCAGCAGGTACGGGTCCAGGTCGATGTGCGACCCGCCGACGTGCTTGATCTCACCGTCGGTCGAGTAGCCCTCGCCCGAGACGGTGAACCGGTGCTGGCCCGGGATGGCCAGCTCCCGGGCGGTCATCTTGTTCAGGGTGAGGGTGCCGGTCTTGTCCGAGCAGATCACCGAGGTCGAGCCGAGGGTCTCGACCGCCGGCAGGCGCTTGACGATGGCGTTGCGGCGGGCGATCTCGCGGGTCCCGATCGACAACAGCGCAGTGACTACGGCCGGGAGCCCGGTCGGGATCGCCGCCACGGCCAGCGCCACCCCGGTGATGAACAGCGTGTCAAACGACTGCCCGCGGACCAGCCCGAGCGCGATGACCAGCAGCAACGCCACGCCGGCGATGGCGGCGATGATCTTGGACAGGCCGTCGAGCTGCTTTTGCAGGGGCGTCTTGTCGGCCTCGGTGGTGGCCAGGAGATTCGCGATGTGGCCGATCTCGGTGCCCATGCCGGTGGCGGTGACGACCATCTCACCCCGGCCGCGGGTGACCGAGGTATTCATGAAGGCCATACAGGTCCGGTCCCCCAGGGCCACCTCATCCCCTGGAACCGGGTCGGTTGACTTGGCCACCGGCAGGCTCTCGCCCGTTAGGGCGGCCTCCTCGATCTCAAGGGTGGCGGCGACACAGACCCGGCCGTCGGCCGGGACCCGGTTGCCCGCCTCCATCAGGACCACGTCGCCCGGCACCAACTCCTCGGCGTCGATCTCCAGCGCCTGGCCGTCCCGCCGGACCCGGGCGATGGTCTTCATCATCTGGGCCAGCGCCTTGACGCTCTCCTCGGCCTTGGCCTCCTGACGCAGCCCGATCACCGCGTTGAACACCGTCAGCCCGGCCAGCACCACCGAGGTGCCGACGTCACCGGTGACGAGCAGGTTGATGATGGCCGCAGCCAGCAGGATGATCTGCATGAAGTCGCGGTACTGGCGCAGAAACGCCTGGAAGCCGGACTCCTTCTTGGCCCCGGTGAGCCGGTTCGGGCCATGGGACTGGATCCGGCGGCGCGCCTCCTCCACGCTGAGACCACGCTCCGGCTCGACACCCAGCTCGGCGGCGACCACGGATGCCTCGGACGCGTGCCAGCCCTGGCGGCCGTCCACCTCAGTTTTCGGCTCTTGGCTCACAGACACGGTCTTCCTCCACCATCAGATGAGGTCTTCACCTGATGGTGCGCGCGCGGCCACGCGCCCACCTCATCCATTCCAGGTGATCCCTCAGGCTGTCTCGTCCTCCGGCTCGGCCGCCAGCTTGCGCCGGGCCTCGGCGTTCGCCGCCCTGGCCTGCTCCGAGACCTCTGGCCAGCTCAGGTCGAGCGAGTCGATCGTGTCCACGAGGAGGGCTGCGACCATCGCCTGCATGACCGGTTTGTGGTCGGCGGGAATCACGTACCACGGTGCCCACGGCGTGGACGTGGCCGTGATCGCCTCCTCGAATGCCCCCATGTAGTCGGCCCAGTGCGCCCGTTCGGCCAGGTCGGCCGCGCTGAACTTCCACTGCTTGCCCGGCTCGTCGAGACGGGCGAGGAAGCGCCGCTTCTGCTCCTGCTTCGAGACGTTCAGGAAGAACTTCACGATCTTGGTGCCGCTGCGGTCCAGGTGGCGCTCGAACGCGTTGATGTCCTCGTGGCGGCCGGCCCAGAAGCCTGCGTCCCGCGGGCCGGGCGGGAGCTTCTGCTTCTGGAGCCACTCGGGGTGCACTCGCAGCGCGACGACCTCCTCGTAGTGGGAGCGGTTGAAGATCCCGATGCGGCCCCGCTCCGGAAGTGCCTTGGAGGTCCGCCAGAGGAAGT
>Ga0126308_10000448_pt1 | contig 13640 bp, 12 predicted proteins | sample Plot55_FD_92533 | JGI IMG/M metagenome (GOLD analysis project Ga0126308, IMG submission 92533) | Serpentine soil microbial communities from UC McLaughlin Reserve, CA, USA - Plot55 | ecosystem: Environmental > Terrestrial > Soil > Grasslands | place: USA: UC McLaughlin Reserve, Lake County... | reverse complement strand
CCGCCGCGCGGCCCTGACCCGCCCGCTCGCCGGGCGGCGCCGCGCGGCTCCCACGCCGCCCGTTTCCCCTCAGCGAAGGAGCACCGAAGTGAACCTCACCACCCTCGGGTGGGACGGCGGTCGGGCCCAGGCCCTCGCCGATCTCGAAGATGCAACGCTCGTGCCGGCCCGCGTGCTGGCGGTCCACCGCGGCCGCTACGCCGTGTGCGGCGACGGGCCGGCCGCCCTCGTTCCCGCCGCGGGCGCGCTGGAGGCTGCCGCGCGCGCACCGGCCGACCTGCCCGCGACGGGCGACTGGGTCGCGCTGCGCGGAGGCGAGGTGATCCGCCACGTCCTGCCGCGGCGCACCCTGCTCGCGCGTGCCGACGACGACGGGCGCGAGGAGGCGCTCGCGGCCAACGTCGACCTGTGCCTCGTCACCACGTCGCTGGACATGGACCTCAACCTCCGCCGGCTCGAGCGCTTCGTCGCGCTCGCGCGCGGCGGCGGCATCGAGGTCCTGATCGTCTGCACGAAGGGCGACCTCGCGCGCGACCCGATCGCCGAGGCGGCCGCCGTCTCGGCGGCCACGGGGGCGGAGACGATCGTGCTCTCCGCCCGCGACGGCTGGGGCGTGAGCGCGCTGCGTGCGCGCCTGGCGCCCGGACGCACCCATGCGCTCGTCGGCATGTCCGGCGTCGGCAAGAGCACGCTGGTCAACCTCCTGCTCGGCGAGGAGCGCCAGCGAACGCTCGAGGTCCGCGAGTCCGACGCGCGCGGGCGCCACGCGACCACCCATCGCGAGCTGTTCGCGCTCGAGGACGGGGCGCTCGTGATCGACACGCCCGGCCTGCGGCTGCCCCGGATGGCGACGGCGGCCGGGGTGCAGGACGCGTTCGCCGACGTCGCCGCGGCCGCCTCGCGCTGCCGCTTCGCCGACTGCTCCCACGGCGGCGAGCCGGGCTGCGGCGTCGCCGCCGCCGTGGCCGCGGGCGAGCTCGCGCCGGACCGCCTCGGAGCGATGCGCAAGCTGGAACGCGAAGGGATGAGCGCGGCGGAGCGGCGCGCGCGCTCGCGGGCGTTCCACAAGCGCCACCGCAAGGAGATCCGGGCGCGGACCCGCCACCGCTGATGAGAGGATGCGGGCCGTGAGCGCCACGGCCCGCATCCGCCGCCCGCACCTGACGACGGTGCTTCGCGACGACGGCCGCGTCAGCCCGCTCGAGCTGTTCTTCGACCTCGTCTTCGTGCTGGCGCTGACCCAGTGCACCGCCCTGATGGCGAAGGAGCCGAGCTGGACCGGCCTCGCCAAGGGCCTGGCCGTCCTGACGGTGATGTGGTGGGCCTGGGTCGGCTACACGTGGGTGTGCAGCGCAGTCGACCCGGAGGAGGGCTCGGTCCGGCTGGCGATGTTCACCGCCATGGCGGGTCTGCTCGTCGTCGCGCTGGCGCTGCCGGAGGCGTTCGGCGACACCGCGCTGATCTTCGCGCTGGCCTACGGGCTCGTGCGCGTGATGCAGGTGTGCCTGCTGCTGCTCGCCAGCCGCGACGACCCCGGGCTGCGCCACTCGGCCACGGGACTCGCGGTGTCGACCGCGATCGGCGTCGGCCTGCTGGGAGCCGCGTCGTTCGCCGACGGCACCGTGCAGGGCGCGCTGTGGGCGATCGCGATCGTGCTCGACGTCGGCGGCCCGCTGGTGATCGACTCGAGCGGCTGGCGGCTGATGCCCGAGCACTTCGCGGAGCGCCACGGGCTGATCGTGATCATCGCCCTCGGAGAGTCGATCGTCGCGATCGGCATCGGCGCGGAGGCGGTCGGCGTGACGGCCGGCGTCGTGGTCGCAGCGGTGCTCGGCATCGCGGTGGCCGGCGCGCTGTGGTGGCTGTACTTCGACGTCGTCGCGCTGGTTGCCGCCCGGCGGCTGGAGAACGCCGCGCCGGGCAAGGAGCGCAACGAGATCGCCCGCGACTCGTTCTCCCTGCTGCACCTCCCGATGGTCGCGGGCATCGTGCTGATCGCGCTCGGGCTCAAGAAGACGCTCGAGCACACCGACGAGGCGCTCGAGCTGGTGCCGACGACCGCGCTGCTGGGCGGCACGGCGCTCTACCTGCTCGCGCACGTCGCGTTCCGCTGGCGGAACATCCACACGCTCAACCGGCAGCGGCTCGCGATGGCGGTCGTGCTGCCGCTGCTGATCCCGCTCGCACACGCGGTGCCGGCGCTCGCGGCGCTCGGTGGACTCGCCGTACTGCTCGTGGGCCTGGTCACCTACGAGGCGATCCGCTTCGGCGAGGCGCGCGAGCGCCTGCGCCGCCGCCTGCTGCACGGCGAGACGGCCGCCGGTCAGACGCCCGCGGCGTCCTGGCAGCGCGCCGGATCGCCTGACCGGTAGCCGAGCTGCCAGGCCGCGCGGCGCTCCTCCGGCGTGCCGTGGTGCTGCGGGTTGGCCGTGTCGAAGTCCCCGGCCGCCAGCACGGTGGAGATCACCTCCTCGACGTCGCCGGGCTTCACCTTCCCCGCGCGGTAGACGCTGTTGCCCCACAGCCCCGCCATGCAGTCCGCCTGCAGCTCGAGTGGCTCCACGCCGTAGCGGGGGTCGGCCTGCGCGAGGCCGAGCTCCTGCTGGACGTTGTGGGCGTACTCGTGGGCGATCACGTAGGCCAGCCCGAAGTCGCCCCGCGCCCGCCCGTAGCCCGCCTGCTCGCCGGGGAAGTTGCGGCCCGTGCCGCGCAGGATGTCGGCCGCCAGCTCCTCGCCCACGAAGATCGTGTCGTCCGCCGGGCAGTAGAACGCCGCGTTCTCGTCCGCGACGGCGCCGCAGCCCGAGCGGGCGCCGCGGCCGGGCGGGATCCAGAGGAACGAGACGCGCGGCTCGGGCAGGTCCGAGGCCGCGAGCGTGCGCGTCCAGTAGGCGTCGACGGAGTCCAGGACCTCGGTGAGGTACGCCTCCAGCCGCTTGTCGCCCGACGAGGGCGCCTGGTTGTCGCGCGTCGCCTGCGGCACAGCGCGCTCGAGGTCGTCCAGCGCCTCGCGCACGCGGTCGGCGAGGCGTCGGGCCGAGCGCTCGGCGCGGTCGCGCGTCGCCTGGGCGCGATCGCGCAGCTCCTGCCCGCGCTCCCGGAGGTCCTCGGCGCCGCCGCAGCCGGCCGCTCCGCCCGCGAGCAGCACGAGCAAGAGGAGGACGGCGAGCCGGGACATGGCCCGCGGCTTACCCGAACCGGCCTGCGCGGACTCTCAGCCCGGAGGTCGCCCGCTCGCTCGGATGCGGGGGTCGAGCCACACGATCGCGAGGTCGGCCAGCAGCGAGAGCGCCACGATCAGCACCGACGCCCATAGCGCGAGCGCCTGCAGCGTCGGGATGTCCAGCCCCGGCGGCCATCCCGCCGCCTGCCCGAGCGCCCGCTTCATGTGCCGGAAGAACCCCGGCACGGAGTAGACGTACTCGACGAAGACCATGTTGGTGACCATGAACGGGGCGGAGGCGCCGAACAGCGACGCCACGGCCACCCGCGTCGGCGGGCCGGCGTGGCGGCGCACCACGAGCCGGTGCGGCACCCCCTTCGCCCGCGCCGTGCGCACGTAGTCCTCCTCGATCGTGTCGAGCGTCAGGGCGACGGTGAGCCGCAGGACCGCCGCCGCGAGCGGCGCGCCGACCACCAGCCACGGCAGGATCATCGAGCGCAGGAAGTCCCACGGGTTCTCGAGCGGCGGGGCATACGAGTGGGGATCGAAGAACCACGGCAGCTGGAAGAGGCCGAACGGCGGCGCGAACAGCAGCAGGCTCCCGAAGCCGATCACGTAGGCCGGCGAGCAGTAGAAGACCATCGCCGCGCCCTCGACCGCGCGCGCGCCGCGGGATCGCGGCCGTGCGGCGCACCATGCGCCGCCCAGCACCCCGAGCGCGATGCCCACGACCACGCCGCCGGCGAGCAGGAAGAGGTCGCCCCAGATGCCGTCCAGCCACAGGCGCCGCAGCGGCGGGCAGCCGAAGAACATGCACGCCTCTCCCAGCTCCAGGTGCAGCAGCGCGCCCGTCACGTCCGACCACAGACCCGCCAGGGTCGCCTGGCCCTCGTAGAGCTCCGGCCGCAGCACGCGGATCGTCCCGTAGGCGAAGAACGCCGTGATCACGAGCGTGCCGGCCGCCCACAGCAGCCGGCGGACGAGGTAGCCCGCCACGGCGGAGGATCTTGACGCCCGGAGTCCATGCTTTCACGCCCGGGCGCACCCGCCGGTCCGGAGGTCACACGGGCGGAACCATCCGTGCGAGGAACCAGCGCGCCAGCGCCAGCACGCGCTCGGGCGGATAGCGGCCGGGATCCGCGAGCAGCAGGCGCGCCGCCTCGTCGGCCAGCGCGGAGAGCAGGTGGGCGGCGAGCTCGGGATCGGGCGCGTCGAGGCCCCTGTCGCCATCGCGCAGCGCCGCCGCGAGCTGGCCCACCACGGCCGCGCGGCCGCGGGAGATCGCCTCGTGCAGCACGCGCGGGGCGCCCTCGTGGGGCACCAGCACGAGCCGCCAGGTCGCCGGGTCGGCCCGCACGGCTTCGAGATAGCCGCCCAGCGCCGCGGCGAGCCGCTCCTCGGGATCGGCGCGCGCGAGCGCCGCGGGCAGCACCTCGCCCAGCTGGCCGAGCGCGCGGGCGCCCTCCCTCCGGACGAGCGCGTCCAGCAGCCCGGCGAGGTCGTCGAAGTGCCCGTAGACGATCGGGCGGCTGATCCCGGCGTCGCGCGCCACGCCCTCGATCGAGACGGCGTGGAAGCCGCGCTCGACCACGATCGCCTTCGTGACGTCGAGCAGCTGCTCGCGCCGGGCTCCGGCCGGCATGCGGGCGGGTGCGCGTGTGGTCATCGTCACGCTCATGTTACAGAACTGTAAGTTACGGTTACGCAAGGAACCATGACCACCCTCGACGCCCCCACGGAAGCTCCCGCCGCCGGCACCGTCCCGGCCGAGGTCGACATCGCCATCGTCGGCTCCGGGTTCTCGGGGCTGTGCATGGCCATCAAGCTGCGCGAGGCCGGCATCGAGGACTTCGTCGTCCTCGAGCGCGGCGCCAAGGTCGGCGGCACGTGGTGGTTCAACACCTACCCCGGCTGCGGCTGCGACGTCCCCTCGCACCTGTACTCCTTCTCCTTCGCCCAGAACCCCGACTGGACGCGGACCTACTCCCGCCAGCCCGAGATCGAGGCCTACCTGCAGCGCGTCGCCCAGGACTTCGACGTCGAGCGGTCCGTCCGGCTGGAGACCACCGTCACGGGCGCCGACTGGGACGACGACGAGCAGCGCTGGCGCGTCGCGACCGACAAGGGCGAGGTCCGGGCGCGCGTGCTCGTGTCCGCCGCGGGGGCGCTGAGCGAGCCGCGCACGCCCGACCTCGAGGGCTTGGAGCGCTTCGAGGGCACGGTGTTCCACTCGGCCCGCTGGGACCACTCCTACGACGTCACGGGCAAGCGCGTCGCCGTCATCGGCACGGGCGCGTCCGCGATCCAGTTCGTACCGGCGATCGCCCCGGATGTCGCGCGGATGCACGTCTTCCAGCGCACCGCGCCGTGGATCATGCCCCACACCGACCGGCCGATCAGCCCCCGGGAGCGGCGCCTGTACCGCCGCTTCCCGCTGCTGCAGCGGCTCGTGCGCGGCGGCGTCTACTCCGCCCGCGAGCTGCTCGTGCTCGGCTTCGTCAAGCAGCCGCGGCTGATGAAGGTCGTCGAGCTCCTGGCACGCGCGCACATGGGCCGCCAGATCTCCGATCCCAAGCTGCGGCGCAAGGTCGAGCCGGGCTACACGATCGGCTGCAAGCGCATCCTGCCGTCGGGCAGGTGGTATCCGGCGCTCGGCCGGGACAACGTCGAGCTCGTCACGGACGGCGTCGCCGAGGTCCGCGAGCACTCGATCGTCACGGGCGCCGGCGAGGAGGTCGAGGTGGAAGCGATCATCTTCGGCACGGGGTTCGCCGTGACCGACATGCCCGTGGCGAAGTACGTGCGCGGGCGCGGCGGCCGGACGCTCGACGAGCACTGGGAGGGCAGCCCGCGCGCCCACTGCGGGACCACCGTGCCGGGCTTCCCGAACCTGTTCATGCTCCTCGGCCCGAACACCGGCCTCGGGCACAGCTCGATGGTCTACATGATCGAGTCGCAGGTGGCCTACGTGATGGACGCGCTGAAGGCGATGCGCCGCCGCGGCGCCGCCACGGCGGAGGTCAAGGCCGAGGCCGTGCGCGACTTCGTCGAGGACCTCGACGAGAAGATGCAGGACACGGTGTGGAACACGGGCTGCTCGAGCTGGTACCTCGACGACACGGGCCGCAACGCCACCCTGTGGCCCGACTGGACGTTCGCCTTCCGCCGCCGGACGGCCCGCTTCGACGAGAGCGAGTACGAGATCGGCGCCGGAACCCGCACCGCCCGCCGGGCGTCGCCGCGTAGCTAGGTGCCGCCGGCGCGGACCTTCGGGTCCAGCCAGGCGAGCGCCAGGTCGACCGCGAGGGTCGCCAGCGCCACGAAGAACGCCGCCGCGATCACCGTGCCCTGGATGACCGGGAAGTCGGCGTCGTTCATGCTCGCCCGGATGGTCTGGAAGACGCCGGGGATGCTGAAGGTGAGCTCCACGAGCACCATGTTGGTCACCATCACCGGCACGCTGACCCCCGCGAGGACGAAGACGGGCGCGACGGCGGCGGGCACCGCGTGCCTGCGCAGCATGCGGCGGTGCGAGATGCCCTTGGCCAGCGCCGTTCGGACGAACTCCTCGTGGAGCACCTCGCGCATCGAGCTGTTCATCATCCGCTCGCAGACCGCCGCCAGCGGCAGCCCGAGCACGATCCACGGGGCGATCATCGAGCCCAGCCAGCGCACCGGGCTCTCCTCGAACGGCACGTACTTGAGCGGCACGAAGCCGATGCCCGAGACCGCGATGCCCGCGCCGAAGGTCAGCAGGACGGAGAGGCCCACGACGTAGACGGGCGCGCAGAGGAACACCATCGAGACCGTCTCGATCAGCCGCGACACGGGGGCGCGCGGGCGCGCGGCGACCACCGCGCCGGCCGCGACGCCGAGCAGGACGCCGAAGGCGAGGCCGCCCCCGAGCAGCCACAGGTCCGCGGGGAGCCCCTCGCGCAGCAGGCCCGCGACCGGCGGCTGGTTGTTCTCCCACGAGGTGCCCAGGTCGAAGTGCAGGAAGGCGCGGTAGACGTAGTCGCCGAGCTGCACGAGCAGGTGGCGGTCGTCGAACGCGAACGGCTCCGGCCGCAGCAGGTGGATGCACAGCCAGGTCACGACCGTCACCATCACGATCACGGCGATCAGCGACAGCACCCGTTGCGCGACGAACTTCACCATCGTTCCGCCATCCCGGGCGAGGAACCTAACAGCGGCCCTCGCGCGCCGGACGGGCGCGCCTGACCGGCCGGTGCGCCGGTTCCCCGCAGGTGACCTGGCTAGGGCAGGCGCAGCGGCAGCGTGACGGTCCGGCGCTGCAGGCGCCCGTCGGCGTCGCGCGCGGCGAGGCGCAGCCGCACTCGCACGTGCCGGCCGCGGCGGAGGGAGCGCCGCGCGGCACGCCGCACGCGCGCCGGCATGCGCAGCTCGAGCCGGCGCCCGGCGGGGCGCCACAGGGCCCTGGCCGCCGGCAGCCGGTGCTCGGACCGGCCGGCGATCAGGGTGGCCGCCGCGGTGATCGAGCACGCCCGCGAGCAGCGCACGAGCACGGGCAGCCGCGGCGCGAGCCGGCGCGGCCCCGCCGACCGGTCGACCCTGATGCGCAGCGGCGCGGGCGCCGGTGCGCGAGGCGCCTCGGGGCCGGGCGCCGCCGTCGCGGTCGGGGCCGCCGTCGCGATCGGCGCCGGCGCCGGCTCGGCGTCGAAGTGGGCGATCACGGAGACATCCTGCGCAGGAGCCAGCTCCCGCGTCGCGCCGAACGCGCCGTCGCTCCAGCCGCCGAAGCGCCAGAGCTCGCCGCCGACCCGCTGCTCGGCCTCGGCCGCGATCGTGACGCGGGTCCCCGCGATCACCGTGCGGCGGACGTCCTCGCCCTCGATGCCGTCGATGCTGGCCTGCGTCCCCGGCGCGTCGGTCCGGACCCGCACCTCCGCCGCGCGCGGCTCGAGCCGCACCGAGCGCGAGCCCGTCAAGCCATGGGAGTCCGTCGCCACGAGCGTCAGGACCAAGCGCGACGGATAGTCGTGCGCGGGCCCCACGATGCTCCCGGACGCGCCCGTCACCTTCTCGATCGGATGCACGTGGCAGCCGTCGGTGGTCAGCGGGCAGTGGTCGAGCGTCAGGATCCACCGGAGGGCGCCGGGGCCGAGGGTCTCCTCGTCGTCCTCGGCCGAGCCCTGGAAGACGATCGGCGCGCCGACCGACCACGCCGAGCCGCCGGCCGGGCTCTCGATGACGGGGCGGGGCGAGGTGTCGCCGGCGGTCACCCTGACGTGCGCCGATGCCGTCTCGCCGAGCGTGTCGGTGACCCGCACGCCGGCGCGCACCGTGCCCGCCTGCGGGTAGGTGTGCGCCGTCTCCGCGCCGGTGGCGTCGTCGTACGCGCCGTCGCCGTCGAGGTCCCAGGCGTAGTCGAGCTCGTCCCCGTCCGGGTCCGTGCTGCCGGCGGCCGAGAACGCGACGTCCAGCGGCACCGGACCCTCGGTGGGCGTCGCGACGACCGCGGCCTCGGGACCGCGGTCGCCCTGCACGTAGCGGATGCGGTGCAGCGATCCCTGCCCGGGCTGCTCGGGGTCGAAGTATGTGTAGTAGAGGTCTCCGCCCGGGCCGTCCTGGAGCTCGATCGGGCCGGCGGATCCGGTGCTCCGGGCGAACAGCGCGACGTTCGCGGGGTCCGGGCGTCCGTCGTCACCGGGCGCCATCGCGAAGATGCACCCGCCCACGTAATCCGCGAAGAACAGGCTGCCGGCCCACTCGCCGGCGTAGCCCGACGGGAACGCCATCCCCGACACGGAGGCGCCGTGGCTCCAGCGGCAGCCGTCGCCGGGCACCACCTCCTTGGCGTGCTCGTACGCGAACCGGGGCGGCGTCGCGGCCGAGGAGGCGAGCGCCCCGCACTGGGGGACCTCGGTCCAGCCGGCCTGGCGGCCCGCGCCCTCGAAGCAGGGCCAGCCGAAGTTCTCCGCGACCGCGTCGTCGGCGTCGGAGATGACGTCGATCTCCTCCCACGCGGCCATTCCGACGTCGCCGAGCCAGATCTCGTCGGTGCCCGGCCGGAACGTCCACCGGAACGGATTGCGAAGGCCGTAGGCGATCACCCGCCTCGCTCCCGCGTCGCCGCTCGCGAACGGATTGCCGGCCGCGCCCTCCCCGGTCGCCGGATCGACGCGGATGATCGCCCCCGACAGCCCGGTCGGGTCCTGCGTGGTGCGCAGGTCCTGGGATCGCATCGAGCCACCCTCGTCCACCGGGTCTCCGCACGGATTCGGCGGGTAGCCGGCGACCCCGGGCAGCTGGCCCCAGTCGGGCTGGGTGAAATTCGCTCCGTCGCCGGCTCCGGCGTACAGCATCCCGTCGGGCCCGAACGCGACGGTGCCGACCGAATGGCTCGGGAACTGCTGGCACCACTCGTCCTGGATCAGCGTCCTGATCTCCGTCGCCACCCCGAGCTCGTTCACGGTGATGCGCGCGAGGGCGCCGGAGACGACGCAGCCGGCCGCGTTGGCCCCCGGCGGGTCGGGGCAGGTGTCGCCCCAGCGCGGCGGCGCGCCCCCGATCGCCGCGTCGCGCGTGTAGAGCACGTAGATCCGCCCGTTGATGGCGAACGCCGGATCGAGTGTCATGCCGAGCAGGCCGCGATCCCAGAAGTCGTGCACCTCGTCGGCGAGGTCCACGGTGACCAGCGGGTCCTGGTCGCTGCCGCTCTCGTAGACGCGGACCGTCCCGGACTTGTCCGCGACGAAGATGCGCCCGTCGGGCGGCGGGGCGAAGCGGACCGCCATCGGGCTCTCGAGGTCCTCGAGCACCGCCTGGTCCTGGAAGCGGCCGTCGACGGGCTGCATCGGGGGCGCGGCCGCCGCGGGGCCGGCCAGCGCCAGGGCGGCGGCGAGCGCGGGCAGCAGCCTGGAGAGGACGGCCATCGCCGCGCCACGGTATCCGGGAGGGCGTCACCGCGCTGACGTGTCCGCCGCGGGCCTCGGGCCCCGCCCCCTCCCGTCCAGAGATTTCCCCACCGGGCGGCGCGCGTGGACTACGGTCGCCCGATGAAGCGCGCCCTGCCCCTCGCCATCCTCGCCGGGCTCGGCGTCGGTGCCACCGCCACCGCCCTGGCCGCCCAGGGGGACAACCCGTACGAGTCGCCGGAGCCGAACGTCGTCTCCGCGCAGCTGCTCAAGCTCCCGGACTCCGCGCCCGGCTGCGACGCGACCCGCAGCGCCAAGGTGCGGATCACCCCGCCGACCGGCGCCGTGCTCGGCTTCGTCCGGCTCGTGGTCGACGGCCGCGAGGCGGCCCGCATGACGGGCGTCCCGCGCGCGGCGAGCGCGACCGTCCGGATCCCGCAGTCGGGCGGGCGGCTCACCGTCACGGCCGAGACCCTCGGCGGCCAGCGCCTGCACGCCAGCCGCGTCTACTCCGACTGCACGCGCCCGCCCGACACCCCGGCGCCGGGCGGCGGCGGCGGCGGCGAGGGCTAGGGAGTCTGTCGAAGAAGACCCGGCCCGCCCGAGGCGGTCGTGGACCGAGTCGGGCGCCGCACGAATCCGAAGGGAATCCTCCTAGGATTTGCGAGGGTTCGGGTGGCGATCCGGCGAAGCGTCCACGGCCGCATCGGGCGTGGCGGGGTTCTTTGACAGGCTCCTAGGGCTTCCTAGGCGCCGGGCCCCCGCTCGGCCTCCCCGCGCGTCGGAGCCGGTGCGCCGGGGCGAGCGGGCAGACCCACCTCGGGCGTGCGCGCCACCGCGAGCGCGGTGACGACGAAGCGCCCCGCCGGCGGGAACGGGCGGCCGTCCGTGGGCGCCACGTGCCGGTGCTCCGCGTAGAGGTCGAGCAGCTCGAGCACCGCCGCGCAGACCGGCGCGCAGTCCGCGTCCTCGCCGACGGCGCAGGCCAGCCGCGCCAGCGCGATCGGCTCCTCGGGGTCCGCGCGCGCGAAGGCCCGTCCCATCGCGGAGACCAAATGGGTCACGACGCGCTCGAGGTGCGGGTCCAGCGGCCGGACCTGCATCGGCGGCGGGCCGGCGTCCGCGCCCGGCTCGCCCTCGAGCAGCCGGGCCATCTGGCCGCCGGCGATCGACCGCACGGCGTCCGGGCCGAGGCCGGCCTGCAACGCGCAGCGCAGCGCCAGCACGGCGGACATCACCGGCAGCCCGTACGGCGAGTCGCTGGCCCACAGGATCTGCGCGGGCGGCGCCAGGCAGAACAGCGCCATCAGGTCGGCCGGGTTCCACCACGCCGTGTCCACGAACAGGTTCGGGTGCTCGGGCATCACCTTCCACAGCCACGCCAGGTCCGAGATCGCCCCGTGGGCGAGGATCAGCTTCGCGCCCGGGAACTCGCCGCTGAGGGCGACGGTGTGCTGCCCGAGCGCCGGGATCCCCCGGCCCGCGTGGATGAGCACGGGGACGCGCCGCTCGTGGGCCAGCGCGACGACCCCGCGCACCCCGGGCTCGTCGAGGCCGAAGCGCTCCGCCCGCGGGTGCAGCTTGATGCCGCGCGCGCCCGCGTCGAGCGCCCGGCTCGCCTCCGCCACCGCGTCGTCGCGCGGGTCCACGCGGCAGTACGGGACGACGGTGCCGTCCGACGCGGCCGCGGCTTCGATCACGAAGTCGTTCGCCGCCCGGTAGCCGTCGGGCTCGTGCATCGGGAACACGACCCCGCGGGCGCTCGCGCCGCCGAGCGCCCGCAGCAGCTGCTCGGGCGTCTGCGTGAAGCCGTCGGGATCGTTCTCGCCCACGTGCGTGTGGGCGTCGTAGAGCTCCAGGCCTCCGACGTCGGCTGCGAGCTGGTCGAAGTAGGGGCGCAGCAGCGCGTCGACGTCGAGCATCGGCGGCCAGGCTATAGGGGCAGCGGCCCGTGACCGATACTTCGGGCATGCACTTCCGCCGAGAGCGCGTCCGCATCGAGACCGACCGTCACGAGATCGAGGGGACGCTGCAGCTCCCCAACGAGGGCTTCCGGTCCCGGACCACCGACTTCCTCAACGCCCACGAGCGCGACTTCCTCGCGGTCACGGACGCGGAGCTGACCTGGCTCGACGGCAGCCGCGAGGCCGAGCGCCACGAGTACCTGGCGATCGCGGTCCGGCACGTCGTGCTCGTGCTCGAGCTCGAGACGCTCGGCGTCTACGACGAATCGGGCTCCGAGCCGACGCCGATCTCGATCGCCGCCTCGCAGCCGCCGCCCGCGCTCTAGGGCAGGCCGGGGAGCGAGCGGCGGCGTACGGGGGGCGCGCCCGTGGCGCGCCCCCCGCTGTACCCCCTAGCTTGTGCGGACCCGGACGGTCATGCGCATGGTGTGGTGCAGCGAGCACCCGAGCTTGTACGTCCCGGCCACCGTCAGCTTGCGGCTGAACCGGTAGCCCGTGGCGGCCGCCTCGGAGCGGAAGCGCTTGACGCCCTTCGGGCCTGACACGAGCCCGATGTCGTGGACGTCGCCCGCCCCGTCGTAGCCCGGCCAGCGCCAGGTGACGGTGGTGCCGCGCTTGACGGTCAGGGTCTTCGGCGTGAAGTAGTTGTCCCCGACCGCGACCGTCTTGCGGGCCGCGCCGTGCGCCGGCGCCGCGCTGATGAGCGCGGCTCCGGCGAGGACGGCGATCAGCGCCTTCACCCGTACACCTCGAGCGGCGTGTAGCCCGGCTTGGCGGGGTGGGGGTGCTTCGCCCAGCCCTTGAGGGCGTTCTCCCCGATGAAGCCGATCATCTGGTCCTGGACGGACTTGCTGAACGCGTTGGGACCGCCGCAGCCGGCGAACGTCGAGCCGTTGGCGGGGAACGTCGCGTTCACGCCCTCGAGCGAGAAGCAGTTGTCCTTGCCGCTGCCGTCGTACATCAGGTCGGTCCCGTTGGCGTCGGCGCCGCCGAGGCCGAACTGGTTGTTGCGCACGACGTTGCGCTCGAGGCTCTTCGCGTCGGGGTTCTCGGCCAGCAGGATGCCCTCGATCGCCGCCACGCCGGTCAGGAAGTTGCCGTGGATGCGGTTGTTCTCGATCCGGTGACCGCGGCCGCCGAGGAGCAGGATGCCGGTGCCGACGGGGACGAGCGCCGCGGTGCCGTCCTCGCGGACGGTGAACGGCGGGTGGCCCCGGTGGAAGTTGAAGTTGTTCCAGAAGATGTCGTTGTCGACGATCGCGTTCTCCTCGGGCGGCGGGAACTTCTCCGAGTCGAGCGCGTTCGGAACGATGCCGGCCGCGTTGTTGAAGAAGCGGCTCTTGGTGATGGTCACGTAGCGCATGTTCGTGGCGCTGAACCCGAGCGGGCTGCCCCACCCCTCGACGTTGGACACGATCGTCCGGACCGGCCTGGTCTGACGCGGCGTCTGGCCGATGTAGAACGCGCCGTCGTTGGCGTAGTAGGCCTCGGAGTTGAGGATCCGCCCGCCGATCGTGTTGAACGCGTACAAGCCGTAGACGCCGGTGTGGCGCGCGACCAGGTGGTTCATCGTGTAGCCGGTGAGGTTCGTGAAGAAGAACCCGTTGGACTTGTAGTCGCGGGTCATGAACCCGT
>Ga0126308_10000447_pt1 | contig 13651 bp, 22 predicted proteins | sample Plot55_FD_92533 | JGI IMG/M metagenome (GOLD analysis project Ga0126308, IMG submission 92533) | Serpentine soil microbial communities from UC McLaughlin Reserve, CA, USA - Plot55 | ecosystem: Environmental > Terrestrial > Soil > Grasslands | place: USA: UC McLaughlin Reserve, Lake County... | reverse complement strand
TTGAATAGCACATTACAGTTAACTGGACATTCGGCCCGGCCTAAATAACATCTTGGAAGAAATACTATAACAGACCAACTTATCATGAAGCCACATTGAGTAGTTGCCGAAGCCACTTCGTCCGATTACTCAAGAATCGATTCTAGATTCAGTTATAAGCTTGTGGTAGACTGCAATTGAACCCTGCATGCCTCAAAATGTACTTCATGTTCTAGCACACCTGAACCAACATGATAAATCAAACTGCAAACTGCAATGGTCAACTCAAACATGCTCGAGCCTTTTAGCACTCAGGAGTATGGTAGTCGGTGTGAAATACATCAATTCAGATTTCACATTTCTAGTGAAATGCCACAAAAGACCATCTCCAGTGCTTTACCGTTATTTCGTTTCATAAGTGGTTCTGTCTATCTAGGATAGCCCAGCCATCCTCATTGTTTCCTCTTGTTCGGTCACAGGCAAGAGATTCGATCAACCAAACTAACCTGTGTAGGAAGAGATGTTAGAATAAGTATCAATTCATGAAATATATCTTCTCATTCCATAGGAACATATACAAGATAGCAAAACTAACATGGTATCAGGTTTTATTATAAAAAGAGTATCTTCTACATAGAAATCCTACTGTAACTGATAAATTTAATACTGGTCCTAAATGAGTTATTAGTAATATGTCTGCTTCCAGCATTGGTCCGACTACTGACAGCGGCGACAGAGCTAATCCCCGGGCAAGGATAGCCCGGCCTTTTGTATGCCCTTTATCTGGCAAAGTCTTCAAGTCTGACAATGAGCTTAATTTGCACAAGAGTTTAGATCATAAGCCGTAAAAATTCGTTCTGATATATGAGGGCTACTCGTTGCCTATAATAGCAGCGTGTATATGTGCATGCGTGCACGCTTGCGCATTAACCGTGTCACGCTATACCTCAATGCGACAATCTGACAATACACATTCTGAATATTAACCTGTCAAATTTTTATGTTTTTACGCATTCTTAATATCGTCTACTTGGGGTCAAATGACTTATTAAAGGGAGAGGCAGTTTGGTGCAGTAACAATGGGTCATCGTAAGTATAGTGCTCCAAGAAGGGGTAGCATTGCTTTTAGACCAAGAGCAAGAGCTAAGAGTCTGGAGGCGAGGGTGAGAACTTGGCCCCAGCTCGCAGCCGAAAAGAGCTCTCTTTTAGGTTTTGCAGGTTTCAAAGTTGGCGGCATTCATATCTTGACAGTCGACGATAGGGAGAAGACTCCAAATTTTGGCAAGCAGTTGTTGAACCCTGCAACTGTAATTGCGACTCCGCCGATCAGGATTCTCGGTATTCGCGGCTACAGACACGATCTTTACGGTCAACACGCTGTATTTGATGTTTATACGAAGGACGTGCCAAGAGAGCTGTCGCGCAAATTTGACGCGAAGGGTACTGATGATGGATTTTCAAAGGCAGAATCCCTACTCAATAGTGCAAGTGTCGTGATGGCGGTTGTTGCAGTATCTCCAAATTCAATTGGCCTTGCACAAAAAGTACCTTTCGTTTTTGAAGTGGCAGTTTCCGGCAAGGACGCTAGGTCGCAATATAATTATGTAAAAAGCATTCTGGGAAAGGAAATAAAAATAGCTGATGTTTTTCAAATTGGACAGAATATCGATGTTTTTGGCATAACCCGTGGCAAAGGAATAGAAGGTCCAATTACTAGGTTTGGTGTTAAGAGAAAACAACACAAATCAAGAAAAAGTGTCCGCGCTGTCGGTACATTGGGTCCAATCTCACCCGCGGTAGTCATGTATACTGTCGCTAGGCAGGGTCAGAGGGGATTCCATCAGAGAACTGAATACAACAAGCGCATACTGATAATCTCAAACACGGACAAGGATGCACAGAATTCAATAAATCCCCCAGGCGGCTTTAAACACTTTGGGCTAGTTAGAGGCGACTACATTGTAGTAAGAGGCTCAATCCCAGGCGTTCCAAAGCGGTTGGTAAAGATGAGGCAGCCAATACGCAGTGTGTCGAAGAAGGTGCTTGAGCCAAAGATCTTGGAGGTAGTTATTAGATGAAAGCCAAAGTTATTGGACTGGATGGCACAGAATCTGGTGAGATGGAACTACCTGTAGTTTTTGATACACCATACCGACCTGAAGTGATTCATAAAGTATACGTGAACGTCCTCTCGCATTCGTATCAAAGACAGGGACGATATCCAGCAGCTGGCGAGATGGTCAGTGCTGAGTCCCGCAACACAGGGCTTGGGATTGCCCGCCTTGCAAGGGCTCGAGGAGAAGGCTTTCCTAGGGCAGGCCAGGCGGCAGGTGTTGCTGGTGTAAGACACGGACGAGTTGCCCACCCGCCAGAGTCTTGGAAAATGATTTACAAGAAAATCAACCATAAGGAAAAACAGCTTGGGCTTTGTTCTGCAATAGCAGTTACAGCCAAAAAGGAGATGGTACAACGACGTGGCCACAAGTTAGGTAATGAGGTCAAACTTCCTCTAGTTGTTTCAAACGACATCGAATCAATAGCAAAAACCAAAGATCTGAAGAATGCGCTTATTCGTCTCGGGCTGGGAGATGACATTGCTCGGGCAAGTCTGGTGCGAAAGGCAAGATCAGGAACCCCAAGGCGCAGGGGAAGGCCAACTCGCTCTGGAACAAGTGCCCTCATTATAGTTGGAAATGAGTCCAAACTTGTCACGCTTTCCCAGTCAATACCAGGCGTTGACATCAAGCATGCCAAGGATATAAGTATCCTTGATCTGGTGCCTGGCTCAAAGCCAATAAGACTAACAATCTTCTCTCAGGGTGCAATTGAATACATGAAAAGCCTGCAGGCACCTATGCACAGGGTTTTGGAGGTTATTGGAAAGTGAGCAAGGAAAGAGCAACGAAGCCAGCACCTGAAGCACAAAAAGAACAAGCGGCTGTACCTATGCCAAAGAGCAATATGTCTTCAGAGCAAGCAGCAACGATGATACTCGCCCCATATGTTACAGAGAAGACATTCAACCAGATAGAAAAAGAGAACAAGCTTGCTTTCATTGTAGCAGAAAAGGCTACCAAGAAGCAGATCATTGATGCCATCAATATCCTTTATGAAGCTGACATCGAGGAGGTCAACACTACGAGGACAATTCGTGGCAAGAAAGCCTTTGTCAAGTTCAAGACGCCTGATGGGGCAAGAGATCTTGCAACAAAGTTGGCTTTAGTATAGAAGGGCTATTTTTTCTCGTTAGATTTAAAAGTGGCCAGAAAGCCAGAGATTGAGTGATCTAATTGGTACGTGAGTTTAAGTTTAAAGGTTACAGTCCTGAACAATTGCAGTCGCTTTCAATAGAGAATCTGCTCCCGCTTCTCAATTCAAGACAGCGCAGATCGCTTGATAAGCGCGTGAGTTCTTATATGAATGACGAAAAGAGAAAGCTTCGAGAGAAGCTCAAGCTCGCGAGAGACGGAAAGCTCAAGGGTCAATTGAGGACACATGCTCGCGACATGATTATTCTTCCCGACATGGTTGGTCTGACTATTTACGTTCATAACGGCAAAGATTTTGTACAGGTTAGCATGAAGCCAGAAATGATAGGACATTACCTTGGTGAATATGCCATTACAAACAAGCGTGTTCAGCACGGCACACCGGGTGTGGGCGCGTCTAGATCGAGCCTGTACGTTCCACTAAAGTGATAAGTATGCCACAGTTTGGTTATGCCTTTCAAAGTTTCGATAAAACGAAACATGTACGTGCTTCAATACGCGAAAAAGACATATCTCATAAACATGCCCGAGAGATAGCTGTCGCCATTAAAGGCAGGTCAATTGAAAAGGCACGGGAGTTGCTTGAGAATGTTATTTCCGGCAAAGAAGCTATTCCATACCGCCGGTACAATAACGAGGTGGCACACAGGTCGAATATCCGTGATGGATTTTTTGCTGGCAGATTCCCCAAAAAGGCAGCATCTGAATTCCTCAGAATTTTAGACAATCTTGAATCTAATGCCGAATACAAGGGCATGGATCTTGATAGACTACGAATCGTAAGTGCAGCAGTGCATAAGGGCACAAAGCTTAAGCGGTTCCAGCCACGAGCAATGGGCAGATCAAGTCCAAAGTTTGACACCTTGGTTCATGTAGAGCTTGTCGCACAGGAGTCAAACGATAGAGAATGAGTGCAATCAAAAATGTAATTAAGAATAACTTTCGCAACATGGAGCTTAATGAATTTCTCGCTGAACAGCTCAAGGACGCCGGATATGGAGGCATTGAGGTGCAAAAGACTCCTGTGGGCGCAAGGATAACTGTCTATGTTACGAGGCCTGGACTTGCTATTGGCAGGAAAGGTGTTGGCATCAAGGACCTCATGACCAAGATCGAACAAAAGTTCGGCCTACAAAACCCTCAGATTTCGGTTCTTGAAATTCCAAACCCTGAGCTTAATCCGCAGATAATGTGCAATAGGATTGCTCAGCTTATTGAGCGAGGCACCGCCTTTAGGCGGGCAGCCATGTGGTCGCTCAATACAATAATGAGCGCCGGCGCGCTGGGAGTTGAGGTTGTGATTTCAGGTAAACTTAGAACAGAGCGCGCTCACTTTGAAAAGCATACAATCGGCATTGTACCAAAGAGCGGCGAGGTTTCCGATAAAATAGTCAAGACAGGAATTACTCATGTGCTAACCAAGATGGGCCTAATGGGGATCCAGCTGAGAATTGCATCCAAGGTAGCACTACCACAAGAATTTGAGTTTAAGAATGGAGATACAGACATGCTGCCGTCAGCAGCTCAGCCAAGTACTCAAACTGAAGAAAGCTCCAAGAATGAACAGGCGTTAGCAGCAGGTGAAGAACAAAAAGGAGGCAAGCAGGATGGCGAGACTTAAGCTAAAGACATTACGAGAGATGAACGATCAGGATCTGAGTGACAAGCTTGCCGAGCTCAAAACTGATCTTGGAAAGCTTCAGCTTGAAAAGTCAAAGGGCACCTTGAAGAAGCAGTCAGGCAGCATTAGATGGCTCAGGCGAGATATTGCCCGCATGAAGACAATAATGAACGAGAGAAAAGCGCAGAAATGACTCTAATCTGCGAAAATGTTCTCTCGCGTGGGATCGTGGGCCTTCCGGCAAAAATACTTGAATCACCAGATTCAACTTTACAGGGTATCGTCGGCACAGTTGTATTTGAAACGAAGAATACAATATTCATAAGGGAAGATTTTACTGTAAGGCAGGTAGCAAAAAGGGCAGCAAAAAAGCTCCAGCTTCAAACACCCTCTTGCGCTTGCTTTATAAGTGGTTCTGCATTGATAGGAAGACCTGAGGATCGTATTTCACGGTTAAAAAATGGGTGATATGATAAATTATGGTTAGAAACATTGGTGTTTCAGTTGCTTCCCCTCGGAAGGTTTGTGAAGATGAGTTCTGTCCATTCCACGGTACACTGCCTGTAAGAGGCAAATTGTTGGCAGGCACTGTTTCAAGTGCAAAGGCACCAAAGATGGTCGTAGTATCAAGAGAATATACTAGAAGGGTTGCAAAGTACAAGCGTTTTCAGAGAAGCAAATCGAAAGTGCATGCGTATCTTCCATCTTGCCTTGAGGTCAAAGAGGGCGAGGAAGTAAGGATTGCAGAGTGCAGACGACTTGCTAAGACAGTTTCATTTGTAGTTATTGAGGTGAACACAAAGGATGGCGGCAGGAGCTAAGTCAAGAGCAGTTTCTGCAAAGGGAGTAGAGGAGTTCCGCCCATATATTACAAGGGCCATTCCAGTTACAGCAAGCCTAGTATGCACTGACAATACCGGTGCGAAGATATTGCGCATTGCGCAAGTGACAAGGTACAAAGGAAGGCACTCTAGGCAGCCAGCAGCAGCAGTTGGCGATTTCGTTACTGTGACTGTCAAGAAAGGTCGGGCAGATCTGCGCAAGCAGATTTTTGGTGCAGTCATCGTCAGGCAGAAGTATCCAATAAGGAGGCTTAACGGCGTGCGTGTAGCGTTTGAAGACAACGCTGCAGTTCTCGTGACGCAAGAAGGCGAAATCAAAGGAACAGACATTAAGGGGCCCGTAGCATCAGAGGCTGCAGAGAAGTGGCCAAGAATAGCCAACTTGGCAGGCATGATAGTATAGGTGAAAATTATGGCAGGTATTAATCCAAAACTGATCCATATTCCTAAGCACCAGCGCGATAAGATGGTTGGCGCTGTACTAGAGGACTCATTGCGCAAACAGTATGGAAGAAAGAACATACGTGTGGTCAAGGGTGATTCTGTCCGGGTAATGCGAGGAGAATACAAGGGAGTAGAAGGCAAAGTCGAAAAGGTAAACACTGAGCATGCGACATTTTACATTGAGGGTGTTCAAAGAGAAAAGATCCGTGGAGGTCAAGTCAAGGTTCCAATTCATTCTTCAAATGTGATGGTTATTTCTCTAAATCTTGACGACAGCTATAGATCAAGTAAGCTCCAGGGAGCAACTAAGGCAGAGTCCGCAGCCTCTTCCGAAAAAAAAGAAGAAAAAGAGAAGAAAAAGGAGGAAGATAATGAATAATGGGCAAAAAAGGTCGTGATACTAGAATAAAAAGACAGCTAGCACCCACCTTCTGGGCCATTAGGAGAAAGGAAGGTCAGTTCGTCATGAGAGTCAACCCGGGGCCTCACCCCGGGAAGAGGGCCTATCCTCTAGGCATGGTCTTGCGTGATGTGCTCAAGGTTGCAAGCACAGGACATGAAGTAGACAGGATTTTGAAGGCCGGTAAGGTCAAAGTCGACGGAGTGATAAGACGCGATCCCAATTTTGCTATTGGATTGATGGACGTATTGGAGCTAGCGATGGGTCAAGCATACAGGATGGTTCCTAAGAATGGAGTCTCATTGTCTCCAATTGCAATTGAGGAGGCAGAAAAAGGATTGAAGCTGATCAAGATTACAAGCAAGACTAGTATTAGAGGCAAAAAGATACAATACGGCTTCCATGATAGCAAGACACTCATAAGCGACCAAAGTCTGAAGGTTGGTGACAGCTGTGTTGTCAGTCTGCAGGCGGTCAACAATATTACCAGCCATATTGCTTTTGAAAAGGGCGCTACAGCGCTTATCATCACAGGAGAAAATGCTGGCGCGGTAGGCAAGATTGAAGACATTCAAGATGGGGTTTTCTCTCTTCCGAAGCGAGCACTTGTTTCATTTGACGATAAATCAGTAGAATTGCCAGTTGAAATGGTAATGGTTGTCGGATCGGACAGACCGGTGATCAGGGTGAATTAAGTTGAGTCAGCAACAAATAAAGCAGCAACATGACATGAAAAGGATAAACGTCCATAAGGTGGTGATAAACATTGGAGTCGGGAGGTCAGGCGAACCCATAGACAAAGCAAAGAATGCTCTGCTTGAGCTGACAAATCAACAGCCAGCTGTACGCGGAGCTAAAAAGACTGTGAGGGACTTCGGTATTCACAAGGGTGAGCCCATAGGGGTAATTGTGACCCTGAGGCGAGAGTCTGCAATTGAATTCCTCAAACGCATAATAGCAGCGAAGCAGAATGTGCTCAAAGCATCATCATTTGATAATTATGGGAATGTCTCTGTTGGCATACATGAGCACATTGACATCCCAGGTACAAAATACAATCCTGATATCGGTATCTTTGGCATGGACGTTAACATTGTGCTTAACAGGCCTGGATATAGGATTGCTAGGAAGAGCAGAAGGAGCGCTAAGATAGGCAAGACGCACAGGATAAACAGAGAAGAGGCAGTAGAGTTCTTTAAACAGGAATATGGAGCAGAGGTTGAATAAACAAATGCCAAAGCCCAGAGAGTATGAATTAACAGGAAGAAAGAAGCTTACCCACGGCAAGGGAGGAAGGTGGTGCAAAAGGTGTGGTTCATATAATGGACTGATACGCACATACAACTTGATGCTTTGCAGGCAGTGCTTTAGAGAAGTTGCTAATAGCATAGGATTTACTAAGTACGAGTAGGTGAAGAAAGGAGAAAATGCCAGCATTAAATGTTCTATCTAATCTCTTTACAACCATTTACAATAACGAGTCTAGGAGAAAAAGGGAGTGCATAGTGGTGCCTGCATCCAAGTTTGCGAGTGAAGTGCTGCGCGTGATGCAGAAACATCGCTACATCGGGGAGTTTGAGCAGATTGACGATGGCAGAGCCGGCAAGTTTAGAATTCAGCTTTTAGCCAAGATAAACAAGTGCGGCATCGTTACGCCACACTTTTCAGTTAGGAAGAACGGATACTTTGGCTGGGAAAGACAGTTCCTGCCGGCGTACACGATGGGCATTCTTCTAGTATCCACCAGCAAAGGCATCATGTCTCACCATGAAGCGCAGGCGCAGAACCTTGGAGGGGTTTTGGTTGGCTACGTCTACTGAGCAAGAAATAATAGCACAAGTTGAAGCTCCTGCTAGTGTCACGATAAGAAAGGAAGGTAACCTCATAGAGGTCAAGGGCAAACTTGGCAAGGTAAAGAAGGATTTCACAAAGCTTCCAGCTACAGTTATAGTAGAAGGCAATAAAATAACAATAAAACCCTATGGAAGGCGAAAGCGCGACCTTGCTGTGACAAACACTGCGCGCAGCATAATTACAGGAATGATAAAGGGTGTAGAGAAAGGCTATACATATAAGCTTAAGATCATATTTGCACATTTTCCAATTTCTGTTAAAGTAAAGGGCAAAGAGATACATGTCGAGAACTTTTTTGGCGAAAGGTCGGCAAGGATTTCTCATATAATAGGAGATGCTACTAAGGTGAGCGTCGTCGGAGAGGACGTCGTCATTCAGGGCCCAAGCCTAGAGGATGTTTCCCAGACAGCCGCTAACATTGAACTATCGACGAAGACAAAAGGGAAAGACCAGCGAGTGTTCCTCGACGGGATTTACATATACTCTAAAGAAGAAGGTATAGAATAAGTAAGCACGCCCAAAGATTTATTTTGTCCTTGGATTTGCTTAATGCTGCGCCGCTCTAGCTCAGCATGGTAGAGCAAATTCGGTGCGCGATATTGTGCTCCGAAGCTTAACTGGCTGTTAACCAGTGGGTCGTCAGTTCGAGTCTGACGAGCGGCGCTATGATTATAATCATACTTGTTCTTTTCGGACTCCTTTATAGGTTTTAGCCTAAAACCCTGGGGGTAGGAGGATGAGCTCCTGATGCAATATTTCAAAACTCGATTTTTGAAATGTTCTTATATCGAAATTATATCAAGTGCGATCGCGTCAGCGAGCAAATCGAGGTGACGGCTTGCAACCACATAACCATTCTTTATATCACTTGAAGCAAGCCAGCGATTCGACGAACTGAAGAGCCTTTCTTTTTTTATCCTCTTTTCAATCTCCTCTACATCAAGCTCCTTCTCTTCTACTTCTTCAGTATCATTGTATTTGATAGTCAAAAGTACCTTTTGGACAAGGACCCTGCGCCCAAAGCGCTGTGAAAAATCACGGGCATTTTCGTCAATTTGAAGTACTTTCATTTTAATCTGCAGCCTGTTTAGAGCATCACGGCTTGTAAGGAGCCTCTCGTCAACGAACCGGTCGTAACTCATATGTATACATCCTAGAGGGTAATTCGCTAGCGTATATTAATGTCAGCCCTAGACTGGTTCAAAAAAGTAATATGGAGTCCCATCGGGCCTCACGCCGCACCTCACCATTTTCACCTTTAAGCCCTCTCTCAATTCGAGCGTCTCAAATGATCCAATGAGTTTAATTCCTGACATTTCAACAAGACCATAGCAACCTTCCAACCCTTTGAGATATGACTGTGTGAAATGAACCAAAGTCCCGCTTGTATCAACAATTTGAAGTGATGTCTTTGAAAGACATTGAGGGCAATAACGAGACGGCGGCCATACTTTAGCCTTGCAGGAAGTACAGACTGGCAGCCGAAATTCACCTTTATTCAAGTTTTCAATGAACTCCTGCAAGAGTTTATCACACACCCATGACAATTACTGATGCTGAAGAGCCAGCTGCAGCGAGATTGTGGACAAGCCCGGTCTTGCAGTTCTTTACTTGCCTCTTTCCTGCTTTGCCAGCAAGCTGAGATGCGATTTCGGCAACTTGCGCCACGCCAGTGGCTCCAACAGGATGGCCGCATCCAATTATACCTCCTCTTGGGTTTATCACTATTCGCTCTTGGTTGACGAATTTTCCTCCTTCGCCCTTCTTTGCAAATCCTAGATCTTCATATCCTAGGATTTCAAGAATTGTAAATGCATCATGCAGTTCTGCCACATCTATCTGCGATAGTTTTGTCTGCGACATTTCAAAAGCTGTATGAGCGGCCCGCCTGGCCGCCTCAATTGTTGTGAGGTCAGGTGTCGCTTTTGCAAAGCTGGCTGAGGTTGTTTGCTGACCTATACCCTTTATGAACACAGGGTTGTCTAGGCTGCGTGCTTTTTCTTCAGATACTAATAGTATCGCAGACGCGCCCTCGCATGAGGCAGAACAGTCTAGTAGCTTGATAGGAGAAGCTATCTTTTTTGAATTCATCACTTCTTGTAAGGTAACTTCCTTTCTAAAAAGAGCGTGATCATTTTTAGCGGCATTTTTATGGTTCTTAACAGAAACCATAGCCATCTGTTCTTCAGTGGTGCCGTATTTTCTCATATGGGCTTTCGCAAATATTGCGGCCCAGTGTACTGGAAACATAAAAGACCCTCGACTGACGTCCCATACCAGCTTGTTACCAGGGCTGTCTGCCTTTTCTGCGCCAACCACGAGTACAGTATTACATAAGCCCGACGCAATAATTGCAAAAGCAGAAGCCACAGCATTAGTGCCTGAATTGCAGAGATTGTCTACGCGATATGAAATCCTTGGATATATACCGAGCATTTCAGATATTATCACAGAGCTGTATTGATCAGTTGCACAGCTAGAAAACAAGACAGCATCAATTTCCTTTGCAGAAACGCCGCTCTCCCTTATTAGCTGTACTGAAGGCTCGCAGGCCAGCTCAAATAAAGACATCTTTGAGCCTTTGGTAAATGTTGAGGTTGCCCATGAGGACACTGCTACCTTGTGCATTTTAGAAGGTTGCTAGCATCTCCTTAAATGACCTTTCTGAGTCACCAACGGGGTTAAACTGGAGAATGGGTAAAGTAATTCCTGTCGAAAGAAATTTTGAAAGTGATTCTCTACACTCTTCGCTGCTACCGCAAATTACAAGTGAGCTGAGCATCTTATCAGAAACAAATTTTGCTGCACCTTCTGCACCTGACTTTCTATACTCTGCATTTATCTTCTCAACTTCAAGCTCGAAGCCATTCTCTGCAAGAAACTTGCTATAGTACTTTCCAACTGCAACATAAAACGCAAGGGTTGTCGCTGCCCGATCTCTGGCTTTTTCTGGGTCTTTATTCGATATCGCGCATATAAACGAGCAAGCAATTTCAAAGCCTTTTCCTTTTGTAGCCTGCTTCAATTCACTCGCTGTCCTTTTCAATTCTTCAAAAGGCCTCAAATACAATAACGTGCCGTCAGCGAGCTCTGATGCCATAGAGACCATTCTTTTGTTGACAGCGGCCATAAAAATTGGGATATGCATCCTTTGGGGACGGTGCAATATCTTGAAATTGTTTATTTTGAAAAATTCGCCATTATATTTTACCTTTTCCCCTCTATTGATGAGTCTGAGACAATCAATGTACTCCTTCATACGGCTGGCAGGCTTATTGAACTGTACACCATGCCAGTTTTCAACAATAGCTGCAGTGCTCGCTCCAAGACCAATAATTGTCCTATTATTTGAAAGCACGTCAAGGGTGATGGCCGCCATGGCAACAGTTGCAGGCGTCCTTGAATAAATGTTAACAATCGACGTCCCAAGGCGTACTTTTTTAGTGATCTGAGACATGGCCCCAAGAGTTGAAAATGACTCCCTGCCCCAAGATTCTGGAACCCATAATGAATCAACATTTTCTTGCTGATCAGCCATCTTGGCGAATAGAAGAATCTTGTGCATGGACAGTAAGGGACCGAGACTGTATCCCAGCTTCTCTACAGTCATAACTGTCTTGCTTCCTTCATCTCTTTGGATGCTTCCTCTATGTCCTTGTGAGAATCAATTGAGCGCCAGAAAATATCTTTGTATCTCACAGCTTGGAGTCTTCCTTCTTTTGCTAGTGCCGGCAGAGCAGTGACCTCGATGTTGCCTTCTTGGGGCAGATATCTAAAAATCTCTTGAGTAAAGCGATACAAGCCAGCGTTAATCCACCTATCAGGAATTTCTGGCTTTTCAATAAATCCACGGACTGTTGAATTCACATCAAGTTCAACCATCCCAAATGGGCTACGGAGAGGAACAACCGCAAGGACATTTGAATTTGCAATATCCAACCTGTTTGGGTCAAGCTCTGTAAGAATATCTCCATTTAACACGAAAAATGAACCTTGGTTGGATATAAGCTGCTTCGCATTCAAAAGTGCCCCACCGGTTCCGAGGGCCTTTTCCTCAAATGAGTAGTCGATTCGGGAATCAAACTTGGCGCCATTGCCAATATGGTCAATTATCTGCTCTTTCATATATCCCACGCACATAACAAAATCTTTTATGCCAAATTTCCTAAGCCATCTAACCTGCCATTCGATAATTGGAACATTTAAGACCTCTATCATGGGCTTAGGTCTTGTGTCGGTAAGGGGCTTTAGCCTTTTTCCAAAACCACCAGCAAGAATTACTGTCTTCATGACACCAATTAGCTTGCCAAGATTGTATAAAATGTTACTCGCTAGGGTGCAGGCACATGCGCCCAAGGTGATTCTCTTTCATGGATTGTAAAGACAAAATGCCTATGCCTAGGCCGGGACCATCTTTCACAGACCTTATAGTCATTAGGCTTTACTTTAAAAGTCATCATCATGCGTGAAGCGCGGAACTGGTGCACTCTCATTTCTGAGCCGCCTCTTTTCTGCTTGTATCGAGTACTTTTCTGTCTGCTACAAGCTTCCATGCTCCAAGCCCTACTAGGATTCCCCCCATTGCTAATGTAGAGCCGATTGTGCGTAATGTGCCTGAGGAATCTTGAGATGCAAGTGCGCCCTGTGCAATAAGCGCAATCATTCCTGCAATGATGAGGCCCCCATTAACAAACAAGAGCGCAGAAACAGTTGGGGCATACTCCTTGCGAGCGATTACGAATGCTATTATTGACATTACGACTGCACCCCCTCCAAAGCCCCCACCTCTAACTGCCTCGTCAAAAGGCAAGAAACCTTCTCTGTCTGGAGAGGACGCCGCAACTGCAACATCGGCTCCGTAGACTATCAGGAGTATCAGAGAGGCAATAAGGAGACCGCTGGCAATCCTCCTAGTCATGTAGATAGTTGTCTATGACAGATTTAATAAACGTAGCTTGTATGCTAGTAGCTGTGAGCCCAGCAGACATCAAAGACATTCTATATTCTACCTTAAATAAAATTGGCAAAGAAAAAATCCGCAAGGAAGTCATTAGCGAGATTGAAATGTCTGAAACATGCTGTAATGAAATTCTTGAACAATGTAAAAATAGTATGGGCGATGAATTGGATGAAGAGTCGTTCGGAAATTTATGTGAAGCATTGCTACATTTCATGCTGACTGCTTCCCTGCTTCCTTCTGAGAGAAAGGTTAGCTGGAAAGGCTCAGGATTGGACGTAGTTA